>Ga0209061_1004335_pt1 | contig 13806 bp, 11 predicted proteins | sample Coa_R1_10_FD_187157 | JGI IMG/M metagenome (GOLD analysis project Ga0209061, IMG submission 187157) | Surface soil microbial communities from Centralia Pennsylvania, which are recovering from an underground coalmine fire - Coalmine... | ecosystem: Environmental > Terrestrial > Soil >...
CCATGGTGCGAAGTGCAAATTCAACCATATCAACAACTGGATCAAGGTGTTCTGGCTGCACCATCAGCCGATGTACCAATCATTCATCAACGGGATCAAAAGTGTCCTTAAGTAAACGGCGCAAGAAATGGGTTGGAAGAGAATATAGGGAGAGAACAAACCAGCTACACCTTGCCCGATTTCGAACTAGAGGTCGGCTAGGCGATGAGAGGAAACTAGAGTAAACAGCACGAGCGAGGTTAGATTCCGAAAGAACGCACCAGTAATCGTTGTTTAGAATGCCAAGCAAGGATCAGAATCGTCATTGAGGGGACCCGCCAAGGTTTTATGAGAAGTGCGCATACTGGATACCATTATAGAGCCGTTAGAAAATACTCAGTTTTCCTCCTAACGTTATGGAAAGTGGAAAGGACGTTTGACAAAAGATTAAGAGAGGCGTCTACGGCCAATCAGCCACGACTTTCAAATCCTCGTCAAAACTGCCGAGCTCATGGTACTTCCTATCTAAGGAGAGTGAGATCTATTCTTACATGAAGGCAATGGTTCTTCACAGTCCTGCGAAGGCGGAGCAGCAACCGCTTAAGCTCGAAGAGGATATCCAAATTGGCCACCCCAAAGAAAATGAAGTTCTAGTGGACGTCGAAGTATGCGGCGTATGCAGAACAGATCTTCATGTCGTAGAAGGCGATCTTCCCCCTGTTCTCGCTCGCGTCATCCCTGGACATGAGATCGTTGGGATCGTAGAGAAGATGGGGGGCGGCGTTCGTACTCTTGCCGTGGGAGACAGAGTCGGCGTCCCATGGCTGCACCACACATGCGGCAGGTGCGAGTTCTGCATCAACGGCAGAGAGAACCTGTGCAACAATAAGGTTTTCACAGGCTACACGGTTAATGGTGGATACGCGCAACAAGTTCTTGGCGAAGAAGGCTTCGTGTTCAGACTTCCTGAAAACGTAGAAGCTAAGAGAGTGGCTCCTTTTCTTTGCGCGGGGATAATTGGCTACCGCGCATTCAAAGTCGCTCTCCCAGGGCCTGGCGGTCGAATAGGTTTCTTTGGGTTTGGCGGTTCCGCCCACCTGATACTTCAGTTCGCTTCAAAGCTCGGGTATGAAACAGTGGCGTATTCAAGAAACACTGCGCACCTTGAGCTTGCAAAAAAACTAGGAGCGTCGGAGGCCATCCTGTCGAAGGAAAACAGACCCAATCAAGATGAGGCAAAGCGCGACCTGGATGGCGCGATTGTCTTTGCCCCCGCCGGCTCCGTCGCACTAGAAGCTTTGAGCTACCTGAAGAAAGGGGCGACTGTAGCAATCGCTGCAATACACATGGACACAATTCCTCCGATAGAGTACGACAAGTACCTTTTCGGCGAGAGGAAGGTAGTGAGCGTTGAGGCAAACACGCGCACCGATGCAAAGGAATTTCTCGAGTTGGCGACCCGCTTGAATCTAGATTCAGCGGTCACCATGAGGCCTCTTGCAGAGGCAAATGAAGCGCTCGTTGACCTGAAGAATGGACGAGTCAGCGGTGCCTTCGTCCTTGATTGCAGGTAGTCCATCATGAGGAGAAAAAGACCGCGCGGGATCTCTATGCTAGGAAATTACACTGGTTCCAAGTAATAGAGATCACCAGTGAACTTTTAGGACATCTCGCTTATTCTGTTGATGTATCTAATGGCTTCGCAGTGGACTTGCTGAGCGAGGTTCGGATTATCGCGGGCGATGTGGGAGGGACGAAGATCAAGCTTTCGGCGTTTTCACTCGATGGGCTCTCTATCGAGTGCCTTGCCGAGAGACAGTTTCGGACGCGGGACTATTCAAGCTTCGAGGAACTCCTGCACGCTTTCATGTCAAATACCTCGCTCGCAGGGCAAAGTATAGAATTCGCCTGCTTCGGTGTCGCCGGCCCAGTGATCAACGGGCGTTCAAAGTTGAGCAATGTGGAGTGGGTAATCGACGAGAAGGTACTTTCAAGTGGACTGCCCGAGTTTCAAAATGTCAGGGTGCTCAATGATCTTGTAGCCACTGCGAATTACGTGCCCCACTTAGATGAAGACGAAGTTCAACTTGTAAGCTCGGAGAGTGAAGGAGAGACGCGAAGAAGTCGCAGAGCGCAACCCTCCTTTGGATCAATCGCGGTAATAGCTCCTGGGACAGGTTTGGGAGAAGCGTTTCTCACCTGGGAGCAAGAGACCGGGCGCTGGGAGGCCCGTGCATCAGAGGGAGGGCACTGCGACTTTGCACCCGCCTCGACTTCCGAGGCAGGCCTTTTTGAGTACCTTCTTGAGAAATTCAAGCATGTCAGCTTCGAGCGGGTTTGCTCGGGGCCCGGAATTCACAACATCTCTAGATACTTCCATGAGTTAGGCGGTCCAAAGGCCGAGGACTGCCCAGCACTTTCAATAATTGACGGGGTGGATATTGGCGACCCCACTCCGCTGATTGTTAGTGAGGCTCTGAAGGCAGAAAACGCGTGCATGAACTGTGCAAGGACCCTTGACACTTTTGTTTCGATACTAGGCGCTGAATCGGGCAACTTGGCCCTGAAGGTTCTAGCGACAAACGGGGTATTCGTTGGGGGAGGCCTTGTGCTCAAAGTTCTCCCGCTCATGATGAGGGGGCGCTTCATGGAGTCTTTCGTGAGAAAGGGCAGAATGTTCGAACTCCTCTCTCGCGTTCCTGTCAAGGTTATCCTAACTGACAGAGCGGCACTGCTCGGCGCGGCACGTTATGCGCAAGATATGGCCTTGGCTGGAGAAGTGATTCAGCGAACCGGCAGCGGTCAAATCAGCGCGGAACGCCGTTGAGTTCAGGCATATTTGATCGCAGAGCTTTGTTTTGGCCATGTTCGATCTTCAAGAGACTTGAAACCCATTCCTCTTTCCAGTTTCCGTCTCCGAAGATCCTGTGGATGACATTCACAGTTTTCAAGCGGACGAAAATCTCTTGAACACACGGCAGATCGCGAAGGTAATCCAGAGGTTTCGCTCCGGTTCTCTGGCCATGATTCGAGTCGAGAGTTCCCACAGACCGCTACTCTCCTGTCGGGCGCGGAACCAATCGAGGCCTTCTTTGGTTTTAGGATGATCAGCTTCAAAACCCAGCAGTGAAAGGGAGTCAAGCGAGGATAGCAGATCCGTAAACCAGAATGGAAATGAGAAGCTCGTCCAGAAACTCGGGGCGCGCCTGTCCGAATATGTGTCGGCCTTGAAGAATCTGGACGCCAGCAGCTCGCCTGCGACTTTTGCTTCTTCTGATCTCCTGTATTCGGAATGGGCTGCAAATGCCCGGAGGACTATCCCTGTCACAAGGTGCGAGAATGGTTTCGCCCTGTCGGGTTGAATTGTCTTGCGCTGGTGAAAAATTTGCCGATCCAACTTCTTGCCAACCGTTCTCAGAGGAAAGGCCCAACCGCCGTCATTCTGGCGGATTGAGAGCAGCCACTTGAATCCGCGCCTGATGTGAGGATCATGCGGGTACCCTGCCTTAATCAGCAGCTCCATCATTGCTGCTGAGTAATATGGGACGTACTGATTGCCGCAGATTCCTCGAATATCTCCCTCCTCTGTTTGGTTAGCAAATAGAAAGTCAGAGGCCCCTACGGATTGCAACGTGATTCTTGTTCAATCCATACTTTTCAACAAGAATCCTCAAGATGCGGAATGTCTCGAGCTGGTTATAGTCCTCAGCAGATCTGATGTGCTCCCTTCCGGCGGGGTACCTCCAGGCTCCATTCTCGAGTTGGACATCTGTTATCCTACCGACCTCTGGCAACTGCCAGACCTTTTCATCAATATCTCCGATGTCCTCATCCAAAAGGTCGCGTCTGGTCAAGTAGCGAGGAGAGATGTTTTTGGAGGCAAGGAGCAGAGGTATCGCGTCAAATTTCAGCCCACTCTTCCAACAAGCCCACCTGACTTGAACAGATGCTTGGATTCTCTCTTATTTCTATGACACGATTCTCACTTGTGATAACAATCGGGTATTCCTCCATGTAACTTGGCCACGAAGAAAAGCTTTGGGCGTGTATGCTTCACACCCTTTCTGAAGCTAATGCATGAGTTCGCTACATGTTTGGAGACCCAAACTCTAAAGAATTCAATAACTAACATAGCCAAGCACCGAGTCTGCCGTGCAGTTTTCCGACGAGAAGCCGAAGGGTCTTTCAACTGCTGAGGCTGAACAAAGACTCCGGGAGACAGGACCAAACGAACTTGCCAGACCTTACACTGTAAGTTTCTTGGGCATCGCTGAAGAAGAAATTATTGAACCCATGATTCTGCTCCTGCTTACGGTAGGAGTCCTATACACTATTTTCGAGTGGCCGCATGTAGAAGATGCCATAACGATCTTCACTATCATTTTCATCTTGGTCTTCGTAGAAATCTGGAACGAGTACAGAGCCAAGAAATCGATATCTGCACTTTCTGCGCTTGCAGCGCCTAAAACCAGGGTCATACGGGATGGCAAAATAATCGAGGTTGAAGCCAAAAGAATTGTTCATGGCGATTTGCTAGTTTTCACAGAGGGAACTAGGATTGCAGCTGACTGCAAGCTGACTGTTTCATATGACATTCAAGTCGACGAGTCCGTCTTGACAGGCGAGTCCCTTCCTCGAGATAAGAAGGTCGGAGACGAAGTATACGCGGGAACACTTGTCCTTTCAGGCGAAGGCGAGGGCGAGGTATACGCGACGGGCAAGAACACCAGGTTTGGAAAGATATCGGCCCTAGCTGCAGTAATCAAGCCTCCAAAGACGCCCTTACAACTATCCATGAAGCAACTATCAGTGAAGCTCGCCTACGTGGCCATATTTTTCAGCATAGCCATCCCAATCCTAGGCTTCATACGCTATGGATACCAGGACTTGGCAAAAGACTCAGAACTGATCCTGACGGGATTAGCCCTGGCGTTTGCCGCCATCCCTGAAGAGCTGCCAATAATAATTACAATGATTCTGGGCCTGGGGTCATACAGACTCTCACGGAAAGGATTTCTGGTCAAAAAGCTCAAAGCTGCAGAGACTCTGGGGGACGCAACCGTCATCCTCACAGACAAGACGGGCACGATCACGGAGAACAAGATGAGGGTGGTCCAAGTCTTTCCTCTCCAAGAAGAATCCCGAACCCTCAGTGTGGCCCTAGCAGCGTTGACAGAAATGTCCCTGTCTCCAACTGACAAAGCGGTTCTCGAAAAAGCTCAATTATTGAATTTACAAGTTGATTCTGGTGTGGTGATTCACGAACGAGGCTTTCAATCAGGGAAACGGACGAAAGCGGTTCTCCGTGAGAAGAATGGAGTCTTCAAACTCTCAATCGTAGGCGCGCCCGAGGAAATCTTGGACTCTGGCGATGACGTTTTCCGACAAGAACTGGATAATGCTGCAGCAAAGGGAAGAAGGATCATCGGCGTCGCGGAGAAGACAGTTTCTGCCAAAGAAGCAAAGTTGTTGCCGCTTTCAGAATTGGAGGGAAAGTGGGACTTCATAGGTCTCGTCGCGATTGAAGATCCCCCACGTGCCGAAGTGAGGGAAACAATCGAAACCACCGGCAGAGCAGGAATCAGAACCATCATGGTTACGGGGGACCACCCGCAGACTGCGGCCTACGTGGCGAGAAACATCGGGATCAACTCGGAAAGAGTGGTCAAGGGCGAAGAACTCCAGCGACTTCAGGATAATGAAACCCAAGAGATTGTTAGGAACGCCTCGGTCTTCGCAAGAACCACACCAGAGGACAAATACAAACTCGTGAAGGCGTTGCATGCGAACGGAGAGGTGGTAGCGGTCACGGGTGATGGGGTCAACGACATTTTAGCTCTGAAGGGAGCAGACGTTGGCATCGCAATGGGTACTAGAGGCACGGATGCGGCCAAAGAAGCTGCAGACGCTGTTTTGATCGATGACAATTTTGTAACAATAGGCCGCGCAGTGTTTGAAGGCCGCACCTTATTCGACAACCTCAGAAAAGGAGTCGACTTCTACTTGGCGATTAAAGCCGCGCTCATCTCGCTATTCATTTTTGCCTTGGGCATTGAATATTTTAACCCGGCCATGCCATTGCCTTTTACTCCGATACAAATCATCGTCCTTGAGCTGTTCATGGATCTAGGCGCTTCTGCAGGATTCGTCACCGAACCTGCCGAAAAGACAATTTACGAAAGAAAGCCCCGAGGCTCCAAGGCCAGATTTCCTGATTCGAAAATGATAACGGGAATTGCTGTTTCCGCATCAAGTTTATTCCTGGCTGTCATGCTTGCTTATTTCTACGCTTGGTCACAAGGAGCAGACGCCGCGACGGTGCAAGCGTACGCCTTCTCAGCATGGATCATAGGCCACGTTTTGTTGGCCTTTGTCATGCGCTCCGAAAAGGAGCCTTTGTACGCATTGGGCCCGCTGTCGAACAGAGTAATGGACCTCTGGGCAGTTCTGGCGTTCACATTTCTGATTGTGGCATTTGCAGTACCGACGGTCACGAGCCAACTCAGACTGGTTCCCATCGGCGCAGAACAACTTGCCGTGATAGTAGGCTTCTCCTTGATAGCTATAGTTTGGCAAGAAATCGCAAAAATAGTACTACACAGACGAAGTCGCACCGCGACAACTTAACGCCCAAGAATTCTCTTTTTGTGTGTGATGAACGGAGGAAACTAATGCTACTCCGTTAGCCGCTATCGGTTTTAACTGTGGTCTTGGCGAACGCAAAGCGAAATCAGGAAGAATCCAGAGTAGCGCTATTTCCCATCGACCAAGTCTATACGGCCTTTAAGCTGTTCGCAGCCTATTTCTAGAAGACCAATTGCTACGAGAAAATGCCGATAATTGTCCTAAAGCGCAAGTTCTCTTGGACCAGTTGAAAGCAACGAATTAGCTTCGGACTTCAAGGATTGGTGCCGGGGACGGGACTCTCACTGCCAGAGCTCTCTGTTGGAAAACTCATGGACATTTTGATCCCGCGACCCCCAGATCTCTTATGCTGTGGGATTATGAGTATCACCCTCCTCAACATCTTCTTCCCCTATCAGTCGTGAAACCGACCGTCGTTCACTCTCTTTTTGGCACCGAATAACGGTGCCCAGAGCGCCGCAACAGCCGTACACTTCGAAAGGGTGCATGTAGCCCTCTATATGCCCGTATATCTCTAGAGGCTGGTGCTCTAACCAGGCTGAGCTTTCGGGACCGCGACGTGTAAATCGCTTCCTTAGTTACCCCGGCCCAAGTTAAGGCCCCCGGCAAGTTGAAAATTTTCTAATCTTCGGTTTATAAGTGTTGAAGAAGAGCGCAGCTGTGCAAATAAAAGTACATGCTAGAGCTTAGTACCGCAGTTGTGACAGAATCTCTCGTCTTCCGAGACTCCAGAACCACATTTTTGGCAAAACCGCGGACTAGTCCCTGAGGGCGGCGGGGGAGGCGGAGTGGCAGGTCTGGGAGGTGAGGGCCACATCGGCTCCGGTTTCATCGAGTCGTAAGGTGATCTCGGCTGAGTTTGTGGGTATGAAGTAGAAGGCGGAGGCGGGGGCGAGATGGCGCCAGCCTGTCGAGCGGTTGAAAGCGCAGAGTAGTAACATACGATCATCGAGGAAGCAACGAGCGGAAACAGAAGCGCTAGGAAGAAACTCCCCACCACGTTTGATACCACACCGCTCAAGTCCGAAGGGACGACAAGAGAGGCTATCGTTCCGACCACGTCTGAGCCGACGTATGCGATGAAAATCATAACGATGTTAATTGCGAGTGTCTTGATCCAACGTCCGGACACAAGCTGTCTGCTTTGCCCTATTGCCGAGCCTGCAGATTTGTTGCCGAGCGCCGAGGCACAGAGTGAGTAGTATAGCAAGGTCCCCAAGATTATCGACCCCACGATTACCAAGATCAGCCCGAGCCAGACTAGTAGAACGGCGATGAAAGTGGTTACGGCGAGACTGGCGTAGTTGAGTCTCTGGAGAGTCGATGGGCGCGCGGAATTTTGTGTTTCTGCTTCCGGAACCGCCGCTTCCTGTCTAACGCGTTGACCCATCTTCCTGATAGCCACACCACACGAGAAATAGAGAACGAACCAGCTTGCAAAGTAACTGACGTAGATGAAACCTATCGCCGTAAAGACCTTGCCTGCCAGGGAGAGCAACTGGTCGGGTGGAAGGCTCTGGACGTTATTTGGGAGCGTCGGAATCTGTGTTACATTCATAAAAAGCAGTGAGAGGAGCGAAGTAATAATTCCGGCGAGCACAAAAATCGGGGCCAGAGTCGCGTAGAACCTTCGCGTATACTCTAGCGACTTCCAGAATAGCCCGCCAATTGAAAGCTCTCGGTCAATTGCGAGCCGCGACGCAGAACTGTCGGGCGTAGTTTTCTTCCTTCTCCTTTTCCTTTGCTTCCTTTCTTCTCTCTTTCGCTATTTTGGAGGAGATGATCGCAAGAAATTACGCTGCTAAAATTGGACTTAAAATCGTTGCTTTGCGAGCGGGCGGAATAGACTACCAAGAACAAGATCTATGGAAAAAGATGGAACGGATGAGCTCAGCAAAGTTCGTACTTGCTTCGGAGAATTGCCTTATACAGAGATCTTTTTCCGAGGCGATATTCAGCTCGTCAATTTCAGAACCACAGATTCAAACGATTTCTAGCGCAGGGCTTCCAGAATTTCTCTGCTATATGTTGCCCTAAGCTGGACAATGCATCTGTGGGAGGCTAGGTGAAGAAAGCACATGAAGGTTCCGCAGGCGCAGTAGCACTCTGCGATTTCCTTGCACTTGCTGCACGATACAGACCTACCTAACACTTTGACCTTCTGAACCACTGCAAATATCCGTCCAACGGGTCACTGAATGGTGTCAGCAGCTAATAATTGGTATGCTCGATAATTCTGTATCTGTAGTATGCACTTTCCATTAAGAGAGGGTGGCCAATATCTGTCGGACTTGTCTATTTTTCTAGGATCACTGTTACTACAATTAGAACATAGGGTGACCAAAGGGTGTTGTCCAGCGCCGCACGCCTCGAACAGAATTGCTAGCAGTGAGGAAATCACTTCCTCTTTGCTTGCGTAAACTATATTCCCGCTTCGATCCGTGAGGTTTCTCCACGTGTACTAGTCTTTCGTAAGATTACATTCGCATACAATTCAACTTTAGTAAGATGGGTGTAAACTTTGAAGTTCGGATATCAACAGCCGGCACACGACTTTCCTGAGGAACGGCAGAAAGACACGTTCCACAGTCTCGCCCAAATCGCTCGGGAGTGCGAATCGCTCGGGTATGATTCCTTCTGGCTCATGGATCACCTGATTCAAATCGAACTCGCAGGAAAGAAAGACGCCCCAATTCTAGAACCGTATGTATCCCTCTCTGCGATTGCCTCTCTTACATCCACCATAAAGCTCGGGGCGCTGTGCACGTGCAACATTTTCCGCAGTCCCGCGCTTGTTGCAAAGATGGGCGTGACCTTGGACCAGATCTCAAGGGGCAGGTTCTGGCTGGGGATCGGAGCTGGCTGGTACCAGGAGGAGGCGAGAATGTACGGATACGGTTTCCCCGCGCCTCCGGACAGGTTGTCAATGCTTGAGGAATCGGTGAAAATCATCAAGGACTCTTGGTCACGCAGCGCCAGAGTTCATCATAATGGCAGCGATCCCGGAAATCTCATCGAGGACTCCGGCCTCACCTTCCACGGAAGGTTCTACGGCATAGAAAATTTCGTTGTCTCCCCTCCACCCGTCCAGAGGCCTCATCCCCCGATTCTCATCGGAGGAGGGGGCGAGAAGGTCACTCTCGGCCTAGTCTCAAAGTACGCAGACGCATGCAACTTTTTCCCAAAGGGAGCTGCGCTTGAAAGGAAATTACGGTTGCTGAAGCAGCGCTGCATGGCTGAGGGGCGAGACTACTCTTCTATTCTAAAGACGAAACTTGCGACAGTGATGTTTGGGGGAGACGAGCAGGACGCGCTACAAAAGATTTCCAGGTACAAGCCTCGATCCATGTCACTTGCAAGCTATGCGCTTTCTACACTGTTAGGGACGCCAGCGCAAATGGTAAGGGAAATCGAAGGCCTGAACACCATTGGAATTGATTATCTGATCGTAAATTTCAGAGGAAAGTATAGCCCAGAAGACAAGAAAAAGTTTTCCGAAGAAGTCATGAGCTCATTCTGACGATTCCTATTCCTTTGAAATTTTTCTCCTCCTACCTAAAGCATCGAGGGGCGGTGAAAAGAATTAGTGCATAACCATGGTACTAGTAGGAGAAAAGAATTCGTCACGCAAAGCAACCCATCACTTTGCAGTACATCTTTTCCACTAATCACATCAACCAAATTCGATGAGGGAGTAGCATAGCCCCGCTCCTTAGCAGTGAGTAGAAGAAGAGTAGGAACGATTAGTGGCTTGCAAGCGCACATGGAGTTTTTATTTTTGCGTTGAAGGTTGGTCTCAAGATCGAGCAGGGCGGTCTCTCTTACAAGCAAATCATCAGGCTGGCAAGTTTGGGAGAGGAACTGGGTTACGATTCAATTTCGCTGGGCGACGATTACCAAGACGAGTTTCACTCCGAGAATGGTTTGACCAGCCCGTCGCTTGATCCGTGGACTGTTCTGTCTGGCATCGCTCTCAACACCGATCGGGTCAAAATAATGACGCTCGTAACGAACAACCTCATTCGCCATCCTGGCCTTGTTGCCAAGATAGCATCCACTGTGGATCTGATAAGCAAGGGGAGGCTCGTCTTTGGTATTGGAGCTGGGCGCCCTCCGACGCACTCCTCCCCAAATGTTGGCGAAGGTCCCTTTGTCAATTTTCCTGACAAAGCAACTCGCGCGCGCATGCTCGATGAATCTCTCCAAGTAATTCTCAAGCTCTGGACGGATGAAGGCGATTCTTACTTCGAAGGCAAGTACTACAAACTCGAACGTGCGGAGAGCCTCCCCAAACCCCTACAAAAGCCCCATCCACCGGTACTCGTCGGCGGCAAAGGAAAGGATGCACTTCTTCCGATCGTTGCAAAGTACGCAGACATTTCGAATTTCTTCTTGGCTACAGAACTTCCGGTGCAAGAGTGCGAGCGATTGCTCGATGCCCTAAGATTGGAGTGCGAGAAAGCTCGCCGCAACTTTAGCGACATACGAAAGACGCTGACCGTCCCATGCTCAATTATCGAGACCAAAGATACGCTGGAGAGGGAGAGAAAGAGAGAAGAGCGAGCTAAATGGGAGAACAGTCAAGGCGGTGGAAAAGTCACGAGACCCGCCGGGCTCTATGGAACTCCTGAAGAAATTACTGAGCAACTTCAAGGCTGCGAGAGAGCTGGAGCGGAGGGCGTAATCATATCCTTTCCCAGTTCATTGCAGGAAGACATGGCCAGACTCTTTGCAGAAAAAATTCTGCATCGCGTTTCCTAAACTGCACCGCTGTAAGATAGCTTCTCTTAGATTGCTGTTTAGTTTTCTTTCATTCCTAGCTTTCGGCTAAGGGGGAGTAGCAGGAGAGGAAGAGACCTTGCAAGTTACTCGTGAAATCAATATATTGAGTTACGATTCATACACTCTTCACCAAGAAGGAACGTCCTCTCGCTTGACCGAATCTTCAAGGCCGAACCAGATCTCAATAGTCCTTGCTACGTGGTGTCCACACTGCGTACCTCTCTCGCTCGAAATGACAAAGAAAATGTCCGAAGACCTTGCGATTCCCTACAGGGTGCTTGACATTGACGGCAAGGAGAGCGGCCCCCTTGCGGACAGACTTGTAAAGACCTGCGGCGACAACTCGGAGGACTATATCGTTCCACAGGTATTCCTCGAATACGCCAATGGGACGGTCAGACACGTGTTTACTGGCTTTTCGGAAGCAACTGACGCCACGAGGAAGCACTGGAACGATTTCTTTGAGAGCTCATTTTACTCGACATTGAGAAGAAAAGCATAGGTAAACCGAAGGAGACACCTTCGATGGTTTTCGGTCAGCTGTGATGTCCATGCGAATCCTGATCCGATTCACACTGAGAGCAAAGCTTGCTCTTTTCATCACTGATTTCCTTGACGAATAACCTCCTTCCGCATCCTCCGTCCTCCTTTGAACAAAGGAAGGTACCTCTCTTCTTCTCTTCATCACTCTGCGGATAAAATGTCCAGTAAAATTGAGTGACCCCAGTTGCCTTGCCTGCCTCTGGCAAGTGAGCAGGTGCAATGAGTCCGATCTTCTCCTCTGCGTCACGGCCGAGTTCCCACCCGTGACGAGTGGCATACCTTATGTCTCTGGATCTTAACAGGTCTCCAACCTGTTCGCGCAAGAATCGCTCGAACCATTCTTGGTCTGGCCTGTCAGCAAAGTACACAACCCTTGTAACGTAGTTATCAGGGCATGCATATGCTCCAATTAGGATTGCAGAGTTGTTTTGATCATTCTTTTCCAATATCGGCACGAATCTGGTTGGCCTAGAGCAATGCCTCGAGCATTTTGCGTTGGGAACTATCAGAAACTCCCTTGCAAAATCGACGGTACTATACCCTTTAGAGACCAAAGCGGGGAAAAATCACACTCTGCTGGCAGTAAAGGAAGGCTTGGGTCTACATAGACTTTCTCTCCGAGGGCGGAATCAGGAGAATGAGTTTACCCGTACCCCTTGAAGGGGGAAGAGCCTCGACCTGAACGCCAGCCAGAGCGGATGTGGGCATTGAGATTCTTGCATCCTCCACTCCGAGCAGGTCGGAGATGAGACTCGATACGAAGGGCTGGTGTGATACAACGAGGACGTTCGCAGTCGGCGCCATATCAAGTATGGGGCGGTATTTCGAAAGAAATCCGTAGAATTCATATGGCGTCCTGCTGGGTTCGAGCGTTTCCTCAACAACGGGTCTTGCGTTCTTCAGCGGAGTGAGCATTTGACACGCAATCTCCGCAGTTTGCTTCGCGCGAGTAAACGGACTACACAGCACCAAATCTACTCGCTTGCCGAAGCTTTTCATCGACTCAAAAGTGTTGACGACATTGATTCTGCCAATTTCACTGAGCGAGCGTTCGTCGTCTGCTTTGGCAGTACTCTTGGGCTGCGCCTCGCCGTGTCGCATTATGTAAAGTATCATAACCAACAGACTGCGCCGTTTACTTAAGGACACTTTTGATCCCGTTGATGAATGATTGGTACATCGGCTGATGGTGCAGCCAGAACACCTTGATCCAGTTGTTGATATGGTTGAATTTGCACTTCGCACCATGGTTTCTGCATGGAAAAAGATCGTCGAATGATTCAGTACGATCTTTCAGCCTCTGAACAGCTCTCTCCATGACCTCCCAGAGCCACGAGCCGTGTAGGTATACATGATGTTTGAGCTTCATCAATTCGCACGCCGGCGGATACCAATCTCCGGCATCTGTCCAGACAGGATGACGACCGTACTTCTTCACGAGATCCTTCAGGAATAATTCGACAGAGAGCGAGCTCGGAGTCCATGCAAAATACAATCCGAGGATCCTTTTCTCGAATGGTTCGTATGCTACGAAGAGAAACGCCTGGTTGCCTGCCGCCATGACTCCCGTCTCATCGATTGCAAATATTTTGACTCTTTCTCTTCTTAATCTGAACAATCTGTGAAAGCTTGCGTCTCTTCCAATCTCCTGATACCAATCCCACACTGCCTTGTGCGTCCTCTTCACTAATGGTTGTATGGCTCTCGAACATGCCCTGAAGGAGAGTCCTTCAAAGACTAAATAGACGGCATAATACATGATTTCGAACGGTGTTCGTTCTCTTTCCATCCATATCACAAAAGAAGGAGGGCGAGCACTCGGCCTTAGGCCGATTGGTCGTTAAGTAAACGGCGCAC
>Ga0209061_1004336_pt1 | contig 13805 bp, 10 predicted proteins | sample Coa_R1_10_FD_187157 | JGI IMG/M metagenome (GOLD analysis project Ga0209061, IMG submission 187157) | Surface soil microbial communities from Centralia Pennsylvania, which are recovering from an underground coalmine fire - Coalmine... | ecosystem: Environmental > Terrestrial > Soil >...
TCTCGAGCACTGCCGCTGCTGCAACCGCACCGCTCGGTTCCACCAGGATTTTCATGCGCGTCAGCAGAAAGCGCATAGCGGCTTTCATCTCTTCTTCAGAGACCAGCAGAACATCGGAAACCAAGTTTCGGACGATGGGGAATGTCACCTCACCGGGCATCGTGGTGCGCAAGCCGTCGGCGATTGTTTGCGGAGGCGGGATGGCGACGCGCTCCCCGCGCCGCAGGGATTGATGCCAGTCATCAGCTAGTGCCGGTTCGACTCCAAAGACACGAATATTAGGCTTGAGCGCTTTTGCTGCGATCAGTGTGCCGGCAAGCAAACCGCCGCCACCAAGCGGCACAACCAGCGCATCCAGTTCCGGCTGCTCCTCCAGTAACTCAAGCGCCGCCGTACCCTGGCCTGCGATGATCCACGGATGGTCGAAGGGAGGAAGAACGGTGGCGCCAGATTCTGCAGCGATACGGCGGGCGATCTCTTCACGGCTTTCGCGCAGGCGATCGTGAAAGACGATTACCGGCCCGTAAGCCTTGGTGGATTCGAGTTTGGCTTTGGGCGCATCTTGCGGCATGACGATGGTGGCGCGAATGCCGGCTTCGGCCGCTGCGATCGCCACTGCCTGGGCATGATTGCCCGAGGAAAAGGTCACCACGCCCCGCTGCCGTTGCTCCGGGGTTAGCAGCGCCACGAAATTAGCGGCGCCCCGAATTTTGAACGCTCCGCCGCGCTGGAGGTTTTCACATTTGAAAAATGCTCGCAGGCCCGCGGCGGTATCAAAGAGCCTGGAGGTGAGTACCGGCGTCCGGCGAGCCAGAGGCCGAATGCGCTGCGAGGCCTGCTGCACATCTTCGAGCCGCACAGCCTCTTGCAACATTGGCCCGGTGACGTCCATTAGTACCCTGCCTGCTTGTCGACCAGGGTCAGCAGCGGCTGTCCTTCAATATAACGGCGGAAGTTGTCGATGAAGCACTGCATCGCCAGGTCGAGCCAGTCGGGATCGCGCGTACGGTCGGTGCAATGCGGCGAGATCAATACGTTCTCCATATCCCAGAAAGGATGATCGGGCGCCAGGGGCTCCTGTTCAAACACATCCAGAGCTGCCCCGCGCAGGCGGTTCTCGCGCAACGCCTGAATGAGCGCCGCCTCGTCAATCACAGGCCCGCGACCGACATTCATCACGATGGCCGAAGGCTTCATGCACGCAAATTCTGCTGCGCTCAGCATGTGCCGGGTCTCAGGCGTCAAAGGAGCAGCCGCGACCAGCACGTCAATTTCGCTCAGCATCGGCTTGAGTTCCTCCGACGCAAATACGCAGTCGACAAGAGGATCATTCGAAGAACGCTCCGGCTTTCGGCGCACGGCGTAGATCTTTAAGCCGAGCGGTTTGGCGAGAGCGGCGCATTCCCGCCCGATCTCCCCAAACCCCACAATGCCCATGATCTTTCCGGGCAGCCAGTCGACCAGAAAGTCGTCCCAATGATGCGCCCGCTGCGATTCAATCAGCCGCCGCCCCTGCTTGTAAAAGTACAGCATGCCGAATACCACGAATTCCGCCAGCGAGCGCTTAAAGACGCCGCGAGCATTCGTCATCGGGACGGGACTCGAGATAAATTCCGGGATCATCAGCTTTTCGACGCCGGCCGAGAGTGAGTGGACCCAGCGCACATTTTTTGCATATCGCCAGACCACTTCAAACGGAGGTACTTTGGTCAGTCCGGAATATAGAATGATCTCGGCCTGAGGGGCAAAACGCGCAATGGTCTGCTCATCGTTGCCGACGTGGCAATTTGCGGCGTCCTCGATCGCCTTTAAGTTACGCAGCAGATAGTGATCCGGAGGGCATACCACCAGCACTTCGCGTTTGTGCATCGTGTAAGAAAAGATCCGTAACTTAGAAAATCAGTCAGAAGCTAGGATAGCTTACCTCTGTTTGTTTACGGCGGGCGCCCGTTCTTTCGCAAGCCTTATCCGCGCCTCATCGAGTTTCTTTTGCACTCTTGACATTTCATCCGGTTCGAGATCTGCCGTCGAGCCGGCGTTCATTTCATCGAGAGAGGATTGCCATTGCGCGATGGCCTGCTGAATTTTGCCCTGCTTGAAATAGATGTCCCCTAAATGATCGTGGATGGTTGGGTCTTTTGGATAAAGCTTTACTGAGAGCGTCAGTTCCCGTTCGGCCTCTGGCAGGCGGTTCAAACGATAGTAAACCCAGCCGAGGCTGTCTAAGTAAGCATAATTGTTCGGCTCTAGCTCTACTGCCTGCTGAATCAACTGTTCTGCTTCCTGGAGGCGGACGTTGCGATCGGCCAGCATATAGCCGAGATAGTTGAGGGCGGATGCATAGGTGGGATCCGCTTTGGTGGTGATGGCGAGCACATCCCGGAAGCATTTTTCAGCAAGGTCGTACTGTTTTTCGCGCTCGTACATGGCGCCGCGCATGAACAGGACGGCTGCTTTGGCGCTATTACTCGTAGACAGCTTTTCGGCCGAGTCGAGGACAGGACCCATTTTGTTGTACTGATGGGCGTGCTCGTAAGTATCGGCCATGGCCAGATAGACTTCGCGATCGTCTTTGCCGTTCAAAAGTTTTTGCAGTTCCGCAATCGCCTGCTCTGTTTTGCCTTCATCGGACAACAACTGCGCCCGCACTTCGTGTAATGTGCGATCGTTTGGAAAATTCTTCAGAGCAGTTTCGCTCTCCTGGTCCGCTTTCGAGAAGTTTCTGGCGATGCGGTAGGTATCGATCACCTGCGCTTCGGCATGCGAAGCCAGATCGGGATCTAGGGTGGCGATTTGCCGGAACGAGTCTACCGCCTTGTCATACTGCTCGTTGTTACGATATAAAACTCCTAGCTGTTCGAGTAATTTGGCGCGGTAATTGCGCTCATTCGGCGCATACGTGCGCCGCGCTGTGTTGTCCAGCAGAGATTGCAGAGCGGTAATGGCTTCGCTCGTCTTACCCTCATCCTGGAGAATCAGCACTTCGTTGAACTGGATGTCAGGATTTTCTGGATCAAGCTCTTTGGCCCGCTCGTTCATCTTTTGCGCCATTTCGAAGTTGCGCTGCTGGAGATAAATCTGGGACATGCCGTAATAGGGCTGAGCATCCTGAGGATTTGCCTCCGCCATTTCCTGATAAGTCTTCAACGCATCGTTGAAATTTCCGGCTCTGGCTTGATCTTCCGCCAAGGCTGCTTTCAATTCCACCCGTGTGGGATCCAACTGTAAGGCCTTGCGATAGGCTTCTGCTGCGAGGCCATATTGCTGCATCTGCTCATAATCGGAGGCAAGCAGCATTAACGTGCGCGGCGACGGACTTTCCTTATTCAACTTTTCGAGTAAATCGGCCGCAGTTTTCGGATCGCCTCGCTCGGCATACAGGCTGGCCAGCCCGGTGGTTGCCTCTTCGTTTTCGGGATCAATTGCTAAGACCTGCTTGAAGACTGCTTCGGCATCTACCGTGTTGTTCATGACGCGATAGAGCCGCCCGAGCATAATGAGGCTGTCGATATCTTTGGGGTCCTGCTCGGTAATGAGCTTGTACTGTTCGATCGCTTTTTGAGCCATTCCCTCATCGATGCGGTTGGTCTGAGGGTCGCCGATCTCTTGCGTATAGATGTGCGCCAGGACGCGGCGCGCATTCAGATCTTTTGGGTTTGCCTTTAAGGCTTCCTGGGCTTCCTCGACGGCTTCTCGCAGCCGGCCTGAGATGCGGTATAGCTCCGCGATATCCTCTACTAAGAACGAGGCGCTCGGATCCTCTTTCATCGCGAGCCGGTAGTTTTCTATGGCTTTGTTTACGTAATCAGAACGATTGCCATAAGTCTCCGCGAGTTCCTCGTAGAGTTCGCCTAGCGAGAAGTGATAATAGGCCGCGGCTTTGGGGGAGTTCGGCTGTTTGATGACAGAAGGCGAGCGAGAGGAGCCTGCCGGAGATTTGCTTGCGGCAAGCGCCGCAGCGCTAGAGGCCGGCAGCGCGACACTCATAGATAAGACCGTTGCAATACACAAGCTTTGGAAGGGACTAACGTAGGGGTGAGACATTCGTTTCCATTCACGCGCTGGCCGAGGCGTGACTCACACTCAGTATAGCGCCGGAATGCCTATCGCCGCCTCACCGCTCCTGGTTGTGCTGGGCCCGACAGGTGCGGGCAAAGGGGAGCTGGCCATTCTGCTTGCAGAAGCATTTGGAGGGGAAATTGTCAACTGCGACTCGATCCAGGTGTACCGGGGATTGGAGATAGGGGCATCCAAAATTCCTGCAGCCGCCCGGCGCGGCATTCCTCACCATCTGATCAGCACGATTGGTCCTCAGGAAGAGCTCACGGCGGGCGCATATGCACGGCTGGCGCGGCGCGTGATTGGCGAAATCACCCAGCGGGGGCGGATTCCCATAGTCGCCGGCGGCACGGGCTTCTATTTGCGAGCTTTGCTGGCCGGTTTGGCGCCGGCTCCGGAGCGTGACGAGGCCTTACGGGCGCGGCTGCGCCGGATTGCGGAGCGCAGACCGGCGTCACTGCACTATCTCTTGCGAAAACACGATCCAGAGGCGGCTCGCCGCATTCATCCCCATGACCATCAGAAGCTGATTCGCGCCCTGGAAATGATGCGTCTGGCAGGCCGGCCCGCGAGCGCTACCCAGAGCCAGCCGCGTCAAGCCCTAGAGGGTTATGCCGTTCTCAAGCTGGGTCTGGCGCCGCAACGTGCTTCTCTCTACAGCCGGCTGAACGAACGGTCCGAGCGCATGTTCCGCGAGGGGCTGCTTGAAGAAGCCCATGCTTTGCTCGTCTCCGGCGTTCCGCCCGACTCCAAGCCATTACGATCGCTTGGTTATAAGCAGGCCGTGCAGGTATTGAGAGGCCAGATGCCGCTGGCAGAGGCTATTCACGAATGCCAGACCAAAACTCGCCAGTATGCAAAACGGCAGTTTACCTGGTTTCGCAGCGAGCCAGAGGTGCGATGGCTGCCTGGTTTCGGTACGGAACCCGAGATGCAACGTCTTTTCTTAAAAGAGGCCGAAACGTTTCTTGCGCCATTTCGGAATCCGCATGATTAGCCAGACCGGTATCTATTTTGGTAATGCGCCATTGTTAATGAAAAGAAGTTACAAGACCGCACTGTGTCTGTTTGTCTGTAACCTCGGCGCGGTGCGAGGCGTTATGTAAGTGTAAGCAGCGGGCACTCCAGCAGCGAGTGCTGCGCAGGTTCCGGGCGCACTTATCTGCGCCAGCAAGACTACTCATTCATTAGGAGAGAAAACGATGCTTCGAAACGTACTTTTACTTGCCGCAGTGTCGGCAGGAACTATTTTGGCCAGTAATCATACCTATAAGGTTACACTTGCGCAGAACTCGGTTGTGAATGGACATGAGCTTCAGCCAGGAACTTACAAGGTTGAGATCAACAACAACACTGCTGTGATCCGGCATGGCAAGCAGTCCATCCAAGTTCCAGCGCATGAAGTAACCGCTCCGAATAAATTCGACAACACTGAGGTGGAATACACCGGCAATATCATGCAAAAAATTGACTTCGGCGGCACGAACGTCAGCCTGGTATTTGACAGCGGCAATGGCGGCGGAAGCGCAGGAGGTGCGCAGTAAGCAGTAAGAGAGGCTGAGTGGTTGCAGCATCTCCTCTCGATCAGCCGGAAAGCTTGATTTGCTGAGAGGGATGCTGCTGCCGTCAGCCTGATACCATGGGAGCGTTGCGCTGGCACGTTCCTCTCTGTTTGCTGGGCTCCTTCCTGTGGGTTGGTCCGGCGGCTGCCGCTTCGACGCGGCCTGCCACTGTTTTAGTCCTCCAGTTTCATAACCGCTCGCGCTATGCGGATCTCAACTGGGTAGGCGAAAGCATCGCGGATACGCTCAGAAACGAGTTTCGCGGCGCCAATGAGATCGTTTTAGGCAGAGAGACACGCGGTGAAGCGTTGCGGCGTCTGTCGCTGCGCCCCGGCGCTGATTTCACTCTGGCCACACTCCTGCGTCTCGGCCAAACTGCAGGCGCGGACTATGTTTGCTACGGTTCTTATGAGATTGAGTTACCGGCCGGCGAGACGGAATTACGAAACAGTTCGATACGCCTGAGCGCAATGTTTCTTGATTTGCGCAAACTGCATGAAGGCCCTGAGATCTCAGAGGCCGGGAAGCTAGCCGATCTATCTCGATTAGAAGAACACCTTGCCTGGCAGTCTCTGAAATATCTTGAGCCAAGCGCCAATTTTTCACTTGACCAGTTTCTCAGCCAAGACAAGCTGGTGCGTGTGGATGCGGAAGAAAGTTACATCCGCGGTCTGCTTTCCTCGAATACCGACCAGCGCCAGAAATGGCTGTTACAAGCTGCCGCTTTAGATCCAAAGTTCTCTAGTCCCGCATTTGAACTGGGGAAGCTCCATCTGTCCAAGAGCAACTATCAGCAGGCCATTGCATGGTTTCAGAAGATACCAGAAACAGATCCGCGGTATGCAGAAGCTCGTTTCGACATGGGGCTTTGCGCTTATCAAGCGGGGGACTATACGGCTGCGGCCGGTTATTTCGAGCAAGTGGCCAAGATATTTCCCTTAAATGAAGTGTTCAATAACCTTGGTGCGGCCGAGAATGCATTGAAAATGCCTGCCGCCATTGACGACTTTCAACGCGCTGTGGAGGGCGACAATCACGATACCACATATCTGTTTAATTTAGGTCTTGCGCTGCTTGAAAACAGCCGCTTTGAGGCAGCAGCAGAGCGATTCCAGCAGGTGCTCGATTTAGATCCAACAGATAACGGTGCGCGCGCCCTGCTCGGTCATGCCCAGCGACACGAGGCGGTGGGATCCGAAGCCAGGTCTTTCGCTCGCGAACGGCTGAAGAAGAATTTCGATGAAACCGCTTTCCGGCAGTTGAAGGCGGTTCTGCAGCCGAAGAACGAATAGAGGAATGCAATGAATAAAAGAAATGAAGCGCAGCGGGAGCACTCTATTCTTCGAGATGAACGCAAAGCGGCTGTTCCAGGTTGCGAGGCCCTGCGATAATTGAAGTGCCTGATGCTTGAGGCGTGCGGCCTAACAGATCGAGGCTGTGTCCGAACCAACAACGAAGATTATTTCATTGCAGATGTAAACTCCGGCATTTTTATCCTCGCTGATGGCATGGGCGGAGCCAACGCGGGGGAATATGCGTCCCGGCTCAGTGCAGAGTGGCTTTACGGTTACTTGCTGGAGGCCAAACCGGAGGCGCTCGATGCACTCGAGAGAGGTTTCCAGGAAGTGAACCGAGTGGTGCGCCAGGCGGCGAAATCTCGCTCCGAATTAGACGGCATGGGAACGACGCTTGTGGCGGCGCGCTATCTCGGCGGACAGCGGATGCAGATCGGGAGTGTGGGGGACAGCCGGGCCTATGTGCATTCGCGGGGCGAGCTGAAGCTGGTTACGCAAGATCAGACCTGGGCGGCAGAAGTGGGCGAACGATTGGGATTGAGCCAGGAGGCCTTAAGAAACCATCCCATGCGGCACGTTCTCACGATGGCGGTTGGCACTTCGGACGAAGTGCGGGTGCAGTCGCGGATCGTACCGCTCGAACGCGGAGACCAGGTTTTGCTTTGCTGCGATGGGCTCCACGGAGTGGTGGAGGAAGGGATTCTGCGGGAAACGCTGAATTCTCCTCGATCTTTGTGCGAGAAATGCCACTACTTGATCGAAGCTGCAAAACGGCTGGGCGGGCCGGATAACATCACCGCCATCCTCATTAAAGAGAGCTGAAGGCAGCGGCCAGACGGGCTGGCCGGTCATGCCGGGAAACCGCGTCGCTTTGGGCGTTGGCGGGCGCTCTGTATGGACTTTTGGGCCCAGGCTTCGGGAGTCGACTCAGTGGAGGCAAACTGGGGCGTAGCGGCGAGCGCCGGGCAAGCCCATACAGAAAAATTTGCAGCTAGCTGGTTTCTTCGCAATCTTTGGCAGGTTCACGCCACTACCTGATCGGAGCCGAGAAGGCTGTGAGTGGGACGGGCAGCGGGCTGGCTGCTTCCAACCCGAGAGAAGAGGCGATATGGGCGTTTTTACAAGAATCGTTTCGGTTTTTTTGATCCCGGTCGTCGGTTTGCTTCCTTTATATGGGCAAACTCCAGAGCCGGTCAGCACTGCGGCAAGCGAAAATCTGCAGATCCAAGTGCTCGACCGCGAGGCGCCGGAGCTTGCGGCTGGTTCTCGGACCTTGAAGGGATACACGTTGCTGGTCACGGATGGCACCGGTCATCCGGTTTCCGGCGCTGCCGTGGTGTTTCGCCTGCCGGACGCGCTTCCCAGCGGGACGTTTGCCGATGGCTCGCATTCCGTAGTGCTCTATACCGGGAACGACGGGCGCGTTCACACGCCTCCGATCCAGTGGTTGACGGCGGCAGGGCCAGTAAGCATACGCGTAACCGCAAACAAAGATACAGCGCACGCGGCTATTGAGCTGAATCAGAACCTCACGGGAGCGAGCGCGAGCCAGACGGCGCCCTCGGTTTCTGTCTCGACGCCGCAGCAGAAAGGCGTGCACGCGCCGGGCGAAATCGCCTCACCGGCTCAGGATTCGATCACGCCTCACCCCAGACAGTCTGCCGCCACGATGCCAGACCAGGAGCCGCAAGTTTCCGTCTCGGGTCCTCCGGCTGGGGAGAAGATTCACAGCGGCAGCAAGAAAAAGTGGATCCTTCTTGCGATTGTGGCTGCCGCAGGGGCGGGTGCCGCCGGTATTGCTATGAAGGGCAAATCGTCATCCTCTTCAAACTCCTCGCCCGGCCTGTCGATTGGGACGCCGACCATCAGCGTCGGCCAGCCGCAGTAAGTCTCTCCTATCCGGGGTTGCGTGATGAGATCCAGATACCGTGCACTCCTCCTATCTTCTGTGCTGGCTGCGATGCCGGCCTTCGCACAGTTAACAACACCCGAGATCGGCGCCGCGCGCTATGGAACTGAGGTGCGCCAGATTTACGGGCTGGAGGCGAACTTCGTTGTCGGTCCGGAGTGGCTCACGGCCTCGGCGTTGAGTTTCTCGCAGGCTGCGGCTCTGATTGCAAATTCTGGAAAGATTCAACTGATCCACCGCGATGGAACGGTTGCTGGAGAATATGCGACTGCAGAATCCGCTCCGCTACTGGGCATTGGCGGCAGCCTGAACACCGCCATCGCATGGCTGCCTGGTTCGCGGACGCTGCTTTGGTGGGATAGCGGTTCCTTTCACACCACGCAACTTGCAGGAGCACTGCCAGGCGTTGCGAGTTCCGTCCAGAGCGATGGCCAAGAGGCCAGCTTGCTGGTGACAGTATCGAACGGCTCCGTGCTGCGCGTCATCGTAGACCTGAATACGGGCAATGTGCGCTCGGCGGAACTGATGCCGAGTGTGCGCGGACCGGCTTTCGCCATGGGCAACTTCATCCTCTTCCGCAATGCTGAGGGACTTGCAGTAGAGGATGGCAGCGGCAATATCCGTGTGCTCGATTTCCCCGCCGCTGATCCTGTTTTCGAGCAAATGTCATCGGAGTGGGTGCATCTTCACTCGCCGTCGCTCAAACAGGACTGGGCCTTACATGTGAATAGTTCCGTTTGTAAGCTTTGGCTGCTGCCCTCGCCGGAGTTCAGCAAATGAGACATCTGGGTCTGCTCTTCACCGTCTGCTTGGCCACCTGCGGGGCGGTTTACGCGCAAGGACCGCTCACGTTCCGGATCTATAACACTTCAAGCTGCGGAGCTTCCAATACGTCGACGCCGCTTCCCGCTTTGTATCTGTTCAATACGACCTCCTTAGGCGCCGAGAGCGTAGTCGAGATTGCGCCCGTGAATACATCGAGTTCGACGGTCAAATTGATCACGGCCGCCATGAGCGATACGCAAGATTTCTCGGTTACGAATTTCTATGTGGACGGGCTCATTGCTCCCGGGGCAACCGGCCCAGCGTTTTGTGTGCATTTCGTGCCGCAGCAAACCGGCACTTTGACCGCCAGTATGACCGTGAACTATTGCGTGCCCACTGCTTCGGGAAGTTGCCCGGGTACCAGCAGTCTCACGATGACGGTTGGCACGTTTGAAGGCAATGCGGCTCCTGCACAGATTGTGCTCACCTGTGCCGGGCCGCCTGCGCAATGCAACGGAAATCTGGTGCAGCCCGCCTCCACGCTGAATTTCGGCAATGTCGCTGATGGGAGTACGGCCTCTGTTACGTTTACCATTACGAACAACTCGCAGTCGGCGTTGAATCCACAAAATCTCGTTTCCTTGCAAACGGCTCAGTTCAATACCACGCCCTTTGCGCTCGATACCTCCAAGCTGCCGGCGAGTCTCGGACCGGGCGCGTCGGCGACCTTCACTGTCTCGTTCTCGCCGGGGCAGGCGGTGCTTTATCAGGCAACCCTGGTGGTGAATTCAAGCTCTTTCCCCTTACAGGGAACGGGAACAGCGAATGTACTTGGCGACCTGAGTTCTCTTGTGATTACCTATACAGATGCAACCGGTGTCCGTCTGACTGCGCAGGGTGGAACTCCGATTAACTTTGGCCAGATTGTCGCCGGCACATCCGGTTCTGCGAAGCTCACTTTCGCGGTTTGCAATCCGCAGACTACGATCAATCCCGTCACGATCCCGACTATCTCGATTTCAGGGGCGGCATTTACACTATCTGGCTTGCCCTCCCTGCCCGTTACGATACAGCCAGCAGCCACACAACCCTGCGTGCCGGGCATAGCGGGATCTATCTCCTTTCAGGTTGTTTTCAGCGCATCCGCGGCTGGGACTTACAGCGGCACGCTGACAGTTGGCTCCTTGCAGTTCGCCTTAACCGGTCAGAGCGTTGTGGCGCCCCTGCCCGCTATGTCTTTTCAACTTAGCCAGCAACCGCTTACGAGCCAGCAGCAGGTGAACCTTACCATTCAGCTCGCAAACCCTTCTCCGATTCCTGCTGTGGGAACGCTCACGATGACATTCGCGCCCTCGGTTCAAAACGTGAAAGATGATCCGGCCATTAAATTCCTTGCCACCAATGGCCGGCAATTGAACGTGAGCGTTGCGACCGGCTCACAGACGGCAACGTATAATGGGCAGTCCCTCATCGCGTTCCAGACGGGCACCACCGCAGGCACGATTACCTTTACCCTGCAATTTACAGACATGCCGCCGATCACACAATCTTTTACGATTTTGCCGGAAAAGATACAGATTACGTCGGCCAGCGCGATTGCTAGTTCGCCGAATATAGTAATTACGATAAATGGATTCGATAACACCTATTCGGCAGGTCAAATGTCATTTATTTTTTATGACACAAAAGGTAATATGATCACGCCGGGAGCCATTTCGGTCAATGCGGCTTCGCAATTTCAACAATATTTTTTCAGTAATAACAATCAAGCGGGAGGCGCGTTTGGTTTGCAAGCCACATTTCCGGTATATGGCGGCGACGCGACTCAGGTTGGCTCTGTTTCTGTGACCCTCAACAATTCGGCCGGATCCACCAGCACCACGCAGACGCTACAATAACCATGTTGTGCTTTCTTCTGAACCAGCACAGGCGCTGCAGGAGTCGCCTCGCGCAAAATTCTCTGCCGCGGTTTACCGATGCGCAAACGAGCTTGAACATTTACTAGCTCGTTTCCCGGTTTTTACGTTAGTCATTTTTACGCTGGCATACATACCCTATGTCATTGCGCGCACCTTACAGAAGCCACTTTGGTATGACGAACTGGCCACGCTTGCGATTTCCCGGCTACCGTCTCTGCATGCTGTATTTGGTGCGCTGTATCAGGGATTTGAGGCGACTCCCCCGCTCATCTACCTGCTGATCCATTGGTCCACCCGGCTTCCAGGAAATGAACTGATTACCGCACGCCTGCCGGCAATGCTCGGTTTTTGGCTGGGGTGCGTGTGCCTGTATCTGTTTCTCAGCCGGCGCGGTTGGAGAACGGCGGCGCTTCTTGGTTTGCTGTTTCCCTTTGTTACCGGTCTGTTTTATTATGCGACCGAGGCGCGGCCCTATGGAATGCTAATTGGGCTGTCGGCTCTGTCCCTTCTCGCCTGGCAGCATACACTCGAACACAACCGTCGAAGGATGATCTGGCTCGTTGTGTTGTTCCTCAGTCTGGCGGCGACCCTATACAGCCACTGGTACGGCGTTCTTACCCCCGTTGCGTTGCTATGCGGCGAACTTTCGATTTGGCTGAAGGGGCGAGAGATCGATTGGCCAAGAGCAGGGGTCATCGTCGGCGCGTACGTCATTCTGCTCTTTCTGATTCCGATCATGAAAGCGGAAACACACAGGCTGGGCGTGAACTGGGCGCAGCCCTATTTGCAAACGACGATTGAATTTTATTTATTTGCACTTACCCCGTTCTTATTCCCCTTATTGGCAATTGCGACAGTAGTGGCTCTGCTGCAATGGATGGGCGTACGGGATCGTGACCCTGCACCGAGAGAATCCTTGCGTGTTGAGGAATTAGTGGCGGCATTTGCATTCTTCCTGATCCCATTTATGGGCTATCTTTTGGGCCTTGTAGTGCGTGGTTACACGGGAAGATATACGATTGCTTCGCTAGTGGGAATGGCGGTACTTTTTTGGTGGCTGACCAATCATTATTTCCGCGGCGCCTTGAGCGCATCTTTTATCGCTGTTATTGTGCTCTGCTGCTTTATCGGCATAAATGAATTACGGGACATCCGGCGCGCAATCCGGTACTCGCTCGACACCAAACTTCAGGATGTCTTCCCTTTCCCCTTTCCAGGCAACCTCCCGGTTGTGGTGCAGGATCCGCGTGATTATTTACAAATGGCGCATTATGCGAGGCCCGACTTAGCCGGGCGGCTGTACTATCTTGCGGATCCGAACATTTCGTTACAATATACCGGTTCCGTAGGATTGGATATCTCACTTACTGATCTGAGCAAGATTTTGCCTCTGCATGTGGTGCCTTACCGATCATTTTTAGCAAACCACCGGCAGTTTCTTCTCTTTTGGGGCAAGCCACAAGAAGGAGACCTCATCGGCTGGCAGTTACCGAAGCTCTATAAAGACGGCGCCCGGTTGGAGTTAGTAGAGCAATCCAAGCAACGGTTGCTGTTTTGCGTTTATCCCCAGTAGAAAGTGCCTCCTGTCGCTTTGACCATCGCCGGCTCCGATCCCAGCGGCGGCGCGGGTATTCAAGCTGATCTGAAAACCTTTCACCAGTTTGGCGTGTACGGCGAGGCAGTGATTACGTTGATTACTGCGCAAAATACGACGTCGCTGTCACGCCTGGAGGTATTAAAACCGGAGCTGGTGGCGCAGCAGATTGAATCAGTGCTGGTCGATATGGCGCCCGCAGCCGCAAAGACGGGCGCTTTGGGCAGTACAGAGAATGTGCTGATGATTGCGGAGCTGGCGAAACGTTTCCCCTTCCCCTTGGTGGTCGACCCGGTCATGATCAGCAAGCAGGGCGGGCGACTTTTAAGCGAAGATGCGGTAGAGGCGCTCAAGCGCGAGCTGCTGCCGCGAGCCTCGCTTGTAATGCCAAACATTCCGGAGGCGGAAGCGCTCACAGGCCTTGTCCTTCACAGCAAAGAAGACATGCTCGAAGCAGCGCGCCAGCTTTATGAACTGGGAGCCAGGGCGGTGCTGATCAAAGGCGGGCATCTTGAGAACGATCCGGTGGATGTTCTTTTTGACGGGCGCCCAAAATTCTTTGCCTCTTCCCGGATTCGGACGCGGCATACGCACGGAACCGGTTGCGCCTATTCTGCTGCCATTACGGCTGGTTTAGCGCTTGGCGCGTCGCTGCGAGATGCGGTATTGGCGGCCCATCGCTTTGTCCATTCTGCCATTCGG
>Ga0209061_1004337_pt1 | contig 13804 bp, 14 predicted proteins | sample Coa_R1_10_FD_187157 | JGI IMG/M metagenome (GOLD analysis project Ga0209061, IMG submission 187157) | Surface soil microbial communities from Centralia Pennsylvania, which are recovering from an underground coalmine fire - Coalmine... | ecosystem: Environmental > Terrestrial > Soil >...
AGTCGGGTTCCGTTGCGCTCGTTCTGCTCCCATCCGTAAGTGCATACGGCGTTGAAGCAGTCTGTAAACTGCAAGAGCGTTTCCTGTAGAGCCGTTTGGGTGGCGGGGTCTACATGCAGTTTCAGGCACAACGTGACTTTCACTGCCTTGCCCTTCTTTTCGATAATCTTTGTTTACCGAGGGTATTATATCATGAATACTCTGGGTTCACCACCTAAATCGGAAAGGAGTGCAAGGAGTTTTTTGAGCTACGATTGCTGAAACAATCGTGCTGATGCGGCTAGCAATTCCTCCTCTGCGCAAACGCAGGGGTCTCCTTGCTATGTTTTTATGAAACCGAATCGTTCCGAAACCCATACGAGCATCAGTCGCCGTGCCTTTGTGGGGGGCACGGCCGGCGTAGCGCTGTTGGCCGGCCCGGCCGGGGCGCAGGATACCGCGTCGAAAGCGGAGCACGGCCCTCACAAGGCGGTGCTCTACTCTATGTTGCCGGAGAACCTCACGGTGGAGGATCGGCTTAAACTGGCGCGCGATGTGGGGTTTGAGGGGGTGGAGGCGCCACCGATTACCGACCCCAAGGAGCAGGAGCGCCTGCGGGCGGCCGCCGAATCGGCCGGAGTGCGCATTCATTCGGTGATCTACGGCGGGTGGGACCCACCGCTCTCCAGCCCTGACCCCCAGGCAGCCGCGCAGAGCCTGAAAAATGCCGAGGCTGCCCTGCAGTGCGCCAAAGCGCTTGGTGCCGATGATATTCTGCTTGTGCCCGCCGTGGTGGATGCCAAAACGCGCTATGTGGATGCCTACCATCGTTCGCAGCAGGCCATCCGGCGTCTGCTGCCTCTAGCCGAACAGCTGAAGGTCAAAATCTGCCTCGAGGAGGTCTGGAACAACTTCCTGCTAAGCCCTCTGGAGTTTGCCGCCTTCGTCGACTCGTTTCGGAGCCGGTGGGTAGGAGCTTATTTCGATGTAGGAAATGTGGTTCCTTTTGCTTGGCCGCAGGACTGGATTCGCACCTTAGGGCATCGCATCCAGAAGGTGCATCTCAAGGACTTTAAGGGAGGACCGGGGCTTTTCGGCGGCATCGGCGGTCATTTCGTAAACCTGCTTGAGGGCAGCATTGATTGGCCGGAGGTGCGACGGGCTTTTGCCGAGATCGGCTATACCGGCTATATGACCACCGAGCTTGCCGGCGGCGATGAGGCCTATCTGCGCGATGTAAGCCGGCGGGTAGACAAAATTTTGGCGGGCAGCTGATCCGTAGATTCCGCATGGCGTGGAGCCGTTTGCTGCGCAATTACGTAGAGGAGTGTAGGAGGAGATACTTTAACGATGAACAGCCCCCTATCCTCAGGTGTGGGGTCGGTGCGCTCTGGCATAGACCCGCTCGTCCGCTCACGCCTTATGCTGTTGCTGGCCACTGCGGTAACGGTGGTTTTGCTTTTTATTCCGTATGCGCAGCAGATTCTCTACCCTCTGCGGCTTTTTGTTACCTTTGTCCATGAAAGCGGCCACGCTTTGGCCACCGTCCTTACCGGTGGGCAGGTGGAGTACATTCGCATTGCGCCCTCGGGCAGTGGGGTCACCATCTCTGCGGTGTCACCATGGGCGCAGGGCATTGTGGATTCGGCAGGGTATTTAGGTGCCACTCTTTTTGGGGCGCTGCTGTTGCAGTTTGGGCGCCTTGCGCGTTGGCGCCATGCCGGCCGCGCGGTGCTTTATATGGTTGCCACCTACCTGCTTTGTGTGGTGCTGTTGTGGTGCAACCCATTTCGTAGTGGCGCTTTCACGTTTATTGCCGGGCTTTCTATTGTCGCGCTGCTTTTTTTGGCAGGGCGGTTTGCCTCTCCACAGGTTGCCGAGTTTTTGGCAGCTTTTCTGGCCGTGCAGTGCTGTTTGGATGCGCTTATTGATCTGCGCGTGCTGATTGGGCTTACCACGAACGACCTTGGTCAAAACGATGCCACCAACATGGCTCAGGCTGTGGGGCTTACGCCCACTTTTTGGGCAGTGCTATGGGCTTTAGTGGCGATAGGCATTCTCACGCTTTCCGTTCTTAGCTATTGGCGCGGAACCGCTCAAAGGAGACGACAAGTCCCGATGGAAGCGGATTTGTGAGGGAGAAGAGCCATGTTTTCGCAAGGCAGGGGCGTCCGCAGACAGAGGGCGGAGGAGGCGAGCGCATGCGAGCACTGCGGGGCGCTGGTCTACGGCGATACGCGTCGCTGCCCTCAATGCGGCCGTTTTCCCATAAAGCTTCATCTGTGTCCGCGGTGTAAAACCATTAGCGCCGCCGATGCCGAACGGTGCTGGCGATGTGGTTATGTGTTTTTGCCGGAGCATGACTATCTTTGAGGATCGTTGGCGAGAGCGGGACAGGGTTGTTGTGGTTATTTCCCAGAGGTTTCACAGAAAACTGAAAGTTAGCTTATTGGTCTCCCCTCCCTCTGCAGGGGGGCATCGGCACCCCATGTCACCTCGAAGCGAAGCTGAGAGGTCTTCTCATTTCATTCTCACTGAAGGCGAGAACGTTGGCCTTAAAGGGCCGGAGATACGACTGTCATTTCGAGCCGAAGGCGAGAAATCTTGCATTTCAATTCCCACCAGTTCTGAGGAGGCAGAGCGTGTGCCGGGAGGAGGGTAAGGGATGGGGCTTCAGAGACTGCCAATCTCATGGTTCTAGAGCCAGTTAGCGGAATGAGCTTACCTTGTTCGCCCCCTATCCCGTCCTTTCCCCCTATTAGGGAGAAAGGGGGCTATCTTGCCGGTTTTTCAAGGGGAAGGTTCTCATAGAAAACTGCCAATGAGCTTGTTGGTCTCCCCTCTCCCCAATGGGGGGAGGGGGCTTACAGAGCCGAAGGCGAGATGAACAACTGTCATTTCGAGCCGCAGGCGAGAAATCTTAGGTTTCCATCCCCTCCGGTTCTGAGAGATGGGGTGGGGGCAGCAGAAACTGCTGGCTTCACGGTTCTAGATCGAGTCAGCAAAGTAGTTTATCTTGTTCGCCCCCTATCCCCTCCTTTCCCCCGATTCGGGAGAAAGGGGCGGTTGTGTTGAGTTTCCGAAGGAAAGGTTATCATAGAAAACTGCCAATGAACTTACTGGTCTCCCCTCTCCCGAATCGGGGGAGGGCGAGGGCATCGGCACCCCATGTCACCTCGAAGCGAAGCTGAGAGGTCTTCTCATTTCATTCTCACTAGGGGAGGGCATCGGCTGCAGAGCCAGCGGTACGACTGTCATTTCGAGCCAAAGGCGAGATGAACCACTGGCATTTCGAGCCGAAGGCGAGATGAACCACTGGCATTTCGAGCCGCAGGCGAGAAATCTTGAATTTTAATCCCCACCAGTTCTGAGGGGATAGGGGGTGGAACTGACAATCTCGCGGTTCTAGAGCCAGTTAGCAGAGTGAGCCTATCCCTTCCTTTCCCCTAGGTTTCGGGAGATGCCAGCGTGCCGCTTCGGAGGGGCTTTGTGGGGTAAGGTATACTACGATAACTCCCTAATTTTTCGAGGACGAGAAACGTGGAAAGAAAGTTACGTATTGGGATACCCAAAGGAAGTTTGCAAGAATCCACTTTTGCCTTTTTCAAAAAGGCAGGCTATGAGTTTCGCATGAGCAGCGGGCGATCTTACCACCCGACGGTGGACGACCCGGAGCTGGAGCCGCTGTTGATACGCCCCCAGGAGATACCGCGCTACGTGGAGCAAAGCATTCTAGACGCCGGCCTTACCGGCAAGGACTGGATAGAGGACAACGGGGCCGATGTGGAGGAGGTGGCCGAGTTTGTCTACTCTAAAGCCACACTGAACCCCATTCGTGTGGTGTTGGCGGCAAAGAACGATTCGGGAATCAACTCGGTGCACGATCTGCAGGGCAAGCGGATCGCCACAGAGTATGTTCGGCTCACCGAGCGCTACCTGCAAAGGCATGGAGTGCGTGCGCAGGTAGAGTTTTCATGGGGCGCTTGCGAGGTAAAAGTGCCGGAGTTGGCCGATGCCATCGTCGTGAACACGGAGACGGGCAGCAGCCTCCGTGCCCATGACCTCAAGATCGTGGATGTGCTTCTCGTCTCCACAACCCGTCTCATTGTGAATCGGGCAGCCTGGCAAGACGAATGGAAGCGCGCCAAGGTGGAAAATATCGCCATGTTGCTGCAGGGGGCACTAAACGCCGAGCAACTGGTGGGGCTAAAGATGAACGTTCCCAAGGCGGAGTTAGAGCAGATTACCTCGCTACTGCCCGCCCTGCGCAACCCTACGGTTTCCCCTCTGGCCGATCCGAACTGGGTGGCCATCGAGATTATCGTCGCAGAGAACACGGTAAGAGACCTGCTGCCGCGGTTGAAACGAGCCGGAGCCGAAGGCATTGTGGAGTATCCACTGAACAAGGTGATCTACTAAGACCATGATCGCGCAGCTTCGTGGGCGGGTGGTACGTGCGGAGGCCGGTACGGTGGTGCTGGACGTTAACGGGGTGGGCTATTTGGTGCATGTGCCGACGCCGTTGCTTTCTAGCCTAAGCGCATGTGAGGGCGATGTCACGCTGCTAACCCATCTTGTGGTGAAGGAAGATGAGCTATCGCTTTACGGCTTTTCGCGCGCCACGGAGCTGCAGATATTTCGGCTTTTGTTGGGCGTAAGCGGCGTAGGGCCAAAGGCTGCGTTGGCGTTGTTATCGGCCCTTGAGGTAAGCGAGTTGGCCCGCGCTCTGTCTTCGGGGGATATAAAACTGCTTACCAAAGTGCCGGGGGTGGGGCCGAAACTGGCACAGCGGCTTAGCCTAGAGCTAGGCGACAGGGTTTCGGCGCTCGCTTTCGAGCAGCGTGTCGGGCAGGCTGTCGGCACCGCCGAGCGGACGGCCTTGGAGAACGCGGCGTGGGAGGATGCCATCGAGGGGTTGGTGGCGCTGGGCTACAGCCGTGCCGATGCCCGGCGGGCGGTGGAGCGCGTCTTCCCCGACATGCCCGATCGAACCGACGCCGCCGCGCTTCTGCAAGCGGGCTTGAAGTTGCTTACTTCGCGCAGGCAGTAGGTGCAGAGCCTTCCTTCACAGGTTTGCTCACGGCCCTAAAGGGCTATCCGGCACGCGCTGCCCCGGATTGTAGACCATGGCATACCAGGGCCAAAATCCATCACCCGGAAACTTGATCTGCAGCACCCGCACCGAGCCGTCGAGGTTCAGCCGAAGCGTGGTGCCCTCGCGTAGGTAGACGTTGGGTGGGTAGACGGGGTCGGAAGGAAACGTTTTCCTGAGTGGTGGATAGTTGGGAATGGGATAGCCGTGGTTGAAGTCGAGAATAACCCCCACCGAAGACGGAGGGAGGGCTAACAAGGCTTTCCACTCGTCATAGTTAGGCCCGTCGTCACATCGGAAGGGAGGACAGGGTGTAAAGTAGCTGTAGGAGGAAGGGTAACGATAGTAGTAGTGTGGGGTGTTGCCGGCATCCCAAAGCCAGTAGGCATAGTTGCCCGTGATGTCGTCGGGGCAGAGCAGCAGTTTCGGGGTGGAGACGTAGGTAGGCACCAGCCTATCAAGCAGGTAAGGCCGCTCTCCGTTGTAGTCTTCAAGATAGAGACGAAAGGCAATGCCGATTTGACGGAGGTTAGAGATACAGACGGACTGTTTTGCTTTCTCTCTGGCGGAGGAGAGGACGGGGAAGAGAAGGGCGGCCAGCAGGGCGATGATGGCTATCACCACAAGCAGCTCGATGAGGGTGAAGCCTACATAGGAACCGTTTCGTTTTGGCATCTTTGTAGCTCCTTTGGGAAAGGCACGAGCCAGAACCGTTTGCTGTCTGGCACGGCTCGTAAAAGTGTTCGCATAAAACATGTTTCCTTGCAACGCTCCAACGATAGATGCCCTCGCGAGCAGAAACTCTGGAACATGCTCGCGAGGGCAGAGCGCCTGGTAGGTTAGGAGCCGGTACTTAGGCAAATGACGGGGCACACTACCGGCCCGGTTTGAGAATTGCAACACCCGGCTTGCACGGGGGACGAGCACCGAGTACAGACGACGGTGCCAGGCCCGTTGAGGTTTTTGCACATGTATTCCGCGTAGGCCATCGTATATTGCCAATACTGGCTCGTTTGTTGGCAGTTCATACTCTGTGCAACGCAGAAGGTCGCGGTTGGGCAGGTATGAAAGGTCGTGCAGCTATAGCCCGTGGTGGGGCAGTTATCTACGATGTCGCCTCGAACGTTATTAGGGGCGCAGAGCGCGAAGGCGGCAAGACTCAGCACCGCCGACTGGGCTGCGGTGAGCAGGGTGGCATACATCCGTTTCATGGTTCACCTCCTGGTTTACCACCCTATAGGGCAATAAACTACATTATAAACGTTCGATGGGGGCGTTTTTGGACAGGCGGGCAAAAATTTTTTAAATCTATCGCTCAAATCGTTTTTTGAAGGAACGTCTACTTCCTCTGGATAAGTCGTCTATGGGAATGGACAGTGAGAAGCTTGAGTGGCCATAGGGATATGAATCACCATGTAACTACCCTACGGCAACGCATGCTTCCTCTGGACATAAGGAGGGATGAGGTCTCTAGGGGAATGTGCTCGTGGGAGCAAGCCGCGCACATCATGGAAAAAAGATGACATTGCTCTTGTGCCACCGATGTCATCTTGAAGGCGATAGCCGAGAGAGCATAGCGGAAAGGAAGGCTGCCGCCTTTAGGCGTTCCGCGTTGAGGCATAGTAACAAGGAGGACATTGGTAATCGCCAAATTCTACAAGGGTAAAAGGCGCAGTGTAATTACCTAAGAATTCTGGATGCGGCCCAATAACAAGCGCTGGTGCCATTGCAATAGGCGCAGGCGGTGGGGAAAAACGTCGAGCATCCTCCACGATTTTATGAATAGTTAAACCTAGTGCAGATAGAGAGATCAACGCCAATATGCCAACTAACAACAGATCTCTGTTACGCGCGAATACCATCTCCAGTATCCTTTATCCTGCCTATGGTAAGAAAGAATACGGAGGAATATGTTCATATAGGTAGTTGACGGAAACGGTTTTAACATGAAAATCGGCAAAGAGCGCGTTGAAACGCTCATAGGCGTAGGGCGGAATTCCCTCAGGACCATGCCAGGGTAGTATGTCGGAGACGAGGATCGCCTCCGTGGGGTCATGATAGTACTGCTCGGTTTGATGAAAAAGCGCAGGCCACACTCCGTAATATTCATAGCTGCATCCGTAGACGCGATACATCTGCCAAATCGGGTTTGAGCCTGTCAAGTAATGTTCTGCCGGGCAGTGAAATACCTCATGACTCTTTACATAAGGATAGAGCACATCTACGTAGTCGGGCATTTTGGCAAGATAGGGCACATAGGGGGTGTAGCCAGGGTCGCCCGGATGTGTGTTGAGCGCCTCTTGTTTTGTAAAATTGTCTACAGCATAGGGATAGTATCCATCATAGTCTCGCTGATAGAGTGCGATGGCAACCCCTTGTTGTCGTAAATTGGAGAGGCACTGTAAGGTAAGCGCCGATTCGCGTGCGCGGGCAAAAACAGGCAAGAGCAGTGCCGCTAAAATAGATATGATGGCGATGACGATGAGAAGTTCGATTAATGTAAGCCCTGAACTTTTCATTGCTGTTGTCCTTTATCGTTTTGAAGGATGAGCGAAGCCTCTGAACGGACAGCTTCAACGGGATCGGAGAGAAGATGTTCTGCCTCCTGGGCGGCCAAACGAGGGTTCATTGCATTAAGATGGCGCAAGGCGAAAATACGCACGTATGGGTTCGGATCGGAAAGTTTGGTTTGAATCAGCTTCTGCGCCTCGATAGCGTAGGGGGTATGCCTTAATTGTGTGAGCGCATCAATAGCTCTGTAACGAATAATAGAGGCTCTATAGTTAAGAAACAGCTTTATCTGAGCTATCTCTGCCGATGACAAAGAGTGCGTATGACGTGCTTTCATATCCAGATCGCGAGCCTCAATGTAGACTGTTGGGTCTATGCCGGTGGCGCGAGCAAGTCTCGCGTCATAGCTCCAATGGGTGTTGTAGTAACGCCAAAAGAGTATCGCGCTCACAAGCACACCCAAAGTAACCCCTATACTGATAGAAAGAAGTTTCTTGTTTCTCATGGTTTGCCGTTTGGGAGGACTAGGGAGGGCTATCCTCATGGTGACGATAACCCTCCAGACCCTTCGTATTGTACCCCTGTGCAGCTTTAGGAACCAACGTGGCTAACCGACAGGGTCCGGGCAGCAAGCTGCACATTGATCTTCAGCCAGCCCACTGTTGCCGCAGTATTTATGGCAGCAGTCTAAACAGTCGGATGCACCTCCGCAGTTGTTGTTGGTGTAGCATGGTGGGCAGGGGCTGATCGAACTGTTAGGCCTCTCCACAGCCCATGTGGTCGCGCCGAGGCTGCCGAGGGTTAGAACCAACCCGGTGAGAAACGCTGAAAGCAGATGGCGTAGGGACATTTTTCTGCTTTCTTGAAACATAGGGCCTTTCAACACGTCTCTTATGGTTTACCACCCTATAGGGCAATAAACTACATTATAAACGTTTGACAGGGCTGTTTTTGGACAGGTGGACAAAAATTTTTTAAATCTATCGCTCAAATCGTTTCTTGAAGGAACCTCTACTTCCTCTGAATATTCGTCTATAGGAATGGACAATGGGACAAAGACTTGAAGTGGGGAAAACAGGCACGAGCCGCATCCGCAATGCCCAAAAGCGGATATAATGGAAGAGAAGCAAAGGGGTTGGCGACACTTTTTCTTCGCAGGGAGCGTCGTAACAGATGGAGGAACTTCAGGCACCACGAGAGGGTGAGGAGAGGGGGCCGGGAAGCCTTTTTGAGCAACGCCTGGTGCTGCGCCTGCAGTCTGGCAGCCGAGAGGCCCTCGACACCCTCTTCGAGATGTACGTGCACCAGGTCTACGCCTATGCCTACCATCTGCTGCGCAACCGCGAAGATGCCGAGGAGGTAACATCGGAGGCGTTTCTACGGGCGTTTGAACGCGCGTTTTCGTTTCGAGGAGAGGCGCCCTTTCGGGCCTGGCTGTTCGGCATCGTTCGTAATCTGTGTAGAGATCGCCTGCGCCAACCGCGCCTACTGCTTTTAGAGGCTCAGGACATCGAGGCTCAAAAGGATTGCCGCCAACCCTATCGGCAGGTGGAAAACGCTTTGCTGGTGCGTCAGGCGTTGGAGCAACTGCCCGAAGATCAGCGAACGGTGCTTATGCTCTGCGACGTAGAGGAGTGGGATGCGCGGGAGGCCGCCGTGATGTTGGGGCGTTCTGTGGAGGCGACGAAATCCCTGCTCTATCGGGCGCGGCGCTCCCTATGCCGAACGCTTACGGCGATGTTGGAGGAAGACGAAAGCTGAAATGCGATGCGACGACATGGAAACGTTTATTGACCTGGCCGTAGACGGTCTATTACCGGATGAGGCCAAACAGCGTTTGGAGCGGCATCTGTTGCGCTGCGGGCGATGTGCGCATCGGCTAAAAGCGCTGGAAGCGGTGCGGGCCATGGTGCGTCAGGCCATTCCTAGAGCCGAGCCTTCCCCGGCCTATGTGGAGCGCGTGCAGGCGCGGCTGCAAGCTCAGTTTGAGGCCCTGTTTCCAAAAACGGAAACGCCCTCGCCAACGCAGCGCCCACTCCCTTTTCTTCAGGACGATACGACTACCGATTAAGACGAAAGGAGGTTTTTAGCGAAGGCGCGTTGTGGACAGCTTAACCAAACGTTAGTTCAAACCAACGGGACGCGCTTTCTCCAAAAGAGGCTATGAGCAAAGTACGAAAGGCCGTCATTACCGCCGCCGGACGCGGCACCCGTATGTATCCGGCCACCAACACCATCCAGAAAGAGATGCTGCCGCTTATGGACCGCGATGGCATCTGCAAGCCGGCCATTCAGATCATTATCGAGGAGGCTCTGGAAAGCGGCATCGAGGAGGTTTGTCTGGTGGTTAACCCGACGAACTATCCACAGATAAAACAGCATTTTCGGCCGCTGACCAACGAGGAGATACGCCTGTTCAAGGGAAAGGATTGGGCTTTGCTGCAATCGGCCCGACTGCAGCAGATCGCTGCCCGACTGACCTTTGTGGTGCAGGAAAGCCCGGAGGGTTTCGGGCATGCGGTGTACCTAACCCGCGATTGGGTGGCAGACGAGCCGTTCTTGTTGATGCTGGGCGACCACATCTATACTACCGGAGAACAAAAGCGGTGCGCCCGCCAAATTATGGACATCTACGACCGATACGAGTGTTCCGTCTCCGCCGTGCAGCAGACTCCCTCGGAGTTGCTTCACCTGTTCGGCACCGTCTGCGGGGAGCGCATTGCAGAACAACCCCCGGTCTACGAGGTGCACGCCATCTACGAAAAGCCCACCATCGAGTATGCCGAAAAGCACCTGCGGCAAGCAGGCCTCCTGCATGGGATGTATCTCTGTTTCTTTGGTATGCACATTTTTACGCCGGCCATCTTCGATAGCCTGAAATATGCCATTGATAACGATCTTCGGGAAAAGGGCGAGTTCCAGCTGACGAGCGCCCAGGAGCGCGCACGGGCTGCTGGCGAGCGGGTCATTGCCTTTGAGGCAGTAGGTGATCGGCACGATATAGGCATTCCGTTTGGATATGCCCAAACACAGGCAGCGCTCGCCCTCAACTCCGTCTATAAGGAGCAGATGCTGGCTGCCCTGGTGCGTACTTTAGCCGTGCCCCAAAAACAGGTTCCGGAACCGTTCCGTCAAGACTGAGAGAGGCAAAGAAGGGATAGGGAACGCACCGGGCAGTGATCCCTCAAGGGTTGTCCCTCCATGCCCACCCCCTCCCGCGTGCGGGGGGATGAGAGGGGGGCTTTGGCGTCGGCATTCTGCAGCCCCCACCCCACTCCCCTCCCCCACTTTGGGAGAGGGGAGACCAATAAGCCAACTTGCGGTTTTCTGCGCTAACCTTCCCTTCGGAAATTAGGCACACTAGCCCCCTTTCTCCCGAATCGGGGGAAAGGACGGGATAGGGGGCGAACAAGGTAGGCTTGCTGTACGAATTGGCTCTAGAACCGTGAAGCCGGCAGTCTCTACGGCCTCACCCCTCAGAACTGAGGGGAATTGAAACTTAAGATTTCTCGCCTTCGGCTCGAAATGACAGTTGTGTGACCGGCTCGAAATGACAGGTGCCTTCGGCTTGGAATGACAGGCGCATCGCTGGCTCTTCAAGCCCCCACCCCTCCCTTCCCCTCCCCCCAATTTGGGAGAGGGGCACCTCGCGGTGGGCGTCCTCGCGGACGGCACCTTTGCGGCCAGTCCAGTTCCCATGATCGTCTAACTTACTGGCCGCTGCATCGCTGTGCGCTAGCACCTCCCGAATAGGGGGAAAGGAGGGGATAGGGGGCGAACAAGGTAGGCTTGCTGTACGAATTGGCTCTAGAACCGTGAAGCCGGCAGTCTCTACGGCCTCACCCCTCAGAACTGAGGGGAATTGAAACTTAAGATTTCTCGCCTTCGGCTCGAAATGACAGTTGTGTAACCGCTCTGTAAGCCCCCACCCCTCCCCCAATTTGGGAGAGGGGAGACCAGCAAGTTCACTAGTGGTTTCCTTTGGTAGGCTTTCCTTTGAAAAACCAGCACGATAGCCCCCTTTCTCCCTAATAGGGGGAAAGGGCGGGATAGGGGGCGAACAAGGTAGGCGTGCTGTACGAATTGGCTCTAGAACCGTGAGATTGGTAGTTTCTGCAGCCCCCCGCCCCTCCTCCTTCGCGGGAAAGAAAAGAAGACCGAAAAGTTTTAAACAAGAAAAAACCCGCACGCTTAGGTGCGGGTTCTCTTCATGGAGATGAGCAGCAGCTATTCTATGAGATGTTGGCGCACCATATAGCGATAGATGGCGGCGCGCTCCTCACGCGAGAAGGGGCGCACCTCTTCACATACCTGAAGCTTATATTGGTTGCACCAGAAAACGAACTGCTCATCCGAGAAGGTATAGAGCCAGTCCGGCACTCGAATGGTGTCTTTTGACTCTTGAGTGTCGGTAATCGTCTGTGCCATCTTTGTATCCTTACCTTTTCCTGATTTTTGGAGAATGTTCTTGAAGTGGGGCAAACCCCACTTCAAGAAACCGTTTCATGGTGCGTTCGGTTCGGCGTTAATACAGGGTTACGAAAAGCACCAAAGTCTCACCTGGGCCGTTGGTCGAGAACCGTCGCACCGTCACACGCACCGTGGCACCGGAGGGTTCCGCAGCGAGCGCATCGGAGAGCGCTTGAGCGTCCTTAATCGGCTTTCCGTTAAGGGCGATGATCACGTCTCCAGGTTGAATGCCGGCATCGGCGGCGGGGCTATTCGGGTAGACGTTTAGCACCACGACACCGCTTTTCACATCGCTATTCAGCTGGAACTTCTTGCGGATGTCGGGGTCGGTTGCGTCGCCGATCTCGATGCCCATGCGTCCGCGCGCCTTTCGCATCTCCTGTTGCTGTTGAGGCTGCTCGGTTTGGTCGGAGGGCGCCTCACCCACCGTTACATTCAACGTGAGATCGTGACCATCTCGGTAGACCTCAACAGGAACGGTTGTGCCCGGCGCCGTTCGCGCCACGAGGTCACGGAAGCTGGCCTCGTCGGTGACGGGTTGGTTATTGAATCGGGTCACTACATCGCCGGCTTGCATTCCCGCCTTTGCAGCGGGGCTGCCGTCCTCCACCATCTGGATAAAGGCCCCCTGCTTAACCCCAAGCATTTGCGCCTGATCGTAGCTGAGGGTTGAGGGCACCACGCCCAGATAACCCCGTACAACACGGCCTTTGGCGATCAGCTGGTCCATCACATAGCGCACCGTGTTGGAGGGGATGGCGAAGCCTATGCCAACGTTGCCGCCTGTCTGGCTTTCGATGGCCGTGTTGATGCCGATGACGCGCCCATAGATGTCTACCAATGGACCGCCAGAGTTGCCGGGGTTGATGCTGGCATCGGTCTGAATGAGGTCTGGATAGTAGTAGCCGTTTGTTCCCTCTGTGACCTCGAAGTGCCGATGCAGCGAGGAGACGATCCCCATCGTCATGGTGTCGCTAAGCTCAAAGGGGCTTCCAAAGGCCAGGGCAAGCTCGCCCACCTTCACGTCATCGGAGTTGGCGAACTGCACGGCGGGCAGGTTATCTGCGTTGATTTTGATCAACGCAAGGTCGCTACGGGGGTCACGATACACTTTCCCAACGAAGGTGCGTCCGTCCATCAACTGAACCGTCACCTTATCCGCGCCGGCCACCACGTGGTCGTTGGTAATGACATAGCCGTCGCTACGCACAATGACCCCAGAGCCGGCAGCTGTAGCGCGTTGAGGAAACGAAGGAACGTTGGGCGCAGGCTGAATTTGAATGTTAGGAAAGGGGCCTCCGTTCGGTGGAAATTGAAATTGAGGGATTTGAGGAACGATGAACGGGTTGCCCTGTATCGAGACGTTCCTCAAGGTATGGACGCTTTTGATCATCACCACAGAGGGTCTCAGCTTTTGGGCGACGCGCACTAAGTCCTCTTGTAGGCTCAGCGTGGATGCAGAGGGCTGTACCGGAGCGGGGCCGGTTTGTGCGTCGTTATCGGTTTGCGCAGGTTTTGCATGAAAACCCAAAGCCACAGCTCCTGCGGCCAGAAGCACCACAGGAAACCAAAGCACGCTAGACGCTTTTCGGTATTGGAGCATATTTCTTCTCACCTCAACAAAGGTTTTTGGGTCGCCTCGCTCCTTAGTTTGTAGGACAAATGGAGCAAGGAAAAGTTTCACCAAATTTTTGTGTAACTGTTGCGATAGCAAGGCGGCCGCATTGCTACAACTCCATACGAGTATTGACG
>Ga0209061_1004338_pt1 | contig 13796 bp, 19 predicted proteins | sample Coa_R1_10_FD_187157 | JGI IMG/M metagenome (GOLD analysis project Ga0209061, IMG submission 187157) | Surface soil microbial communities from Centralia Pennsylvania, which are recovering from an underground coalmine fire - Coalmine... | ecosystem: Environmental > Terrestrial > Soil >...
ACTCAGGTTGTTGAGATTGTCCTCAATCGGGACGCTCGCTTGGCTCATTCGCTCATCCGGCCCTTGCGGAAGTTACTCACTCCCTTACACATTGTCGTTAATTTGGGCCAAACTTAGGTATCCTAATGATCCCACTTTCTACCCACTGATGGAAAAGATTCAAGAACTGGGGGTACCCGCGCTCTTCCATACGGGTACGAATGGTCTGGGAGCTGGCACTCTCGGTGGCATGGGCATTAAACTGGATTACACGCGGCCAATTTACCTGGATTCCCTGGCCGCTGATTTCCCCGGCCTGACCATCATCGGCGCACATCCTTCCTGGCCCTGGCACGAAGAAATGCTGGCCGTGATGCAGCACAAAACCAATATCTACAACGACCTGTCGGGCTGGTCACACCCCGCATTTAACTTGCAGATATCCATCGCGAGGTCGTCCGGTCCCAGCCCGAAACACCAGGCGGCATACATGCTGCGGCCCCTGTTCACTTCCGCGTCCGCCCTCCCCACAAAGTCCATCGCCTCCTGGAGCGTTGTTCCCCCATCCTGCTGAATGAGCTGTATGTCTTCCCACGCCACGGTTTCCGATACGTCTCCCTTCGCATGCCCGTTCTGGCGGATATACCCCAATTTGTTTGCGCGGGCTATGACGGCTTTATACGTGCGTTTGGGGAGGAGTGGCAGGATATCCGAGTACTTGTGGATGGACGGGTATACCTCTCGCAGTATATCGTCTTCCCACTGCTCCCACGTTCCTTCTCGCCTTTTCGTATTCTGGCGCCATACCAGGGCGACATCCGGGCGTGGGGAGATGGCGGTATGCCAGTGGATGGTCAGCCTGAACCAGTGGCTCGACAGACTGGCCAGTTCCGCTTTGCTCACGAGCAGCTGCACGATTCGCTGCTTCTGGCGCAACGTGCGACCTTCCCACTTGCCCGGCAGACCAGCCAGCGTTTCGTATAACTGCTCGATCTCTTCCAGGCTGGCGGGCTGAGGTAGGCTGTCCAGTTCTCGCTGCAGTTGCTGGATTCTGTGCGCCTTCCCGGCAATGTCGGCGGCGAGTTCCTTCTGGCTCTCGGCGTCGAGGACACTGCCAACGTTCTTCAACGTCGATAGCAGGTGCTTCCGTTCCGCTTCCACATTGCTGATCATATTGCGCAGCGCATCAGCCTGCCCTTGCTGGCTCCCATGCACCTCGATCAAGGCTTCCCGTACCCGGTCGGCTATGTTCACGTCCCTTGCGGCCAGGGCGATCAACCGCTCGACGACGATGATATCGAGATCTCTACAGCGCACGCTCCAGATCATATCGCGCAGCATTTTCCCCTCTGCTTGCATAGCCTCCCAGCTCGCGTGCGCACGGTAGCAATACAGGTTGTGCCTGTCGGGAACGGGGTAGATCAGGCCATCGGGCGACTGCAAAACGTAGCGCAGCAGGGCGGGTATCTGGTCCTCGCCCCGCCGGTTCTGCCTGCGCCTGGGAACGTTCTTTCTCACCGCCTCACCGGCCAAGTTGTAGCCTGTGAGGTGGATGAGGGCCTGCTCGAATCCCTCCTTCTCAAGCAGGGACTGGTGATTGTCCGGGATGTAATACGCCTCCTTGACCGGTCTTCCGTCCTCATCTTTCTCTCCCGTATCTTCCGATACCTTCCAGTACCCTATGAATATGGGATTCAGGATCGTTTCCAGAAGCCCATGCCGGGTAGAGAAACGGTATCCTACGAGTTCGCCATCCCGGTACACCGGTTGCAGATTGGTTTTAATAATATATTTCCTGTAATCTTCCTGGCTCGGTGCCGGGTATACGTATGGCATTGACTCCACCTCTCGTCGCAGTGCAGAGAAATCGTAGCTCAATTCGCGCAGTCGGCTGTGGAGCCATCGGGTCCTTTCTGCCCATTTTTCAAAAATCACGGGCCTGCGCTGCTTTACAGGAGTCTCTTTCTCCACAACCAATCCTGGAGGCAGGCCGCGGCCATCATACAGTCCCTTTCTTGCTTTGTTTGCACTGGCCTTGTTCATGTATCCCACCTGGTACACGATGTAATCGTACGCCCTCTCCATTGCCTCCCTGAACGCCTTTTGATCTTCCCACTCGAGGAAGTCGTAGCAACTCGCATCTTCCCCATCGTACACGTACAGGATTATTCTGTGCTTCTCGAATGTCTTACAGCGGTGTACTGAATCATCGAGCTATAATCTCTTCCATTAGAGAGGAAGATTGAGATGAGGTGGGCGGGTATCCACAATGGGTAAACCAGCCCGAGGCATCCTGAGCCGTCACCGTGAGCAAGGCCTGAGCAATCGCCTCCTGAAGGGCTTCTCGCGTGCGAGCGCTCTGTCGACGCAAAAAGGTCTTGACTTTGGAGAAGGCTTCTTCAATGGGGGAGAAATCGGGCGAATACGCTGGCAGGAACAGCAGGCGACAGCCCCGGGCTTCGATAGCCGCTCGTACCCGCTCTCCCTGATGAATCGAGAGGTTATCCAGAATGACGATTTGGCCCGGCTTGAGGCTAGGAGCCAGTAAGCGTTCCACATAGACCTCAAAGGCGCTGGCATCGGCAGCCCCATCGAGCATGAGGGCTTCTCCCATGCCTTGCATGGACAGTGAGGCAATCAACGTCAGGTTGGCTCCTGTGTTGCGCGGGACCTTGCCAATGGCTCGTTGTCCTCGCGGAGCATAGGCATACAACGGCGTCATGCCGATGTGGCTGCCCGTCTCATCCACAAAGACCAGAGTCTCGCTCTCCAACTGCTTCGCTTGCTCACGCCACGCCTGGCGCACGCTTTCATTCTGCTCGCTTGCCCTCAGCGTCTTTTTTTTCGTGTCCAGTCCAAAGCGACTCGCGCACGGCTGATACTGGCTGTGCTGACCTGGATACCATGTTGGGTCTGCATGAGGCGAACATGCTCTTGGCGGGTCGCATCGGGATGAGCCTCTAACTGTGCGGGCAAGTACGCCTGCAACAGCGCGCCTTTCCTGGCTGGTCGACCCGGGATGGCCTTTGGCAGCACGTTTCCCGTCTCTCGTCGGTGTTTGAGGTAGCGTTTGATGGTAGCCACCGAGACGGCGAAGCGTTCGGCTACTTGCGCTTGTGTCTGTCCGGCATCGATGCTGTCCAGCACCCGCTGCCGTAAATCTTGGGAATAGGCTTTCATGACCCCATTTTACCATAGCTCTTTCCTTTTGTACACCGCGCTAAAGGACAACGAGGCAGGGGTTCGGTTCCCGCAACCGGGGAAAAAATACCACCTTGATTGCCTCTCTGGGTTTTGAGGGGATGGGCGAGTGCATGATCCTGGAAGGAGCAGCCAATATGCTGGCTTTTGAACGCTATGTGGAAGAGATCCTGGCCCCAAGCTTGCAGGCAGGCCAAATCGTGATCATGGATAACTTGAGTTGTCACAAAGGAAGCAAGGTCCGTCAGCTCACTAAGGCCAGAGGATGTCAGCTGCTGTTTTTACCTTCTTATTCCCTCGATTTCTCCCCCATTGAGGAGGCGTTCTCCAAACTTAAAGCATTCCTGAGACGAGCTCAGGCCCGTACCCGTGAGGCGTTGCAAGAGGCTCTTATTCAGGCCCTTCTCACCATCACTCAGCAGGATGCTCACGGCTGGTTTGGTCACTGTGGCTATCAGCCTCTTGTTTCGGGTATTTGAGGAGGCTGCAACTGGCTCAATCTTTCTGAAGAGGGCTGTAGGGTTGTTGGCACACAAACAGTAACCTCGCAGCCACCAGCTGGATGGTTTTGAATAGTAATAGTGCCTTTGTGTTCCTCGACGAGCAATCTACAGATATAGAGACCAAGGCCAGCCGTCTTACGCGCTTTACTACTGGATGGCGATCTGCCTTGATAGAACTTCTCGAAAATATGTGGTAGATCCTCCGGAGCTATACCGCAACCAGTATCACGCAGAATAAACGAGAGGGAGTGCGAATGACGAATGCAGGTCAGATTGATTTCGCCATGTATAGGGGTGTAGCGCAGAGCGTTCTCAAAAAGATTGTCCAGCACCTGTTCGATGCGGTGCAGGTCCAGGGAGACTGGATCTGCCTCCGCTGCTGCATTGTGAGAGGTATAAGAGAATTCAACCTCTTGAGCTGCGGCTTGGAGCTTGTAAACGCCGACTTTGCGTTCCATCTCCTCTTCTAATTGTAGAAATTGTGGTTGGATCAGAAAACGGGCCTGTTCCAATGAGGCAACCAGTAACACATCATTGAGAAGGCGCGTCATGCGCTGGCTATTGGCCTCCAGAACTGGCAGGTAGCGCTCTAAACGCTGGTTGCGCTTCTCGCCAGCCTCGGTCCGTGCTAGACCTTCGACATGCCCCTGGATAATCGTCACAGGCGTGCGTAGTTCGTGGGAGAGAGCCGCAATCATGGTGCGCATCTCTTCCTGTTTGCGCCACTCCCGTTCGAGTGATTCCTGGAGTTCGCGACGCAGTTCGTTGAAGGCAGAGCACAGGTCGCCTAGTTCATTGTTTTCCCGATAAGTTATGGAAAAATTGAGATCTTGTCGGCGAATTTTCTCCACAGCGAGCATCAACTCGTCTACAGGCAGGCTAACCTTGCGCCCCATTCGCCAGGCGAAGAACAGGAGCGTTGCAATCAGGACGATGCAGGGCAGAGCAACGAACAGCACAATAATGACTATCTGGAGAGAGAAGTTCTGCTTGAGAAGCGATACGTTCTGCTCATTCAGAGTAACCAGGAAGACTGCAACGAGATCCAGAACTCCGGTTATAAGAAAGGTGGTTACCAGGACACCTAGAAAATATCCGATGAACAGACGCCGGAAGTGAGTATGCCTCCGTCGTCGGGGTGTTGCTATGTTGATGGGCTGAATTTCCATGTGTACCCTACTCCCCAGACTGTACCAATATACTCGACCTGCGAATTATGCTGCGCAAGCTTTCTCCGAATACGTTTAATATGTTCAGTAACGGTTTCGGTATTGCCCAGCGAGTCCATACCCCATATGCGATCATAGATCACCTCACGTGAAAAAACCTGGCGAGGATGCAAAATCAGCAGTTGGACGATCTCAAATTCCTTGCGTGTCAGGGGTACTAACTCGTCGGCGTAGCGCACTTCGTACGCACTCAGATCGATGCTCAGGTCCCCATAGTTCAAATGCAAAGCGCTGTGCGGTTGCTGAGCATGCTGCGATTGCTCACGTCGCTGGCGGCGAAGGTGTGCCTCAACACGGGCAACCAACTCTTTTATACTGAATGGCTTCATCACGTAATCGTCCGCTCCGACGCTGAAGCCCTGGATCTTATCTGCATCGCTCTGCCTGGCGCTCAGAAAGAGGATAGGAATATCGAGTTCCTCACGCAGCTCTTTACAAACCGCAAAACCATCGCGTCTGGGCAACATAATATCCAGGATGACCAGATCCGGTCTGTGCTGCCGAGCTATCTTCAATGCCTGTAAACCATCAAATGCCGTGCAGACAGTGTATCCCTCGTCTTCCAGAGTATCCTGCACAAACTGGACAATTTCATCCTCATCATCAACCACTAAAATGGTGATGCCGGGGTCAAGTTGGTGAGCTGCCATAGTCTGCCTTCCTCATCATCTGCTTTTTCCATTACTATACAAGCAAATACTATACAAGCAAACACCCTCTCAAGGCAACACCATGATACACCTCAAAGATAAACATTTTCCAAACTTTTTCTCCGAGCATGCCTGCATTTCCCCATTGTTTAGATTTTGTTGAGAACTCTGGTTTAGGATAGAGAGCAGAAACCGATATCACGACACTCAAAGAAAGGATGAAAGAATCGAACGTATGCAGCAATATCTCTTCCATCGTAACGGAATAGCTGAAGCGCAAATGCTTCCCAGTAGTGTCTTACAGACACAGCAGGCTGAAATTACCCTTCATATCCAGAACCTGACCAAAATCTATGGCACTACACACAGCGCGATCACGACCAGGGCTCTCAATGGGATGAACCTGGACGTTTACCGACGCGAATTTATCAGCATTATGGGCCCCTCAGGCAGTGGCAAAACGACTCTCTTGAATCTGTTGGCAGGATTAGATCGGCCAACCAGCGGGGAACTGTGGATTCAGGGGGTGAATATGGGGTCTTTGAGCGCGAGTGAGATGGCTCTTTTTCGTCGACGCAAGCTCGGCTTTGTCTTCCAGGACTTTAATCTATTAGACACCCTGACCTTAGCTGAGAATGTGGCATTGCCACTGAGCCTGGAAAGGCAGCGTAGCAAGGAGATTTTGCGGCGTGTAAGCGAGGTGATGCAGTTCCTGGGCATTGCCGATTATATGCAGCGCTACCCCTACGAGGTCTCAGGCGGCCAGCAGCAACGTGCCGCAGTAGCTCGTGCAGTGGTTCATTCTCCCAGCTTGCTGCTGGCAGACGAGCCAACTGGCAACCTGGACTCTTCCTCAGCACGCTCCCTGCTCGAACTGTTTCAGAAACTGAATGAGCAGCAGCAGACGACCATTCTGATGGTCACACACGATCCTTTCTCGGCAAGCTATAGCCAGCGCATTGTCTTTATCAAAGACGGACGCGTCTTTGCACATCTGCGGCGTATAGGCAACCAGCAGCAATTCTTTCAGAGCATTCTCAAGATGCTAGCGCAGTTGGAGGGTACTCATGAACTGGCGTAACCTTCTCGCGAAAAATATGATGCGCAATCAGCGCCGTTACCTGAGCTACCTGCTGACTGCAACCCTGGCTGTGACCGTCTTCGCGATGTTCACAGGCTTCGTTGATAATCCTGCGGTCCAACACGGCCACGTTACGCGAACGGCCAGCGAGCTGCTTAGCGTTTGCAGGGTCTTCGTCGCGCTTTTTGCTCTCTTCTTCATTTTTTACTTTCATGCAGCCCTTATCCGTGCCCGCAACAAAGAATTCGGCCTGTTGCTCACGTTGGGAATGACACCGCGTCAGATCGGGCGTTTCATTTCCGCTGAAAGTGTGTTAATAGGCCTGGTAGCATCCATCGCGGGTATTGGCCTGGGTATTATCGGCTTGTACTTTTTCCTGCTGGCAATGGGGACCATCCTCGCCATTCCGGGTACACTCCCTTTTGCAGTGCCAGCAACGATGGTAAGTACGACTGGCATCTTCTTCGGCATCGTCTTTCTGCTGGATGCAAGCTGGGTTTCCTTGCATATAACCAGGCGTACCCCACGTATGTTACTCCTGGGCATGCGCGTGCAGCAAAAAGCTCCTCACACCTCCCGGCTGTTGGTCCTGTTTAGCCTGATATGCCTGGGCGTAGCGTATGATATGGCCTTGCAGTTTAGCCACGCAATCCTGCTCACTATGGTACCCATTCTTGCCTTAACAATCATCGGCACCTACTTTCTTTTCAGCCAATGCTCTGTGATGCTGCTCACGCGCTTGCGCCAGCCAGGAATCTCTGGCATACGGCTGCTTATTGTTGCGCGTCTGGCTCATCGCATGAGCGATTTTTCCCGTATGCTGACTGTGGTCACGGTACTCAATGCAGTTGTGCTGACCAGCCTGGGTGCAGTCTTCGGTGTCCTGAATCTGGTTGAGGTGCAAACAACACGTATCGAACCGTTCTCGGTGCAACTCTCGGTCAATGAGCTTCATCCTATCTCACTGACCCCAGTGCAAGTGCAGCGGGAGATTGAAAAACAGCACTTGACCCTGCAAACAATGGTGAATACGCCTCTGATTACCGGTACGGCCTCGTCTCTGGGACAAACGGAGCAGGTTTCGATCATGTCTCTTTCTAATTTCGTATACCTGCAGGAAGTCGAACGCCAGGCGCATCCGGAAATTGAGCAGAACAAAACGAATGCCACGGCTCTCTCTTCTACGCAGGCGCACCTCTATATTCCTTATCCTGAGCCTTCCCCCGCTTTCAGACAGATCCTGCTTAAAGTGGGGGCAGAAACACTCACGCTGCAGGTAGATGTGGGAAATACACGTGTGCTCAATCAGTTGCATGGGGAAACGGTTGGTCAGGGACCATCAGAATATATCGTCGTGGTCAACGACAAACAGTATGCGCAACTAGCGAGCAGGGCAGCTCCTGATCAGCACTGGCAGATCTATAGCTACGTTCTCCCCGACTGGCAACAAAGCACGGCGGTAATCGACGCACTGCGCCAACACCTCTCTAATACTCAGCAGACCCTGCTGACCGATACGGTCACTGCCAATGTAGATGCTGAGCAGTTTCTCTCAGTAATGCTCTTCGCAGGCTTCTTTGTGGGTGGTCTCTTTTTCCTGGCCGCTGGTAGTGCAATCTACTTCAAACTTTTCACTCAGCAGGAAGAGGATCAACGCCAGTTCCACGCACTGGAGCGTATCGGTATACAAAGACAAGAGGTTAGCAGTATATTAAGCCGTGAGTTCCTCCTGCTCTTCTTTCTTCCAGTAGCAATTGGGGGGATTCATAGCGGCGTGGCTCTGCTTGACCTTTCGTTCCTCTTCAACGATGCTCTTGCCATAAGAGCGGTCGGCAATGCCTTCGTCATTATCAGCCTGATCTATATAGTCTGCTTCGCAATCTACTTCCGTGTTTCATGCGTGAATTATATGCGCCGGATGCAATTAGCGATAACATAAATTCCCCCTGCTTCTTGCAAAGCCTGCACCATGTTGTTATCAATGTAGATAAATTACATAGTGCATTTTGTTCTGCAGTGCGAGCACTTGATGGGAGAATGCTGCTTCATCCACAGGTTCTACTATTCAGAAAGCAGGGACATGTCGAGGCTACGGATAAACCTCTTCCAGCACCACCAAATGACCTGTGCCATTCAGTGTTTCCAGATCAATATCGGCGATACAACGCACTTTGACATAGTTAAGCGTCAAGGTGCCTTCAACGTGAGCGATGCCGGCACCTTGATCGAAATACGCTTTGCTGAGATCTGTCGCACTTTTATCGACTCGCACGCCTAAGTCAGTTCCACCCCGCGTACCAGTAAATTTGATAAAGACATACCCCATATCTTCGACACGACGCTGGAACTCTTCGACGGATGGTTTCGGCCCTCCAAGAGTAACTGGATGGTTCCCCTCAGCGAGTCGTTGTACGAGCTCGTTCATCAGGATCTCCTTTCTTAAGATTACCTGTTCAGTTTCTACTCAGATAGGTGCTGGCCCGCGTGACGCTATGAACAGAGTTCGGTGAATATCTCACACTGACGCGGTACTTTGTGCTTCACTGGTCGCATCAGAAGGTTTTTGTTGCTCTGTCTGTTCATAGGCGTATCGCAAATCTTCGGGAATCGCAAACTGCAATGTAGTGGTGCAGAAGTCTTGCCATTCGGGTGTCACTGCGTCAAAGATCAGTCCCTTATCTGGTGTGATCGGGCTTCTGACTACTGTGAAATCATCCCACAGGTACACCACATCATCGTCCGAGAGCCCCGGCTCGTCTACTTCGCTTTTTTCTGCCCAGGCACTGAATTGTCTGAGATCTCTGAGATAGTATGCTTTACAATACTTTCTCATTATGTAGCCTCCTAGATGCATTCTTCACAAACGAGATCTACCGATCTCTTTCTCTACATATGTACGCCCTACGAGTTTTGTTGTCGAGCCAATTCTTCCATGTGCTTGCGCAAGCTTAATGGGCGCATGTCTGTCCAGACTTCTTTAATGTACGCAAGACACTCGGATTTGAGTCCACTTTTGCCAGCATCATTCCAACCCAGAGGATTTTCTCTGTCAATGGGCCAGATTGAATACTGCTCCTCGTGATTAACGACGACCTTATAGATGGTCTTGTCTTCCTCTTCTTCTCTCGGCATTTCTTGCTTCTCCTTTTGAGGATAAGGAATCTCTACATAACGATCAAACTATGATACTGGCTTAAAGCTAACCGATTCTTCGACCCTTCCCTCGTGTAGATCGTTCTCGACGACTTTCGAGAGTAGGAGGATTCGGTACCTTTTCTAATGTGTCTAACCCTACTTGTACTTCTTTCAAACGTCCCAGAAAATGAATCAGCACCCACGCCCGCTTACTTGGTGTTATTGTTCCTGTAAATGCTGCTTCTAGTCCCTGCAATGGTCCGCTCTTTATTCGTACCCTATCACCTGAACACAAATCGTGATTTGGCGCACTACTCAGTATGTTTACTCGGTTCACTTCTTCGTAAAGAGCTTCAATCACTACAGAAGGGACGGGTTGTGGTCCTTCTCCAAAATCCAGAATACGGATAACTCCTGGACTCCTGTTAATACGGGAGAGAGAGATTTGTTGTAAATCCACCAGAACAAAAATATAGCCGGGAAAAAACGGTACTTGCCGTATCTCTCCCTCAAATTTGGAACAAATCTCAGGGAGAAAAGTGCCTAATCCCAGGTGTCCTTGTAGGATACTACTGGTGAACTTTTCTTTTCGTGGTTTGCAATGCACTACGTACCATTGATCGTTGGATGAACAACTTCGGGTGGGGGGTCTATCCAAGTTATCCTCCTTAACTAAATCGTCACTATGCTCGATCAACATACACAGGGTGTCAAGTACCCTTACAAACATAGAGTACCTGAGACTGAGCATCTTGAGTAGAAAGAGTTACAGGAAAGCTACTTGAAGTGAGCAAAGCTCTGCCATGCCAGGGGCGCTGAGCACTTGGATAAGCGAAATAAGACTATGAAGTCCAGCCGGAGCAGAGGCTACGACGAGCAAGACTTGTGCTTTGGCATCAAGCGGCAAGTGCCGGGTAGAGAAAGCGCAGCTCCATTTTCTCCAAGGAGAAAATGGAGAGTAATGCATGAAGAGAGAAGAAATCCACTTTAATTAAGAAGTGAGAAATCAACTGGTTCTTCTGCATCAAATACTCACAACCAATGTGTATTGTACACAAGAAAATTGGCTCTGTCAAGGGTCCGAATTCTGAGTGATTGTTGGATAGTTGGTAAAAGTGGTATAAAAAAGGAAAGGAGAGAAAAAAGCCGAAGGAGGAAAGTCATGCGATTGCATTTGTTGTTAGCGAAAGTGATACCCGAGCAGATCACTGCGCCAAGCCACTGCGTGGATCCAAAGTGCCCAAGTCAGAAGTTCCGTTTGCATCAGCCAGTCACAAAAGCGCTGCGCGATACGGTCTATCACGAAGTGCAAGTCTATCGCTATCAGTGCCTCAAATGCAAGCGCACCTTTCGCGTCTATCCGCCGGGCGTCACAGCGGCGCAGACCTCCTTGCGTGTCAAAGGACTGGCCGTCATGCTCTACCTGTTGGGTTTAAGCTATGGAGCCACCTCGTTGGCGTTAGAGGCCCTTGGCGTCTCCATGTGTCGCAGCCGGGTCTATGATGCGGTGCAGGAAGCGGCCCGTCGCGTCCCCGATCTCAAGCGCGATCACGTCTTCCAGGAACTGCGGACACCGGCTTTAGGAGCCGATTTAACCACGGTCAAGGTCAAAGGGCAATGGCTGCCTCTCGGCATTACCGTCGATGCCATCAGTGGCTTAACGTTAAGCGTCGATGCCCTCTCGGCCCAGGATATCGAGGTGCTCAAGCAGTGGATTGAACCCATTGCGCAGTCGGTGGAAGCGAAGGTGCTGGTCACCGATGATGCTGATGGCTTCAAAACGGTGGCCGATGAAATCGGCGTGCAACATCAGGTCTGCAAAGCCCATGTCCCACGAAGTGCGCAACGAGAAGTTGAAGAGCTTATCCTGATTGGATGAGCGAACGCGATGAAGAACAGAAGAATGAATCAGCAAGAGAGAGCAAAAACAGAGGGATGAAGAGCAAAAACAGACAGAAAATGGGAGAATGTGAGGAGAAGTGAGCGAGAAAGGCCACGAGGCTCTCTTCGGAGAAGCACGCTTGTCCGAGAAGAGGGGATTCTTATGACTTTCAAAACGCTGGTCAGGCTATTGCCAACCCCAGTAAGATGGCAAAGGATTCTGGAACGCCAAAGAGCCTGATGGTTACCCGACTTGCTGTTGGGATACGTGCGTTGCGAGCCAGCCGCTGGGGCCAGTCCAGGCGAGAATGGGCACGCTGCGCACGAGACAGAAGCGTAGAAGGGGAGCAAGCGGAAGGCACCTGATCTAACTGCACCACCACTTGTTGCTGTCGGAGCAGGTGCATACAGGCTCGACGGTGCTGTCTTCGGCTCCAGTCTCGCCACAGGAGAGGAGCCGATCCGACAGGGAAGGGATGCAAGAGCACGCTTACCTGACGCGGCTTTGCGGTTGCTTTGCCCAGCCATTGGCACTGCTCACGCAGAGGACAGGGGCGGCAACTGCGAATGCTGGCAGCATAGACCATGCGCAAGCTCCCATCGGCTTCTCGACGCCGCTCATTCACCGAAAGCTTCTCTCCGGCAGGGCAGCGTAACGTGCCATCGGGTTGGAAGGTGAAATCGCGACCCGAGAAGCGACCCGCTTTCCAGGGAGAAGCGACTTCGGCAGGTTCATACCCCTGCACGGGGGAAGCCGAGTCACAAGCCTGAGCCTGCTCAGCCAGGTGAGCAGAAGCAAACTCGGTGGTGCGCACTGGATCTGGGTGCAGGTGATGACCTAGTTCCAGACGGAGGTTCCAGACCCATTGAGCAATGATCTGCCAGCACTCCTGACCCCAGGGGGCATGGCTGCACCAACGGTCAGGTTCTTGCTCGATATCTTCATCGGAGAGTGCATTTTCAAAAGCGCCGCGATGCAGATAGAGGGCGACCACATCGGCAGCGGTGAAGGCTCCTTGTGGCAGCGTCGTTAAGAACAGTTCATAGACGATCCCATTACGCTCGACGCCCACCCGAGGCTTTTTCGGTCCTGCGGGATGCGTCGCCACCACGACGCGGCAGCGCTGCTCGCCTGGACCCACTGCCACCTCGGGGCAGTCATAAAGGCTACGCACGAAAGCACTTTCCGGACGGCTGAACTGCTGATCTGGGGGAAGGGAAAGCCGAAACTGGATCTCAGCTTGCGAAAGCAACTGATAGTCTTTGCCACGCATGACCACCGCCAGTCCCGCGACGTCCGAGAGGGTGGCTCCGGTACCATACAGTCCGTCGAGCCTCAGCAGCACACCTGCTGCTGGCAACTGATGGGCCACAAGGTACTGCTGGATCTGGACCACGGCTCGGCGTAATTCCTCTCGGGGCTTGCCATTGCCTGGCCCACCGAACGAGCCGAGCCATTGGTGGGTATGAGCCTGCAAGATCGTGGTTCGGGAGCGGACAACTTCTCCTCTCTTCCGCCCAGTGTAGCCCGGAGCACAGAGCGGACGTAAGCGACGCTCTGGCGCAGGAAGCTCTGGGCCCTGAGGTAAAGCGCGTTGGCGGGCGGCCTCACGTGTTCCATCGATATCGAAGACCTGCCACTGCTTCTCGGTGCGATCCCACAGCCCTGCTGGCTCACCCTCTGGCACCAAGGGGCGAGTCAGCAGATCAGAGAGAAACAGGCAGCGCAGGGCTTCGACGGGCTCGGGAGGCAGAGCGGCTAAAAAGCGACTGAGCGTGGAGCGTGCCGGCAAGCGCTCGCGCCCGAAAAGCGCCATGAAGGCCGAGGCAAAGGGATGCAGATTCTGGTAGAACGCTTCCAGCGTGCGTTCGCCACTGATGGCATAGCCGAAAAGCACGGCTACAAAGTCAATGACCTCATACTGACCGAAGCGACGGCGAGCAAAGCGCACCCGCTCAGCGATAGCGGAAAGGATCTCGTGCTTGCGAAGATACTGCACGATCAAGGCCACTTCCTCGAATACGTCATACTGCCTCCCTTTTTGATCGTCTGGTACGTCGGCCTTGACATCGCAGCCAGGCGTTTAGTCGTCTTTCATCCTCTTCCGTCACATGAATTTTCCAGGGCATGCTTCTG
>Ga0209061_1004341_pt1 | contig 13788 bp, 9 predicted proteins | sample Coa_R1_10_FD_187157 | JGI IMG/M metagenome (GOLD analysis project Ga0209061, IMG submission 187157) | Surface soil microbial communities from Centralia Pennsylvania, which are recovering from an underground coalmine fire - Coalmine... | ecosystem: Environmental > Terrestrial > Soil > Unclassified...
TTGCGCGAGAGAGAACCGCAAAAGCCAGAGCCAGTTCCACTGTCAACAGTGTGGCTTTGAGGCGAATGCTGATTTCAATGCGGCGGTAAACCTCAAAGCACGGGGCGAAAGTTCAGACGCCCTATTGCGTCGGTTGGAGGGTAATGCTTCCAACCAGGCACAAGCCCCTGCGCTTTAGCCAGGGGTATCTGACAATGAATGAACGGTAGTCTCACAGATATTGCAGAGGCCGCCTAAAAGGAGAAACACGAAGATGAAAACCAAACGTCTTTTCGCCGTCGCTGCCGCCGGGCTTGCCCTCGCCCTGCCGCTCTTCTCCGGCAGACCTGCCGGCGCTCAAGACACGAACGGCCAGTTCCAAGCCGATCTGCAGAAAGCGATGGATACCCTCAATCGCCTGCAGCAACTGCTCGATCAGATCGCCAACCGACAAAGCAGCCAAAACAGCGATCAGAATATGAACAACTCGGGTGGTTCGGATAACTCCGATTCGGACAACGGCAACTCGAACTAACTTCCTCTAAGCCGAATCGACTCCTGCCATTTTCGCGCACGACCGACAATTGTGAGGGGCTTTTGCGTATAGAAATGGCAGGAGTTTTATATGCCCAACCGTCGTCTGTTGTATCTCGGCAAAACCGATAGGCCCGCACGGCTAGCGCGCCGCCAACTCCTTCTTGCTGGTGCGCTGCTCGGCTTTGGAGGGTTGGTGTGGGAGACCGAACACCTTGTGGTGACGCGCCACCGATTGGAGATGCGGGGGCTACGCACGCCCTGCCGAGTGGTGCAGCTTAGCGATCTGCATCGCTCCTGGTGTGTGCCGGAAAGCTTCATCGCCCGTGTAGTAACCTGCACCCAAAGGCTCAGGCCGGATGTGGTGCTTTTGAGCGGCGATTTTGTTACAAAACACTCCGACTATATCGCCTCCTGTGCTCGCCAGCTTTCACGGCTCCATCCACCTCAGGGGGTGTATGCCGTGCTCGGCAACCACGACTATCGTTGCGACCAATGGCATGGCGCACCGGCCGTGCAAGAGGGGCTACAGTCCGTTGGCATTCAGATGCTGACGAACCGAAGCCTAAAACTGGACTGTGGCCTTCGCCTCGTGGGCCTAGACGACTGTGAAACGGGTTCCCCCGATCCCGATGCCGCCTTCGGCCGTCTCACTCCAGGCGAACCGCTCTTGGCCTTTACCCACAACCCCCTGCTCTTCGACGTGCTCTGTGGCTTCCCATGTGTTACTTTGGCCGGCCATACGCATGGAGGGCAGATCTACCTGCCCGGCATAACCCCGCTTTTTATGGATGAGCGCGCTCGCTACCTGCGTGGCTGGTTCCAGAAACCTCGATGGCCGGGACGTATGTACGTCTCTTGTGGCCTAGGCACCATCGCCATTCCTGCCCGCTTTAACGCCCCTGCTGAGGTCGCCCTCTTTGATCTTGTTCCGGGCTAGGCCGCCGTCTGCTCGGTTAGCATCGCTTCGGCAAGCGCTAAATTGTGCCGGGCCTCGACGTGATCGGGGTGAAGGGTAAGCTCTTGACGGTAGGCGAGCACGGCAGCCTCATAGGCGCGCAACTGGAAATAGCAGTTGCCCAGTACGAAAAAGCCGGAACGCCGATTCGGCTCTACCTGAAGGCCTGCCGCGTAGACATCGGCGGCGCGATCGTAGCAACCAAGCTTATACAGCAGATCTCCAGCGTTAAAGTAGGCGTTTCCGTAGTTGGGGCCTACCCGAATCGCTTCGGCATAGCAGTCAATAGCCTCCGCAACCCGATCAAGTGCGGTAAGCACGCGACCCAAGTTAACATAAACCTCCGGCGTTTCGCAGCCTTGTGCGTTCAGGCGCAGGTACAGCTCTAACGCCTCCTCCCATCTCTGCAGATGTTCGCAGCAAGATGCGAACTTGGCGAGAACGCCCGCATCGTCTGGTTGGCGCAAAGCGGCTCGTTGCCAATAGATATAGGCCTCCTCGTAGTCCTCTAGCTCCATCAGAAGCTCGGCCAACTCTCGCACCAACATCTCGTTGGTGGGCAGATGCTCCAGCAACGTTTCCAGTACCTCGCGTGCCTCTTCTTTTCTACCCAGCTGCCGAAGCGCCTGCGCCATCAGATGGCGTGCTTCATGCATGCCCGACCGCAGCTCCAAAGCCTTCGCGCAGCAATCGAGGACTTCCTCGTAGCGCTCTTGCCCTTTAAGAGCGAGTGCTAAGGCATAATAAGCTTTGTAACTGCCAAGCCCCTGATCGCCGGCCTCCGCGTAGAGATGTTCGCGCTGCGTGCCCAGTGTAAGCGCTTCACGAAATGCGACCTCGGCCTCCGAATAGCGCTCTAGTGCTAGAAGGCACTGCCCCTTTGCAAAGGAGAGACCCGAATGCTTGATCTTAAGGCTCTCTGCATGTCGGCAAACCTCTAATGCCTGCTGAAAACGACCGAGTGCGTGAAGCGCCAGTGCCCATTCGTAAAAAAGGATGTAGGTGTATTCATGCTTTGGGTCGGCCTCTGCGGCAGCCTGCTCGAAGTAGCGGGCTGCATTGGCCATGTCGTTTTGGGTAAAGTAGGCGTTGCCCAAGTTGAAGAGTTGAAATGGCCTTAAGGTGGCATCTTGGCACTCGGCAACCTCGCGTTCGAGCATGCGGAGGAATCGTTCGTGCTTGTTGCGCTCTTGCATGATCTCGTGCGCGTAGCCGTAGTGATCCAAAACAAGCCCTTCGTAAGAGGCCGTTTTGTAGCCAAGCCTGGTGAGCGATAGCATGTTCTGTTCGTGCACCCGCCCCTCGAAATGCACTCCGGGCACAAGCCGAAACAGGCGCACCCCATGATGCACCACCACCTCGCCCTGCTCATTACGCCGGGGCGAGGAGAGCCAGTTGCGTATTTTCACCATGTAGCCCCCCACGTCCGCAGGGGCCTTTTCAATGGCGTTACGAAAATGAGTGCCTGCATTCGGTGCGATCTCCTCGTCCGCATCCAGCCAGAGCGCCCAATTTCCCGTGGCATGCTGTAGGGAGACGTTACGTGCCTCCGAAAAATCGTCTTTCCAAACGTGCTCGATGACCTTGGCACCGAAGGAACGGGCGATCTGGGGCGTCTCGTCGCTCGAACCGGTGTCTACCACGATGATCTCATCCACCACGTCCTTCACGCTTTGCAGGCAGTTCGCCAAAAATCGCGCCTCGTTTTTCACGATCATGCAGAGCGAAAGGCGAGGCCTTCCCGATTCCCCTTTGCCGTCGAGCGCCTTCTGGGCCTCCTGGTAGGCGCGCATCCGTTGGCGGTACCCCTCTGAACTCTTCACCGCCTGACGGCGGGAAGAGGGAACCGCCCGTAGCTGTTTGCGTGCCTCCTGCAGCACCGCCCGCGCGCAGCGTTCCAACGTTCTTCGCACCTGCGGTTCCCCCGGAGTCAAGCGGAAGGCCGCCAGGGCGTGTGGTAAGGCCTCCTCTCCTCGACCCTGCATCAACAGGAAATAGGCCAGGTTGTGGTGCAAGTCGCGCGAGTTTGGATGCTTTGCCACCGCCTGTTCAAGCACCCTAATGGCCCTTTCGCTGTTTCCGGCGTAGTGGTGGCATAGGGCAAGCGCATTGCAGAGATCGGCATCTTCCGGTTGCTCTTGTAGGCAGGCCTCGATCTCTGGGAGAAGTCCTTCCCAATGCCCTTCCCGCGCCCTTTGAAGCACGCTTTTCCGGCGCGATTCCCAATCGGCGAAGGGTTGTAGAAATTCGGGTTCTGCATCCAACGGCAGCGCCTCGAGGCCGAAGGGCAGCATCTCCGTTCGGCTCTCTGCCTCGCAAACCGCCTTTAAGCGTGCCAAGGCGATGCGAGCCGCGTGCGCCCACGTGTGGTGTTGCGCCATATGTTGGGCAGCGCGAAACCCGCGCTCTTGGGCCTCTTCCCGATTTGAGGCCACCCGTCGCATAAGCTCCACAAGCGCCTCTAGGTCCGGCTTTGCCCAAAACGGCAGCCCCGCCGTTGGCATGTCGCCGATGCGTGCTTCCGGAAAATACTCTATGGTTGCCGGGATAAGGTAGGCGTTATCGTTTGAGGCGAAGTCAAGCGCAGCGCCGTGGCCGGTCACGATCACGGGTTTGCCGCAAGCCATGGCTTCGGCCACAGGCAACGCATAACCCTCTCCACGATAGGGATGCACCAAACAGTGGCAGCCGGCATAGAGCGCGGCGATCTGTTCATCGCTTAGTTCATCATCAAGGTAGAAAAGGGGCGCGCAAGCAGGGCTGGCCTGGAGCTGTTCTATCTGATTTTGTAACGTTTGGCCCCGATAAAAGCTTTTGACGCCAAAGTCTTTGATAATAAGCGCCACATTGTCTTTTGGAGTGAAAGCACGTTGCCATGCTTCTAAAAGAATGTCGGCCCCTTTACGCGGGATGGTGCCTCCGACGAAGAGAAACACAAACGTGTCGGGCTTAATGGCAGAGAAGCGAGGGTGGGAGGTAAGATCGAACGGCGGGCGATTGGGGTGGAAACGGTTTGGATTGATACCGCAAGGCACCACAAAAACCTTTTCTGGGGGCACACCGGCCCGAAGATAGCAGTCACGTACATAGGTGGAATAGGCCCAAATCTCATCGGTCTGCTGTGCGGAGGCAACCCAGGCAGCCGGGAGAGCGCCGTACTCCCAAGGTTGAATAACGATGAACTTTCCGTGGTGAGGGCGGCTCCAGTCGGGTGGCCACCGATGGCGCAGCGTGAGAGCCGGCCTCTGCGGCAATGGCCGGGTCTGTAGCTCAAGGAGCTTGGCACCGCGACCCTCTTCAGGCGTAAAGGTGGCCGGCTCGTAGTGGTCAATAAAAGGGTGAAACGACTCGGTGAAATCGGGGTCGTCCAAAAGCGCCAGCAGCAGCTCTCGATTGACGTGCGCGAGGCTATGATGCACGAAAAACGAACCGTTCCAAACCAGCGACTTTTGGCCTTGCGAGGCGATTTTTAAGGGCATGAGCTTTTCTCCATAGGGATGTTTGCGGCGACTTCGGCCTCTCGTAAGTCCTCTAGACTATATATCGGCAGATTCGCGGCGCGAGCCAACTCTTCCCAAAAGGGGGCTTCTTGCCCTCCCCTGAGAAGCGCTTTTACGCTGCGCACCAGCTTCCAACGCTCCTCCGGCGCAAGGGGCTGAGAGATCAGCAAGACCTTCGAGCTGGCTTCCGGTGCGAGCTGTTGCAGATGGCAGCGCAGTGCGGCTACCACCGCCTTATCGAAATTTCCGTTGGGGTTGAACCACAGGAGAAGTCGCGCCCGTTCATGGTGCCGTGCAAACTGCCAGAAGGCGTTCACAAGGCTTTTCCAATCCGGCTCTTGAGACCATGATGGGATGGCCAGAAAGTAAAAGAGTTCGGAAGGGGCGGATTGAGGCGGCATTTGCCGGGTTTTCTGGAGAAGGCTGCGCAGCTTGTCGCAGAGCACTTCCGTTCCGGAGGCGGCTTCAAATAGGGGATGCCTCTCGCTGAGGAGCGCGATCGTCTCCTCCTTGTGCCCTACATCCATCAACAGCTTGGCGGCCTCCTCCACCGCCTCGAAGAGGAAGGGATGGCACTCAAGCGCTTTGTTGTAGGCAGATAAAGCCTCCTGCCAGTTGCCGAGTGCGCGCTGTGCTCGGGCCAAAAGAGTATGCATCCATCCGTTTTCGGGGCTATGGGCTACGGCCTCTTGAGCATAGCGGGCGGCAAGTGAAAACTCTGCACGCTCAAAATGGTAGGTAGAGAGCTGGGCTGCCGTATGGCCGAGCAACGTTTGTCGGGTGACCTCTAAACCCTCCGGCGATTCGGGCGAATGCTTAAGCCATAACCACTCTAACCGCACATCGAGCGGCTCGTAGTGGTGCGGAAAAAGCGGCCAGGCCATAGGGCGTTCACCGGCCTGCAGCCGTGCATGCAACACCTGCAGGTGCTGCCAAGCGCTCTCCTCTTGCCCCAAAGCGCGTTCGACCCTGCTTAAACAGTAGAGGGCCGCTAGGTCGCGTGGGTTCTGCGTAAGCTGTCGTCCGAGCAACTGCTTCGCTTCCAGCAGATGCCCGACGTTTGCCTGGGAGTTAGGGGTTTGGAGGGCTAATTCGGCGGCAGCAAATCCTCTCAGGAAGAGATGGGTAGGGTGAGACCCCTCTTTTGCGAGGCTCTGTTGCACGCATGGAAGCACGTCCGGCATCGGTGTGCGCAACCAGTGAATCAGAAGGCGAAGCTGCCTCTGCCAGGCAGGTCTATGACGAAAGGGGCGTGGCTTTGGGTTGGCGAGGCGCCATGGCTCGTAGATTGACTCGAGTTTGCCTAGCAGTTGAGCAAGATGGTGGGAATCGGTGTGGTGTTGCACACGCGCGTGGGCTGCTGCAGCGATGCGGAGCCTCTCTTCTGTGTTCTCCGGTGCCAAGTAGAAGGCGAGGCGCTCCTCTAAGTTGTCTTCCGTGTAAAGCACGCACTCCTCGCCATCGCGAAACACAAGGCCGATTTCAAGGTTATCGGCCTCATTGAAAAGGAGGGCGCCACAGGCCGCCGCCTCGTAGGCACGCATGTTGCACTCGCCGCGCACACTGTGGTTGAACACAATTTTGGCGCGGTTCATAAGTTGGGTATAGGCCTCTCCATAGACCCCCGATGCCAGCAGGATGCGATATCTCGTGGAGAGCCGCGCCACGCGCGCCAGCATCCGAAAGCGGCGGGGGTGAATGTAAGGATGAAAGCTGCCGATAAACAGCACCTCGATGTCGCGCTGCGCATCGTTTTCGTAGCCGGGGAGAAGGCGATGTTGTTCAGGGTTATAGCCCCAGAGCAACGCATGCTCTACGTTAGAAAAGCCCATGTCACGCAAAACTTGGCAACCGCCGAGGTCGGCAACGAGCCAGTCGAACACCTCGGCAACGGAGCGGATGGCGTATCCCCCCAAATTCCAGTCGCCGAAGACGCCTACCGTGAAGCAGTCCGCCTGCTCCAAACCGGCGGGAATAGGGTGGTATTCCGGGGAGCGATGGATGTAGATGTCTGGATGCCATCCTTTTGGGCAGGCGTCAAGCACCTGTTGCCACGTCATCCCCGGCGTGTAGCAAATATCTCCGCCCTCTCTATGAAGGCATAGAATCTCATCTCCGGCCTTCTCACGCCCAGGCAGGGGGCGTTTTTGAATCAGTTCGGGAACCGTGTTGCTAAACCCCAGAAGAATGCGCATTTCGTTCAACCTTCGACAAAGGGAAGCAGTTCGCGATGAAGAATCTCCACAACGGCTGCCGGCGAGAAATAGGCTTCCAAATGGGCGCGCGCTTTCGCGCCAAGCTCCTTGCCGAACCGCCTATCCTCAAAAACGCGCCGCATCAGTTGGCGTAGGTGCGTACGTGATGGTTCGGCCCAGCGATGCCCTCGAAAGGTCGGAATTTCGGCGGCGGCTTTTTCCGGGACGTCCTGAAGCGTATAGTCAATCAGGAGGCTATTTTCGGAGTTCATAAAAGCCGTCATTCCGCTCCATCCGGTGGCGATGGTAGGGCGCTCCATGGCCATCGCCTCCATGAACGGTCGTCCCCACCCCTCGCCCCGCGTCGGCAGCACATAACAGTCGGCAGCACGATAGAGGGCCAGCAGTTCGGAGGCGGAAAGCGACCTATCCAACAGCACAATGTCGGGAATGCGCGCCGGATCGCGCCCCAGCTCTTCAACAAGGAAGGCCTCGATCTGGGCATAGATTTGAGGCACCGTGTAGCCTAAGGAGGAGTGAACCCGCAGCAGCAGCGCCACATCCTCGTCCGGTTGAAACTCCTCCACAAAGGCGGCGATCAACACGTCCCATCCTTTGCGCAAACTCCAATCGAAGACGGCGAGGAAGTGAAACCCGCGGTCGCTGGGTAAGGGCAGCGTGGGGCCTTGCGGGTTATAGAGGTCGAGGTCAATAAGGCCGGGCACCACGCGCAACTTTTCCGGCTTTACGCCGGCGAAGGCGAAGGTCTCTCGGTTAAAGGCGCTGGGCACCCAAACGGCGTCCATGCGGTTGCAGGCTTCGGCCCAGCCAGGGGGCAGCCGGTCGGTCTCAAACATGGTGCGCCCGATGCTGGCACGGGCGTCCGGAGCCGGCCTGAGATGGCTGCCGAGGATATGCAGCACATAGACGCTACGCGGATGCGGTGGCTTTAGGAGGAGTTGTTGCAGCAGCCGCTCCTGGTGGGGCAGCAGCCCGGCCACCCGGTCGTTCCAGCGAATCTCTCGTGCGGCGACGGGAGCACCGTGCGCATGCAGAGCGAACAGAAAGTGGCGTGCCTCCTCGGCATAGCCGGTGGGGTCGCGCAGGGGCGCGTGCCAAAGGATGGGAGGAAAGCAGAGCGCTGTGGCCGATGGGGCCGGTAAGCTCATGGCCTCAAGCCCGAAAAAGATCGAAATCGTGGATAGCGTGCCTCCATGGGTTCCTCCCTAAAATTCATCGCTCTCTATTCTCTATCGGCACACGCACACCGAAACCTCAGTCTTTGGCTATTATGTGTGCGAATTCAAAAAAATTTCTATTGTTGTCCCTTTTCCCAACTCCTAAGTGCTTATATAGTAGAACCAATTTTTCTAGATTTTTCGCTGAGGTGCTATAGGAAAATGAATACGAAATGGTTTGCCACATAAGTGAGTTTACTAAGAGAACGCTTCTTGTTTTCGCTGGTGGCTTTCTGATGTTGTTGTCTCATAGAAATGCATATGCTGACTATGCAATCCTAACAGATCAGCAATTAAAAGGCGGTCTAAACTATTCCCCCAGCGAGACAGCCGACTTAAAGGATCATATTCTTCAAACACCACAATCTCACCTCAAGTATATCAGGACCTATTGGTATGACCTCTACATAGGTTCTTGCTATACATATAAAGTTCCTGCCGATGGTCAACAATGTAATATTATCATGTATAGCGACAATATGTACCAACTCACTCCAAACGATACTTATACAATATGGATGGATAATGAAGGCTACTATGATGCAGCTGAAACGCAAGAATGGGATGTGGACAGCAACCAGGTTATCATCAAAACTTAAAACCTCAATAGTAAACAGATGGCCGATCCAATCATTCCATCCTTATTCAGTAGGCTATAATGAATTTTTTTCTGCTATAATACTCCTTATATTATAGGTTGACTTAAGGAGCATATAAAACCGATGTGGAGAAGCTTGTACGGGCCAACCAGCTACCTGAGCTTTCTTGCTCTCTTCTTTCTCATGCCTATTGCTGCGAGGGCACAGCAAGGCGCAGCCCAAAACCCTATAAAGGATGGCCTACCCCTAAACGATATACGTCTCGATCGCAAAGTAGACGTAGAAGGTGTGGGAATTCCCATTGCACAGCTGTTACAAAAGATGAGCAGCAATGGCCTTCAGCTGGTAGCAGATAAGAGTTGTGCTGAACAAAAGCTGCAACTGCGGCTTCACCATTGCCCCTTACGTAGCCTTATGCACGCGTTAGCGGTGCTTTTGCCGGCACATTGGGAGCCTCTCGAGAACCATTCTGGCTATCAGCTTATCCTGAACGCCGAAGCGGTGACTGCTGAACGACGTTGGTGGGACATTTTCCTCGATGTTCGCCGCACTGCCGAGCAGACCATTCAGGCTGCATTTCTTACTGCCATGCAAACAACGACTCCCCATCCAGGCCCGCAGCCACCACCCGGCTTTAAATTCCTTTTCTCTCCGAAGGAGACCCAACAATTCCTTAATGCTCTCCCGCTCGACCTCCAACAGAGAATTGCCCAAACTTTTCAAATCGAGAATATTGTAGACCTCTATACGCTTCATAGCAGTGGTATTCTGATGAATACAATACTCGGCGGTACCGAATCGGAACCCGACTCTGTGGTTATTCCTCTTGCATCACTTCCTTTAGCAGCCCAAAATATTGTGCGCATTCATCAAGAGCAAAATGGCATTTCGCTCCCAGATAACGCTGTACTTGTATGTCATGCCGACCTTACCGGAATAGCAATTGTTATTCCTGGGCCTAACGGGGCAGGGAGCAGCGGCATCTTTCAAAGGGAGGTCTCGATACCTCCGGCAACCGATCACTCGCTCTGGTTGGGTCAGGCAGGGTTACCTGACGAGGTAAAACAGCTTGGCGGCGCTGCACCAGCCGACCTCAAGGAGCTAGCACGCTATCAAGAATCCCGCTTCTGGCCGAATCCAAAACCCTCCGATCCCACTGCTCTTAGGCCTCTGCCCTTCAATCGGGCCGATGTACTGAATTGGCTCGGTCAGCGAGCCGATATCGAGTTCATTTCCGATTACTACGATAAGGGTGGCATTCCGTTCCATCCACAAGCCCCTGTCAAGCAACCGATCGACGATTCCATTAACGACATAGCGTGGGGGTTAGACTTTAGCTGGAAAAAAGAAGGCGATATCTACCTTTTCCGCAATAACCGCTGGTATCGAGATGATCAGCTGCAAGTGCCAGAAGTGTTAGCACAGCAGCTATTGGCACAACAGAAGGACTTACTGCCGCCAGATGCTAATGACCCCAAAGCAACGGTAGAATGGCTTGGGAGGGTAGGTCAGCTTCTAGCTAATTTGTCGCCCTGGCAGATCGCCAACGGTTTCCGTTGGCTTACCAAGGAGCGGCTCAGCGCCAATATCAACACCGATCCGGTGCATCCTCTGGCGAACTTCAGCTTGCAGACCATGCTCAATCGCTATCCGTTCTGCCAACTCGCCGATGTGGTTTTGGGTGAGCGTGTCCTCGCTCAATTTGTGGCAGCCCTTACGCCCGAACAGAAACAGCAGTTGGTGCAGGGTGTGCTTCCCTTTGATAGCCTCTCTCCTGCCTTGCGGCAGGTGGCCACCTATCTTTCCCCTGGTGTAACCGCTGCAGTCATTCTAAAACAACAGCCTCTTTTGCTCGGCATCGCCCATCGTCCTTTTGGGGCTGGGTATACCCTAGCAGCTTCTGTGGGCATTGCGAGCCGTTAGGGAAAGGGTCTGACGGGGGGAACTTTTCGCCGGAGGTTGCAAAATTATGCATGAATCGCCAAAACTTATGGTAGATTTAAGTGTGGGATGCTTGCTAAAACAGTTGCTGTCGGTGTGTTGTAGCCCCATCAAAACGTGCGTCCCAAAGGAGGCACTCTATGAGAAGCCGAGTGAGTGGCACCCGATTTCGTGAGATGGTGCAGACGTTTACAGCATTGCTGGAGAGCGGCCAATACCCCCTCTCGCAAATCCTCACCACCACGGCGCAGCAACAGAGAAGCCGAATTCTGAAAAGCACCCTGCTGAAGGTGCACGACATCGTCATGCAGGGCTATCCGCTCTCCCATGCCATGGCCAACTTCCCGGATGTCTTCGACCGAGACTTTGTGGCTCTGGTTAGGCAGGGCGAGCGGGGCGGCAACCTCGACGAACAGCTGCGCGACTATCTCGCGAAAGCGGGCTAGCGAGGCCGCTGCCAGTCGCCTAGAGGGCTGCTCCCTGTGAAAATTTGCGGGCATCGAGTCCCTTTTTATCCAGGCTAAAGTGCTTTTATAGTAGCGATGGGGAGAAGGAGGAAGGGGCTTGATGTGGCAAGCCGTGGGGTGGTTTTTCGTGAGGGAGGGAGGTATGAAGCCGGGTTCACCAGCGCCGTATGGTACAGAAGTTCCATGGGAACGGGTAAGGCAGAGAGCGCTTGCCCATCTCCTTGCCCACGGAGTGCCCGAACCGGCGGCAGAAGATGCCATCCAGGAAGCGCTGATTGCTCTGCTGCAAGTTGGCCATCCTCTGCCTTGTGAAGGGGCCTATATTTGCTGGGTACGTAAAGCGGCCTGGCACATTTGGCTCAACCAGAGGCGAAAAGACCGACCCATTGTTTGGCTTGCCGAGCTTGCTTGCGAGCCTGCCTGCCCTCTCTGCTGCGAACGGTGGCAGTTTGTGAGCATGGTATCGCCCGCCCTTTCGCGGGAAGATCGGATGCTTCTGGAGATGCGATTGCAGGGCTACACTTGCGTCGAGATAGCCGAGAAGCTTGGCAGCACAGAGGAGGCGATAAAGAAGCGCTGGCAGCGGCTCTGTAAATATCTGCGCGACGAGTACGCAAAGACGGAGGAAGGGGAGGCCGTTATCACCCCCCCCCGCGTGATCCAGATACCTCTACAGATAGAGGGAGACGGCAATGAACACATCGGCTTCCGACTTACCAACGGCCATTCGCCCGAAGAAAAAGGCTGGAATGGAGAGTTTCCTCAATCTCTCTCTGCTTGCAACGGGGGTGGGCCTGCTATTGGTGCTCCAGCTGCCCATTTTCCAAGGTGGGCTTTTCACTGCCCAAACCTATCGTGACTTCGGAAAAGTGCGGTCGGGTAAAACCCTGCGGGCCGAGTTTGTTCTCACCAATCTTCACCCTTGGCCTGTGGTAGTTCAGCAGATAGCAGGGGATTGCGGCTGCACCAACGCTCTTCCGCAAGAAAAGTCTCTCCCCTTACGCCTCTTACCCCTCCAATCCCTTCCCGTTAACGTCTCGATAAACACATATGGGCGGGAGGGGGATGTAACTCGAACCGTCACCATAACGACGACCGATCAACGTCCACAGTACGTTGAGGAAACCTATCTGTATCTACACGCTTATCTGCTTAGAAACTAAAAGGAGCATAAAAATGCGAACGAAACTATCTCTACTTTGGTCACTCATCGTCATGGTTTTCGTCGTGGTAGGTTATGCTTGGGCACAGACACTACCCCCACATCCTACCTACTGTACGAGCAATCACTGTACGTGCACAAGCCAGCAAGGAAGTTGCGCTATAGCGCCGGGATGTCTTGTGCTGACAGTTCCAGGCAATAGTGGGGGTCTCTACTGCTGCATTCTCTGTGGTGGCCAGACGTCACCTCATCTTTATTCTGTAAATTGGTCAGACTACTTTTGCTATCAGGACTGCGGAGATAGTTGGGTCTATGTGGGCTGCTACTACGATACCAATGTTACATACATAGGTCCCTGTACCACGACAGTAAATTAAAACACAGCAGCGAAGAGAGTTCTCCTTTGGCCTAGAAGCAAACCCATTTTGCTTCTAGGCCAATCACCCCTTGTATTTAGGAGAAACGAAAATGAGACAGAGACTTAAAGACCTTTTGGCCTCTAAGAAGCTTCGAGTGGCGCTGCTGGCTGTCCTACTCTTGTTGCTTGTGGGCACGGCGGTGCAGCAGTATTTCATGCGTCAACATAACCCAACAACAAGCTCGGTTAGCTTTGTAGAAACTCATGGGTTGGTACCGGGCAACCCACAACGCGCGGTGGAGGACCTTAAATACATCTGCCAACTGCTTCATACCTACCAACGCCTCCATGGTACCCTGCCTTACTTTGACGACAAAACCCATCTGATGCCGCTTCTGCTGGTGGATAACGATGCGCTGCATCATCGGAAAGATTACGGCATCCCGGCCAACGATCCCTTCTACATTGCTAAACGTCTAAATAATCCAGACATTCGTTATGATGATCTGCATCCGAAATTAAATCCTAACTCCTTCAATTTGCCCTACATCTGCCTGCTCACCCGCCCTGATGGCACACCGGTAGGTGGGCCCAAACCGCCCGGAACGCGCGACGTTCTCGCTTGGACAACGATGTACGTTCATCGAAACCTTCATAACGCCCCGCCACCCGTTTACTACTACACCAACCCGGTAGGGTTCTATTTGGTGCTTTGGGACGATTGTTCCGTTGAAGCTATTCCCTACGATAAGGTGTTCTACGTACCCGATCCTTATGAGAAAGGCAGTTATCAGGTCGCCTTTCCCGGTGAGGCGGGCATTCCTCCGGGTGCCTTAAGCTACGACGACTATTATAGG
>Ga0209061_1004344_pt1 | contig 13768 bp, 9 predicted proteins | sample Coa_R1_10_FD_187157 | JGI IMG/M metagenome (GOLD analysis project Ga0209061, IMG submission 187157) | Surface soil microbial communities from Centralia Pennsylvania, which are recovering from an underground coalmine fire - Coalmine... | ecosystem: Environmental > Terrestrial > Soil > Unclassified...
ACTCGACCCAAATTCGTCCACCATATTGTTCGATAATTCTTTTGCAGGTTGCCAGACCGATACCGCTCCCCGGATATTGCTCACGCGTGTGCAGACGTTGAAAAAGACCAAATATCCGTTCCTGATGTTCTTGTGGAATACCGATGCCATTATCTTTTATTGCAATCACCCAAAAATTCCCTTCCCGACGCGCGGTGATGGCTATTTCAGGTTTCCTTTCACAATATTTCAAGGCGTTGCCGATTAAATTTTGAAATACCTGGAGAAGACGCGTCTCGTGACTGAGGACAACCGGCATACGCTCGAAGGCGATGGAAGCGCCCGTTTCAGAAATCTTGAACTGCAGGTGTTGCAGCGCGAGTCCGAGGACTGTGTTGCAGTCGACAGCCACAGGCGGAGGCAATTCGGCACTGGTATGACGCGCAAATTCCATCAGGTCCCGGATTAACGTGACCATACGATCGACGCCGTTTAAAATAATGCGGAGAAATAACCGGGAATCTTCGTCTAATTTACCCTCGTTTCTTCTCGCCAGTAGCTGGCTGAAACTTGCGATGGTGCGCATTGGCTCTTGTAAGTCGTGAGAAGCAGCGTAAGCAAATCGCTGCAGATCCTCATTGGAGCGCTGCAGAGCTTTGGCCTGTTCTCGAAACTGATACTGACGCTCGCGCGCACGCAGCGCGCTTTTGATGAGACTGACCAGGGTGGAGGGACGCACCGGGCGCTCCACTAAAAGCACGTTCCCGAGTGGCTCAAGGATTTTGAGTTTATATTCTGTTGAAGGTGTTTGCTCCCCGCCGCTGGTCAAGACGATCACGGGAAGATCCGACCATGCCGGCTGAGCTGCCAAGATGCGGCCGAGCTGTTCGACGGCTTCCGGACTTAATGCTTCCTCGGCCAAAAGCAGGCATCCGCATCCTTCTTCAATTGTCTTAATAAGTTCTGCTATCGACAAACAGGTGTGGGGGCGGATACCTGCCGATAAAAGTGTTTGCGAGATCAGCGCAGAGTCACGGCCGGTGGGTGTTAAGAGCAGAACACGGCGGTCACAGCTCTCATCAGGAAGTGTGGCCATTTATCTTCATTAAGTCATCTGCACTGCCGACGTACTCCGGTCTGCCGGACAAGACACCACGAAAATCAGTAAGAGGATTTCCAATCGCAATGCGGCCCGGTCCAATTCTCAACTCGCGGACTGTATCTTCATGGCCGCCGCTTCGTTTCTTGACAACGGAGATGGCCTTGCGTACTCGACCTCCGGCTTCAAAGAAACGAAGTAAGACGACCGTATCGGCGAGATAGCTAAGATCTATAGGCGAATGCATGCTGCTGCCCAAGATTCCATACTGAGCCATTACCAGGATCGTCAGGACTCCGTATTCATTCAGATAAGATAAGAACTCATGCAACTGCGACATTAAGAAATGCTCACCCGGCATGGCGTTTAGCAGACCGTTCAGGCTATCGAGAATCAGCACTCTCAGATGTTTTTGTTCTACAGCCACGCGAATCTGGTTGACAAACTCACCGGGCGAGAGTTCTGCGGGATCCAGTTGACGGATAGAGAGTGTGCCTCGCTCCACATGCCGTTTCAGATCAAGTCCCAGACCTTTGGCGCGTTGGAAGATCGTTGTGAGGCCCTCTTCAAAGCTATACAGCAGGGCATACTCGTTGCGTTCAGCCGCCGCGTAGGCATATTGTAACGCGATGCTGGATTTACCCGAACCAGCCGGGCCGATAAGCAGTGTGCTGGTGCCGCGATCCAATCCTCCTCCGAGCAGACGATCTATGCCTTCCACGCCACTGAGAGTTCCCGATTGCAGTTCTGCGGGTTTGTGCATCGTGGCAGTGAGACGCGGGAAAATCACTAATCCTCCCGTTCTGATTTCGTAATCATGGTAGCCGTTGGAGAAATCCGCTCCACGCAGTTTCAAAACCTGCATGCGTTTTCGAATCGCGCCAAATTCACGGGGGTAGCGCTCGAGGCTCAGTGCTCCATGGACGGTACTCATGATGGTTAAATCAGATCTTGCTCCAGTAGGGCGGTCATCTAAGAGCAAAGCGGTACAGTGGCGCGACGCCAGAAATAACTTTAAGCCTAAAATCTGACGGCGGTATCGAGACATATCGCGGGCTAGCAGGCGAATCTCCGACAGGGAGTCCAAAACTAAGCGGCTAGGCTTGACACACTCCACCTGTTCAAAGATACGTTTAATGGTTGCACTTAACTCAACGTCGCCAGGATGAAAGACTGTGTACTGATCGGAGGGGAGCAGACTCGCCGGGTCCGGCATTAACTCGAAGACGGTGACGTCATCTAAGGACCAGTGATGAGAGCGCGCCGTAGCACGAAGCTCGCCAGTCGATTCTGAAAGAGTGATATATAACACAGGTTCACCGTGTTTGCGCGCCTCCATCAGAAATTGCAAGGCGAGCGTTGTCTTCCCCGCCCCGGGATCTCCCTCCACTAAGTACACATGACCTTCTGGCAGACCACCACCTAACACTTCATCGAGTCCGGCAACTCCGGTTTGAATCCGTCCTTCCGCCATACACCTCCTCTCCTGAATTACAAGCGATGCGTCAGGATTTTCGTTTTTTGTGCTGTGGATCTTTCAAACAAAGGCCCTGAATTGCAGCGATTGCTGACTCTCACCGATTCATCGCGAAGCAACACTTATGAGCGAAAACAACCGCGCTCAGCAAAGTCACCAGTACCGGCCCGGCCTGACCGTTCAGGGCAGCACCTTGTTTGGCGCCTTCACCTGTAAGATGCCCAATTCAGGGGATAACGTTGCAGAGTAGGTTGTGTAGAAAGAGGAACAGACTGGATGAGTATTTAGGAGTTTTCCACAGTCTGCGTTGGTTTGGCGATCCTGTTGCTTACACTAATACACAGACCAAAGCAGATTCCGGGCACACTATGCCGATCCAAACAATTGCCGCGATCCTGATTTTTTTGATCACCTACTTCATTGTGGGCTGGGGACGCTTGCCGGGTTTCCGGATTGACCGCACCGGAGCTGCTCTCATTGGCGCCGCCTTTATGGTTGCTACTGGCGTATTGACGCTCGATGAGGCTTATCACGGTATCGACTTAGACACTCTGGTACTTTTGCTTGGAGTTATGATTGTTGTGGCCTATCTCAGGCTTTCTGGATTTTTTACTCTTGTCAACTCCTGGGTACTGCGACATACGCATCATCCTGTAGTGGTGTTGGTCGCTATTGTAATCGTTTCCGGATTTTTTTCGTCCTTCCTGGTCAATGATGCCATTTGCCTGGTGATGACTCCGCTCGTGATGGAACTGGTCAGCAGCTTAAAGAGAAACCCCGTTCCCTATCTGCTTGCTATTGCGATGTCGGCTAATGTGGGCAGCACCGCAACCATTACTGGGAATCCGCAAAACATCTTGATAGGCAGTCTTTCCCGCATTCCCTACACGCGCTTTGCCGCGGCGCTTGCTCCAGTGGCCGGAATTGGGCTGGTGGCAACCACGCTTGTCATCTTGCTTTTTTTTCGCTCTGAATTTCACGGGAATCACTTTGAGCCACCTGTGCACCGTGTTCACTACAATAAGCCGATGGCGATTCGGTCCGCGGTAGTGGCGCTGGCCATGGTCGTTTTTTTCTTTCTCGGACAGCCTCCCGCAAAAGTGGCCATCGCAGCGGGAGCATTCTTACTGATCACGCGCCGGGCAAAGCCGGAGAGAATTTATCGCGAGATCGATTTCCCCTTGTTGCTGCTTTTTGCCGGATTATTTGTCGTAGTTACTGGAATGGAGAAGGCGGTATTTACTCCTCAGGTGCTATCCTACGCCGGCCGCATCCACTTAGAAAGCGTGCCCGTATTGAGTGTCGTCTCGGCTGTGCTTTCTAACATTGTTAGTAATGTCCCGGCGGTGCTTGTTTTAAAACCCTTCGTGTTGCAACTTAAGGAGCATCAGCAACGAGCTTGGCTCACACTTGCGATGAGCTCGACACTTGCAGGAAATTTTACCATCCTAGGATCGATTGCCAACCTGATTGTAGTGCAACGCGCCCGGCAGAAAGGCGTTGCCATCGAGTTTTGGGAATATTTCAAAGTGGGTGCGCCGTTGACCGTGATCACTATCGCGATCGGCGTGGTTCTGCTCCTGGTGAGGAGCTGAAGCGACCCTTTGGAATCGATCTCCCCGCCATCTGCCGCGCTGTTCGCTAACAGGTCAGCCGCTGTGCAGATTGCTTACAACATTTCCGCGTGTTGTCGATCTCGACCTATGGCCGGGGCGATCTTTATGGGCAAAAAACGCGCTCTGGAAGTGGAAGCATTGTTGCTTCTGGGTCTTCCTGACACGAGCGACTATGCCCCGCTGGATGATGGTAGTGATTCTCGCGTTGATCGGGTATCTGGCACTCCAGGCAGCGTGCGGACCGGCAGGAATTCCAGGCCTAGGTCCGGCGCTGGGCTTGGGGCCGCAATTCGACCACCTGGCTGGCTTGATCTTGATCGTCCTGGTCGCGGCGGTGGCGCTAGATTTGATAAAAAGCAAGTAGCGCAAACCCGCTGGAGCACGCCATTGGCCGCCCCTCTTGTGTTATGTTTAACAACGTAGGCGGGAGTAACTCAATGGCAGAGTCACAGCCTTCCAAGCTGTTGGTTGCGGGTTCGATTCCCGTCTCCCGCTCCATCTTTTCCCGAATGTAACGCCCCGCCTTCCCCCGCCTTGGGCGTTTGGCTGCGCACAGGGGCTCGTTCTGATTAGCTTCTTTCGTCTTTTCCGGCTTCTGGCAAGCCGATCCGATTCAGTCTTCGTGGCGATCGAACGAATCGACTTGGCTGCGAACTTTGCGTCGCCAGACAAAATGAAAGAGGAATGTATATTGTGAAAATTAGCCCCAGCAGCCTTCAAAATGTTGGACGCACTGGTGATTGCGGATGATCTTACGGGAGCATGCGATGCGGCGGTGGCATTTCGCCGGCGCGGCATGGAAACAATTGTGGCCGTGGGTAGCGGCATCGTCGAGAGAACCGGCGGTAAGGTCCTGGGTCTGAGTACGGACTCACGGGATTTGGGACCGGCGGAGGCCGAGGCACGTGTCCGCTCGTCCGCGACACAGTTTACAGAGCGGCCGCGGGTGCTTTTTAAAAAGATTGACTCACTGTTGCGGGGTAACGCGGGCTGGGAGATTCGAGCGGCGCTCGACGCCTTTGGCTGCGAGGTTGCCATTCTGACTCCGGCTTTCCCAGAGATGCACCGGATTGTGAGAAACGGATTGCTCTATCTGGAGGGCGTGCCGGACTGGCGGCCGATCGATGTCCAAGCGCACCTTAAATCGCAAGGTTTGGAGCATCTGGTTCATGTGCAGTGCGAGGCGGTGCAAGATGCGATCCGGCGGGGCAGCCGTTATATTTCGGTCGAGACGACCTGCAACCAGGATCTGGAGGTGATCACCAGAAGTGCTCTGGAGTCTGGCAAACGTATCTTGTGGGCGGGCTCGGCAGGCTTGGCAGCCGCAGTGGCGGCCGGGTTGGATCAGGCCGGTTGCGGTGTCGCCGCAGGGAGAGAGCGACCTTCTGCATCGGGGCGGCCTGTCTTGTTCTGTATCGGGACGAATCACAGCATCACAGCAATTCAAGTTCTAGAGCTTCTACAGCGGCGGCCTTGTAGAAGATGTGATCAGGGGAAGATAGCGCCGCAAGTGCGTGAGCATGTGATCCTGACCATTTCCCCGGATGCCAGCCCGCAACAGTTGCGGGAGGATTTGGCGCGGATCCCAGATACGTTTGGCGCAGTCCTACTTTCCGGCGGACGCACGGCTGCTCTGATCTGCCAGGCGCTCGGCATAAAGGCGATCAAGCTGGAAGGCGAGATCGTGAGCGGTTTCCCGTGGGGCTTCCTCGAAGGAGGCACGTGGGAGAACTTTCCGGTTGCGACCAAGTCGGGCGCATTCGGCGAGACAGATGCCCTGGTTCGGGTCGCAGATTTTTTCTCATGTCCACAGAATTAAAAACAAGAAAACCTCGTGTCGTACTCACGATGGGAGATCCCTCGGGAATTGGCGCTGAAGTTATCCTGAAAGCTTTGGCCGATCCGGAGATCGCCGCAGGGGCGCACTGGGTAATTGTCGGAGACCGGCGCATTCTCGAGGCTACTAGGGGCACGATCGGCGTGCCGTTACTCCAGGCGGAGGTGATGGATGTGCCCGCTTTGGGCGATCTGAACGATTTTCGCTTTGGCAAGCTGGACGGCCGCTGTGGCTTTGCAGCTCTTGAATATGTACGGGTAGCGACCGAACTGTGCCTCAGCGGAGAAGCAGACGCGATGGTTACAGCGCCATTGAATAAAGAGGCCGTCACTCTTTCCGGCCGGCCATTTTCTGGACATACGGAATATATCGCCGAATTGTGCGGCACAGCGGAATCGCGCATGCTCTTGGCGAGCGAACGCCTGAGCACGGTGCATGTTTCGACTCATATCCCGCTGCGGCGGGCGTGTGAGTTAGAGACAACACGCATTTTGAGAACCATTGAGCTGGGCGCTTCCGCGATGAAGCTGCTCGGTTTTTCCCGGCCCCGCATCGCCGTCTGCGGGCTGAATCCGCACGCGGGTGAACATGGGCTGTTTGGCACGGAAGAGGAAGAGATCATTGCACCGGCCATTCAGGCCGCACAAAGAGAGGACATCGACTGCAGCGGCCCGCACTCGCCCGATACGGTGTTTTTGCAGGCGGTGCGCGGAGCGTATGATCTGGTGGTGGCTATGTACCACGATCAGGGTCACATTCCGATGAAGCTCATCGATTTTGAAGGGACCGTCAACGTGTCGTTAGGGCTTCCCATCATTCGGACTTCGGTGGATCATGGCACAGCATTTGACATCGCCGGCAGGAACAAGGCCGATGCCCGAAGCATGAAACGGGCGATGCAACTGGCGGCGCGCATGGCGCAGACCAGGCTGGCAACGAAATAGAGTTTTTGAAAATTATTTTCCTATACAGAAAATAGTTGACTGTAAAAGAAAGTTGTCATAGAATTCGGCCCAGGAGGCCAATTCTATGTTCAGATGGCATCTCAGGTGCGCTCTTGCTTTGTTCGCGGGCGCGGTTGTCGCCTGGGGTCAGGTCAATACGGCGACCATTTACGGCAGCGTAGCCGATCCTTCCGGAGCCGCGGTTCCTCACGCTCAAGCAACGTTAAAAAACGTCTCGACTGGGTTGAGCCAGACCGCCGTCTCCAATGAAGCCGGAGAATTTACATTCACGTTCATTCCGGTGGGAACCTACGATCTGACGGTTACCGCGACGGGATTTGAAACTTATTCTCAGCGTGGCCTCACCTTAGCAGCGGGACAGAATCTGCGGTTGCAGGTCGCGCTGCAAGTGGGAAATGTGCAGAGTACGGTGACGGTAACCGGAGAGCAACCGCTAGTGAACGCAGTGAACGCGCAGCAGCAGACCACACTGAACAACCGAGACATCACCCAACTGCCGACGGCACGGCTCGACTGGACGCAACTTCTGAGTCTGAACACGGGCGCGGCGCCGAACGGGTCAGGCGAAGTCACCATGAACGGCATGGCTCCCTCTGCTTTCACCATCACGGTGGATGGCACGAATGCCACGGCGGATCCGGAATACAACACGCTTAGTTTGCCTTCCAATTTCAATACGATCAAAATCATCAGCCCGGATGCGATTCAGGAGGTTTCTGTCACCAAAGGGATCGCGCCAGCCGAGATTGCCGGGACCATGTCGGGCAATGTCAATGTCATCACTAAGAGCGGAACAAACGAGTTTCATGGAGACGTGTTTGAAAACAACCAAGTCGCAGCCTATAATGCGCGCAACTCGCTGCTGGCTGCGAAAACGGGGGATACGTTCAATCAATATGGCGGCTCCTTTGGCGGGCCAATTCTCCACGACAAGCTCTTTTTCTTCACTGCCTATGAAGGTTTACAGGAGCGTGCCTTTCAGGTGGTCTCAGGCAGCGTACCGACGCCTTTATTTTTGTCACGCGCGTTAGCGGCCAATCCCGCATATGCAGCTACGCTCAAATACTATCCGCAGCCGACTTCGCCCTATGCACCAACAGCTCTCACGGCGCAATACTTAGCGCCGGGTTCGACTAGCTCGAGCGATAATCATGCCGTGGGGCGTCTGGATTATCAGCTCACAAGCAATGATTCGTTATCGCTCCGTTACACCCACTCAGAGCCTGGACAGGTTATTCCACGAATTTTCCAGATCGATACGCGGACCTTTAGCACGGATACGAATAATGGAAATGCTATTTACACGCACACCTGGGGCAATGCGGTAGCTGTAACACGCTTTGGATATAACAAATTATCGCTGCTGCGCCTGGACGGATTCTATAATGTACCCAACTATAACGTCATTGGAGGGGTGGGAATCACCGGTGGCGCCGGCGAGTCTTTTGGCCTGGATGGGTATGACTGGAGTTTAGAGCAGACGGTTGCCATGAGCAGAGGGCGCCATTCGATCAAGTTCGGCTTCATCTATGAGCGGGCAGTAGATGGCAGAAATGATCATGACATACCTACGATAACCTACGCGAACTTCGCCGGCCTCCTGGCAGGGCAGCCCAGTCAGGTCACAATCAACTTTGGAGTCAATCCTTTCGCGCTTATTAATCCGCAACTTGGCGGTTTCATTCAGGATGACTGGAAAGTCAGCCCGCGCCTTACCATTAACATCGGTACAAGATATGATTACTATCCGGTTCAGAAAGAAAGAAGCGGCAAACTGTTCAACAGATCCAATTGGGGATTTGGGCCACTATTGCCGCCCAATGCCACTTACAATCCGGATTGGAATAATGTTGCGCCGCGCATAGGGTTCGCCTACATGCTCGATCCCGCCGGGAAAACTGTGCTGCGTGGAGGGTACGGCTTATTTACCAGCCCGCATTCTATCTTTGCTGCCGGCATTAATATCGAACAAGACTCCGCGCTTATTCCTGCCCGAGCTATCCTCAGCAGCTCACAGGCGGCGGTGCTGGGCTTGAATTACCCCATCATCACGAGTTCGGTCCGATCGCAAATTGAATCCGGAGCTCTGCAGCTTCCCTGGACGGCAAATGCCCTTAGCCAGAACTTTCCGGATCCTTTCAGCATGCAATACACCCTCGACATTGAGCGCCAGTTCGGCAACACCTTTGTGATCTCGGCGGGCTATGTCGGTAACCGTGCGATCGACCTGAATATGGTGAGGATCATGAACTATCCTGACCGGTTAACCAATAAAGTGCCTGTCCCCGGATTTGGACAATTCCGTTACATTGATGCGTCCAACTCCAGCAACTACAATGGGCTTCAAGTTTCGCTGAAAAAGCGCTTTTCATCCGGGCTCAATCTGAATTTCAACTATACCTGGTCGCGAAGCATGGGCTATGGGAGCTCGGATGTAGGCCTTGAGACACCGCCTCAGGATAACAACAACATCCGTCTCGACTACGGTCCCACGCCGTTCGACGTACGGCAGGTGTTTGTAGGAAGCGTGCTCTATGATCTGCCGTTTGCGCGCTGGACTTCCCATTCCGCACTGCGCCGCGTCCTTGGAGGATGGCAAGTGAGTGGTATTCTCACAGCACAAACCGGCACCCCGCTGAATATCACCCAGAGCTCTAATTATGCATCTAGCAGGCCCAATTATATCGGCGGGCCGGCGATTCTGCCCGACGCCGTCAATACGCTCCGCTACTTAAATGCCGCTGCGTTTTCACTCGTTCCGGCGCCGCAAGGGAATCCGCTTTATGACGGCTCGATTGGACGCGATGCGATTTATGGTCCTGGCTTGTGGAATACCAATATTTCCCTGGCCAAGAATATCTCGCTCACCGAGAAGCTTAAACTGCAGATTCGCGCCGACACGTTTGACACATTTAACCACCGCAACCCGGGCGGCATTTCAACAGAAATTACCTCGGCTACATTCGGCAGGGTGACATCCATGACATTCCGGACCATGCAGCTCGGCGCGCGCCTTAGCTTCTAGTTATGCGTTTTCGCGGGCGGGAAGATGGAAAGTGATTGGGATGATGATCACCGCTCGCTTGCTTGATCTTGCCGTCATTGTCGCCTATGTTGCGGCACTTGCCTCGTTCGGCATCCGCTATTCGAAACGGCAGACGTCCATCGACCGATACTTCGTAGCTAAGCGAACAATACCGGCATGGGCCATGGGCTTGTCGTTGCTGGCGACGCTCATCAGCAGCGTCACCTTTATCGCATACCCTGGTTCCGCGTACGCAGGCGACTGGTCAAATCTGGTGCCGGGGTTTATGGTGGTGATCGTTCTGGCTCTGGTGGGATTGTTGATCATTCCCTTTTTTCGTCAGGCTGTCGGCGTAAGTGCATACGAGTATTTTGGCAAAAGATTCGGCAATGGTGTGCGGATTTATTCTTCTCTGGCATTTTCCGCAACGCTTTTTTCAAAGGCCGGCTTCGTCTTTTATCTGCTTGCACTCACGGTAAGTGGCGTTACGCACTGGGATACTCACTATATCATCATCCTGATCGGGGCGATCACTACCTGTTACACGCTCATCGGGGGTATGGAAGCCATTATCTGGGCCGACGTTTTACAAGGATTTGTGTTATGGGCAGGCATTTTTACTTGCTTGGGCTTTCTCTTATTTCTACCGCCAGGAGGACCGATGGAGGCGTTCCGCCTGGCATGGATGAATCACAAAATTCGCCTGGGGAGTATGGCGCCCGATCTTACAAGGCCAACGTTTCTGGTGCTTTCGCTATATGGTTTCTTTTTTTATTTACAAAGATATACGGCCGATCAGACGATCGTACAACGTTACCTGGCCGCGAAATCAAATACGGCTGCACTGCGTGGAATCGCACTCGGGGCAGTGCTTTGCATTCCTGTTTGGGCGTTATTCATGCTGATCGGCACACTCTGCTGGTCGTTTTACCAACTAACTCATGAGGCACTTCCTTCCTATATCACAAAAGCTGATGAAGTCTTTCCTCACTTCATTGTTACGCACCTGCCCCCTGGGTTAGCAGGCTTATTCCTCGCAGCCTTATTTGGCGCAGCCATGGCGAACCTGTCTTCCGATTTAAATAGTCTTGCGGCAGTAGGAACAGAGGATTTTTACCGGCTTTTTCGACCTTCCGCCACGGAAAGGGAGCGGCTGAGAGCTGCCAAAGTGATCGTGGCCGTTTGCGGCGCACTTTGCGTAGCGATCGCGATTGCCCTGGCACGTACTCGCGGGACAGCATTATCTATGTGGTATACGGTTTCCTCCATTGTGGCTGCGGGTCTGGCAGGACTTTTTTTGCTAGCCTTCTTCTTCGAACGTGCGGGCAAGACGGCGGCCTGGCTCGGAATTGCAGCCAGTCTGATTTTCACAAGCTGGGCCACGCTCTCTCTAAATAGCGGTAAGGCCTGGAATCCTGGAAGCGTTCGTTTTCCGCTGCATGAGTACATGATTGGTGTTATCGGCCACCTCATCCTGTTAGGAGTGGGAACTGCAGCTAGTTTTTTCTTTCCCAATCACGACAAGGCTTCAAAAGAATTGACATTTTGGGGTTGGAGGCGCCGCAAGGCAAGTACAGTAGTCGTAATTCAGTAGGATAACTCATGAATAAGTTACAAATTGCTCTGAATGCGAATGGGGGACGCCCTTTATTAGGTGCTGCCTCCTATCTGTATAACCCGACCTTTCTCGAAATGGCTGCCTTGATGGGATATCAGGCGGCATGGATCGAAATGGAGCACACTTTCCTGACCTTTGCCCAGGCGGTTGATTTATGCCGTATCGCTTCGGGTCTGGGCTTACTCACCATGATTCGTATTCCGGATGCTCAACGAGCTACGGTCTTGAAGGCGGCAGAGTGTGGTCCCGATATCATTGACCTGCCAATGGCAAACTCTCCGGAAATGCTGGAGGAATTAGTTTGTCACGGGCGCTTTCCACCGCAGGGGGTGAGAGGGTACTTCAGCGTCTCGCGAGCAGTCAAGTACGGCCTTGAAGGTGATGTTTCCGATAAGCAGCAGCAGATCAATCACGAGTTGTGTCTGATGGTGCAGATAGAGACCAGGCAAGCGGTCGAACGCATTGAAGAACTATGCCGAGTACCTGGAATTGACGGCATTTTTATTGGTCCTGCCGACCTATCCGCCAGTCTGGGTGTACCGGGGCAGACCAGCCATAACGCCGTCTATGAAGCCGCCTCCCGGGCCATTCGTACGGCCAAGGCGCATGGGAAACAGACTGCTGCTGGAATTCAGCCTCAAGATCTGCCGTTTTGGGTGCAACAGGACATCGATTTACTGTTCTGTATTAACGATATTGCGGCCATGAAGGTCGGCGCGCAACAGGCATTAGATAAAGCTCGGGCCGCGCTCAGCGAATTTCCTGCTGCATCCCTCAGGGGGTGCAGATAGACAGCAGATGATTCCCAAAATCGCACTGCTGCAGCCTCACCAAATTGTTTTTGGACGGGGTTGCGCCGGAGAGTGTATATCCTATTTGCGCGACTCCGGGGCGCAGCGGGTATTTATCGTAACTGGTCCGCGGACACGTCATCTTGCCGCCGCTATTATCGAGCAGATCCAGCGCGAGGCGCTTGAGGCGGCGGTCTATGACCAAATTCAAAGAGAGCCCACCGTAGGAGATTTTGAGGCAGCGCTGCACGCCGCACGGCAGACGCAACCCGATCTGGTTATGGGCATTGGCGGCGGCAGCGTGCTGGACGTTGCCAAGCTGGTGGCAGCTTTACTGGATGAGCACCGGCCAATACAAGAGCTGTTTGGCCTCGACACGTTGAACCGGCGCCACACCAAGTTGGTCTGCCTGCCGACGACGGCGGGTACGGGAAGCGAGGTATCGCCGAATGCGTTGCTTTTCGATGAATCTGCGAAATCAAAGCAGGCCGTAATCAGTTCGTATCTAATTCCCGACGCGAGCTTTGTGGATCCACTGCTTACCGTTTCCCTGCCTGCTTCTGTTACTGCAGCCACAGGCTTCGATGCGCTGACGCATTGCATGGAAGCTTATACGAACCGATTTGCGCACCCGATTGTCGATCTATATGCCCTGGAGGGCATCAGATTGATCGCAGACAGTCTGCACCGCGCTGTCGTAGATGGTGCGAATGAGGAGGCACGCGAGCGAGTTTCTCTAGGCAGCCTGTACGGCGGTCTCTGTCTGGGGCCAGTAAATACGGCAGCAGTGCACGCTCTCGCCTATCCGCTGAGCAGCGAGTTTCACGTGCCGCATGGAGTCTCAATCGCTGTGTTACTTCCGTATGTTATGCAATTCAACTCGTCTGCTTGCCCGGAACGTTATGCGCAGGTGGCGCGAGCACTTGGCGTGCGACAGGAAGTTACTTCTCTTGAAATGGCTCGCCAGGGTGTGAGAAAGGTCTACGAACTTGCGCAAAAATGTGGACTGCCATTGAGTCTTTCGGAATTAAACATCCCGCGAGCCGCTTTATCTTCTCTGGCAGAAGCCGCAATACAGATTCAACGATTACTCAAAAATAATCCTCGGGAAGTAACCCTATCCGATGCGAAACAGATTTATGAAGCGGCATTTGAACCCCAGGCAAAATTCGCGGAATTGCATTGATGTGTCATCGTAAAGATCGAATGATGCAGCGCCGGAAGTTTCTCAAGGTTTTGAGCGCGATTTCTGCATGGGCTCCGGGCGGTGGAATGGCTTCGTCGCGAGGCGGGAGATTTGCGATCGTGAGGCACCCCTCTGATCCGATTGCAAATAGCGCTCCCGTCCAGTGGGCCGCCGG
>Ga0209061_1004345_pt1 | contig 13767 bp, 14 predicted proteins | sample Coa_R1_10_FD_187157 | JGI IMG/M metagenome (GOLD analysis project Ga0209061, IMG submission 187157) | Surface soil microbial communities from Centralia Pennsylvania, which are recovering from an underground coalmine fire - Coalmine... | ecosystem: Environmental > Terrestrial > Soil >...
GCCACACTCAGTTGCCTCCTCAATCTGCCACCCGTCCCTTTCATTGGGACCGGTAACATGTTTCATGAGGCAACGAGTCGCGCTGGGTAACATTTTTGGCGAGTCAACGCGAGCGGGAATTTTAATTGTCGTCAGCCGGGAATTTTAATTGTCGCCGAACACAATCAAGTGGATGTTAGCCGAAGTCATCGAGAGTGATATCGCTTTGCTTCGTCTGGGACAGGCGGTTGAAGTTAAGGTAATGGCCTACCCCAACCGCGTGTTTAGAGGCAGGGTAACAAAGATCTACCCGAGCGTAGATTCAAATACGCACCGTGAAACGGTTCGTTCAGAGGTCGAGGACCCCAAGGACGAGCTACGCCCTGGAATGCTCGCGAACTTCGTTATCGCTGTCGATGGTCCGAAGGTTGGGATCGCAGTCCTCGCCAACAGTGTGGTGCGCGAACCAGATGGCACGATGACTGTCTGGGTGACGACTGACCGCCATCATTTTGAGCAAAGGGTCGTTACAACGGGCTTGCGGAGGGACGACCGCGTTCAGATTCTCAGTGGTTTGCGCCGGGGGGAGTTGGTCGTGACAGATGGCGCCGTGTTCTTGAGCAACATGGTGGCGGACCAACAAGCGGAGTAAAACCACCATGTTCAAATCTCTTCTTGCCTTTTGCTTGAGCCGGCGCGCGATTGTGATTGTCGGTTTGCTGCTTTTTGCCGGCGCCGGAATCGTCGCATTCAAGTTACTGAATATCGAGGCCTATCCAAACCCGACTCCAGTAATCCTGGAAATCACGGCGCAGGCGCCCGGCCTTTCGGCGGAGGAGATGGAGCGCTACTACACGATTCCGATGGAAATCGGCCTCTATGCCACCCCCGGCATTGACGTGATCCGCTCGACTTCTTTCTACGGTTTGTCATTTGTCCGCGTCAGCTTCAAGTACGGGATCGATTATTTCTTCGCCTACAGCCAGGCATCGGTGGCTATGCAGCAGAACGTCAGTCTGCCAGGGAATTTGACGCCAACCATCCAGGCGAACAGCTCGACCGGGGAAATTTATCGCTATCAGGTTGTGGGCCCGCCGCATTTCGGAATCACCAATCTACGTACCGTTCAAGACTGGATCGTTGCGCGCAGGCTGCTCACGATTCCAGGCATCGCGGCCGTCAATAGCTGGGGAGGTCCCACTAAGGAATTCGAGGTCGAGGTCGATCCTCACAAACTGGAAGCCTACAGCGTTACGGTTCCCCAAATTCTAACTGCGCTCGGTAATGCAAACATCAACGTCGGCGGGCGCGAAATCCGCGTGGGCCAACAGTCCATCAACATTCGCGGTGTCGGCCTGATTAACGACGGCGGCAATGACGATTTGACCGAGGGTTATAAAGTAGGCGATATCGAAAACGTCGTCCTGAGCCAGCAGAACGGCGTACCGATTCTGATCAAGGACGTCGGCAAAGTTTCGGTCGGATACCGGCCAAGGCTCGGGATTTTGGGCCGGGATAACCAGGACGACGTAGTGGGCGCGATCGTCGTGCAGCGGCGAACGGAAAAAACCGCCGAAATGATCCCCAAAGTCAAGGAGGTGATCGCCACTCTGAATCACGACGGGAGTCTGCCGCCGGGAGTCCGCGTTCTTCCCTACTATGACCGGTCGAGCCTGATCGCGATCACTACGCACACGGTTCTGCACAACCTGGTTTACGGATGCCTATTGGTTTTCCTGATCCAGTGGATCTTTTTGGGAAACCTTCGCAGCGCGATCATTGTTGGGATCAACATACCCTTCGCATTGTTTTTCGCCACCATCATTCTCGTGATTATGGGAGAAAGCGCGAATCTGCTTTCCGTCGGCGCTGTTGATTTCGGGATCATTGTCGATTCGGCGGTAATTCTGGTCGAGAACGTCTTCAAGAACTTCCAGCGAGGACCCGAAGAAAGACAGGGGCTGCTGCAGCGTTTGGCGCGGGGTGCGTGGGGTCCGGACCCGACCACGGGCGAGCACGTGGAAGAGAGAACCACGTTCCGGTGGACCGACCGCCTGCGGATGATCCTGGTCAGCGCGCTCCAGGTGGATAAAGCAGTAATGTTCTCAGCGCTGATCACGGTGGCCGGTTTCGTGCCTCTGTTCACCATGCAGGGGGTGGAAGGGCAGATATTCGGCCCGATGGCGCGCACCTACGGTTATGCTCTGGCGGGAGCATTGATTGCAACCTTCACAATCACTCCCGCGATCGCCTCGATCGTGCTCCCGCAGCACGTGAAGGAGACGGAAACCATCGTAGTGCGAACCTTACACCACCTGTATAACCCGGCTCTGCGTTTCACTTTGAAACACCGCTTCCTGACAGCGGGTTCGGTGACGGTGACCAGGTTGCCGTAGGCGTCCTTCGTGTAGGTCTTCCATTGCCGGCCGGATCGGTCACGGTTGTGTTGTTTCCCTGATACGAATATTGTGTCACGCTGCCATCGGGCGCGGTGGAGGTGAGCATACGGCCGCTGCCGTCATAGGTATAGGTGGTCCACACGGGCGTGCCGCCGGGCGCGTACGGTTCGGAAACGGCTGAGACTTTGCCGAGCGGCGAGCAGCCACAGGGGGCGTATTGCGTATCGACCTCGGAAACCGTGGTGCTGCCGTAGCCCTTGAGCACCCTAATGGTGCGGCCGAAGCCCAGGTGGTTGTAAACGACATCGAGCAGAACGCCGAGTCCGGCGCGGTGCGCATCGTTCACGAAGCGGCGGAAATCGTCGGGGCGGCCGTAGAGAGCCACAGGCGCGAACAGCCCGACGCCATCGTAGCCCCAGCCAAACCGCCCCGGAAAATCGGCACCGGCATCAGCTCCACCGCGGTGATGCCGATGCGCTCCAGTTCCGGCAGTTCGCGCCGCACGGCTTCAAACGTGCCTTCGCGCGTGAACGTGCCGATGTGCATTTCGTAGATTACCTGGCCGGGCAGCTCGAGACCGCGCCAGGCCTGATGGGTCCACGCGAAGGCCGCCGGATCGACAATCTCGGACGGGCCGTGAGGCCCTTGAGGCTGAAAGCGCGATGTGGGATCGGGAAGGCGCTCGCCCTCATCCACTCGGAAGCGGTAGAGCGCGCCTGCGGCGATGCCGAGGAGAAACCCGGAGAAATAGCCACCGGGTTCGGGTTCGAGAGGTACCGCTCCGTCGGAGACGGCCGCGCTTCGCGCGGTTGACAGGCTGTAGCCTGTCCCGCCGTTTGAGACGATATCTACGGACTTGCGCCGCGGAGCCCAAACGCGGAAATGGACGCCGCCGTCGAGTACTTCAGCGCCGATAGGATATCGCCGGAATCCGCTCAATCCGCCCGTTCCTGCAACACCGCACCAGTATGCGGGCCCAGCTCGTAATATTCTCCGGGGCCGATCACCGGCCGCTCCGTCGTTTGCGTATCCGTGTAGAAGAGCACCTGCCACGCCACTCCAGGTTCGCGCGGCATGTAGAACTGGATCGGCTCGTGGTGTGGGTTGAACATGATCAAATAGGTTTCATCGCGGATCGGCTCCCCCACGCCGTTCACATCTTCCAGCGTGCGCCCGCTTAGTTTGAAGCCGATGCAGCGCACCCACCCGGCGTGCCATTCCTCCTCCGTCATTTCGCCGCCGTCCGGACGGAGCCACGTGAGGTCTTTCTCGGTCTTCCCGTTCACCCGGCGCTCCGGCGTGGCCGGACTGATAGGGCGGTCCTGGAAAAACTTGCGGCGATGCAGGTTGGGATGATCGAGGCGGAGCTTTACGAGCTGCTGCGTGAACTCCAGCAGCGATTTCGCACGGTCGTTCAAATTCCAATCGAACCAACTGGTTTCGTTGTCCTGCGCGTAGGCGTTGTTATTGCCCTTTTGTGTGCGGCCGATTTCGTCGCCCCCGCAGATCATGGGAACTCCCTGTGAAACCAGCAGAGTCAACAGGAAGTTGCGCACCTGTTTTTCGCGCAGGGCAAGAATCTTCGGGTCCTCAGTAACTCCTTCTGCGCCGCAATTCCAGGAGTGGTTGTCGTTGGTGCCGTCGCGGTTTTCCTCGCCGTTCGCCTCGTTGTGTTTCTGGCTATAGCTCACCAGGTCGTGGAGCGTGAACCCATCGTGCGCGGTGACGAAGTTGATGCTGGCGCCGGGGTGGCGGCCGTCATGCTGGTACAAGTCGCTCGAACCGGTGAGGCGATAACCCAACTCGGCCAACTGGCCATCGTCTCCCTTCCAATAGCGCCGCACCACGTCGCGGTAGCGGCCGTTCCACTCGGCCCACAACGGCGGGAACTCGCCCACCTGGTAACCGCCTTCGCCCACATCCCATGGTTCGGCGATCAGCTTCACCTGCGAAATCACCGGGTCCTGGTTGATGATGTCGAAAAAGGCGGAAAGCCGGTCCACGGCATGCAGTTCGCGCGCCAGCGCGGCGGCCAGATCGAACCGGAACCCATCCACGTGCATTTCCTGCACCCAGTAGCGCAGGCTGTCCATAATCAGCTTGAGCACCTGCGGATGGCGCACGTTCAGTGTGTTGCCCGTGCCGGTGAAATCCGTGTAGTAGCGCGGGTTGTCTTGCTGCAGGCGATAGTACGTGGCGTTATCGATTCCCCGGAAACTGAGAGTGGGGCCGAGCTGGTTGCCTTCGGCCGTGTGATTGTAGACGACGTCGAGGATCACTTCGATGCCGGCGCGGTGCAGCATCTTCACCATGTGCTTGAATTCGCCGATCTGTTCTCCCTGGTATCCATTGGCGCTGTAGCGCGCCTCCGGAGAAAAGAAATTGATCGAGTTGTAGCCCCAGTAGTTCCGCAGCCCTTTGTCCAGCAGAACCTTGTCGTCAATGAACTCATGCACCGGCATCAGCTCGACGGCGGTGATGCCGAGCTTCTTCAGATATTCGATCGCGGCCGGATGCGCCAGTCCCGCATAAGTGCCGCGGAGCTCCTCGGGAATATCCGGATGCCGGGCGGTGAAGCCCTTCACGTGAACTTCGTAGATGATACTTTCGTGCAGGGTTCTGCCGGGAGGGCGGTCGTTCTCCCAATCGAAATGCGAAGTGGTCACGACGCACTTGGGCACGCCCCAGGCGTCATCGGAATCGTCACGGGAGAGGTCGCCGGCTGGGTCGCCGAGTTTGTATCCGAAAACCGGCGCATCCCAGTTCAAAGGACCGGCCAGAGCTTTGGCATAAGGATCGATCAACAATTTCGCCGGATTCGAGCGATGGCCCCGTTCCGGCTCGTACGGGCCGTGCACGCGATATCCGTAAAGCTGGCCCAGCCTGACACCGGGAACGTAGCAGTGCCACACGAAACCGGTGCATTCCCGCATGGCGACGTTTTCCGAACGGGGCGAATCGAGATCGGCAAAGAGACACAGATCTACGGCCGTGGCGCGTTCCGAATAGACCGCGAAGTTAACTCCAGTGCCATCCCAGGTGGCGCCCTGCGGGTATGGTTTACCAGGCAGAATTGTTCGCGGCATGTGCTTGGGGAAGCAAGCGGCCTTCCAAGAGCGCGCGCCAAAGGAACCCAGGAGTTAGTGGTTTAACAAAGATGGAACGGGCCGACTCGCCCCCATTTCGTGGCACTTGAGGCAACTGAACTCATTTCGGCTCGTGCCGCCGGCTTTTCGCCGGCTCGCACCCACCGTCGTTTCCGTATCTTCTAGCCGCGATGGTCACCAGCCGGTCGAGGATGGAATTGACAGTGTCATCCACACTGTACATCCGGGAGCCGCGGCGTACCGAGTTCTCATGCGGCAGAAGGCGAAAACTCCAGCGCGCCTTCGGCGACGTTCCGAAGGTGCAACACAAGCGCGCGCGGGCGGCGTCGAAGAGCAGTTCCAGGCGGGCCAGCGGGCGGGTTGTGGATCGGATTTCCACCCGCTGGGACTCCGTGGAGATGGTCCACATGGTCTCGCCGGCAGTGCAGTTGCAGTCGCGCACGGCCGAGAGCAGCCGTTTGCAAAACAACTCCCACAAGGCATCGGCGGCACAGTCCGGCATCTCCCGATCGTTCACTTTGGCTCGAGCTGTAGCTGCTTGCATGATTCACCTCACTCTTTGGGCTGTTTCCGCGAGAACCGAAAAGAATTGCAAAACGTCCGTTTCCGCCATCCAGTACCGAGCCGCGCTATCGGCCGTTGCGCCGACGCGGATGGTGATTCCGCGGCTCAGCTCACGAAACATATCTTCGTCCGAAATATCGTCCCCGAGGCAGATGGCATCCTCTTCGCGGCCGCGCATTTGGCGCAAAATCCAGCGGACCGCGTGGCCCTTGTTCCAGGGAATATCCGGGCAGATCTCGAAGATCTCCTTTCCGCCGCGAAGGTGCAGTTCGGGATAATTCGCCATCGCCGTCCCCAGCAAATCCTCCAGTTCCGGAAGCCGGAACCGGGCCACGTGGCGCACATGCAGCGTGGCGGTCCGCTGCTTATGCTCAATCCAGGCTCCGGGGAAGCGGTCCAGCCGGGCGCGCAGCAGTTCGCAGCAATCGAAAAGTTGGAGCAACGCCTGAGGAGGAACTTGCGCGGCGTATTCGAGCCCTAAGCCGCGGATTTCGAGACCGTGATTACCGGCGTAAATTACGGGCAAACCGACCCGCGCCGCTACATCGCCCAAGGCCCGGCCGCTGATTACGGCGGCGGCCACAACATCTCGCCTCGCGCACAGAGTGCCGAGAATCGAGGCGAGGCCCCGAGGCATCTGGGCCTTCGAAGGGGTCGGAACTATCGGCGCCAGAGTGCCGTCGAAATCGAGGAAAAGGAAAAACCGTTCGGCCGCGGCAATTCGCCTCCGCAGCGAGGCAAGCGCGGGCCAGATTTCGATTGGGGCGGCGAGGGTAGAACTTACGGAAGTCATCAGTAAGCGATCTCCGCCGCGGCCGCCGGTTGCGCCAGCGTTTCGAGTGCGGGCGCTGCCGCGCCGGTTTCGGCCGTACCGGCAACAGCAGAAAAGATGTTTGCCGCCCATTGGCCAATGTGATTGGCCCTAACCGCGGAACGCATGCGCAGCATGCGCCTCATCCGCTCGCCGCGCGGCATGGCCAGCGCGGTATGGATGCCATCGGCGATTTCCTCTTCGGAAAACGGATTCACCAGCACGGCAGAGTTCAGCTCTTCGGCGGCCCCGGCGAATCTGCTGAGCACCAGCACGCCATCCAGGTCCTTGCGGCTGGCTGCGAATTCTTTCGCCACCAGGTTCATTCCATCATGCAGAGGCGTCACCAGGCAGAAATCGGCCAGCCGGTGCAGCGCCATCATCTGTTCCGCCGGCAGGTTCCGATTCACAAAGTGAACCGGCTGCCAATCGCTCCTCCCCCAACGCTGGTTTAGTGCAGTAATGGCGGCCTGGATCTCATCCGAGAGCGCCTGATACTCGGGGACATCGCGCCGGCTGGGCACGCCCACCTGAACAAACACCAGCTTGCCCCGCCAGCACGGGTGACGCTCGAAAAACAGCTCCAGCCCGCGGAGGCGTTCGGGAATGCCTTTGGTGTAATCGATCCGGTCGATTCCAATGCCGAGACGCAGATTCGGGCCGACGCGGGCTCGCCATTCTTCCATAGCGGCCAGCGTTTCCGTGCTGGCCGCCATTTTCTCATGGCTATCGAAGTCGATTCCAATGGGGAAATCCTGCACAGTGGTATCGTTCGCCTCGCCAAAAACGCGCCCTGCTCCGCCATCGATGGGGGAATCGACGAGACTTTCGCCCGCCCGCTCGACCGAGCGGAGAAAATTCGCGGCGTGCCGCCTCAGTTGAAAGCCGATGAGATTGTTTCCGAGCATTCCATCCAGCAATTCGCCGCTCCAGGGGAACGTAAAAAATGTTTCCGGATCGGGCCACGGGATGTGCCAAAAGTGAGCAATCACCAGATCGGGATTGCGCTTCCGCAGCAGCCGGGGCACGAGCGCCAAATGGTAGTCCTGCACGAAAACCAGCGCGGGCTCGCCGGCGGCTTCCTCGAGAATGGCCGCGGCGAAGATTTCATTGGCGCGGCGATAGCTTTCCCACTCCGCCGCCGAAAAGTGTGGTCTTTGATACGCATTGTGGCATAGCGGCCAGAGAGCCCGATTCGACAGGCCGCAGTAGTATTCGCGCCGTAAGCGCTCTGGGAGCCATACGCGCCGCAGTTTGTAAGAAGGCTTGCCGCCCGGCGCCGATACACAGGAGTGGCCGTCTACCACGTCCCTATCCGCCGAGCCACTACCCTCCGCCACCCAAACTCCGCCGCAGCTCTTTAACACCGGTACCAAAGCCGAAGTCAAACCGCCTGCCGGCTGCCTGCAAATAATACGCCCCTCGTGATGCTCGTGAACGAACGGTTCCCGATTCGATGCCACAATGAATCGGCCCATACCGCCGAGCGTCTTTGTAAGCAATCCCCGCAATTCCGATTTGGACGCCATCGTGGATATAAGTGGCCAATTCGCCGATTTCAAGATAAAAACTACGACGGCGCCGGCGCATCCCATCGATCCACCAAATCGGTCCCGAAAAGGCACCACCCAGGTTCTCTCCGTGCCATCCCTCCGAAACAAGAGATATCCTGGCGTTTGGGGGGATCAACTATGATCTGGGGCCGCGTCTGGGTGAGGCTGAGTTTGGGCTTCGCGCTGCTGCTGGCGCTCATCACCATATTCACGCTGACCACGATCGGCGAGACCTTCCGCAGCCGCAAGCAGTTGTCCGACGCCTACGAGCGACACTACAAAATTGCCGACGCCCTGATGCGAATACGGTCCGATCTGTACTTGGCCGGCATTCTGAAGCGCGACTTTCTGCTCGATCCCGCACAATCGCATGCGCCGCAATATGGGGAACAATTCGAGGAGATCAAAGATTCCACCGCGCAGCACCTCAAGACTCTGGAAAACCTGCTGACGCCGGGTGAAGCGCCTTCGCTTACGCGTTTGCGAGCCGAAGTGGAAAATTACATGCGGCCGCTGAATCAGGCCTCCGATTGGGAACCGATCCTTTCCGGCAGCACACAATGGGAACTGCTGAAGCTGCAATTGAAACAGCGCGGCTCCGCCTTGCAGATGGCCAGCGACCTGGAAAACCTGAATGCGCGCGACCTGGCGATCCAGCAGGAAAAAACACGGCTTTCCGAGAACAATTTCCGGCGCTTCCTTTGGGCGATGGCGGGCACATCGCTTCTGATGGGGCTGCTGATTGCGGGCTTGACGGTTTGGCATATGCGTCGGCTGGAGCGCCATTCCGATTCCGTGCAGTCGGAATTGCGCGAACTTTCACATCAATTGGTGAAAGTGCAGGAGCAGGAAAGGCGCACCATTTCGCGCGAGCTTCACGATGAAGTGGGACAGATGCTCACGGGATTGCGCATGGAACTCGGCAACCTGGACGGCCCTCACGCCCGCCAGGATCCGGCCTTCCACCAGCGCCTGCTGGCCACCAAGCGGATTGCCGAGCAGAGCCTGCGCACGGTGCGGAACCTGGCGATGTTTTTGCGGCCTTCGATGCTCGACGATTTGGGTCTTTCTCCGGCACTGCGCTGGCAAGCCAAGGAATTCACGCTGCGCAACGATGTTCCGGTGGAACTTTCGATCGAAGGCGATGTGGATTCGGTTTCCGACGACGTGCGCACCTGCATTTACCGTATTGTGCAGGAAGCGCTCACCAACGCCAGCCGCCACTCCAACGCGAAGCAGATCAAGGTTACCATCGAGCGGCGTACGCGCGACGTGCGCGCGGTGATCGAAGACGACGGAATCGGGTTCGATCGCCGGCAAGCGCGGCGCCGCGGCCTGGGCCTGCTCGGCATGGAAGAACGTGTGCGGGAAATTCGCGGGATGCTGGACATCAAGTCTCAACCGGGCCGCGGGACGCGCATTTTTATTCAATTGCCGATCCAAGCGTTACCAAGTCAAGCCTCATCAACCCAGGCCTTATCAGCCCAGGCGGGGCCGCCGGAAATGCGGAATGAACTTTCGAGTGTTAATAGCGGATGACCACGGCATAGTCCGCCAGGGCCTCCGGGCGTTACTGGAAAAATCCCCGGAAATTGCGGTTGTCGGAGAGGCGTCCGACGGGCGCGAAGCTGTCCGCTTGGCCGCGGAGTTGCACCCGAACATAGTCGTTATGGACATCGCGATGCCGATGCTGAACGGGGTCGATGCCACGTCCCAAATCCTCGGCCGCGACCCCGAAATCAAAGTGATTATCCTCAGCATGCACTCCGACGAAAGCTACATTTTGCGGGCACTCTCCGCGGGCGCCAAAGGTTACCTGCTGAAAGACTCCGCCGAAGGCGATATCCTTCCCGCCGTGCAGACAGTGGCGAAGGGACGGCCCTACTTCAGCCCGGTGATCGCCTCCACCTTGCTCGACGAATATCTTCAGACAATGAAGAAGAACAAGGTGCGGGATTCGTACGACCTTCTGACCGAGCGCGAAAAGGAAGTGCTGCAACTTTTGGCGGAAGGAAAATCGAATAAAGAGGTAGCGGGGCTGTTGAACCTGAGCCCTTATACGATCGAGTCCCACCGCACGAGCCTGATGCAGAAACTGAATCTGCATAACACGGCGGAAATTGTGCTGTACGCGGTGCGGAAGAATATCATTGTGCCGTGAGGGGAGGGTGGGTCCGGCAGATCGTTTTCGAGCACTTCGAGCAGATCGTCGCGGCGTGGCCGGAACATCTTCGAGGATATAGTGGAGACTAAGACAAAGCCCCTTTTGGCAAAAGCTATCGAGACTACGCCCGACTCTCTGATTGTGATTCTCGAAAGCGGACAGGTCTCGATCCGGTGGGGCCGCTGGTTCGATCGGCCGGTTAGGAATCCGTTACACGCAACTCCACCCACCCGGGCAAAGTCGCCGGCTTGTTATTCAAGAACACGATGCGGCGTGTCTTGGGGAATGGCAGGTTGGTCGAAAGCGCGCGGTTGTAGAGCGAGAATTGCTGCAGGATCTGGCGGTAATCGGGGTTCGTGGCATCGAGCCACGAGCTCTTGGTGAGCAGGCCGCCGCCCCAGCCGATGGCTAACAGGCATGCGCCCTCCTCGCGGGCGCGCGCCAGTTTCTGTTCCAGTTCCTCAAGGCTTTTGTCGAGCAGGGCGAGGCCGGCCATGGCTGCGTATTGGCGTTGCAAAGCCAGCAAGCCGGCGGCGTACACGTTGGCTGCCTCGAAGACCTTGGCGCGGCCGAACGATTCCGGCCAGCGCACGGCGCGGCGGATTTCAGGCTGCAGGAAGAATGCCTCATCCTTCCAACTGCCCTCGAAAGTGACTCCGGGCGGGGCCATTTCGGCGAACCACGGCGTGCTCTCATCGGGCCGGGCGCCATCCACGGAGCCGCGCGGGCTTTGTTTCCATCCCAGCGCGAACTGCGGGCCGCGGGGCATCAGGGTGGAAGTGCGCACCAGATAAATCTTGAACTGCGCCGGGTCAACCGGCGCGGAATCGCCCGCGCTCACAAAGCGCATACGGTTGGCGCCGGCCGGACCGAGCGCGCGATCCTCCACGATTTCCGCGGGCCGGCGCGGCGCGCGCTCGCCTTTAACGCGCGTGAGTACTTCCTGCATCATGCCCTCGCGCCAGTTCGCAAAGAGCATGCCCGTGCGCAGCGCGCCCTTGATGGCGGCGCCTGGCAAATACGGCCCCGAAGCGCCCGCGGCGAATGTAGGAATGTGAAGACTGTCGCCGCCGGCGCGGTTCCAGTATGCCGCATAGGCGGGGCTTTCAAACGGAATGCGCCGCCCGGCGAAGTTCTGCGCAAAGCCGCCCCAGGAGGCGAAATCCAGCTTATCGGCCTTTTTCAGTTGCGCGAGATAGCCTTCGAGGCGCGGACCCTTGGCAAGCAGGCGGAAGATGCGCCACTGATCGAGTACGTTGACATGATCTTTCCAGACCATGTAATCGATAGGCGCGAGGCCGCGGCCATCGCCCACCAGCACCGGCGTGAGACACGTGACACGATAGCGCATCAGCTCACCTCCGGCACGGGCACCGAGACGGCGAAACCGGCGCGATACACCGGATGGGCGAAGCCATCGGGCGCGACATCGGGAGCCAGACCGCGCAGGCCGGATGGCGCATACAGCACAGACCCCTCCGCCACCATTTGAATCTGCTTTTTCAGTTCGCCCGATCCCGCCGGCGACTCCACGCGCCCACTTGAACTCGGGCAAAGCGCTCTCCGTTCACGGGCCGACGCCCGCGCCTGCGGCGTGTTTCATTTGACTCAGGTCGGCAGAGCTTTGACGGTCAAAGATGCCCAGATCGACGGCGCTGCCGAGTAACTCGGTGCGGTTGGAAACTTCGAAAAGGCTAAACAACTCAGACAGGTAATACTTGACGGCGCGCGTGGATACCCGGAGCTGCGTGGCGATTTCGGCGTTTCGCAGGCCTGCCCTTAGCAGCGTTAATAACTGAACTTGGCGCCTCGTTAAGTTCGTCAGGTTCGGGTCAGAGCAGTCGGCCTTTTTCGGCAAGTGAGTGCGGTCCAATTCGCTTCCGCGTTCCCGGAACAGCTTCGGCGCGACTACGCTCCAGGCACACAAAAGGGCGTCGGGCTGGAATTGCTTCACGAGCTCCCTTTCCCGCTCGAAGACAGCCCAGTCGGTGAACACAATGGCATTCCCCCTGACCCCAGCTAGCCAGGGTAGGACGTGCAAGACCCTCTCATCATTACAGTGCACTACTGCAAGTCTAGGCTGTTCCATAAGGGTCTCCCAATACGACACGGATTGGCCAGGAATTTACCTTATCAATTAGTTCCGTCAGGTATAGAACTGTCAAGAACATTATCAGCGAGGCTCCGTAGGGAGTCAAGCGTTAAAACCCGCCTCTAGCCTGCCGCATTTCCCTGTTGGGCATATCGTGTGCCCGGTGACTTCGCCTTGATCATCAAGCCGATGGTCCGGTTATTCGGACCACCTTTCTCACTCAACACGTTGCGGGGTGCCGTCCGCCACTTCGGGTCTGTAATCGCGCAGCTCGTGGATGAAACCTAATTAGAGTTCGACCGGGTCCCTCTCCCTTTAGTGCAAGATGTTCGGGCCAACTGTCCAGTTTTCAGGACCGGTTGGCCGTTGAGATCTAGCGCACCGCTAGCCCAGACTGAAACCCGAAGTAGTTTTTTCAACCACAGAAAGGATGGTTTCAAGTGAGATCGACAAAACTTCTGGTCGGCATTGTCATGGCGGCTGGCTTGGCATTCAGCTACGCACAACAGAACGGCGGCTCAGATTACTATTTTTGGGACCCCAACCACGGCTACACCGGTGTACTAACTGAGTACAATCTATGTTTAGGGACTACCCCCCGCGGCGGCTGTCTTGCGGCAAGCGAGCACATCTTGGAAAACATCACTCAGATGGCCGCCAATGGCCAACAGATCTTGTTCCTTCCCATTTTCTTTGCGGACAATGGTCTCGGGCCGAATGCGAACTGCCCGAGTGGTCTCGGCGCACCCAACCAAGGCGTCATAGTCAATTCTACTAACGGCGTATGGCCGTCCGCCTGCCTCTCGGCGCTGGAGTCTATTATCAGCTGGGCCAACGCAAAGGGCATGAGGGTAGGGATCGCATTTTACCCAGCTAATAACAACTTCCCTGGTAATTGGTCGACTTACGATTCTTTCCATGCGAATCAAAATTGGCAGTTTATCTACAACACTCACGTCGCGCTATCGAACCACTGCTGTCCAAATTAGCTGCCGACCATAAACTGCCTTACAGAATCCAAACCACATAACGGGAACAACTGAACCGCATGGCGGATCAGGTTGGTGGAGGCACCGGGCTATTGTGGCCGTCAGGTGC
>Ga0209061_1004349_pt1 | contig 13755 bp, 13 predicted proteins | sample Coa_R1_10_FD_187157 | JGI IMG/M metagenome (GOLD analysis project Ga0209061, IMG submission 187157) | Surface soil microbial communities from Centralia Pennsylvania, which are recovering from an underground coalmine fire - Coalmine... | ecosystem: Environmental > Terrestrial > Soil >...
ACACATTGTCCAAAGATCGAGCGCGGGGCGTGCATGCGAAAGAGAGGAAGTATGTGCTGTGGCAAATGCGCAAAGCGCATTTGCCACAGCACATACTTCTAAAGCGAGCGCCACAGGCGTGAGAACGCCCGGTCAAAGAGAATGAGGATTGGGGTTCAATCGATGAGCAGGGGGCGATGGTGACGCGAGAAGTACTCGAACTGCCGGGCCAGTCCTTCGCGCAAAGCAACGCCTGGCTGATAGCCTATTAACCTGCGCGCTCGCCCGGTATCAGCGAAAGTATGAAGCACATCCCCGGGCTGCTGTAAGGCGAAATCTACAGACACGGGAACCTCGCTGATCTCTTGCAGAAGCCGGATTACGTCGTGTAAACTTGCCCGCGTCCCGCCCCCGATATTCATGACCTCTCCGGTTATCTGCTCGCTGGTAGCGGCGAGAATGTTGGCCTCGACTATATCGGAAATGTAGGTGTAGTCGCGTGTCTGCTCCCCGTCGCCATAGATAACGATGGGCCGGCGCTCCAGTATCGACGTGCAGAAGCGGTGAAAGGCCATATCGGGGCGCTGGCGCGGCCCGTAGACCGTGAAGTAGCGCAGCGATACAGAGGGCAGCCCGAAGTTGCGATGGTAGAGCGTGCAAAGCTGCTCCGCGGCCAGCTTGGTGATGCCATAGGGTGAGGCAGGGTGCAGCGGCGCATCTTCCTGTGCGGGCAGGGTGGTGTTGCCGTAAACGGATGAAGATGAGGCATAAACGAAGCGTTTCACGTTGCTGGAGCGCAGGGCAGCTTCCAGCAAGGCTCTCGTCGCTATCAAATTGCAATCAATATGTTGACCAAACTCGTTGCCCCAACTGGTACGCACTCCGGGCTGGGCGGCCTGGTGGAAAACCCAATCCACACCCTCCAGCAGTTCCGGCAGATCAGCGGTGAGGATATTGGCCTTGACAAAACGAAAACGCTGCCAGGAGCGCGGCCCTTCCAGATTCCATTCCTTAAACTTTCGTGGGTAGTAGCTGGTAAAGGCGTCGAGGCCGCAGACCTCATGTCCGTCAGCCAGCAAACGCTCGGCGAGATGCGAACCCACAAAGCCTGCCACACCTGTGATGAAACAGCGCATATGTTCCCTCCTGAGAACAATGGTATCATGAACAGACATCATAGAATACAGCATATCTTTTCTAAAAACGCTGACAGGGGCTAATGTTGGTGGATTAGTTTTCTGCTGTAGGATGCTGATTGGTCAATGCCCGGTTGATCTCCAACTTCGTCCTCGTGCGCGTGTAGCCTGTGCAGCTTCAAGAGTGCAAACGCGTCACTTCAAAGGGGGGCATGGTCCGCATTACGGAGGTGGAGTGGATCTTTAGTAACGGCAAGTGCGGCGAAGAGTTCGCTACCCGGCTGACGCGCGATGTAGTTTAACAGAAAATCCTTCCCGTCCGATGGCAGGCGCATGGGAGCTACATTTTGCAGAGAAAGAGGCCGCGCCTTCGTGATGGCCTGTCTTATGGCGAAGCCGCAGCTTCCACCAGGGTGAGCAGGGTGAAAAGATCATCTTCTGTTTCACAGCAATAGCGTACACCCTTTCCCTCGCCCACAGGCTCGAAGGCACACAGATACTCCGTGTTATCTTGTCTGCTGGCCTCTTCTGTGCATTCTTGAAATCCGTAGTGCAGCAGCTTATGAATAGCTTCCCGAATCCTCGGAGGTGCCTCCTTATTCATGACTCGCTCCTCTCAACAACCAGATGGACGATAAAATAGATTCCAGAAGAATCTACTCTGAGGCTGGGCGAGTGTCAATAAAATCTCCGTTAAAATGTTGAGCAAGGCAATGGGCCAGTACTCTATTCCTTTAAGTGGAGTTGATGGGGTGGTATTGATCTAAAGGTCTGATTCAGAGTAAAAACATCTGGTCAAAAGTCCACAGGGCGATTTAAAAGTCCGTAGCGGCGCGCTCATCGCGCTACTACGCATGATGGAGTCCTGTAGCGCAACTTTTAAATCGCCCCGAAAAGTCCATGCCTGGCCTTGAAATGTCGAGGGCATGTGATACACTAGGAAGGACGGAGGGTGCCATAAGAGTGCGGAGAATGGTTTTTATCAAGGTCAAACGTGACAGGACAGTTCACATAGAAAGCTGAATAGTGCCAGTGAAACAAAACGGGCGACGCGGGCGGAATGGTACTGACTATGGATATCCATCATCTGATATTGCCGCACTCTCAAGGAAAGCTCTCGAGGTCACACGTCGTCTGACAGAATATTATGGGGTGGCTCCCTGGTCAACGAAAGATCCGATGAGCCAGCTCGTTGATATCATCCTCTCTCATCGGACGCGTGATGAGCAGACGGCCGCCGCCTATGATAACCTTTTGCGGCGTTTTGGTTCATGGGAAGGGGTAAGGGATGCACCCACAAGCGAGGTGCAGGATGCCATCGCTAATGTGAACTGGCCGGAGGTAAAAGCGCCACGTCTCCAGGCGATTATGCGCCAGATCACCGGGGAGCGCGGTAGCCTGAACCTTGATTTTCTGCGCGATCTTCCGGTACAGGAAGGCGCCGCATGGCTGAATCGCTTCGACGGAGTAGGACCGAAGACAACGGCCTGCGTGCTGCTTTTTAGTGCAAGAAAGGCTATTCTGCCAGTCGATACCCATGTGTGGAGGGTATCTATCAGGCTGGGCCTGATTGGCAAGAAGGTGTCGGCTGATAATGCGCACGATCTTTTGCAGGCTTTGCTCCCCGACGATGCGCAGAGCATCTACAATTTTCATAAGGGATTGCTCAGGCATGGGCAGCGCGTCTGTGTCTATGACCGTCCGCGTTGTGAAAGATGTGTACTGACCGACCTGTGTGATTACTATAAAACGGTAGTGAAACCGGAAGGTCAGTAGCCCTTGCCGCCTCCCGCACTTGCTCGCACCTGCGATGCTCGCCTCATCTAGCTGGTTGTGTGGACAAAATGCGCACAGCGCATTTTGTCCACACAACCAGCTAGATCCCTGGCGCGGCGAAGCCGCGCGAACGTCTATATAATGCGTCACTATTTTGGGCGAGAAGCCGTGGTGTAAGTATAGATAGGACGGCCTGGAAGTCTCTTATTGAGGAGTACAGCTATGGCTACGACAGTCCCGGCGACGCGAGACCTGGTAAATCAGAAGCTGGCGGCTTTTGATCGCCTGCAACCTGAGTTTGAAGCCTGCTTTCAATTCGTACAGGATGTGCATGGACAGCGGCGTTTTTCGACGTTTCCCATTTCCTACGTTGTAGGTTATCTGCATGCCCTCTGGGTGTGCGAGTGTAAATCGGCGCTGCTCAGCGTATATAAAACCATCAAAGAATACGATGGGAGGTACAGCCTGGAACTCTTGCGGCGCTGGCAGGTGGAAGAGGATACAGCCAGCGTCGTAGCCTTTCTGTATCGCAAGTTAGATATGCTGCCACTGGCCGATATCACGCGCCAGGTGCATGAGGCCACGCGCCGGCATAAAGATGACGGACTGGCGCAGCGTCTCGCGCATGGACGCCTCGTTTTGCTAAATCGCGGCATGAACCTGATGAGAGCGCTGGAGTCTATCTTCACACTACCAGAGGAGGATCTGTTCAGGGAGGTACGCATCGCCTGCGAGCAGTACGGGCACCTGCCGCACCAGATAGAGCAACAACTGGCGGAGATGGAATCTCCCATCTATGCATACGTGCCGCACCAGGAGCTGGCGTCCCGCAATATGCAGGTCATGAACAAGCTAGGGGTGAACGTGACCCTGAGGCCCTCAGATCTCCCCGGGCGGCGCTCGTGGCGCGTGGTGACGCCGATAGAGCCACTGAGTCCCTATGCCGAGCATGTGGTTGTTGGATACCGTGAGATAATCTCGCCCTGGTTCAACAATCTCAAGAGTGATCGTTTCGTGGATCGTCCCGAGCGCGATGCATCCGGACAAGAAATCTAGCGCCGGCTTCGCCTGGTATGCCGCGCTATGTGCTATGATAGAGAGAATGGAAGGCTGGCCGCAGAGTTAAAGAAAGGAAGCAGTAAGATGGATAATCGTCGATCCTGGGCGCTTGTCGCGGCCTGGTTTGGCACCATCGCCCTCATTGGTTTGCTCAAACGTGCACTTGAGCGGCAGAAGGCAGTGTAACACTAACGGTGCATCCCCTGTTCTGACCTCCTCGCATGAAGAAGGACTTTCCATCGCCTGTTTACACAGGCTCGCTCCTGACGAGCGTCGTAAAATTGTGATACACTTTGCACTGTGTGCAGAGAAGCAGTTTGATTTGATATCCTGGGTGCGCCCGCGCTGCAAATAGCAGCAGGGCGCCCAGGATATACTTACGTTTTCTGGAGTAGTTGTTTCTATGACGCAAACAGTTGATCCAACCATGCCGCAGGCTGCCGTCGGCAAATCGATCCCTCGTATTGACGCGCCGGATAAAGTAACCGGGCGCGCCCGCTATGCCGGTGATGTGACGCTTCCTGGCCTGTTGCATGCCCGGCTCGTGCTCAGCCCCTATGCTCACGCGCGCATCGTCAGCATCGATACCTCCGCCGCGCTGGCAACGCCGGGTGTCGTCGCCGTCTACACGGGTGAGACGCTGGGTATGGCGCATGCTGATAGCACCGCCCGCTCCCAGGCCCCGCTGGCGCTGCGGGAAGCGTGCTGGTGCGGCCATCCCGTCGCTGTCGTGGTCGGAGAGACGGAGGCTGCCGCCGAGGATGGCGCAGCCGCAGTGGATGTTGACTATGAGCCGCTGCCGCCGGTCATGGACCCGGTTGCCGCATTGCAGCCCGGCGCGCCGCTCGCCCGCCAGCGCGGCAAAAATGAAGCTTCGGAAATTGCCGGAGGAGGCGCGCATGCAGCCGTCTCCGGTGAGAAGGCGGAGGATGACGAGGAGCTATCGCAGAACGTCAGCGACAAGGCGCGGGTGCGCCTCGGCGATATCGAGGCGGGCTTGAGAGAGGCCGATGTAATTGTAGAGCGCACCTACAGGACAAGCCCGGTACACCAGTCGTACATGGAGTCGCAGTCGATAACGGTCTCACCCAGCCCATCGGGGCACCAGTTAACCGTCTGGCCCAGTTCGCAGGGGTTATTCGGCGTGCGCTCCGATATCTCTCAGGCGCTCAATATCCCGGAGCGGCAGATCCGCGTGGAGCCAGTGCCCATTGGCGGCGCCTTTGGCGGCAAGTTCGGCCTTCACGAGCCACTGGCTGCTGCTGTTGCACACAAACTCCGCAAACCGGTGCGGCTCGTCTATACTCGCCAGGAGGACCTGCTGGCCGGTAATCCTGCGCCGCAGACGGTAATTACCATCAAACTTGGTGCGAAGCGCGATGGCACTCTGGTCGCGCTCCAGGCCAGGGCTATCTTCGACACGGGCGCCTATCCGGGAGCCGCCGCCGGCCTGGCCGGTCCCCTGCTCGCCGGGGTCTATCGCTGTCCCAATGTTGATATTCGCGCCTACGAAGTGCTGACCAACAAGGTGAGCGTTGGGGCTTATCGTGCTCCCAATGCGCCCCAATGTGCTTTCGCGCTTGAATCGACGGTCAATGAACTGTGTAAGGAACTGGGCATGGATCCGCTTGAGTTCCGCGCGAAAAATGTGCTCAAGGAGGGCGATCCGACAACCGATCCGCGCCGCCCGCAATGGCCGCGTATCGGCCTGCTGGAATGCGTGGAGGCACTCCAGAAGCATCCGCTGTGGGTGAATCGCGCGCAGCAAAAGGAGCCGCCCGAAGAGTTGAAAGGCTGGAAGGTTGGCATCGGCGTTGCAGTGGGCGGCTGGCCCGGCGGCACGGAGCCGGCGGTTGCAGCCTGCCGTATGGAGACCGATGGGACCTTCACCGTCGTCGTCGGCTCAGTTGACCTGACTGGATCCGATACATCGCTGGCGCTGCTGGCGGCTGAGGGCCTGGGTCTCTCTCCCGATGCGGTGAACGTGGCGCACGACAATACTGATACCATGCCCTACAGCGGCGGCACGGGTGGCAGTAAGACGACCTACACGATGGGCGCGGCGGTGCTGGCAGCTGCCCGCGACGCGCGCCAGCAGGTCTTGTCGATTGCCAGCAACATGCTAGAGGCTTCGGTTGAGGATCTTGAGATAAAAGATGGCAACGTAATCGTCAGGGGCGTGCCCACGAAGAGCGTGCCATTGAAGAGGATCGCATCGGCTTCGATGCGCTTTGGTGGCCGCTTCGAGCCTGTATATGGTCGTGGGCGTTCCGCCAATGCGACGACATCGCCGATGTATGCCGGGCATCTGGTGAAGGTGGCTGTTGATCCTGATACGGGCGAGGTGCGCGTGCTCGATTATGTCGCGGCGCAGGACGTGGGACGCGCGATCAATCCGGCAGAGGTCGAGGGACAGATCCATGGCGGCGTGACGCAAGGGCTTGGCTGGGCGCTCTTTGAGGGTCTCCAGTACGACGAGAATGGGCAATTGTTGACCTCGACCTTCATGGATTACGCGCTGCCCCATAGCCAGGACGTGCCGCGCATTACGCCGATCATGATCGAGATCCCGGCACCGCTCGGTCCCTTTGGCGCGAAGGGAGTAGGCGAGCCGCCAGTGATCCCCGTCGGAGCGGCGGTAGCCAACGCCATCGATGATGCCGTGGGCGTGCGTATCACACAATTGCCGATTACGCCCGAGCGCGTGTTTGAGGCGCTGCATTCGGCGAAGTAGGTCTTCCTCTCTTCATGGTATGTGGCCCGGACGCTTCGCGTCCGGGCCACATACCATGAAGAGAGGAAGATCCTCGAAAGCGCATGGAATATAATGATGAAGAAGCATCCTGCTTTGAATGGATGGGATTTTAATAGATATGCCGTTCAAGCGCTGGATGCAGGGAAAGCACGCTATATCGTCAGTAAACGTAGGGCGATCAGAGTATTTGTTTGCATGTTGAAAGGCGACGTGCTATGAAATCATCCGATCCTTATGACATCAACCTGGCGCCACCTCCTCCTGACATTGAGTCGGCTGCTCAATCCGCCGACGTGACGCCCCCCGTAGGCATAACGCCGCCGCAAGTGCTGGCCCAGCAGGCCGCTGAGGGACGACGCGGCGCGGCCTGGCGACTCATGCACTGGATTATGGAGAACGATCCGCGCGCCGTTGTGGCCGTGGCTTCGCTCGACGATGATCGCCTGGCGCATCATCTGCTGGAATTTATTGCCCTGGGGACGTGGGCCGGCAAGCCCTTTGTGGTGCCCGGGCCGCTGCGCTCGGCCCATGCCAGGACGCGCCTGCGTACCCTTTTTCTAACGGGATCGGGCATGGACTTTGGACGCGCGGAACGGGTATTGCTGGCGGCGGTGCATGATCGGCGCCCGGCTATGCGCGAAACGGCGCTCCACACGCTGGGCATTATGGGAAGCCAGGTCAGGGCGGTGGCTATGCCGGTGCTGATCGAGGCGCTGTCAGATCCCGTACCGGCTGTGCGTATGCAGGCGGCAAAGGCGCTTGGCCGCGTAGGTGATGCCTCGGCGGTGCCAGCGCTGCTGCGAGCGCTGCGCGGCGCCGATGAGCAAATGGGCAGCCAGATCTTTTCCGCCCTGGTGAGCCTGGGACATGCGGCGGTGCCGGCGCTGATTAATGAGAGCACAAGTAGCTCGGCCTGGATACGCTGGCATTGTGTGCGCGCCCTCGGCGAGATCTGCGACCAGCGCGCGTTACCTGTGCTGGTGAATGCGCTCCGCGATGATGACCACTCTGTGGCCTGGATGGCCGCGAAGGGACTGACGCGCTTTGGCAAGCAGTGCCTGGAGCCGGTGCTGCACCTGCTGATGACAACGGAAACCTCGCCGTGGCTGGCCGAAACGGCCTCCTATGTGCTGCACGATCTCTGTCAGCACCATCACCGGCTCAAGCCTTATCTGGAGCCTGTCATACAGGCAATGCATGATGTCGCCGTGCGTATCGCAACTCCGCAGGCCGCCCGCAAAGCGCTGGCCCGGCTCGGCGAAGAAGGGTTGATAAAACAGTAGGAAATGTATATGTGGCAGAGCATGGATCGCTTCGCGATCCATGCTCTGCCACATATACATATTTAGCCTATCACGCCCGATGAGTAGCGGGGACGAATCTCTTTCCCCTGGGCGAAGCGCTCGAAGGCGAAAGGTTCCATATCGGCGGGTTTCTGGCCCGTTGTGATAAGCTGTGCCATCCATTCACCCACACAGGGCGAGAGCTTGAAGCCATGCCCGCTGAAGCCGGCGGCGCAGTACAGCCCTTCATATTGTGGGAGACGGTCCAGGATCGGGTGGTAATCGGGCGTGTCGTCATAGATGCCGGCCCAGCCCCCGCGCGGTACGGCGCGAGCGAGCGGCGTCAGGCATTGGCCGCCCGCTGTGCGGAAATAGGCGATCTCGTCCTCCGTCAGCCCCTGCGCGTAATGGTCGGGGTCGCTCGGTTCCAGCACGTTCTCGGTGCTGCCAACGAGCGTGATGCCGCCGGTATCCGGGCGCAGATAGATCTCGCGCGCCATGTCAAGGCCAACCGCGTGCAAACCCTGCCGGCCACCGAAATCGTCGGGCCGGCGCAGCGCGACCATTGGATGGCGTGTCGCGGTGATGGGCAGGGTGATGCCTATGCGTTTTGCCAGCGCGACGCTCCATACGTTGGCGGCCAGAACGACAACTGGCGCTGCGATGATGCCCTGTGCGGTCTCGACACCCGTCACGCGACTGCCCCCGGTCAGAATGCGCGTCACCGTGACTCCTTCGCGGAGCGTGGCGCCGTAGTCCCGGGCGCGTCTGGCGAAACAGTGGGTTGTCGCCATCGGATCGGCGACGCCGGCATCGGCCTCGTAGCAGGCCAGTGCGATGCCTTCGCTCGTGTAGCCCGGCGCAACCTCGCCGATCTCCTGCGGGCCAATCAATCTGGTATTCACGCCCTGCTCCTGCTGCAAGGTCACATTGGCGCGCAAAGACCCGGCGCTAACTTCATCCGCCGTAACGAGCATTCCTGTGGTGGCAAAGCCGCAATCGCCGCCAACGATCTCATTGAAATTGGCAAAGACATGCAGGCTTGCCTTCGCCATGCGAATAGTGAAATCGTTTGAGTAATGCTGGCGCACAATAGCTCCCGAGCGACCCGTCGTCCCATTACATATCGCCTGCCGTTCCAATAGCACAACGCGTCCCCCTCCCCATTTCGCGAGTTGATACGCAATGCTGGCACCCATCACGCCGCCGCCAATCACGATAACTTCGGCTGTCTCGGTCATTTCTCTGCTCCTGAAAATATAGCTTTGTTTTTATTGAGCGCAGCAACGCGAATGAATTGCAAGGGACCCGCCCCCGCCCGCCGATCTTGCGCGCGACTCCGCCGCGCCAGGGATAGAAGTTGTTGCACAGGCAGCCCTTCGTGCCTGGCCTGCATAACAACTTCCAAGAGTGTGTCTGATTGCTGACCCTCTCATGTGCTCGCGCCTGCGGCACTCTCTGAAAGGAGTGGATTGTGTGGCAAAATGCGCACAGCGCATTTTGCCACACAATCCACTCCTTTCCCGGCGCGGCGTAGCCGCGCGGCTGGTCGGCCAGAACGCTAAGGATCGGACAACTTCTAAAAGGCGAGCAAACGCGGGTGTCAGAAAAGAGTGTTGGAATAATTTCTCGTGTGTCTCTGTTATCAGTTGCGAACGCCTGAATGAGAAGGCGCCCCGATAGCGGTCCAGTTTTCCTTGACAAGCGAAAAACGTGCGTGGTAATCTTTTTCTAGTTACTTTACAGACTAAATTGATTAACATAGTCAACAATGAGGTGATTGAACATGGGTGATGCATCCCGCGAGATTATGCGGCGTGCCCGGCAGCAGGTGCCGGAGTGGTCGCCGTCGCAGGTGCGTGAAAGCCTTGCAGAGCGGAAAGGAGCGGGGCCTGGCGATCAGGATATTGTCCTGGTAGATGTACGCGAGAAAATCGAGTGGAACGAAGGGCATATCCCTGGAGCCATACATGTTCCTCGTGGCTATCTCGAATTGCAGATCGAGGAGGCAGTCCCCGACAAGAATAAAACCGTCGTATTATATTGTGCCGGCGGAGTGCGTTCACTCATGGCAGGGGCGACGTTGCAGCAGATGGGCTACAAAAATGTGATCTCGATGGCGGGCGGCTTCGGGCAGTGGAAGAACAGTGGCTACAACTTCGTCGTTCCACGCACCTTGAGCGATGCCCAGTCCAGACGCTACAGTCGCCACCTGCTCATCCCGGAGGTAGGCGAGGCGGGCCAGTTCAAGCTGCTCGACTCAAAGGTGCTGCTCATTGGTGCCGGCGGCCTGGGATCGCCTGCGGCATACTACCTTGCCGCCGCCGGTGTTGGCACTCTCGGCATTATCGATGCTGACATCGTTGATGATAGCAACCTCCAGCGCCAGATCCTGCACAATACCGAGCGTATCGGTCAGTACAAGGCCGAGTCAGCGCGCGAGACTATCCAGGCCCTCAATCCCGATGTCAACGTTGTTACCTATATCGAGCGCCTCGACGAAAACAACGTTGCGCGCATCATCGCCGACTACGACGTGATTCTTGATGGCACCGATAATTTCCCGACGCGCTATCTGCTTAACGATGCCTCGATCATCGCCAACAAGCCCGTTGTGCATGGCAGCGTCTTCCGCTTCGAGGGGCAGTTGACGGTCTTCAAGCCTTACGAGGGACCATGCTATCGCTGCCTCCATCCTGAGCCACCCCCTCCTGAACTGGCGCCAAGCTGCGCCGAGGCCGGTGTGCTGGGCGTGCTGCCGGGGATCATCGGCATGTTGCAGGCTACCGAAACCATCAAGCTGCTGCTCGGCATTGGCGAGCCGCTGGTCGGGCGCCTCATGACCTATGATGCGCTTGCGGGCGAGTTTAACGAACTGCGCCTCTACCGCGATCCACATTGCCCGGCCTGCGGCGAGAATGCCCATCCCGAGAACCTGCCGACCTACGCCGAAGTATGCGCGATCCCGGCTCGATCATAGTGATGGGGTGGGCAGGGGGCCATGCCCTCTGCCTGGTGGAATGGGGCTTCGTCCCCGCTGAAGTAATAAGGAGAGAAGAAGATCTATGGCAACTGTTCGACTTGCGCCGGTATTACGAGCGGCGGCCGGCGGCTCCAAACAGGTGAGCGCGCAGGGGAGCACGCTGGCAGAAGTCCTGTCTGACCTGTTCCAGCGCTATCCCGCGCTCAAGGAGCAGATCCAGCCGGACCACGATCTGAGCCGCTTTGTCAATGTTTATGTCAACGATCAGGATGTGCGCTATCTGCAAGGGCTGAATACCGCTGTTGGCGCCAATGATACCGTCATTCTCTTGCCAGCGATGGCAGGCGGCGAGAGAAGCTGAAGGACCAGGAGGGGACTGATGCGCTACAGCAGCATACTGGAAACCATTGGCAATACACCGCTGGTAGAATTGAAGAGCTTCAGTCCACGCCCGGGTGTAGAGATTTATGCCAAGCTGGAGGGGATGAACCCCTCCGGCAGTGTCAAGGATCGTGTCGCCAGACGGATGATCGAAGAGGCCGAGGCGAGCGGCAGACTCAAGCCCGGCTCGATCCTGCTGGAGCCGACAAGTGGCAATACCGGTATCGCGCTGGCGATGATTTCCCGTATCAAAGGCTATCAGTTTGTCGCGGTCATGCCTGACAATGTGACCAGCGAGCGCCGGCAAATGTTGGAGTTGTACGGAGCGAAGATCATCTTCTCCGATGGGCGACAGGGCAGTAACGGTGCCGTCAGGCTGGCGAAGGAGCTGTTAACGCAGGATGAGCGCTACGTCATGCTCTACCAGTATGGCAACGAGGCGAATCCGCGCGCGCACTACTATGGCACGGCACCGGAGATCATCAGGGATCTGCCCGATCTTGACGTGTTCGTGGCGGGCCTGGGCACCGGCGGGACGCTCACGGGCAATGCGCGCCGGCTGAAAGAGTATAATCCGGCGATCAAAGTCGTTGCCGCCGAGCCGCTCCAGGGCGAGGGCGTGCAGGGCCTGCGCAGCCTCGAAGACGGCTTTGTTCCGCCTGTGCTGGATCAATCCCTGCTCGACGCAAAGATCCTGGTCTCCGCTATCGATGCAATTCGCCGCACGCGCCAGTTGAAGGACCAGGAAGGCATCTTTGCCGGCCCGTCCTGCGGCGCTTCGCTGCATGCGGCGCTGCGCGTCGCCGCGAGTATGGAGCAGGGCAAAATCGTCACTATTCTGGCCGATGGTGGCTGGAAGTATCTGAGCGAGGATCTGTGGACGCGCGATTTAGATGAACTCGAAGATAACTTAGAGGCAAAAATACTATGGTAGCTGATGCTCGTTTCGTCGTGCGTATTCCTGAAGCAATCTATAACGAGATGGTGGCTCATGTGGTAGCGGGTTATCCCGATGAAGCCTGCGGCGCCCTGGGCAGCAACGGGAATCTGGTGGTCAAAAATTATCCCACGGCCAATGCTGCCGAACATCCCGACGATTTTTCTATTATTAGCGATGCAGATCTTGTACGCATCTACAATGATATTGATAGCTATGACGGTGATATGATCTATTATCACTCCCATACCCGCTCCGAGGCGTATCCTTCCGCACGCGATATCGATTGGGCAAAACGCAGCGGCTACCTCTATATCATCTTCTCCCTGCAATATCATCCCGAGCCACCCTATGCCAGAGTGTTCAGGATCGAGGGCGATGGCGCAGTGGTGGAGGGCAAGATCGAGCGCGTCTGATTTCCGGCACTCTCTCTTGCTCGCGCCTGCGGCGCTCGCCGGATCCCGGGTATGGTATGGCAGAGCCGGGATCCCTGGTGCGGCTCTGCCATACCATACCCGGGCGAGGATACTGAGAATCGGACATAAATACCGATGCAAAACGCTCCGGTCACATCATATGATCGGGGCGTTTTTATGTAATCAGCCGCCGGAGGGCGGGTTGAACTGGGCAATGCGGATCACTGGATGGCCGTTGAGGTTCTCCAGGGGCAGGTAGATCAGGTGCGTCTGCTGATCGACGCTGACGGTGTGCGCATGCGGGGCGATATAGCCCTCGGCCAGCTTGTGCACGGTCAGCCCCCGCTCGACAAAGATCGAGAACACGCCGCTCTCGGCGGCAACGTAGAGCAGATGCCGGCTCTGATCCAGGGCCAGCACGTCGGGATTGGCGCCGATGGAGGCATGATCGACCTCTTGCATCGTCTTCATGTTCAGTTCGATGAGCGTGGCGTTGGTGACGCAGGCGATGAACATGAGCCGGTTCTGGCTGTCAATCTGCATGCCGTGATTACCCTGGCAGCCTGGGAGCGGGTAACGGGCGGTGATCTGATCGGTTTTAGGGTTGATGGCAGCAAGCTGGTTTTGTGACTCAAGGTTAACGTAGATGGTGTCGGTGGCCGCGTCGTACTGGGTGTTGCCGGCACGCCCACCCAGCGGGATCAGGGTAATGAGCTTATCGGTCTTCGCGTTGATGACTGCATCGCTGCTGCCGCTCTCATCGGAGACAAAGAGCTTCTGCTCGATGGGATCGTAGGCCATGCCATCGGGACCGGCACCCTTGCCAAGAGTGATGCGATCCACGATCTTGAAAGAGTGGGCATCGATGACGACAACCTGGTCGCTGCCACCGGCGGAGGCGTAAATGCGGCCGAGAGCATCGACGGCGTAGAGGCCATGCCCATCGGGGATGCCAGGGATCTCGGCGACGACTTTGCGCGTCTGGATGTTGAAGAGCAGGACGGTGTTGGCCCCGGAGCGGGAGATGAGCAGCAGGTTATTCTGGGGATC
>Ga0209061_1004354_pt1 | contig 13738 bp, 8 predicted proteins | sample Coa_R1_10_FD_187157 | JGI IMG/M metagenome (GOLD analysis project Ga0209061, IMG submission 187157) | Surface soil microbial communities from Centralia Pennsylvania, which are recovering from an underground coalmine fire - Coalmine... | ecosystem: Environmental > Terrestrial > Soil > Unclassified...
ACAGAAAATACTGATGAATCAGGTAGTACGCCAGCCCCAGCGAAATATGGAGCGCAACCGTATTCAATCCCTGGCGCTCGGCTTTTCGGAAGGCGAGGATCGCAATGATCGGATTTCGACGCTGAAAGCTGATGACTCCTTCCCAATAGTCAATCCTGGGATTATCGCCATCCTGCTGAGCTAATTGCCGAAGCGCTTGGGCAGCTTCATCCCAGCGCTTTTGGCGAATCAAATCCTGGATGTGCTCCACAGCAAGGTCGCCGGGCTGCGATTGGGACGGCGGCGCTTCGGTTCCCCTGGCATGCCGTGCACCAAGAGCGCACAAGCAGCCTGCAAGCAGCAGGAAAGCTGCTTGCAGAATCAAGCCCTGAATAACGTGCTTCATCATCTTCAGCGCCCATTCAAGGACCACGCTGGGCGATGATTCCTTTTCCTTCCTGAACGGTCAACGAAGCATCAACAGGGAGGCCTTGTAGCCGATCAATTCTTCCACTCGGCCAGCGAAGCTCGATCCAATCAACGCGGGTCGCTCTTCCCAGGCCGAAATGGAGCCGCAGGTCGCTTTGCGAAATGTAACTTCCGCCGCTTCGCACCTCATCAATTTGAGCGCGACCGCCGCTCACCACCTTGACTCGCGTTCCAATTCCCGCGCGGTTTGATTGAGTTCCCACGGTTTGAATCGAAAGCCAATGTTGGCGATTGCCGCCTTCATTTCGCAAGAGGGTCGGGGAGTCGTTCTGATTGTTGATGACGCAATCCACATCTCCATCCTGATCGAAATCCGCAAAAGCCACGCCGCGGCTCGAGCGTTTCAGAAGAATTCCGGGCCCCGAACTTAATGAGACGTCTTCCAAGGCTCCATGGCCTCGATTGTGATAAAGAATTTTCCGCTGCCGGTAAGACTCATTCACGCCATGAGCTTCAAGCTCGGGATAAACGTGGCCGTTGGCAATCAACACATCCGGCCATCCATCATTGTCATAATCAAAGAAGCCAACGCCCCACCCCATGAAGCTCGTATTGAGCCTTCCACCCGCCGAGGCAATCACGTCTGTAAAACTTCCATCGCCGTTGTTATGGTACAGGTTGGAAGTGTCGTCGATGAAATTGGTCTTGAAAATATCCAGGAAACCATCGCCGTCATAATCGCCCGCCGCAAGTCCCATGCCTGCGCAACGCCTGCATTGCTGTAAGCTACACCGGCTGCCAGGCCTACCTCACTGAAAGTTCCATCCCCGCAATTGCGGTAAAGCAAACTGGGGGTTGAATCACAGGAGACATAAATATCCGGCCAGCCGCAGTTGCGAAAGTCGGCGGTCAGCACGGAAAAAGCATACCCCTGGTTGCCGCCTAGAATACCCGCAGTTTCACTCACATCCGAGAACGTGCCGTTCCCATTATTGCGATAAAGACGATTATGGGAAAGCGGCAACCCCTTCGGCCCGCAGAAAACGGGAACCCCCTTCCACCGGCAGGCAGAGTAGGCGCCGGGCGCAGGCGCATGCCTCAGATCAAAATCGGTGTAATGTGCCACGAAAAGGTCCAGCCAGCCATCACGGTTGTAATCGACAAAGGCGCATCCAGTACTGTAGTGACTGCTATAGTCCTTGTCGGCAGATGCAAGGCCTGCTTGGATGGTAATATCCGTGAACGTTCCGTCTCCGTTATTGTGGTACAAAACGTTCCTCTGGCCATAATAAGTGACAAATAGGTCGAGCCAGCCATCATTATCATAATCTCCGACGCAGACACCCTGGCCCCAGCCTGAATGAGCCAGTCCTGCCCTGACGGTCACATCGGTGAAGGTTCCGTCCCCGTTGTTGCGAAAGAGGTGGTTTGTAGGCTGTTTCTCCAGGGGAAAACCCTCAAGGGTTGTTCCGTTGACCATGAAAATATCCGGGAAGCCATCATGATTGTAATCGAAAAAGGCAATTCCGCTGCCTGTGCTTTCAATAATGTAACGCTTGCGTTGGTTCCCGCCATTGACATTGAGGGTCGTCAAGCCTGCCTCTTGCGCCACATCCACAAATTGTACAGGAGATAAGGCGCACGACTGAGACCGTGCAAGAATGAGCCCCCCTGTTGATGCCAAAAAGTTTCGTCGGGAGATACTCGGAACTCCGTTGGAAGGCTCTAGCTGCATCGCGTTTCACTGGAAGGATGAAATCGGTTTCGAGGGGCAGGCTGGAAGGTCATAGTAAGTTCAAAGGGAGCGGCCAAAGTTTTCAGGGTTGCGGCGACAAAAGTAGAGTTTATCTCCCCCGCCTCTTCACTTTAACGAATCCTGACGATCGGACACGGCTTGCTTTCCTCTCGGGCTGTGCGCTGCGCTTTCCATCCGAGCAAAAATCGCATCCTCGCTCGCCGCCTGTTGAGTTAACCCAAGCTGGCGGTAAGCTCTGGCTAATTGAAAGTGGGCCGTATCTTCTTCGGGGTCGAGCGCCACAACTTTACGAAAGTCCTGAACCGCTTCCTCAGGCTTATTCAACGCCAGCAGGGCGCGACCACGAACCATGAGTGCAGCAGGTAAGTCAGGTTTGAGTTCTAAAGCGCGGGTGGCGAGGCGGTCGGCTTGCCGAGGGTCTTGTTCGAGCAGCACCAAGGCTGCGTGCCAGGCCGCCTGGTAGTTGTAGGGGTCTACCTGAAGCTCGCGCTGGAATTCCCGCAAAGCGTCAGAGAATTTGCCGTCCCGCCACAAGCAGTGCCCCAGTAGGTAATGCAAGCCTTGCGCGTTTGGCGCCGCCGCGATGGCCTTGCGATAATGCTCGGCTGCCTCCTCAAACGCCTGCTTCGCCTCCGCTGATTTCCCCAGCAGAACCTCCACCAGGTAAGAATTTGGATTTGTCTTCTGCAACCGATCAAGCGTGGCCGCTGCAAGTTTCATGTAAGCCTCGCCCAGTGTGTAGAGCACCTGGGGGTTTCGCGGCTCGGCGCGCTCGAGATCCTCCAGCATATGTGTTGCTGAACTCAAATCTCCCAACTCCAGCAGGCTACGCGCGAGATAAAGCTTGGCGCGCAGATCTTTCGGATTAAGCGCCAGGGCTTGGGTGAGCTGCCTCCTTGCCGCTTGATCATTATTCACCTCAAAGAGAGCGATGCCCAGCAGAGCGCGCGAAGCAGCCATCTGGGAGTCCAATGTGAGCCCCTGCCTTAAAACCGAAATCGCCTCGGTGTACCGCCCCTGCTTAAAATAGAGTCTGCCCAGGTTGTTATAGGCGGGAGCCAGTTTGGGTTCGAGTTTTAAGATGGCGCGATATTTCTGAGCAGCTAAATCCAGTTGACCGCACGCTTCGGCAGTGCGGGCCTGAACAGCAAGCTCTTGAATGGTTGATCCGGCATCCTGCTCAGCCTTCAGCCGGCCAATCCCTAGCAAAACCAGACACCCCAGCATGGTGAGCAGCAGGCGCGCGACGGCGCCGGATGAGCCGATCGCTAACGGGCGCTTCAAGTCCGCTCTGCAACTTCGCGCGAACCGACCAGCATTCTTCAAGGAATTCACGCAGTTACTTTTTCGGAATTCCGCAGCTTCACAATTCATGATCCGCCGACGGCGTCTCCCCTCAACCGAATTTTAATGGAGATTGCCCAACCCGTGATGACTATTTCCCACGCCGGAACTCGTCGATATGGATTGCCTCTTGAGGCCTTCACCTCCGATCAAGGACCTGGAGTTTTGGGCAAATGGCGCTGCGTCATGGCTTACACTAGGCTCGCGGCGCTCCCGCAAGAGCCCCTGAATTTGAATTTTTTCCCTCTAGCGCCCTTGGGTCAATAGATTTCAATAAGTCGAACTAAGCTCTACTACAAAATATGCCCCTGTAATTCCTCGGTCGAGCCCGCCAAATTGATTGAAAATCGCCGCTTTGCGTGATTAAAATTACACTCATTGTCATTGTAAATGTTGAAGCAGAGCGAACCTATGGCCCTGTTCACCCATTCCTTTGGCGAGCGTGTGCCGGCGGTTGACCGCGCCTTCGACGTTTTGGAAATCCTGGGCCATTCTCACAACGGCCTCACGCTGACTGAGTTGAGCCAAAGGCTCTCGATCCCGAAGAGCAGCGCCTATTACCTTGTCCACACTCTGATGGTTCGTGGATACTTACAAAGACTTCCCGGAAGCCGTCAGTATTCCCTCGGCTCGCGAGTTTTCGATTTCGCCGCCACTGGAATCGCAGAAATGCATTTAAGACAGCTCTCCGCCGCGCACATTCAGAAGTTGGCTGAAGAGCTGAAGATGACGGTGCAAACGGCGGTGCTGAAGGACGGCGAGGGCGTTATTGTCGATAAAGCGGATTCGCTGGTAGACCGCAGGGTGGAAAGCTGGATCGGCCGCCACTTCGACCTCCACTGCACAGCGCAGGGGAAAGCGCTTCTTGCGTGGTTGCCCGATCGAGAGTTGCAGCGCCTGTTCGGAACCCGCGGGCTTGCCCGCTATACTCCGCACACCATCTGCTCGCTTAAAGAATTGAAGGCCCATCTGGCCGAAGCGCGACTCAAGGGCTACACCGTAAATTATGAAGAGCACATTCTGGGGATTCGCGGCGTTGCAGCCCCAATCTTTAATGACGTAGGAGTGGTTATAGCTTCCATCTCTGTCCGAGGCTCCACCTGGGAGATTCCAACCCCGCGCGTGTCCGAAATCGGCCGCCTCGTCATTGCAACCGCCCGCGAAATTTCACAGGGCATCCTAGACTGCTCTCCCGCCGATTGTTGAGGCTCCCTTCGTTCTGTTGAGTATTGACCATTTTCGTGGTCCAACGAGCTGTTAATGCCTTCCCCATGTCAAGCGGCTGCCTGCGCTTGCATTCGCTCCTTGGTTTGTGATTCCATCACCCAGTTAAAATTCCACATCGAATGAGGAGGAAGCATGAGACGTCGAGAGCTTTTCGAAGGAGCCTTGTTAGGGGGTGCGCTGGCAGGTTCCGGGATTCAGGCGTTTGGGCAGTCTGCCAGGACGCCGGGGAACAAGGCGCAATTCACGCGCCAGGGCGAGATGGTAGTGGAGCGGGCGAACCCAGGCAAACCACATGCCGGAAAGGTGCTGGCTGCCATTCAGCCACACGCCGATGATGTTCCGTTGTTTGCCGGCGGCGCGGTCGCCAAGCTCATCCAGGAAGGCTACACCGGATATCTCATCAGAACCACGAACGATGAGATGACCGGCCCGGGCACGCGAGGCGAGGGCGTGCTACACAACGAGCAGGATAACGAAGCGGTGGCCAAAGCGCTGGGGCTTAAAAAAACCTACGACCTCTCTTATCGCAATCACCGCCTGGATGCCATCTCGCCTCAAGACCTGCGTGGCCGCCTCATCTTCCTCTTTCGTTTGCTTCAGGTGGATACTGTCATCTGTTACGATCATTGGGGACTGTATGAGGAGAATCCCGACCATTATGTAACGGCGGCAGCGGTGGAATCCGCCTGCTGGATGGCCGGAATGGACAAGGATTATCCCGAACATTTCGAGGCGGGCCTGAAGCCGCATGGAGTCAAGGAGAAATATTACTTCGCCCGCGGGCCGCAGATCGCCAACCGCATCGTGGATATCAGCTCCGTCATCGATCAGAAGGTGGAAGCCATTCGCGCCAACGTCACCCAAGGGCCGGGCGGCAGGAACGGCGCCCAGTTGCGGGCGCGGCTTCAAGCCCGAGGCTTGCGTCTGGCAGATCTCGGCAGCGACGACGAAACGGCCAATCGAAATTACATCAAGCGTTTCGTTCTGGACTACGATTCTCTTTACCAGCGCGGCGTGCCTTCAGACCGCGAGATTGGGGCGCCCTATGGACTTGAATGGGCGGAGCGGTTTCATTATGTCGGCCTCCCCGAATCTCGACTGGAATCCTATATTTCCAAACATGCGGTCGCGCTTTGACAACCGCAGACGGTTCCGTCATATGTCTGCTGAGCCCGTTTGCCTGTCATCTGACGCCGAGCGAAGCGAGGCGGAAGAATCCCCGTATTTGGGCTCCGCAGAAACAGGCAGGATGAAAAATCACTCGCGTCATGCCATCCTGAGTCATGGGGCATAACGAAAGCAGCGCCATGCACGAAAGCAACATGACAAAACCTCATATCGAACCGGCGACGACGGATTCGGACTCGGAGTCTGCAAACGGCGCTCCTTCTGCACTCGAATGGGCTCATCCCATCGTTCAGGAATGGTTCATATCCCGGTTTGGCTCGCCGACAGAGCCTCAAACGCAAGGCTGGCCGTATATTCTTGCCGGAAGATCAACCCTGATTTCAGCGCCGACCGGGTCAGGGAAAACGCTGGCCGCGTTTCTCGCCTGCATCGACCGCCTGGTGCGAAAGGCGCTGCGGGGCGAGCTTCAAAATCAGACCGAAGTCCTCTACATTTCACCCCTAAAGGCTCTGGGCAACGACATCCAGAAGAATCTGGAAGTTCCTCTCGGTGAAATTCTCCAGTTAGCCGGGCAGCGCGGCTTCCTGATGCCGGAAATCCGCGCCGCTGTCCGCACGGGCGACACCCTGATGCCCGAGCGCCGGGCGATGCTCGCCCGCGCTCCTCACATTCTGGTCACCACGCCCGAATCACTCTACATTCTGCTCACCGCTCAGAAGAGTCGCGAAATTTTGAAAACGGTCGAGACGGTCATCGTGGATGAAATCCATGCCGTCGCGGATGACAAGCGCGGCGCGCACCTCGCGCTTTCGCTCGAACGATTGGAGGCTCTGACGGGCCGGCCGCCCGTGCGGATCGGGCTTTCCGCCACTCAGAAACCCATTGAGCTGATTGCGCAGTTTCTGGCCGGCAGCAACCGTCCCGAGCCGGTCATTGTCCAGATCCCTTCCCGCAGACAACTTGATCTTGCGGTGGAAGTCCCCGCGAGCGAACTCGGCCCGGTCGCCTCAAACGAAATGTGGGGCGAGATTTACCGCCGCATCGCAGAACTTGTAGGCCAGCACCGCTCGACATTGGTCTTTGTGAATACGCGGCGACTCACCGAACGGGTCGCGCATCATCTGGGAGAGATTCTGGGAACCGAGGCTGTGGGCGCCCACCACGGCAGCCTTTCGCGCAAACTGCGGCTCGCGGCGGAAAAGATGCTCAAGGCGGGCGAACTGCGCGTGCTGGTGGCGACTGCGTCGCTTGAATTAGGCATTGACATTGGAACCGTCGATCTGGTCTGCCAGATCGGTTCGCCGCGATCGATTGCAGTAGCTCTCCAACGGATTGGCCGCTCCGGGCATTGGCGCGGCGCATCTCCGAAAGGCAGATTTTTTGCCACCACGCGCGATGAGTTGTTGGAATGCGCCGCGTTGGTCCGCGCCATCCGTCAGACTGAATTGGATTCCATCGCCGTTCCTGAAGCGCCATTGGACATTCTGTCGCAGCAGATTGTCGCCATGTGCGCAGCGGAAGACTGGAATCTGGAAGACTTGTTTTCCTGCGTGCGCGGCGCTTACCCCTACCGTAATCTGACACGCGCGGAATTTGATTCTGTCATCAACATGCTCTCGGAAGGCATCGCGGCGCGGCGCGGACGCGCCGGAGCTTATCTCTACCACGACCGCGTCAACCACCGGCTGCGCGGGCGGCGGGGCAGCCGTCTGGCTGCCATTACAAGCGGCGGCGCTATTCCGGAAAGCGCCCTCTACACTGTGGTCGCCGAACCCGAAGGCATCCTGGTAGGCACGATGGATGAGGATTTCGCGGTTGAAAGCCTGGCAGGCGATATTGTCCTGCTGGGGAATACTTCCTGGCGTATCCGGCGCATTGAAAGTTCAAGCGGAAGAGTGCTGGTTGAAGACGCCCACGGCGCGGCTCCGAATGTCCCGTTCTGGCGCGGTGAAGCCCCAGGGCGCACTTTGGAGCTTTCCGCGCAGGTAAGCCAGTTGCGCGAGAAGATCCATGATGGCATCCCGCTGGGTTGCGGCAGGGATACGCCCAAGGCTAGAAACGTCATCGCCTGGCTGAAGTCTGAATGCGGTCTGGATGATGCCGGCGCGGAACAGGCGGTGGAATATATCCTTGCCGGGCGCGCAGCCCTGGGCGTCGTCCCAAGCCAAAACGTGGTGGTCGCCGAGCGTTTCTTCGACGAGGGCGGAGGCATGCAGCTTGTCATCCACGCGCCGTTTGGCGCTCGAATTAATAAGGCGTGGGGACTCGCGCTCCGCAAGCGGTTCTGCCGCTCCTTCAATTTTGAATTGCAGGCTGCGGCCACCGATAACGGCCTGAACATTTCTCTGGCCGAGCAGCACAGTTTTCCCCTCGCTGATGTGTTTCATTTTCTCCACCCTGACAGCGTGAAGGAAGTGCTGGAGCAGGCGGTGATCGCCTCCCCCATCTTTGGCACGCGCTGGAAGTGGGATGCCGGCCGCGCCCTGGCGGTGCTGAGATTTGCACATGGAAAGAAGGTTCCTTTGCAAATCCAGCGCATGCGCGCCGACGATCTTCTGGCCGCCGTTTTTCCCGACGCCGCAGCCTGCCAGGACAACATCGTCGGGGACATCCGCTTTCCCGATCATCCGCTGGTGCGCGAGGTGATGAAAGATGTCCTCACTGAGGCCCTGGATCTGGAAGGATTGAAGCATGTTCTGCAGAGGATCAGGCAGGGGACCATCCGCTCTGTGGCCGTCGATACGCCGGCCCCCTCGCAGTTTTCGCATGAAATCCTCAATGCCAACGCTTACGCTTTCCTGGATGATGCTCCGCTTGAAGAGCGGCGCGCGCGCGCCGTGGAGTTGCGCCGGTCGTTGCCGGAATCTTTGACGAGGGAGGCGGGGCGACTTGATCCGGCAGCCATTGCCGAAGTCCGCCGCGATGCATGGCCGGACGTCCGCGACCGCGACGAGCTTGAGGATGCGCTGCAAACGCTCGTTGCTTTACCGGAGGATTTCACGCCCCTGGGAGGTTTTGCCGTGGCCGATGCGTGGGGGCAGCATTTTGAGGAACTGGTTGCGGAGCGGCGCGCAGCCCGCGCTATTTCTGGCAACAGGATTTTCTGGGTTGCGGCGGCAAAAGCCAGGACTTTCCGAAGCGCTTACCCAGATGCTCAGTTCACCACCGACATTGCTGAGGTTGAAGATGTCACTCCATCTCATGAAGAAGCTATCCTGACGCTTGTGCGGGGATGGCTCACCCATTCCGGCCCCCTTACAGCTTCCCAACTCAGCCGGAATCTTCAACTGCCGGCTTCCGAGATTGACGCTGCCCTGTTGCGGATTGAGGCGAGCGGCGTGGCGCTGCGCGGCCAATTCACCGGGGCGCAGGAACTCGAATGGTGCGAGCGCCGGCAGCTTGCGCGCATTCATCGATTAACCTTGGGCCGGCTGCGGAAGGAAATCCAGCCCGCAACCCCAGCGCAATTCATGCGCTGGCTGCTCCGCTGGCAACACGTTGCGCCTGGAACTCAGCTTCCGGGAGACGAGCGTGGCACGCTGGAAATTTTGCGACAACTCCAGGGATTTGAGGCTCCCGCCTATGCCTGGGAGTCTCATCTTTTAGCCAGGCGCATTGCGCGCTACGACCCGAAGATTCTGGATCAGCTTTGTCTGAGCGGGGCGGTCGGATGGGGCAGGCTTTCGGCGCATCCGGCCATGGCCGTTGATTTCAGGGAAGGAAATCGCCGGATTGCGCCATCCAAAGCGGCTCCAATCACCTTCTTTGTGCGTGAGGACGCGGATTGGATGATTTCGCACCGCGCGGAAGAGGATGGGCAAGAGACGCGCGGCTTGAGTCCGGGCGCGCGCGACGTGCTCGCCTTTCTTCGCCAGAGAGGGGCATCATTTTTCCCGGACATCGTGCGGGCCACGGGCCGGCTTAAAGCGGAGGTGGAAACTGCGCTCTGGGAATTAGTCGCGGCAGGCTTAATCACGGCGGATGGATTTGACAACCTGCGCGCCCTGGTCGATCCCAAGCGCCGCGCCGGTCAGGGTCGTGGACGCAGCATCCGCCCGCGTCATAGCGCCGGGCGCTGGTCATTGCTCTATCCCGCCGCCCTGCCAGACCGCACGCGAGCGCTGGAAGCTGCCTGCCGGATGTTGTTGAATCGCTATGGCGTAGTACTCCGCGAAATCCTTGCCCGCGAGAGTATTCTGCCGAAATGGCGCGAATTGCTGATCACGTTAAGGCAATTGGAGGATCGGGGAGAAGTTCGAGGCGGAAGATTTGTGGATGGCTTCATCGGCGAGCAATTCGCATTACCGGTCGCCGTCGAATCGTTGCGGGCCACACGGAAGCTCGCGCCATCCGGAGAAACGGCCACTCTCTCTGCCGCCGACCCTCTGAACCTCGCCGGCGTGCTGCTGCCTGGAGAGCGTATCTCTCCTGCCTCAACACGGCTCATCACTTTCCGCGACGGAGTTCCTCTCGACACAACGGAAACGATATCTCCCTCATGGGAACCCGCCGCCCCGCCCCAAACGCATGAACTCCACGCTCAATTCTGACCGTATGAGCCGCTTCGCGGAGACTTGCGAAGCCATTGGCGCGACCACCAAAAAGAACGAGAAAATTCGAATCCTCAGCGATTACCTTAAATCGCTCGATCTCGAAGACGGCGCCCGCGTCTGCGTTTTCTTTACCGGTCGCGCCTTCCCTCGCCGCGAAGAGAATGTGCTGGCGGTCGGCGGGTCTTTACTCTGGCAGGCCATCATCGAATTGACCCACCTCAGCGTGGACGAAATGGAGACGATTTATCGAAAGCATGGCGATTCGGGCGCCGCCGCCCAGGAGGCGCTTGGCCGCCACGTCGCAACCGGCAAGCTCACTCTCGAAAAGGTTGCCGCAGCGCTTCAGGATCTTGCGGCGCGCCGCGGCCCCGCTCAGAAGCTCGCAAGGCTGATCGAATTGTTTAAGAAGGCAGAGCCGGTGGAAGTGAAGTATCTCATTAAGATCATCACTGGCGATTTGCGGATTGGCCTTAAAGAAGGGTTGGTGGAGGAAGCGATTGCCCAAGCTTCGGGCTGTCCTGTGGTAGACGTGCGTCGAGCCAACATGCTGACTGGTGATATCGGGACTGCATTCCTGCTTGCTCGTGAGAACCGGCTCGGAACAGCCGAACTCCGGCTGTTCCATCCCATCGGTTTTATGCTGGCAAGCCCTGCCGAGAGTCCGGCAGAGGTGATGGGGTATTATCCCGAAGGCGTTCTGGCCGAAGATAAATATGACGGCATTCGCGCCCAGGCGCACAAAAGCGGGCAAACCGTGAAGCTCTTTTCCCGCACGCTGGATGAGATTGTGGAGTTTCCAGAGCTTGCTTCCCCGTTACTCCAAATCCCGGGAGAATTCATCTTGGATGGAGAAATTCTCGCCTGGCGCGATGGTCCTCTGCCTTTTACCGAGCTTCAAAAGCGATTAGGCCGAAAGCAGCCGGATTTCTGGCTTCATCGGGATATCCCCGTCACTTTCATGACGTTCGACATCCCTTACTGCGACGGCAAGCTTCTGCTCGACACACCGCTTACCGAGAGACGTCAACGCCTTGAAGCTTTATTGACTGAGAGACAATCGGTTGAAGTCCGGCTGGCGCCCGTCAAGGTTTGTCGTTCCGAGAACGAGGTTCAAGATTTTTTCGACGCCGCGCTGGCGCGCGGGAATGAAGGCGCGATGTGCAAAGCTCCTGGATCGGCCTACACACCTGGGCAGCGAGGCCGATCGTGGTTCAAACTCAAGCGCCCCTTCGCCACTCTCGACGTGGTGGTTACCTCCGTCGAATATGGTCATGGAAAGCGGCGGAGCTTACTCTCAGACTTCACCTTTTCGGTGCGCGATCACGATCGTCTCGTGACCGTCGGCAAAGCCTATTCCGGTCTTACGGATCGCGAGATTCACGAACTGACGCAATATTTTCTGGAGCACACGATTGAAGATGGGGGCTTCTGGCGGCGTGTGGAACCCAGCGTGGTTATTGAGGTGGCCTTCAACAACATCCAGCGCTCCAGCCGCCACGAAAGCGGCTATGCGCTGCGTTTTCCGCGGATTGTGCGCCTTAGGCCAGATAAATCCCCGACAGACATTGACACGCTGGACCGGGTGAAGGAATTGTATGAGAAACAATTCAGCGGGCGAAGCGCCGAACCATAAGGACGAGAAGGGGATTCTTCTCTCGCATTGCGGAAGAGAAGAATGATATGATAGCGCTTCTGGATTTGCTGGTGTTGGGACGCCTTGACTTACGGAAGACAGAGGCTGACTACTTTCCGCCTTCTGCTTTCTGTTCACCGCTTTCCGCCTTTTGCCTTCTGGCGTTAGGCGCTTCCAGCGGAATCTTTAAAATGGGGACTCGATCATGAAAAGAAGAACGGCCTTGAAAGTTGTGGCGCTGGGGACGCTTGCTCCGCCGGGATTTGAAGCGTTGAGCAAGATCGGTTCAGGCGGCACAGCATGGGCGGCTGAGAACTATCAACTCCACTTCTTTACGCCGGAGGAGAACGAACTCCTCGATCGACTGATGGAGATGATCATCCCGGCTGACAGTCATTCCTCGGGCGCGCATGCCGCCCAGGTGAGTCTATTCGCGGACTTGATGGTATCCACCAGCAACGATCAGGTAAAGAACCAGTGGCAAAATGGGCTTAAGTTGCTACGCCAGGAAGCCGCTCGCAGTTCGTTGGCTGAGGCGCTCGCCAAAGCCGCTGAAAACGAAGGCCATCCGCAGACAGAATTGGAGCATTTTTTCGCAGCGCTCAAAGAGATGACCATCAATGGCTACTATACTTCGGCGATTGGAATCCATCAGGACCTGCAATATGTTGGAAACACCTACCTGCCATCATTCCCGGGCTGCACCCAACTTGAACACAAAACAACAAGTTGAGCAAGCTGCATCGGCTGCCTCAACGTTACTGGACAAGATTCGCTTCAAGCTTGCCAACATACGGTCTGAACTGCGTTGAAAGAACCCTCACCCACCACTTCGCGGTCCCCTCTCCCTTGCAGGGGGTGGGGGAAGCAGATTCCAGTGGCTTGGATGAAGACACGCCATCCCGACATGGTTCATTCCATCAACTTAACCCTGTATCGTTAAACTCTTACGGGACGGCGACGCTCAGCCACAATCGTCACCTGCATATCGCGGGCCAACCGCACTACCTGCTGCACCAGGCTCCGGCCAATGAGGGGAACGCGCGGGCCGCGCTGCGCGCGAGCCAGAAAGATCTGAGTGATCTGGTGAAATCGGGCGAAACCGACCAGGGTTGCAGCCACGTTCTTGCCTTGCAGGATTCGCGTTTCAATGTGCAGGTTGCGGGCAAAGTTCAGATGTTTTTCCAGCGCTTCGCGCTGGGCTGTGGGAAGATTCTGAAAATCAGAATTGGGCAGAACCGCGACGGCGAAGCAATCCGCGCGAAGGTAATCCGCCACGCGCCTGCCCCGGCGGACCAGCATGGCGGTGGAAGGGTCAGCCGTCACATAAATCAGAATTCGATCCGACGGCTGAACCTCTTCAGGATTTTGCATGGCGGCGCGGCTCTGATCCAGCATAAGAGTTTCAGAGCCCTCCTGCATCACCTGGCGCAGGTCCAGCTCGTGGGCCGTCTGCCGCAATGCCATTTCCCTGAGCACCACCAACGTGGAGGGCTTAAAGAAATTTTGCAGAGCCGCCTGGGCTTTCTCGGGAGCGTAAACCACGCCGCGCTTCAGCCGGTTCAGCAACGCTTCCGGCGGCAGATCGACCATCACCACCTCATCAGCCTGTTTGACAACCCAATCCGGCACAGTTTCCCGAACCTGCACGCCCGTAACCTGCCACACCTGGTCATTGAGGCTCTCGAT
>Ga0209061_1004357_pt1 | contig 13731 bp, 13 predicted proteins | sample Coa_R1_10_FD_187157 | JGI IMG/M metagenome (GOLD analysis project Ga0209061, IMG submission 187157) | Surface soil microbial communities from Centralia Pennsylvania, which are recovering from an underground coalmine fire - Coalmine... | ecosystem: Environmental > Terrestrial > Soil >...
GGGCGACGTGGATAGGCGGGCGGTTGAAACCGCGCCTAGAGGCTGCCGCCACAAAGGCCGCCTGCGTGGCCTCGTCTGAGGCAAAAAAGATTGCCAGGGCGCGCCACCTCATACGGCATGGTATGCAACGGGCGCAGATCGAGTACCGCCATCCCTGGCGGCGTGTCTCTTCCAACGTAGCGCCGTCGGCTGCCCTATGTGACGTCGCTTGCCCCAGTCGAGTACCGCCGCTCTCCAGAGCGGCCCAACGCAGTTGGCCCAGGCGTCGTATGGCAAGCGGGGCGCGCGTATGATCAGCCGCCTGCTACTCCCACTGATTATCCACTATTCAGGTAGCAGCGGGCCATAGACAGTCCAACCGCTTTTGTTGTTCGGCCCCTCGCTATCCAATACGCCTGTTTGTATACTTGTGGGCAACACGTTGTCTGCCAGGTGTTTCCACGTCTCCAGCTTATCTGGGAAATGCTGAGCGATGATGAGGTCTAGCGCCTGGCGGGCCGCGATGACAAGGAACAGGCGTCGCATACCAAATTGCGCCAATTCTTCCAGGCGTTGCGCTAGCGCCTGATTGGGAGGATCGCCTCTCCTTCCAGTATCCCTGTGACGACTAACCTCAACCATGAAGGCGGTTTGTCTCCTCATGTTATCGCCGCAGAGCATGTTGCTGAGCTGGATCCAGAGCGCGCCATTCAGCATGCCAATATCGTGTTCCGTTCGTGGCTGGGGGAACGATGTGTCTACCCACAGCTGAAGCAAATCGGTAAGCACTGTGATGGGAGACCATTGACGATCATCCATAGGGATACCCTCCTCTGCATGCGCGCCGTACTTGACCGTGTGTACGGACGACGATGGGGTAGGAAGTACGAGTAGTTGTACTCGTATCCTATCCCATCGCTATCAAAAAGGTAGTGAGCGCCTTTGTATGCGCTGCTTATGGCATGGTAGGCGCCTCCGTTTCAGCCGTCTCAGTGTCAGCTTCGCCAGCTCCTTCGCCTTCCTCTGATGTTGGCGGTTGGATCTCAGGCTGGCGCTGGCCGAGCGCGCGGGCGAAGAGCAGCAACGCAGGTGAGAGCGCCGCGCCCGCCGTGACGATGGCCGCCCGTAGCGCGACGAACGCGCCTATCGCGCCAACGATGGGGCCGCCTGCGATCTGCCCGAAGGCGTCGGCCTGACCCGTCAGCGAGAGCACGGTCGCCCGCACACGCGACTCAGTATGCTGGTTGACCCAGGCGGTGTAGAGCGGATTGCTCACCCCACGAATCATGGTGATTAGCCAGTAGAGCGCCAGCGCCAGCGCGAAATTGCCGGTCAGCCCAAAGATCACCACGCTAAGCGTCAGAATCGCTGTGGCGGCGAAGAGCGCGCGGGCCACGCTACGGTGGCTGTTGGTGTTCACCCGCCGTAGGATCACCTCGACCACGCCAATCGTCAGCAGCGTGGCGCCCAGGTTGAAGATGCCGAACCAGACGACGGTCGTATTGAACCGGCCAAGCATGGGCAAGTGAATATCCAGCAGCATGTGCGCTTCGCTGAGGCGGTCGAACCCCTCGCTCGACATGCCCCAGATGAAGGTGATGCCCAGAATGGTGAGCAGGATGGGACTGTTGCGCGTCAGCCGCCAGCTTCGCGCCAACGTCTGGCGGAAGGCGCCTGTCCAGTTCACCGGAGTAGGGCGATCCGGCTGCGTGGCGGAGGTCGCCGGTTGCTCTGATGGCGTCGCGCTTGCCAGCCCATCGCTTTCTGTCGCGCTGGCATGTGTGGGCGTAGCGCCAGCGCGCTTGAAGTCGCCCTCCGGCATGATCAGCGCCAGGACGGCGCCAAGCGCGAGGAAGAGGCCGCCCGCCACCAGCAGCGGCAGGTTGACCCGCAGGCTGCCCAGCGCGACGCTGATCACGATGCCAGCAATGCCGACGCCCTGCCCAAGCTGGCTGGCGCGCAGATAGGCTTTACCCGCCGCCTCGGTTCCAATCTCGTCGGCAAGCCATGCCTCCTCAGCGCCGCTGACGAAGGTATAGCCGATACCCCAGAGCGCCTGCGCGCAGAGGATCGTCGGAAAGTAGGTGAACGAGCCTTCGAGCAGAAAGCCAGAGCCGATCAGCAGCACGCCGAGAATCACCGAGAGCCGACGGCTGACGGTATCGGCAAGCACGCCAGTAGGAAGCTGGCAGAGAAAGATCGAGCCTTCGAGCACGGTTCCCACCAGCACAAGCTGCAAGGGATTGAGGTGCGCCGCCACAACGCGATAGACGGTGGTCATCGTCGCGTAGATGCCAAAGAACAGCGCATAGGCGCACTCGATCAGCAGATAGACGCTGTAAGCGCGTGATAGGGAACGTAACCGTAACCGCATAGAACCTCACAAGCGCGGGAATACTCACTATCCCCGTCGCAAAGCACAAAATGGCGCAGAAAGCCGGAGGTAGGGAAAATGCGCGTAGGGGAGGGTATGGAGGGAGACGCCAACCTGAAGCAATGCGCCATTCTGCTATTGCCAGGGAGTGGTCTATGCGCCCGAACGGGCTATGCCGCACACTTGCGGGTAGCGCGAATTGGGGGAAGCTACCGGCGCGCTCACAAAAGCTGGCCGGAGTTCTTCACGCTAACGCAAGGCCGCAAGCGAACGGGCGCTGGCCCGACGCTCCGCTACGTCGCAGGTGAAGAAGAAGACTGTCACAAGGGTGTCCTTTCGCAAAGAGACATACATACAGGGAACATCAATCCAGGGATGAGTGTACGCGCTTGCAAGCAAGGTTGTCAAGGGGCTGATTTTTCCCCCGAACGGGGAGGGGAATACGTTTGCCCAGGCGAACGCTCTCCCCCCTGCCCGTGTGGGGAAGGGGGGCAGGGGGTTAGGTCAGCGCGCCACGCAGCGCCGCCTGGGCCGCGAAGTAGCCACACATGCCATGTACGCCTCCCCCTGGTGGCGTGGACGATGAGCAGAGGTACAGCCCCGGCGCGGGCATGACATAGGGATTGAGCTGTATCGTGGGGCGGGTGAACAACTGCATCAAGTCTTGCACGCCGCCGTTGATGTCGCCGCCGATGTAGTTGGCGTCGTAGCGTTCCATGTCTGCGGCCGACATCGCATGGCGCGCGAGAATGCGTTGGCGAAACCCCGGCGCAAACCGCTCGATCTGCGCCTCGATGGCCTCTGTCATATCGCCTGTGTAGCCGTTGGGAACGTGGCAATATGCCCAGACGGTCTGCTTGCCCGCTGGCGCACGGGATGGATCGAAGAGGCTTTGCTGCGCCAATAGCACGAACGGGCGCTCCGGCGCTTTGCCCTGCCAGACGGCGCGCTCGGCGGCGGCGATCTCGTCGAGCGTTCCGCCCACATGTACGGTTCCTGCCCGCAGGCAGTCAGCAGCACGCCAGGGGATCGGCCCGTCGAGCGCGAGATCGAGCTTGAAGACACCCGGCCCATAGCGATAGCGCGCCAGCCGTTTGCGGTACCCGCTGGGCAGGCGGTCGTCGGCCAGAGAAAGCAACTGGCGCGGCGTCACGTCGCAGAGGATGGCGCGGGTGGGCGGCAGGTCAGCCAGCGCGGTGACGGGCGTCTCCGTGACGATTTCGCCGCCGAGGCTGCGCAGATACGCCGCCAGCGCATCGGTCAAGCTTTGCGAGCCTCCGCGCGCCAACGGCCAGCCTATCGCATGCGCCAGTGTCCCCAGAACCAGCCCAAACGCTGCGCTAGGAGAGCGTTCCAGCGGGAGCATCGAGTGCGCCGACATGCCACCGAAGATCGCCCGCGCCCGTTCGCCGCGAAAGACGCTCCGCGCCATGCCGCACGCCGACCGAATGGCGTGCAGGCCAAACGTCGTGAGCAGAAGGGGATGGCGTATGCCAAGTGGAATGAGCGAGGGGCGCAATGGCCCCAGGAATGCGCTGGCCAGGGTATCCCAACCGTCGGCCAGCGGCTCCATCAGGGCGACGTAGGCGCGCTGGTCAGGCGCATCAAGCCCCGCTGAGGTGGTCGCCACGGAGCGTTCGAGCAGCACGGCGGAGCCATCGGGCAGGGGGTGCGCCAGTGGGGCGTCAGGCTGAATCCATTCAAGCCCATACTTCTCCAGGGGCAGGCGCTTGAAAAATGGCGAGCCTATGCCCAGCGGATGGATCGCCGAGCAGACATCGTGCGCAAAGCCGGGGAGGGTCAGCTCTTTGGTGCGTGTTCCCCCGCCGATGGTCTCGGCGGCCTCGTAGACGATCACCGAGCGCCCGGCCTGCGCCAGGGTGATCGCGGCGGCCAGTCCGTTTGGCCCCGCGCCGATCACCGCTGCGTCGTAGCGCCCGCGCGCCGAGGGAAGCTGTGGCATGTCATTTCCTAACCATCATGAGGGCTTCATATCCACCAATGTCGGCGGAGGGAAGCGCACACACATAGGCGCTGCCTTCATCGCCAGCCACGGATGTTTCCCCAGTCCGCCAGCCGTCTCGGCAAAGCGAGGCGACCACTCAACGACGCGCATGCCAGCTGCGCCCAAACGCGCCCACATCGGCGTAGAGACAAACGCCCATTGGTCGCCCAGCCGCCCGATACCCGCTGTTATGAGTGGCAGCGGAGGCGCCCATGATGGACGCCGGTTGACCCTCAATGTGACGATTGGCCCCAGGGCGTCAGTGATCTGGCAGGTATCGCCCACCCAGGTGAAGCGCGCCAATTGCTTGGACAGCCCCCAGATGCGCCGCCCACCCCAGAGCGAGGGCACGCTATCCACCCAGATGCCCTCGACATAGACGCCGACGCGCAGACCATGGCGGGCGGGCGCCCCGAAGAGCAATTCATCGTACCTGAGGGTTCCCTCGCGGTAGCGCACCAGCGCCAACACACGCCAGCGCGCGCTGCCCAATGGCTTGAGGCCGCCTGGTAGCCGCGCCGGTCGGCTGGCTGTGAAGACGCCTGCCCAGAATTGCCCGCTCATGCGCCACGGCGCGGGCGGATACGGCGTCTCAGCCGGTTCTCCCAACTCAGCGAGGTTGGATGGATTGCTCGGCTCGGAAAGTGTGTTCGCATCCACTGTGTCAGCCATCGCGCCGTCCTCCTGTGTCTCTGTTGCATCTCAATCGGGCTATGACTGTATCCCGCCAGCCGTCAGTGTATACTATAGCGCGCGGCATGGGGGATGTGGTGGCTATGGAGCAGGCGGGGGGAATGGCTGGCAGTGAAAGCCGCGCCTAAGTGATTGGCGCTATCTGTGTACCGCCGCTCTTCAGAGCGGCCCGGAATCCATGCCCTGGACGCTCATCTCGCCATGCCTATCTCACCCGTATCACCGGCAGCAATGCGCGATCCACCTCGGTGATGTGTTCAGGGCCAAGCCGCTCCACCTCGGCCCGCAGGCGACGCGCATCGGCGATCAGCCTGCCCACCTCGACACCCATACAGTGCGGCGCGTATGGCTCCAGGTAGTCCGCGCCGGATTGCAGCTTGATCAGCGCGCCGCGATAGTTTCCGCGCAGCAGGTGATAGCAGCCGACGCCCACCTGCAAGATGCCCTTGTACAGGACGCGGATCAGCCCTGGCTCGGCGTTCCAGACCGCCTCCAGCGTCTCGTGGCACTCGAAATACTCGCGCCGGTTGAACTGCTCGACGCCCACGAGCAAGCCCTCCGGCGGGGGATCGCCACAGCGGGCGGCAGGGTTCTCTTCTGGCGTGGGCGGGGTGCGTCGGTTCACCACACGCCACGGACCCGCTCCTGCTGGTCGTGTGGCCTCGGCTGGCTGCCGATCATCTCGTTTCTCCATCATTGCTGCCTCCTTGTGCGCCAGATGACGCCGACTATCCGCGTGAGCGCAAGAAGCGCCAGCCCTGCGCTGCCGTACACGATAATCATCAGCAGCGGATCGAAGGGAGCATGCAGCCGCTCGAAGTAGACGTAGCCGCCAAGCGTGGTGAGCGCCCAATCGTAGACCGCCAGCAGCGCCAGCGCGCCAAAAAGTTCAGCCATCTCGATCAATCGTTGTGGTGAGACAATGGCGTTCAGGCGGGCCGACCAGCCCATAAGACGCTCCTGCTGAAGCAGCCGACGCGCAGGCGTTACACGAGCAGCAATCACGCCGAGCGCGACAATCGCCCACCAGAAGGGAGCCAGCACGAGCAGCCAGTACATCTGGCCAAGCGTCGTCGCGGAGAAGCCATCGAGCCAGAGCAGCGCCGGAGCCAGCGGGCCGGTTGGCGTGAACGTGTGGAAGGGGTAGGCTGTGTGCAGCGTATGGACGCCGAGCGCCCAGGACTTGCTGAGGAACTCGCCGAGATGGCGCAGGATGATGGATTCGGCGTAGCGGCCCGCCAGCGCAAAGTGATCGCGTTGCAGCGGCGGGTAGGCGATATGCCAGGGGTCGTTGTCGTGCGCCGCCTGATGTTGATTGATCAGTTGCGTGATCTGCGCGTACCGCGCGGGCGCCTCGTTCTGCATGTGGTATTCCATGACCTTACCCAGCAGATTGAGGTTCTGGATGTACGTCACGCCCGCATAGCCATTGACTACAAAATTGCCGAAGATATAGAGCGCCAGCACGGCGTAGACGGCGCCCACGCCGCCAAGCGCATGTGGAAGGAAGCGCCGCGTCAACCCACGCCGCCAGGCCACCAGCAGCAGGTAGGCTGCCAGGGGAACCGGCAGATACATCCATTCCGGGCGTGTCATAAATAGCGCAAGCATGCAGGCGAAGACGAGCCACAGCCCCCGCTGCGATGGTCTCTGCAAGAAGACCACCACGGCAAGCGCAAGGCTGACCGTCAGGAAGAGCGTCAGCCCTTCGGAAAGGATCGGCTTGACGTAGGAGATGATGCGCAGGTTCGTGCCTACCAGCAGCGCCACAGCACACGCCAGCCAGGCGCGCCGGGCGATCAGACAGACGATGGCGTAAACCTCAAGTGTTGCCAGTGTAAACAACACCGCCTGCGCCACGCCCACTGCCAGCAAATTCCCCCGTCCGGCCAGCGCGAAGACGATCAGCAGCAGCAGTGGATACCCTGGCAGGCGGGTGTCGTCCACGAGTTTGCCCTGCCTTGCGATGTGATGCGCGACAGCAAGGTAGGCAGGTGTGTCGGGGTCGCGCACGACAACCGCCGTCTGGCTGTAGTAGAGCGCGAGGGCGAGGATAGTGAGCAGGGCCAGCGCCAGGCCAAACGGCGCGTATCGCTTGCCATGCAAGTCTGCGCGCAGCCAGGCCACAAGCCGCGTCCACAGCGTTTTCGCAGAAATGGAGGCCTGCGCTCTGAGCCTGGCCCCCCGACGTTTTGCGTCGCCCCCTCGTGAGGCCGTATGCTCATCGGATGTGCGCGAAGCGGGCGCGCGCACAGTAGTCTGTGCTGAAGGGGAATCACCAGTCGCCACGCAGTTCCACCTCCAGCTCAAGCTCCACCCCAAAGCGTTCGCGCACCGTGCGGCGGGCCAGAGCGATCAGCCCGACGACATCAGCCGCCGTTGCTCCGCCCGTGTTGACGATGAAGTTGGCGTGTCGCGGCGAGATCTGCGCCTTGCCCAGCGTCGTCCCTTTCAGGCCGGCCGCCTCGATCAATCGTCCCGAATAGTCCCCTGGCGGATTCTTGAAGACGGAGCCTGCGCTGGGCTGTGGCGGCTGCGTCTCTTTGCGGTGCTGCTTGAAGGTGGCCACACGTTTGAGCAATTCGGTGGGATCGCCCTTGCGCAGCAGGAAGGTCGCGCCAGTAATCATCTCGGTCGGCTCGATGAGCGCACGCGGAGCTGCGGTAGGATGTCCCTCGTCATCGAAGACGATGCGCCGCGCCGCACGGAAGCGGCTATGCCGGTAGCTGAGGTCAAGCGCGCCCGCTGGTAGCGTCTGGATGTTCGCCTCATTGCCTGGCGTGGCGGGCGCCGTTAGCACGCGCACGCTTTCCAGCGTATCGCCGATGCACATGCCATGCGCCCCTGCGTTGCTGATCACGCCGCCGCCCACCGTTCCAGGCACGCCAGCGCCCCATTCCAGTCCGGCCAGTCCTCGCTCCGCCAGATCGTTCACCAGCTTGGGCAGGCTGACTCCCGCGCCAGCGATCAGCCGGGTGAGCGGGTGGCCCTCCTCGTCGGTCTGGTCTGTCTCTTCGAGCCGCCAGATCGCATCGGCCATCCGCGCGCCGATCCCGCACCCCCCAGCGTCGGCGTAGAGGACGTTTGTGCCATTGCCCACGAGCATCAACGGCCAGCGATGGCGCGCCGCCAGCGTGACCAGCCGCGCAAGGTCTTCCTCACGCGCTACGGTGATCCAGGCGTCCACTGGGCCGCCCACACCAAACGTGCCATGCCGGGCCAGCGGTTCGTTTGCGCGGATGGCGCGCTCACCAAATGTGGCGTGTAGTTCGCCAAGCATGGCCTGCGGATCAAATGTGTCGTCGGGTGGGCGGTTGGCGTCGCGTGTGGGTAGCGATGGCATGATGCATTGTTCCTGAACTATGTGGGACATCCCCAAAGTACAGTATACACGAGAGCGCGAGGGATGGCGAAATGATGCGCGCCGTCTAGCGTATAGACAGTGTTCCCGGCGCTATGTCGCCAGGGCTTATTTGCTTCCGCTGCAATGCAGTAGGCCACGCGCCTATTGACAGGGGCGAATATGTATGACTGACTGATATATATGGCCATTCAAACTGCCCTCATACTTTCCAGGAGAACGATTGTGGAAGAGCATCCAACACACCTTCAATTCATCAATCCACCCGATCTGTTTACCCCGCCTGGATACACTCAGGTGGTTGTCAGCACAGGCGGGCGAACCGTCTATCTCGCTGGACAGGTCGCCTTCAATCAATCGCGCCAGATCATCGGTATCGGCGATTTCCGCGCGCAGGCCGAGCAGGTGTTTGAGAATATCAAAACGGCGCTGGCCTCGGTTGGGGCGGACTTCACGCATGTGGTCAAGCTGACGATGTACCTTGTGGATATGACACAGTTGCCAGTCTTGACCCAGGTGCGGGATCGCTATGTGAATACGGAGCATCCGCCCGCGAGCACCGCCATTGAGGTGAGCAGGCTGGCGCGCGAAGAGCTGTTGCTTGAGGTTGAGGCAATAGCGGTATTGCCGTGAGGAAAGGTCAGCCGGATGCGCGGTGACGCCCGATGTGTGGGGCGCCATTGAAAAGGAGTAATACATAGCCATGCCAACGAACACCAACCAGCCTGATACACAAAACATCGCATCAAAGCCTGTCGTCTTCATCCTCGATTGCGATAATACCTTGCTCGATAACGACGCCCTCAAAGCGGATATGGATCGCCAGTTGCGCGCGCTGCTGGGTGATGCTGGCGTTGTGCGCTTCTGGGAGGTCTACGAGGCGACGCGCAAAGAGCGCGACGTGGTTGACCTGCCCCACACCTTCGCTCATTTGCGCGAGGAGCACGCCTTTGACGACACCACCCTGGCCCACGCCGAGCGCATCGTGATGGACTACCCTTTCGCTACACGGCTTTACCCCGCGACGCTGGTGGTTCTTCAACGCCTGCATACGCTTGGCAGGCCCGTGATCGTCTCCGATGGCGAAGAGGTGTACCAGCCACGAAAGATTGAGCAGAGCGGATTGGCCGCCGCTGTAGATGGTCAGGTGGCGATCTATCAGCACAAAGAAGATCATCTCGATGAGATAGAGGCGCGCTGGCCTGCCAGCTATTATGTCATGATTGACGATAAGGCGCGCATCCTCGCTGAGACCAAGCGCCGCCAGTCGGATCTCTTCGTGACAATTCACCTGGCGCAAGGCCATTACGCCGGTGAAGCGGCGTCGCCCGCGCCCGATGTCTCGCTGGCCGGTGTTGGCGATCTGCTGACCTTTGATTTTGCCGGACTCCCGCGTTTCCTGAAGAAACCGTAACATCCCCCAAATACCCGTAAAAAATAGCCCTCTTCCCCTGAGGAGAAGAAGGGCTGATGTTCAGCGAGTGTGAGCCAACTGGTTACTTTTTCTTGGCCGTCTTGGCAGGCTCGGCCTTCGCGGCGCTAGCCTTCGCGGGCGCTGCGGCCTTGGCTGTCGAGCCGCCGACTGCCTCGAGCAGCTCTTTCCCTGCGGAAAACTTCACCCGCTTGCGCGCGGGAACGTTGATCTTCTCGCGGGTCTGCGGGTTCACGCGCACGCTGGCTGCGGTATCCTTCACCGAGAACACCCCGAAGCCCACCAGGCGCACGGAGTCGCCGGACTCCAGTGTCTTGCGAATGGCTTCCAGAGTGGCGTTCACGAAGGTCGTGCTTTCTTTCACGCTCTTCTGCGTTTCATTTGCAACGAGCTTGATCAAATCGGAGCGTCCGACTGGCATGTGATTGTCTCCTTTTGTGGAATGTCGCCGCCCTCTCACAGCGAGAACCGGCTTCCCACTTCTAGTCTCAATGGAACGCGACCTTGTGGGTTGCGTTCTGCCCGAAAACAACAACTCGCTAGGCGCGAGTATAGCATATTTCAAGGCTGGCGCCAAGCGAACGTGCGTATGTCAGCCCAAATCGCCGCCTATTATTCTTTGGCTCGACATCACTTCTCTTGCGCAAACCCTGAAATAATACGGATTCGTTGCGGCTATTGAGGACGAGATAAGAAAATTTGCGTCCGTGCAAACGCAATAAGAACAGGGGTACTAAAGTCCTAGCCGGGCCTGACGGATTACGGTGTGACGCTCATCACACACGCAACCCCCTACGCGCAAATACGTATTTGTGCGTAGGGGTAGTTCTATTGTCAATAGAAATGTTCGCGAGGAAGCCTTACGCCGGAAGGTAGGTGATATGTCTGTGCGCTTGCGCCTCATCCTGCTGGTCTGCAAGTGTTTCGATGCGCCGTACATTTCCCTCGGCGCGCAGGTATTCCAGGTGAGCGAGCGTTTCCACCAGCGCAAACCGGTAATCATCAAGCGAACGCAGGCGCGTGCCAAACAACTCGCGCGCCAGTGAAGCCGCGTTGGCTCCAGTGGGACGCTCCCGTACCAGCGCAAGCAGCGCCGCGCTTCGCTCGACATGATGCAGCCGGATGGCCTCGGCGCGGTCGGCAAGCGCAACAAATGGCAGACCGTGCCCTGGCAGCGTCAGCCGTGTATTGAGCGCCTTCACACGCTCCAGCGCGCCAAAGTAGTCGCGCAGGGGATTGGGTCGTGATTCGGGATACAGGCCAATATTGGGAGTGATCGCGGGCAGCACATGGTCGCCTGCGATGAAGAGACCATCCTCGCGCAAGAGACAGAGGTGATGGTCTGAGTGGCCGGGCGTCCAAATCGTGCGGTACGACCAGCCGCCCAGAGTAATCTCCTGATCATCCGCCAGCGGCGTAAAAACCTCGTGTGGGGGCAGGGGAAACACCATCCGGCGACGGCGACGCGGCTGATCGCCCGAAGAGCCTGAATATCCATTGAGCGCTTCAGGCGCGCCGACGTTCAAGCCGTTCGCGACGTATTCCTGTTCGAGGCGCTTGCTGACAATCTCGTTGCCCTCGCCCCAGGCGATGTACAGCGTCTTGATCTCGTCGGCAAGCATATAGATGGGCGCGCCGCTCGCCCCCTGGATCATCTTCGCCATGCCGATGTGATCGGGATGTGCGTGGGTCAGCACGAGCGCGCCGATCTCTTCAAGCGCGACATCCGCTTGCGCCAGCCCCGCGCGGAAAGCCGTCTCGTCGGCGGGCAGGCCCAGCCCCGCGTCAATTAGCGTCCAGTGGCCTGTATCATCGCCAATGAGGTAAACGTTGACGGCGCGCAACGCGAAGGGCAGCGGCAAAGGCAGCCGCCAGACAGACGGCTCGATCTGCTCCGGCCTGTCGTTCTCCGGGAAGATGGCTTTCGCCTCGTCGGGTGATACCTGCTGCATCTACGCGCCCCCCCTTGCTCAAACGCATACCTCGTCACAACCATAGCAGCTTTTGCAAGGGAATGGCACGTAGCTGGCTGACAGGCGGGCGATGTCAGTCAGCTATAGAGCGGGGCGCACGAATACTGACGGTTGCCCCCGCCCCTGGCTCGCTATGCACCGACAGGCTGCCGCCCACCAGCGACATCAGCGCGCCATGCGTCAGCAGTCCGCTCCGTGCGCCAGCCGTTGGCGCCAGGGGGGTAGGCGTCAGGGCGGTTCCTGCGCTGTCGGGTTCGCCATGAGCAATCTCATGAGTCTCAGTGGTCTCAGCGATTCCAGTGGTCTCCATCGCCTGGGCGCGTTGCAGGCCAACGCCGTTGTCGCTCACGCTTACCTCCACCCATTCGGGAGCGGCGGCCAGATGAACCTGCAACTTCAATGGGCGATGCAGATCGCCCCCGCGCGCATGCCGACCTGCGTTGCGCACGGCTTCGAGGGTGGCGCTTAAAAGCAGATCGGCGACGATGGGTGGCAGCGCATCGGCGGCGGCCACGGCCTCGGCTGGCGCGTCCCAATCGAGCGTATCGAAGACGCCGCGAAACTCGCCATCCAGCGAGCCACGCAACGCGCCAGTGAAGCCATGCTCCATGCGGCGGGGGCTGGCCATCGGGGCCGCGCGCATCAGCGCCGCCAGATCGCGATGAGCATGGCTCAGGTTCTGCGCCACCGTTCCCAGATCGGCGACGATCTCCTGTATTTCAGATGGCGCTGATAGCGTTGGTGGTGGTTCTGCGGATTCCGGAGCAAGCAGCGCCATAGCGGCTCCGTATCCTGAGCCTTCATGTATGGTGGTTATGGCAGCTTCGCTTTCATTGCCGTCCAGCCCTGCGTTGGCAATGGGTGGCGTTGACAATGGCTGCACAGCCTGCGTGAGCCGAGCGCGCAACGTCTCGATGCGCAGGATCGCCAGATGCAGGCGTGGCAACACGTCGTCATGCAGGACACGCCTGGGCAGCGCCGCGCTCAGTTCCGCCTCAAGGCCACGCCTGCGCGCCAGCGACGCCACTGCCTGCGCCGCCGCGAACTCGCCCACCGCATCGAGGATACGCTGGCCGCATGCGCGCGCCACCTCCACATCCGCCGAAGTATACCCCGCGCCATCCAATCGCGGGCCAAACGTCATGCGGGCGACCACCCCGCGCTCGTCGCTGACCGGCAACGTCCAGGCGCGCGGTGTCAGGCTCTCGTGCCGCCAGAGCAGACTGACCACACGCGCAAGGCGCGCCAGTCGCTTATTCTGTATCTTCCAGATCGTCCGCCTGGGCGCCGCATCAGCGTGTTCGCGTCGCACAATGCGTGAATCGGACGCCATACGCATACGATGGGCGCCACGCGCCGCCTGGGGCGCTACGTAGCTAAATGAGCGGCTGAGCCGTCCGGCGGAGACGCTGAGCGAGCCGGATGAGGCGCCCAATACGTCACGGCAGAGGCTTGTGAAAAGCGCCTCGACACTGCTTTCCACCGCGCGAGGGTCTGTCGCCAGCCAGCCGGTGTGCCCCACCGCAAGGCTGGCGGCGAAGGGGCGCAACTGGGTGAGCAAACGGTCATGCGCCATATAGCTTTGCCAGGTGAGCAAGGCATAGGCGACGGCGACCAGCGCCACCAACAACAGCAGGTCTGGCAGCGCCTCAGGGAGCAACGCCGACATCCACGCGACGACGGCGGCGAAGATGGCTGCCAGCCCGGCCATCACGCGCCAGTGGCTCAGAAAGCCCTGCTGCGGCAAACGCCGCTCCACCAGCACACCCTGGCGCACGACCGCCCAGCCGACCATCAGCCCCACGCCCGCCAGTGGCCCCTGCACGCAGACATCGGCGATAACCAGTAGCAGCGGCGCATGCCCCGGCTGTGTGGTCGGCACGCTCACCGGCAGATCGCCAATATCGCGCGAGA
>Ga0209061_1004358_pt1 | contig 13731 bp, 11 predicted proteins | sample Coa_R1_10_FD_187157 | JGI IMG/M metagenome (GOLD analysis project Ga0209061, IMG submission 187157) | Surface soil microbial communities from Centralia Pennsylvania, which are recovering from an underground coalmine fire - Coalmine... | ecosystem: Environmental > Terrestrial > Soil >...
ACGCCGGCCTACTCGCGCAGGTGGTGCCCGGGCATGACGCGGTGCTCAACTTCGCCGCCGAGACCCACGTGGACCGGTCGATCGCCGGGGCGGCGGAGTTCGTCACCGCCAACGTGACCGGGGTGCAGGTGCTGCTAGACGCCTGCCTGGCCGCAGGCGTGCCACGGGTGGTGCACGTGTCCACCGATGAGGTCTACGGCTCCATTCCGGCCGGGTCGTGGGCCGAGGGCGCCCCGCTGGACCCGAACTCCCCCTACGCGGCCGCCAAGGCCGGCGGTGACCTGCTCGCCCTGGCGTACGCGCGCACCCACGGGCTGAACGTCAGCATCACCCGGTGCTGCAACACCTACGGGCCCTACCAGTACCCGGAAAAGATCATCCCCCTGTTCGCCACCAGCCTGCTGGACGGCAGGCCCGTCCCCCTCTACGGCGACGGGGGAAACGTGCGCGGCTGGGTCCACGTCGACGACCACTGCCGCGGCGTCCACCTGGTGCTTGAACGCGGCGGCCCCGGCAGGGTCTACCACATCGGCGGCGACACCGAACTGACCAACCGGCAGCTGACCGCTGCGATCCTGGCCGCCTGCGGCGCCTCCTGGGACATGGTGATCCCCGTGGCCGACCGCAAGGGCCACGACCGCCGCTACAGCCTGGATGACACCCTGCTCCGCTCCATGGGCTACCTCCCCCGGATACCGTTCGCCGACGGCCTCGCGGCCACCATCGGGTGGTACGCCGCCAACCGCGCCTGGTGGCAGCCCCTGCCCAGGCCCGCGCCCCCCGTTCGCCCCGGGACCGCGCCGTGACCCGGTGGCCGGCCGCCGGCCCGCCCGGCGGCCGGGCGGGCCGGCGGCGGCTAGCGGAGTGCGTCGAGCTGCGCGGCGAGCCACCGCCGCGGCGCGTGGCGCGCCGCGGCGGCGGCCATCGCGGCAGCGCGCCGCCGCCGCTCGCCGGCGGGCATGCTGAGCGCGGCATGCAGCGCGTCCGCGGTGGCTGTGACGTCGTACGGGTTGACGAGCAGCGCCTCGCCGCCGATCAGCGCGGCGGCCCCCGCCTCGCGGGAGAGCACGAGCGCGCAGCCGCCCTCGCTCAGCACCGGCCCCTCCTCGGCAACCAGGTTCATGCCGTCCCTTATGGGGTTGACGAGGAGCACGTCCGCCAGCCCGCACGCGGCGAGCGAACGCGGGTAGTCGTCTTTCACGTCCAGGATCAGCGGTTCCCAGTCCGGCGTCCGGAACTCGGCGTTGATCTCCTCGGCCAGCTTGTGCACGCGTGCGGTGTAGTCGCGGTACTCGGCCAGCGCGGAGCGGGACGGGTAAGCGAACGCCAGGTGCACCACGCGGCCATGCCACTGCGGCCGGGTCGCCAGCAGCTCACGGTAGGCGGCAAGCCCTCGCGCGATGTTCTTGGACAGCTCGGTGCGGTCGACCCGGACGATCAGCTGCCGCCCGTTCGCCGCGCCGGCGATGGCGCTGGCCGCCGCCCGCACGTCGGCGTCCTGGGCGCGGGCGCGCAGCGCCTGGACGTCGACCCCGAGCGGGTGGACCGCGACCTCGGTCACGCGGCCACGGTAGGTCACCTGGCCGGTGCCGCCGGAGCCCCGGCTGACCCGGGCGCCGAGAACCGCCTCACAGCAGTCGAGAAACGCCGCGGCCCACCGCTCCGCGAGGAAACCCGCGTGGTCGGCGCCCAGCATCCCGTCCAGGATCGCGACGGCGACGTCGTCCGGCAGCAGCCGGTAGTAGTCAGGCGGCGCCCACGGGGTGTGCTCGAAGTGGGCGATCCGCGCGCCGGGACGCCGGTCCCGCAGCAGCCGCGGTGCCAGCGCCAGGTGGTAGTCCTGGATGAGCACGCGGGTCCCTGGCTTCCACTCCTCCGCCAGCGCCCCGGCGAAAGCCTCGTTATAGGCGACGTAGCCCGCCCAGTCGCGGCGGAACCCGGCGCCGAACCGCGGCTGGTTCGGCGTGTCGAACAGGAGGTGGTGGATGAACCACAGGACCGAGTTGGCGATGCCGTTGTAAGCGGCGCCGAACGTGTCCGCGGGGATGTCCAGCATCCGCACCGGGGTCCCGCCCGGCTCCCCGCCCGCCCGCTCGCCCCGCCGGGCGGCTTCCCGGTCGGCGTCGCTGAGCGCCGCGCACAGCCAGAGCACTCCGCCATCGGCGGCCACCGCCGCCAGGCCCGACGTCAAACCGGATACCAGCCCGCCGCCGCCGCGCCTGACGGTCAGCGACCCGTCCTCGGCGAAGCCGAACGACACGGGCCCCCGGTTCGAGGCGACAAGGACCAGCCGGCTCGGGTCGTCAGTCATATGAAGCAAGACTAGTTGAAACGATCATTAACCCCCTTGCCGGGGGCGTTGCCCTATCGGATACAGTGTTTGGTGCCGTTCGCGACCTGCCGGCGCCGGCACAGGACTACAGGACTGCCGGCACAGGACTACGGCATGGCAGATAACTGAATACCTCATCCAGAGGGGTGGAGGGATCGGCCCTGTGAAGCCCCGGCAACCATCGCGGAAACGCACCTCAGTAAGGCGAGGCGAGCGCGCGACTGGTGCCAAGTCCGGCCCGCGGTCAAGGTGATCGCTGGGAAAGATGGGAGAGAGAGGCCTCGCCCCATGACAGCACAAAGCGACGGTACGCGCGCGCCGGGCACCCCGCGCCTCGGCAACGCCACGGGCCTGTCCTGCCGGGAATGCGGCAAGATCACCGACCTCGGACCTTTCTACGCCTGTGACGAGTGTTTCGGGCCGCTAGAGGTCCGCTACGACTTCCCGCGGCTGACCAGAGCCGATATCCAAGCGGGACCGCAGAACATCTGGCGTTATGCCCCCCTGCTGCCGGTACCGCAGGACGTCGCGAGCCGCCCCACCACCGAGCCCGGCTTCACGAAGCTGGTCCGCGCCGACGGGCTGGCGGCCGAACTTGGCATGCGGCGGCTGTGGATCAAGGACGACAGCGGAAACCCGACCCACTCGTTCAAGGACCGGGTAGTCGCGGTCGCGCTGGCCGCCGCGGTGGAGATGGGCTTCAAGGTGCTCGCCTGCCCGTCCACCGGCAACCTGGCGAACGCGGTGGCGGCGGCGGCCGCGCGGGCCGGCATCCGGTCGGTGGTCATGGTCCCGGCGGACCTGGAAGGCCAGAAGATCCTCACCACCGCGGTGTACGGCGGCACGTTCGTCACCGTGGACGGCACCTACGACGACGTGAACCGGCTCGCCTCCGAACTGGCCGGCGAGCACGAGGACTGGGCGTTCGTCAACGTGAACGTGCGGCCGTACTACGCGGAGGGCTCGAAGACGCTCGGTTTCGAGATCGCCGAGCAGCTTGGCTGGCGGCTGCCCGAGCAGGTGGTGGTGCCGATCGCGTCCGGCGCCCAGCTGGTGAAGATCGACAAGGGGTTCAGCGAGCTGGCGGAGCTCGGCCTGGTGGAGGACAGGCCGTGGCGGGTGTTCGGCGCGCAGGCGACCGGCTGCTCTCCGGTGTCCGAGGCGTTCGCCAGGGGGTGGGACGTCGTGCGGCCGGTGAAGCCGTCCACGATCGCGAAGTCGCTCGCGATCGGGAACCCGGCCGATGGCCCGTATGTGCTTGACGTGGTCCGGAGGACCGGCGGCGCGGTCGCCGACGTCTCCGACCCCGAGATCGTCGACTCGATCGCGCTGCTGGCGCGTACCCAGGGCATCTTCGGCGAGACCGCGGGCGGGGTCACCGTCGGCGTGCTGCGCAAGCTGCTCGCCTCGGGCCAGCTTGACCCGGAGGCGGAAACGGTGATCATCAACTCTGGCGACGGCCTCAAGACGCTGGACGCCGTGGAGCCGGCCGTCACGGTTCCGGCCGCCATCAAGCCGACGCTCGAGGCGTTCCAGGCGGCCGGGTTCGACGGGGCGGGTGCGGCATGAGCGGCCCCGGCGTCCCGCGGGCGGGCGGGGAACACACAGGCGGGGAACACACAGGCGGGGAACACACAGGCGGGGAACACGCCGCGAGCGAGCCGCGGGGACGCGTCTCGGTCCGGATCCCGACCATCCTGCGGTCCTATACGGGCGGCGCTGCCGAGGTCACGGCCGGGCACGGCACCCTCCGCGAGGTCATCAGCGAGCTGGACGCGTCCTACCCGGGCCTGGCCGGCCGCATCCTGGACGACGGCGGGCGGCTGCGGCGGTTCGTCAACGTCTACGTTGACGAGGAGGACGTGCGGTTCGCGGCGGGCCTCGACACGCCCGTGCCCGCCGGTGCCCAGGTATCGGTCATCCCAGCGGTCGCGGGCGGCTGACCGGGGCCGTCCCGCCGCGCGAGATGCCCAGCCGGATCCGCGACAGCGGCGGCCGCGTCCCGGAATCCGCCAGAATCTCAGTCCGCGATACCACGGGTGATCGATGCGATGCGGGCCGGCGTGATTGACGGCTATATGGCGCCACGAACGCCGCGCACAGGGTAAGGTCGTTTCCGGTCGTTGCCGGCAAGGCAGGTGCGAGCGCGGGAGCGTGCGTTAGTACGGCTCGTCAGGCCGCGATCGACGGGTTCCGCGGTTGAAGGGCGGGGCTCGAAGCCCGAGCAGCAGTTAGGGAGTTGTTTGGAATGGCTCAGGGCACCGTCAAGTGGTTCAACCCGGACAAGGGCTACGGCTTTATCGCCGTCGACGGTGGCAAGGACGTTTTCGTCCACTTCTCAGCGATCCAGGCGGACGGGTACCGCACCCTCGAAGAGGGGCAGCGGGTCGAGTTCGAGATCACGCAGAGCGACCGGGGACAGCAGGCCGAGAAGGTCGTCGTAGTTTCCTAGAACCCGAGGCTTCGCGCGGCGAAGCCGGGGAATTCGCCGGGTTACGGCCGGCATGCATTCTGGAAGACCTCCCGCGGCGCGGCTGGCCTGTCCGCGTGCCGGGCCGCCCCGGCCGGGGCGGCCCCCTAGCCGCGCCCGTCGATGGCGTCGGCCAGCGCCGCAAGCAGGCGCACGACGCCGGGCGGACCGTCCACCACGAGGTCCGCGGCAGCGGCCACCCGCGGCGACTCGGCGCTGGCGCTGGCGACCGCGCAGCCGGGGATGCCGTCCGCGCGCAGATCACGGAGTGCGGCGAAGGCCGCGAGGTCACCGAGGTCATCGCCGCAGAAGAGCACCGCGCGCGCACCGCGTTCGCTGACCAGCGTCCGCAGCGCGGCTCCCTTGTCGCTGCCCGGCGGGCGCAGCTCGAGCACGAAGCGGCCCGGTTCAAGGGCGAGGCCGGTGCCGGCGGCGAGCGCGGCGAGCGGCTCGCGCAGCCGGTCCAGCGCCGCCTCCGGGTCGGCTGCCTGCCTGGTATGCACGGCGAGCGCGTTTCCCTTGTCCTCGACCCTGGTCCCGTCGGCCGCACCCGCCGCCGCGAGCAGGCCGGGAAGCGCCCGGCGCGCCGCCGCGACGCCCTCTGGCACCGGAGCGGCGGCCAGTTCGCCCCCGTGCCAGCGCTCCGCGCCGTAGTGCCCGAGCACGATCAGCCCCGGAACGCCTTCGAAGCCGCCGAGCGCCACCGCCTCGGCCGCGGGGCGCCCGGTGACGATCGCCACCGTCCCGGCGGACGCGGCCAGCCGGGCCAGCGCCTCCGCCGCGCCGGGCTGCGCCGTGGCGGCGGCCGGGTCGGCGACGATCGGCGACAGCGTGCCATCGAAGTCCGACGCGATCAGGGCGCGCGCGGGGTCGGCCAGGACCGCGTCGAGCCCGGCCTGCCCCTCGGCGGTGCCTGCCCGCAGCGTTCCCACCGCTACTTGCCGTCCGACTGCGGCGAGTTGCCGTCCGACTGCGGCGAGCGCATGCGCTGGCGCCGGGCGCGCTGCGCCCGCAGCCGTTTGACGAGCACCGGGTCGAACTTAAGCGCCTCGGGGCTGTCGATCAGCTCGTTGAGCAGCTGGTAGTACCTGGTCACGGAGATGCCGAGCACCTCGATGATGGCCTGCTCCTTGGCGCCGGGGGTGCGCCACGTGCGCCGCTCGAAGGCGAGGACGCGCATGTCGCGCTCGGACAACGCGGGCATCCGCTGCTCCCCTCAGTAAGCTCGCAGAACGTGGCTTCGTTTCACTGTCTCACGTTCCTGACCGACTACGGCCTGGAAGACGGGTTCGTGGCCGCCTGCCACGGAGTCTGCTTCCAGATCGCGCCGGACGTCCGCGTTATCGACATTACACATCTGGTTCCCCCCGGCGACGTACGGCGCGGCGCCGCGGTGCTCGCGCAGGCCGTGCCGTACTTCCCGCCCGCGGTCCACGTCGCCGTCGTGGACCCCGGCGTGGGTACCGCCCGGCGCGCGGTGGGCATCGCCGCCGGGGACTCCGTCTTCGTCGGCCCGGACAACGGGGTGCTGTCCTGGGCGGTCGAGGCGGCCGGCGGCGCCGCCAGGGCCGTCAGCCTTACCAACAGGGCGCTGTGGCTGGACAGCGTGACCGCCACCTTTCACGGGCGGGACATCTTCATGCCGGTCGCGGCCCGCCTGGCGGCAGGCACGCCGCTCGCCGATGCCGGCGACGAGGTGGACGCGGCCAGCCTCGTCCGCCTGCCAAGGCCGGAAAGCCGCGTGTTCGACGGCGGCGCCGAGGGCGAGGTGGTCACCGTGGACAGGTTCGGCAACGTGCAGCTCTCGGTCACCGGGGCGGACGCGGCGCGCGCCGGGATCGTCCCCGGTGCACGGGTCGCGCTGGCATGGCAGGGACGAGACCGCGCCGTGCCGGAGACCGTGCCGTACGGCACGGCGTTCGGCGAAGTCGCCGCGGGCGAGCTGATCGGCTACACCGATAGCGCGGGGTTCGTCTCGGTCGCGGTCAACGGGGGCAGCGCCGCCGGGCGGCTCGGGCTGCGGCCCGGAACCCGGGTGACGCTCACCGTGTCGAAATAGTTAGCGCGCCCGGCGTTCCGTTTCCGGCAGGCGCATGACACCATAAGGGGACTGAATTACCGCATACCGCCCCTTCGCCTAGCCTGGTGGGGATGGCGTGACCGACGTGTCCCGTCTGCTGCGCGGCACGCCGCCGTTCTTGGCGGCGCTCGCCGTCGCGACGACCTTCGCGCTGCCCGCGGCGGCCGCCCAGCCCGCGCGCGCCGCCCAGCCCGCGCGCGCCGTCCAGCCCATGGGGGCCGCCCAGCCCGCGCGCGCCGCGCAATGGTGGCTGCCGGCCCTGCACATACCGCAGGCCTGGCGGGACGTGCCCGGTGCGGGCAAGGGGGTAACCGTCGCGGTGCTGTCCACCGGCGTCGACGCCGCCCACCAGGACCTGTCCGGAGCCGTGATCACCGGACCCGACTACAGCGCGTCAGGCCGCACCGCCGGCGGCCCGTTCTGGGGTGCGGAGGGGACGGCGGTGGCGAGCCTGATCGCCGGGCACGGACACGGGCCAGGTGGCGCCATCGGCATCACGGGGGTCGCTCCCGGCGCGCGGATCCTGTCTCTCCGGGTGACGCTCGAGTACGACGATCCGCTGAACGCGGACACCGCCGTCACCCGGCGGCTGCCGGCCGCCATCGCGGCCGGGATCAGGTACGCGGTCGGCCATGGTGCCCGCGTGATCGCCCTGCCCCTGGACCCCGGCACGCTCGGGCCGGCCGCCTCCGGCGACCCCGCGGCGGCCGGCGGCAGCCCCGCGGAACGGGCGGCGGTCAGCTACGCCCTCAGCCATGACGTCGTGCTCGTCGCACCCGCCGGGGACAACGGCGCGGGGACCGGAACCGTGAACTACCCGGCCGCCTATCCCGGCGTGATCGCGGTCGGCGCCACCACGAGGAACGGCCAGCTCGCCCCGTTCACCAGCGTGCGCTCCTACGTGGCGCTGACCGCGCCCGGCTCCGGCCTCACGGTGGCCGCCCCGGGCGGCGGGTACGCGAGCCTCGCGAGCACCGACATGGCTTCGGCGCTGACCGCCGGGGTAGCCGCGCTGATCAGGTCCGGCTTCCCGCGGCTCACCGCCGCCGAAGTGGCCCAGGCGCTGGAACGCGGCGCCGTGCGGCCGCGGACGCGCGCCGTTCCCGGGACCGGCCGCGGCGCCCTCGACGCCACGGGCGCGCTGGCCGCGGCGGCCGCCATCGCCGCCGCCCGCCCCGTCCCCGCCCGGACGGCACCGCCGTCCCGGACGGCGCCGGCCGGCGGTCCCGGTGCCGCGCATCCGGCTCCCGCCCGGCCGGCGGCCGCGCGGCGGGCCGATATGGGCACGCTGGCCGGATCGTTGCTGCGGGACGCGGTGATCGCGGCCGGCGCCCTGATCGCGGCGCTGGCGGTCGCGCTGTCGCTGACCCGCGCGCGGCGCCGGCGGGCGCTGCCGGGCAGGGTGCCCCGGCAGCCGGGCACGCGGCAGGGCGGCAGCCATGCCCGCCGGCATGACCGCGGAGCGGCCGCGGCCCGGCCGCGGAGCGGCCGCCTGGACCAGGCCGGTCTCCCCAGCGCGGGCAACGGCGGCCCGCGCGTCATCCCCATGCGGGTCGCGGGCACGCTGACCGCGGCGCGCCGCGCGCGGGACGGGAAGGCGGGAGGCGGGCCGCCGTGGGAACCCGCCAGCCCCCCGGAGGCGGAGGGGCCGGCCGCGCGGAGGGCGATCCCCTTGCCGGGCACCCGGCCGGCGCTCCCGGCGGCCGGCAGCCAGCCGCGGACCAGCCCGGACGGGCAGGTGCCGCCATGGGAGCAGGCACCGGAAGCGTTCGCCGCGGCGCCGATCCACGTGGACCTCCCGGACCGGCCGCTCTCCAACACGGGCCCGATGTACGTGTGGAACCCGGCGCGCGCGGATCCCCGCCCCGCCGCGGGCGGCGATGCCCCGGAAGAGGGGGAAGGGCAGGAATTATCCGAACGGGGGCTGGATACTGCGGTAGGGGAAGCCCGCGCCGCCCGTTAGCCGGCGCTGCCTCCCGCGGCGAGCTTGGCCTTCACGTCGGACGCGTACAGGTGCACGTATTCCTGGCCGGACAGCTCCCTGATCGCCTGCATCACCTCGTCGGCGACAGCACGCCGCGCCCTGGCCGGCGGCTCGCCGGCCAGGGCGCCGAACTCCAGCGGCTTGCCGATCCGGATCTCGATCCGCGTCGGGCGCGGTATCGCCGCGCCCGGCGGGAGCATCTTCCTGGTGCCCATCATGGCCACCGGGATGACCGGGGCCCCCGAATGAAGCGCCAGCCAGCCGATGCCCGACCTGCCCCGGTAGAGCCGCCCGTCCGGCGACCTGGTTCCCTCCGGGTAGAACCCGAACAGGTTGCCCGCCCTGATGAGCTCTACCGCCGCCTCCAGGGTCGCCTGCGCCGACCGCGTGTCGTCCCGGTCCATCACGAGCTGGTTGGTCGACCTCAGGTAGGCCGCCCACAGGCGCCCGACCACCCCCCTGGCCTTGAAGTACTCGGCCTTCGCCGGGAAGACGACCGGCCGGTCGATCACCAGCGGCAGGTACACGGAGTCGATGATCGACAGGTGGTTGGACGCGAGGATCGCGCCCCCTGATCTCGGCACGTTCTCCATGCCGGTCACCTTCGGCCGTCCGATCGCGTGCAGGATCGGCCCGACGACGACACGCGAAAACTGGTACTGCACTCGGACGTCCTCTGTCTACCTGGGGCTACCGCCTGCGACGGAAGACCCGGCGAAGGCGGTACCAAGATAACGTGCCCCGTCAGGCGCACTAGAAACGGAGGCGGCCATAGAGATCACCAGTGGCAGCGCGAACGGCAGCGCCGCGGCGGGCACGATGACACCGGAGTCGTCGGCGAACCAGCCGATCACGAGGACCAGCCAGATCAGCCACGCGACCGTGCGGAGCAGCGGCTCGGCCGCGAACGCGAGCGCCAGCATCCGCAGCCGCAGCGCCGCGGGCCGCCAGAGCGCGGCGGCGGCGGCCACCGCCGCAAGCGGGATCAGCCAGCTGAAGGCGCTCACCGTAAGCGTGCCCACGTTGGAGCTGACCTTCCGCGCGAGCAGGTCGCCGCCCCTGCCGTGCAGCAGGTTCCCGGCGAACGTCCCCATGTCCGAGACCCCGGCCGCCGGGAAGAAGTAGCTGACGAGGGCGAACGCGGCGAACAGCCCGAGCCCGCTCACCGCGGTCAGCGCCGCCCGCCGCCAGCCGACCCGCACCCCCGCAAGGTGCATGATCAGCAGCAGGAGGCACGGCACCAGCGCGATCGTCCCGCCGACCTTGGCACCGAACCCCGGCCAGCCGGAGGCCACCACCGCGAAGAGCCCGGCCGCGGACGCCGCCCCCGCCGCCCCGCGGCGTCCCGCCCCGGGGCGGCGGGCCGCGAGGCCGCCCAGCCACGCGGCGGCGACCAGCGCCGCGGTGCAGTAGACGCCCAGCGCCTCGTTGCCGATCCCGTAGAACCGGCCGCCTTCGATCAGCGACAGCCCGAACGGCGCCTCGAGCTGGAGCCGGGATCCTGTCATCACGTCAACGCCGAGGACTGCCACGGTGAACAGGCAGATGGCGCCGAACGGGCCGAGCGCGTCCCGGCGCCACGGTCCCGCCAGGCCGGCCGCGCCGACCGCCAGCGTCCAGGCCACTGCCATGCCGTAGAGCCACACGGCCGGGTGGGCATGCAGCCACCAGGGAACCAGGTTCGCCAGGAACGTGCCGGCCGGAACCGCCGCGGCGAACGCCCCGGCTATCCGCGTCCCCCTCGCCCGGCGCCGCGCGCGCCCCGGCCCGGCTCCCCAGGACATCGCGGCGGGCACCCCGAGCAGGATCGCGTCCGCCAGCGCGTACCAGGCGAAGAACCAGCCGTGGGTGCTGATCCAGACCTGCTCGGCGGTATCCCGCCCGATGAGGATCCGGACCGCGGACGCGAGGCTCCCCCGGTCGCCCCGGGTGATCTGCGCGCCGGTGATCCCGGCCGGCACGGTCCTGCCGAGCCATCCGGCGATCGTCGGCGTGAGGTCGGTGAGCGTCACGATCCCCGGCTGCCGGGTGGATGTGGCGCGCAGCAGCCCGCCGCCGAAGCCCGGTCCGCTGATCACCACGGACCGCAGGTGCGGATTGCCGCCCAGCGCCGCGCCGGGCGCGGTGACCAGCAGCATGCTGTCCGGCGGCAGGCCGGCCACGATACGGGCTAGCTGCTTGTCCGCCACAGCCGCCGCCGTTCGTTCGGGAAAACTGAGGGCGCCTAGGTCGACGACGGTCAGCGGACAGCGGGCCAGCACCGCCGCGGTGATCCGCGACGCTGACGCCAGGTATGAGGAGACGGCGCCGGATGGGGCGGCGAGGGCGAGCGCGGCGCCCGGTCCGACGGCGGTCGCGCAGTCGGCGAGGCTGCCGAGCAGCCCCCAGTCGGGGCTCTCGTGGAACTGCTCGTTATAGCGGATGATCTCGCGCATGGCGGGGACGCGGGCGCCGGCGCCGTGCGGGACGATCGCGGGAAGGGCCGCGCAGGGGCGCGGTCCCTGCGCGCGGGCGCCGCCGTTGAGCGTGAGCCAGCCGTCGCCGGGGCAGGCGAGCGGCTGTTCCGCGTAGTCGACGAGCGCGCCCACCGAACCGGTGCCCGCCAGCCGCCACAGCGTGGGGGTCGTGGCCGGGGTGGCGTAGGTCCAGCGGAGCCCTGATATGCCCACGACCACCACGTGCGCGACCGGCCGCCCCGTGCTGGCCGGCAACGGAGCCGCCCGTGCCGGGTGCGGGCGAGCGGCGAGCAGCGCCGACGCGCTCACGGCGCACAGCGCGGCGCAGGCGGCCGCCCGCCAGGCCCGTCGCAACGCCGTCCTCACCCGGTCAACGGTATCCGCCGCGCCGCGGGTCAGCCGGCGCAGATGCTCTGGTTGGCGGTCCGCGCCTGGAGCTTGACCGGGGTGCCGCCCGGGCTGGCGGAGGCGCCCGGGGCGGCGGTGCTGGCTGGGCTGGCTGGGCTGGCTGGGCTGGCGGTGCCGCCCGGGGTTCCCGCGGCGCCGTGCGCCGCGCCGGCCGACAGCCCGGCCGGGGCGCTTCCGGCGCGGGCCGGCTGAGCGCTGAACAGCGAACCGCTGGCCGGGACGTCATCGCGGAACGAGGCGAAGATCTCGTTGTCTTCCGGCTGCGTCCACAGCACGTTCGCGGTATCGCCGGGGACGACCTCGCCGCGCGGGAAGTTCGGGATGGTGAAGAACGCGATCTTGTCCGGCGGGAGGTCGCGCAGCGATTCCCCGAGGTCGTATAGGCCGGTGATGCCGCCGAGCTGGCTGTCGATGGTCAGCGAGCGAGTGGCCGCGTCCAGGAACCGGTAGACCGCCAGCGGGTTGAGCAGCTCGCTCCTCACTCGGCCGATGACAGATGACATGAAGGCCTGCTGGCGGCCGATCCGGTCCAGATCGCTCCCGTCGCCCAGCGTGTACCTGGCTCGGACGTAGCCGAGCGCCTGGGCCGGGGTCAGCATGTGGCGCCCGGCCGCCAGGTGCAGGTGCGACAGCGGGTCGTTGATGGGCACCGGGTTGCACTCGGGCACCCCGTTCAGCGCCGCCACCATGTCCATGAACCCGGTGAAGTTAACCACCACGAAGTGGTTGATGTAGATCCCGGTGTTCAGCTCGATCGTCTTGACCGTGCACGCGACGCCGAGCGCGGTGTGGTTCCCGTACAGGTTCCCGATCGCGAACGCTTCGTTGATCTTGAACTGCGTCGGCGCGGACATCTTCCCGTTGCCCATCGTGCAGGACGGGATGTTCACCCACGAGTCGCGCGGGATCGACATGACCTCCGCCCACTGCCGGTCAGCCGGGATGTGGACGATCATCAGCGTGTCGGACTGGTCGGTGACGAGGCCCGTGCCGTATCCCCTGCCCTGCCCGTACCGGGTGTCTGACCCGATGAGAAGGATGTTCTCCGCCTGCGGATGCAGGTTGACCGGCTGGCTGCCGAGCAGGCCGCTGATGTTGTCCTGCTGGATGTTCCCGTTGAAATGCCGCAGCAGCGCGTAGCCGGACGCGGTAACGGCGATCAGGAGCACCGCCAGGCTCGCCGTCCCCCAGGCCAGGATCCGCCGCCGGCGGCGCCGCCGGCGGCGGCGGGCGTTCCCGGGCGCGGCCGCGGCCGCGGCGGTGACTTCGGGCGCGGGCACGGCTGCGGGCGAACCGGCGCGCGGACTCGCGTGCCCTGATGCGGTTGGCTGCGGGGTGACGGGGGTGCCTGGTCCCGTGTCCGGCTCACCGGGCGGGAGCGCACTGCCCATGGGTCATCACACCGTTCGAGGCTGGAACGCCGACTACGGCAGAACTTTCCCCGCTGGAAGCGAGCCATGCCGTTACGCGTGTTAATTAAATCCGAACCCTCCCCCGTGCTCCCCGCCCGCCCCGGCCAGCCACCCAAGCGTGCACGCCGTCCGCCTGTCAACCGCACAGACCGGCTCAACCGCGGACCGGCGCGGATCGGGCATCCCGGTCGGCACGCCCCCTTGATCGTGCGACCGGCCGGCCCCCGCGCACCGCCCCGCCCGCGGTGCGATGCCGCCCGCGGTGCGATGCCAAACGCCATGACGAACGCGATTTTCGCGCGGTTTTTCAGATATGACGGCTAGCCATGCAGTTTCCGGGCATGACGGCTTGCCAATGCGCGCTGCGCCGCGCCTGCTATCCGATTGGGGCCTCAATCTGCCCGGTACGCTATGATAAGCCTCGTCCGGAGCGGCCCGATGCCTGACCAATGCCTGAGCGGCCTGACGCGGAGGAGACAATGCGGCTTAACGGAAAGGACCTCCTCGATGACTGAGCTGTCTCGAAGCCTGGTCCCCGATGATGCCGCAGGCGAGCCGCGCGACATCAACACCCAGGTGGCGCATCCCG
>Ga0209061_1004360_pt1 | contig 13727 bp, 8 predicted proteins | sample Coa_R1_10_FD_187157 | JGI IMG/M metagenome (GOLD analysis project Ga0209061, IMG submission 187157) | Surface soil microbial communities from Centralia Pennsylvania, which are recovering from an underground coalmine fire - Coalmine... | ecosystem: Environmental > Terrestrial > Soil > Unclassified...
GCGAGCGCAGCTACTCTGCGCTACGATCCGGCGCGGCGCTACCCGCTGGACGTGTTCGACATCGAGTACCGCCGCGTGGGCGCCACGCCGCTGCTGGCCCGCATCTACCGGCCGCAGGGCCCGGGGCCGTTCCCCGCGCTGGTGGACATCCATGGCGGGCAGTGGACCCGCGGCGACCGCACCGGCAACGGCCCCCTGAGCGAGGAGCTGGCGGCTAGCGGGCTGGTGGTGTTCGCGCCGGACTTCCACCTGGCCACGCCTGCCACGCCGTACCCCACGGCCCTCCAGGACATCCACTACGCGATCCGCTGGTTCAAGGCCCACGCGGTCGAATTCAGCGCCCTGCCGGCGCCGCTCGGCGGGCTGGGCAGCTCCAGTGGCGGCCACCTGATCATGCTCATCGCCATGCGCCCGCGCGACCCGCGCTACAGCGCCTTGCCGCTGCCGGAGGCCCCGGACGCCGACGCCGCGCTGGCGTACCTGCTGCTGCCCTGGCCGATCCTCGACCCCTATGGCCGCTTCATCTTCGCCCAGGCCACCGGCCGCGCCGATATCGTGGCCTCCACCCGCACGTTCTTCGCGCCCTGGGACACGATCTGGGAGGCGAGCCCGGTGGCCATCCTCGAGCGGGGCGAGCCGGTCGAGCGGCCGCCCGCGCTGATCATCCAGGGCACCGCCGACGCCAACGTGACGCCCGCGCTCCAGGAGCGCTTCGTCGCCGCCTACCGCGCGGCCGTCGGGGAGGTACGGCTGGAGCTCTTCCCGGACCAGCCCCACCAGTTCGCCAAGGAGCCCGGGCCGTACACGGAGCGCGCCCGCGCGCTGCTAAAGGAGTTCGTCGCCGCGCAGCTCGCCGCGCGGTGCCCCAGCCCTTGAGCCCGGTGGACGGCTCGCGGCGCGGCGAAGCCTAGTGGCTGGCCCCGCGGCTTGTTACTCTGGAAGCAGAGCGCGTCGGCACGACAGGGAGCCACGTGGTGAACACGCGCGCCGGGCTGGCTCGTTGGCGACTGCCGGCTGCCTTCTGGCGGTTGGTGCTAGTCGGCGCACTGCTCGCCGTGTGTCTGCCCTGCGTGGGCCTGGCGGGGTCGGATGGGCTCCCACCGCCGGCGGCCGCGCCCGCGCACCACGCGATCGAGCTGCCGACGCACGCCGCGGTCGGCTCGCACGCTGCCGGGGGCCTGCCCCCTCAGGCGGCGGCGCCGTTCGGTGCCTGGGCGGCGATCGGTGCCTCACCGTCGGCCCTGACCACACATGTCTGTCATGCCTGGCCCGGGCTCCTGCCCGGCCCCCATGAGGCGGTCGCCTGCCGGCTGGGCGCCTACGCTCGGGCCGTGGTCGCGCTGCTAGATGCCCCGGCCGCCGCGCCCGCGCTCGCCTGGGCGACCGCGCGCACTCCCACGGCGCGGCGCGCGCTGCTGCAAGTGTTCCTGAACTGATCACCTCCGCCTCGGCGCAGGCCCCGCGACGACTAGAGGTGAAGAGGAGGTCGGTTCATGCTGTTGTGGTTTGTTCACCGCGCAGGGGCGGCGCGTGCCGTGGGCGCGGTGATGTTGGTCTTGGCCACGCTCCCCAGGCTGGCCGCGGCGCAGGCCCCGCCCGCTGGCCTCGAACAGCCGATCCCCGTGATCGCCAGTGGCGCGGCCCCGGCGCAAGTGCCGTTCGACCAGCAGTTCATTGACATGATGGTGCCGCACCACCAGGGCGCCGTGGAGATGGCCCGCATCGCGCTCCAGCGCGCTAGCCGGCCCGAGATCCGCCAGCTGGCCGACGACATCGCGCGCAGCCAGTCCGCGGAGATCGATCAGCTGCGGGCCTGGCGCCAGGCGTGGTTCGGTTCGCCGGACACGCCACCGCTGAGCCAGATGCCGATGCTGGCTGGTGCCACGGGCGGTGCGGAAATGGTGCACGATATGAGCGCGGAGGTAGAGCAGCTGCGCGCCGCGCCCGAGCCGTTCGAGTTGGCGTTCATCGACCTGATGATCCCGCACCACCAGAGCGCGATCGAGGCCGCGCGCCTGGCGCTGGAGCGCGCCGAGCACGAGGAGCTGCGCGCGCTGGCTCAGGCTATCATCGCCGCCCAGCAGCGGGAGATCGACCAGCTGCGGGCCTGGCGAGCGGCGTGGTTCCCCGCGCCGGCGCCACCGTCGCCAGGACACCGGGGCCACTGAGTCGGGCGGGGGCGAGTCGCTCCACCGCGCGGCTTGCCCCCTGTCCGAGCTACGGGGCTGGCAAAACGTGGCGGAGTCTGCTACCCTTTGGCAACAGGGTAGCATGCGCCATGTTACCCGCGCACACCGCGGGGGCGTGCGACGACGCCACCCCTGTGGTATTATGTCCGCGTCCCGCCGTCTGTAGGGCTTTGTCTTTCCAACGACGATGAGGTCGGCCCTCGGGCCGACTTTGTTGTTATCTGCGGATCTGGCGTTGCCGCGCGCCTCGGGGGTGTCCGCCGGGCGTGCGAGCCTGAACATATAGAGCAGGGTGCCCGATGGAACAGACTGCCGCACGCCCAGATCACTGTCCTCTCTATGACCCGCGGTTCGAACACGACGCGTGCGGTGTCGGTTTCGTAGCGCATGTAGCGGGCGTGGCCTCCCACGCCATTTTGCAGTACGCCCTGACCTCGGTGGTCAACCTGACCCACCGCGGCGCGGTCGACGCCGATGCCGCGTCGGGCGACGGCGCGGGCGTGCTGACGCAGCTGCCCCGCGGCCTGTTCGCCCGGGAGCTCGCCCGGCTCGGGATCCGCCTGGCCGACCTCAGCCGCCTGGCCGTCGGGATGGTGTTCCTGCCGCGCGACCCGGCCGGCCAGGCGCGCGGGCGCCGGCTCGTGCAGGAGGCTGTGGCGCGCCAGGGGCTCGACTTGCTCGGCTGGCGCGTGGTGCCGGTTCACCCCGAGGTGCTGGGCGCCAAGGCGCGCGACACGCAGCCGCAGATCGAGCAGGTGCTGATCGCGCAGAACGGCGCGCTGGGCCCGAGCGATTTCGAGCGCGTGCTGTACCTGGTACGCAAGGATATCGAGGCCCGCGCCGCGGCCGAGGGGCTGGACACGCTGTACCTGCCCTCGCTGTCGCACCGCACGATCGTGTACAAGGGCCTGTTCGTGGCGCCCCAGCTGGCGGGCTTCTACGCCGACCTGCGCGATCCAGCCTACGAGACGGCGCTGGCTATCTTCCACCAGCGGTACAGCACCAACACGCTGCCCAACTGGCTGCTGGCGCAGCCGTTCCGCATGCTGGCCCACAACGGCGAGATCAACACCCTGCAGGGCAACCGTAACTGGATGCGTGCCCGCGAGCCGGAGCTGGCCTCGCCGCTGTGGAACGGCGACCGCGCGCTGCTGCGCCCCGTGATCTGGGAGGCGGGTAGCGACTCGGCCAGCCTGGACAACGCGCTGGAGTTGCTGGAACGCAGCGGCCGCGACCTGCTGCACGCTATGGCCATGCTAGTGCCCGAGGCCTGGGAGAACATGCCCGACCTCGACCCGCAGCTGCGCGCCTTCTACGAGTACCATGCTTGCCTGATGGAGCCCTGGGACGGCCCCGCGGCGCTGGCGTTCACCGACGGCGTGACGGTCGCCGCCACGCTGGACCGCAATGGCCTGCGCCCCGCGCGCTACTGGTACACCCACGACGGCCTGGTGGTGATGGCCTCCGAGGTCGGGGTGGTAGACCTGCCGGATGAGGCGATCGTCGAGAAGGGCCGGCTGGGCCCCGGCCAGATGATCGCCGTGGACACCGCGCAGGGCGTGTTCTTGCGCAACGAGGAGATCAAGCGCGAGCTGGCGCGTCGGCGCCCCTACGGCGCCTGGCTCGACGCCGAGCTGCGCCGGCTAGAGGCACCACCGCCCCCGCCCACAGCGCTGTACGGCCGCGGCTTCTACTGGCCCCACGGGGACGGCCGCTACACCAACGGCGCGGCGCACGCGGAGGGGGGCGATCCGGCCGCCGAGCTGCAGCAGCAGCAGCGCGCGTTCGGCTACACCGCCGAGGACGTGCGCCTGATCATCCGCCCGATGGGCGCCACCGGCCACGACGCGGTGTGGTCGATGGGCGACGATACGCCGCTGCCGGTGCTGTCCGAGCACCCGCGCAGCTTCTACAACTACTTCCGCCAGCGCTTCGCGCAGGTGACCAACCCGCCCATCGACCCGCTGCGCGAGCAGCTCGTGATGTCGCTGTCGACCTACGCCGGGGCGCGGCCGAGCGTGCTGGAGGAGAGCCCGGCGCACGCCCATTTGATCCACCTACCCACCCCGGTGCTGCTGGCCCACGACCTGGAGCGGCTGCGCGCGCTGGGCCACGACCCGGCGTTCAAGAGCGCCACGCTGCGCACGCTGTGGCCGGTGCGCGAGGGCGTCGAGGGCCTGGAACGCGCGCTGGACCGCCTGTGCACCGAGGCCGAGCAGGCGGTGGATGCGGGGGCGCATCTGTTGATCCTCTCGGATCGCGGGGTGGACGCCGAGCACGCGCCGCTGCCGATGGCCCTGGCGGTGGGGGCGGTGCACCACCACCTGATCCGCGCCGGCAAGCGCCTGCGCGCCGACCTCATCGCCGAGACGGGCGACGCCTGGGACATCCACCACTTCGCGGTGCTGATCGGCTACGGCGCCAGCGCGGTGCACCCCTACGTGGCGCTGGCCACCGCTGCGGCGCTGCCGGGCGAGCGCGGCCTGGAGGAGCTGACGGTCGAGGAGGCGCTGCTGAAGTTCCGCGCTGCCGTCGAGGCCGGCCTGCTGAAGATCTGCTCCAAGATGGGCATCTCGTGTCTGTCGAGCTATCGCGGCGCGCAGATCTTCGAGATCGTCGGGCTCGACCAGGCGTTGGTCGACCGTGCCTTCGCCGGGACGCCCTGCCGCATCGGCGGGCTGGGCCTGCGCGACCTGGCCGACCAGGTGTTGCGCCGCCACCGCGAGGCGTTCACCGCGCCGGCCAACGGGCGCCTGCGCGACTACGGTTTCGTGCGCTACCGCGGCGACGGCGAGCGGCACGGCTACGCGCCGCCGGTGGTGAAGGCGATGCACCGCGCGGTGGCCAGCGGGCGCTACAGCGACTACCAGGAGTTCCGCGCGCTGGTGGAGGCCACCGGGCCCTTGAGCATCCGCGACCTGCTGACCTTCCGGCCCGCCGGGCCCCCGGTACCGCTGGAGGAGGTCGAGCCGGTGGCGGCGATCCTGAAGCGGTTCGTGAGCACGGCGATGTCGCTGGGCGCGCTGAGCCCGGAGGCGGTGCAGACGCTGGCCATCGCTATGAACCGGATCGGCGCGCGCAGCAACTCGGGCGAGGGCGGCGAGGATCCCGACTGGTACCGCGACACGAGCTGGGGCGTGCCCGCGCACAACAAGATCAAGCAGGTGGCCTCCGCGCGCTTCGGCGTGACGGCGCTGTACCTGGCGCACGCCGAGGAGCTGGAGATCAAGATGGCGCAGGGCTCGAAGCCCGGCGAGGGCGGCCAGCTGCCGGGCCACAAGGTGTCGGCGATGATCGCCCGCCTGCGCCACGCGGTGCCCGGCATCGCGCTGATCTCGCCGCCGCCACACCACGATATCTACAGCATCGAGGACCTGGCGCAGCTCATCTATGATCTCAAGATCGCCAACCCCCGCGCGCGCATCGGCGTCAAGCTCGTCTCCGAGGCGGGCGTGGGCACGATCGCCGCCGGGGTGGCGAAGGCGTATGCCGACTACATCCTGATCTCGGGGCACGAGGGCGGGACGGGGGCCTCGCCGCTGAGTTCCATCAAGAACGCCGGCTGCCCCTGGGAGCTGGGCCTGGCCGAGACGCAGCAGGTGTTGATGCTCAACGACCTGCGGGGCCGCGTGCGGCTGCGCACCGACGGCGGGCTGAAGACCGGCCGCGACATCGTGATCGCCGCGCTGCTGGGCGCCGAGGAGTACGGCTTCGGCACGTCGGCGGTGGTGGCCATCGGCTGCGATATGGCGCGGCAGTGCCACCTCAATACGTGCCCCACCGGCATCGCCACGCAGCGCGAGGACCTCCGCTGGCGGGCGTTCGGCCCGCCCGACGACCCCGCGCGGCGCCGCGCCATCATGGAGCAGAAGGCGCAGCACCTGATCAACTACTTCACGCAGATGGCGCAGGAGGTGCGCGAGCTCCTGGCCTCGCTGGGGCTGCGCTCGCTGCAGGAGGCGATCGGCCGTACCGATCTGCTGGCGCCGGCCCCCCCGGCCAGCCCGCGCGCGGCGCGGCTCGACCTCAGCGCGCTGCTCGCGCCGCCGCCCGCGGACCGGCCGCGCCGCTGCGAGCAGCCGCGCAACGACCGCCCGGGCGACATCCCGTTCGACGAACAACTCCTCCGCGACGCGCGGCCGGCGCTGGAGCGGCGCGAGCCGGTGACGCTGCACTACGCGATCCGCAACGACCAGCGCACCGTCGGCGCGCGGCTGTCGGGCGAGATCGCGCGGCGCTGGGGCAGCGCGGGCCTACCCGACGGCACCATCGAGGTGCATCTGCGCGGCACCGCCGGCCAGAGCTTCGGCGCCTTCTGCACGCGCGGGCTACGGCTGGTGCTGGTGGGCGAGGCCAACGATTACGTGGGCAAGGGGCTGTGCGGCGCGGAGATCATCGTGCGGCCGCCGCCCACGGCGCGCTTCGCCGCCCACGACAACGTGATCGTGGGCAACACGGTGCTCTACGGCGCCACCAGCGGGCGGCTGTACGTGGCGGGCCGTGCCGGCGAGCGGTTCGCCGTGCGCAACAGCGGCGCGCTGGCGGTGGTCGAGGGCACCGGCGACCACTGCTGCGAGTACATGACCGGCGGCGTGGTGGTGGTGCTCGGCAGCACGGGCCGCAACTTCGGCGCCGGCATGTCGGCGGGCGTGGCCTACGTGCTGGACGAGGCCGGCGACTTCCCGCGCAAGGTGAACACGGAGCTGGTCTACCTCGAGCGGCTGCGCGAGGAGGCCGATTTCGAGCGCCTGGTGCAGCTGCTCGAAGAACACGTGGCCGCCACCGGCAGCGCGCGGGCGCGGGCGATCCTGGACGACTGGGACACCTACGCGCCGCGCTTCTGGAAAGTGGTGCCGTACCCGCCCGCCGTGCAGCAGCACACGCCCGGCCACCAGGCGGCCGACACGGGCACCGTGGCGCCCAACACCGACGCCCCCGCACGGGTGCACAAGGGCTAGCGGCCGCCCCCGTGGCGGGGAGAAATCCTTCCCGGCGGCTGTCGGGCGTCGGTAGACTGTAGAGGCGTGCGGCTATCGCCACCGCACGTGCCTGTTGCCCCTCGCCAGGACGCCAGTGGCGCCCGAGCGAGGGGAGCGTCTGCGCTGTTTGCCGCAGAAGCATGCCTGGGCGCCACCCGCAGCGCAGCGAGGACCGACGATGATCCAGGCCGAACACTTGACCAAGTACTACGGCCCGCGCGCCGCCGTGCGCGATGTGACCTTCGAGGTCGCCAAGGGGGAGATTCTCGGTTTTCTCGGCCCCAATGGGGCGGGCAAGTCGACCACCATGCGCATGCTCACGGGCTACCTCCCGCCCACCAGCGGCACGGCCAAGATCGCCGGCTACGATATTCTGACCCACTCGCTGGAGGCGCGCCGCCACATCGGCTATCTGCCCGAGAATGTGCCCTTGTACCCAGAGATGGCGGTGGCGGACTACCTCCACTTCATGGCCGAGATCCGCGGCCTCACCAACAGTCGCCAGCGGCGGCAGCGCGTGGACGCCGTGATGGAGCAGACCAACCTGACCCACATGCGCGACCGGCTGATCGCCAAGCTGTCGAAGGGGTACCGGCAGCGGGTCGGGTTGGCCCAGGCGCTGGTGGCCGATCCCGAGGTGCTGATCCTCGACGAGCCGACGATCGGCCTGGACCCGAAGCAGATCATCGAGACGCGCAACCTGATCAAGAGCCTGGCCGGCGAACACACGGTCATCCTGAGCACGCATATCTTGCCGGAGGTCAGTGCCACCTGCCAGCGCGTGATCATCATCAACGACGGTGAGATCGCCGCTGTCGACACGCCCGAGAATCTCACCCGCCGGCTGCGCGGGGCGGAGACGCTGCAGCTCGAGGTGCGCGGCCCGCGTGAGGCCGTGGCGCAGCTGCTGCGCGCGCAGCCGCAGGTGCTGGACGTGGTGGCCGAGCCGGCGCCCGATGGGCGCACGCTATTCACCGTCTCGTGTGCCCTGGGCAGCGACCTGCGCGAGCAGTTGGCCGCGGCGGTAGTGGGCGCGGGCTACGGCCTGGCCGAGCTGCGCAGCGTGCGGCTCAGCCTGGAGGAGATCTTCCTGCGGATCATTACCGAGGAGCCGCAGGCCGAGCCGGTCGAGGCCTGACGGAGAGCACGTCGCATGCGTAATATCTGGGCGATTGCCCGCCGCGAGCTGTATGCCTACTTCGTCTCGCCGATCGCCTACGTGGTCGGCGGGCTGTTCCTGCTGATCAGCGGCTTCTTGTTCTCGCTCATCCTTAATCTCAGCAGCGAGGCGACCATGCGGCCGCTGTTCGGCAACCTCTCGGTGATCTTCCTGTTCGCCGTGCCATTTCTGACGATGCGCCTGCTGGCCGAGGAGGCGCGCAGCGGCACCCTCGAGCTCTTGCTCACCGCCCCGGTGCGCGACTCGCAGCTGGTGCTGGGCAAGTTCTTGGGCGCGCTGCTGCTGGTGCTGGCGATCCTGGCCTGCACGGCGATCTACCCGGCGATCCTGCTGCTGGCCGGCAACCCCGACCGCGGGCCGATCCTGGCCGGCTACCTCGGCATCGTGCTCCAAGCGGCGGCGTTTTTGGCCATCGGGCTGTTCGCCTCGTCGCTGACGCAGAACCAGATCATCGCCGCCATGCTCACGTTCGTGATCCTGCTGCTGCTGTGGCTCAGCGACGCGCTGGGCAACTACACGGGCGGGCGCATCGGCGATTTGTTCCGGTTCCTGAGCATCACGCGGCACCTGGACGAGTTCCCGCGCGGGATCATCGACACGCGCCACGTGGTGTACTTCCTGAGCGTGATCGCCGTGGCGCTGTTCCTCACCGTCCAGTCGGTGCAGTCGCGGAGGTGGCGCTGATGGCCACGCTACTCGAGCGTATTCGCCTCCCCGTGCTCGTGGTGGGCGGCTTGGCACTGCTGGCCGCGGGAGCATGGTATCTGGTCACCGGCGAGTTCGGTCTCCCGCCGCGTGTGCTGCTGGTGGCCGGCGTGCTGCTGGTGGGCATCTATGTGGCCATCGAGCCGGGGGAAGTCGCTGGGGCACTGGGCGCGCGCACCACGCGCTACGGTGCCAACACCGTGCTGGCGGTCGTCTTGTTCGTCGGGATTCTGGGGCTGGCCAACTTCCTGAGCATCCGCTACTCGCACCGCTGGGATGTCACCGCCAGCGGGCAATTCTCACTCTCCGCCCAGACCCAGAAGGTGCTCGATGGCCTCACGCAGCCGGTCCACATCGTGGCGTTCATGACCCCGGGCGAGCAGCTCACCGAGAACACCGAGTCGCTGTTGCGCAACTACGAGACGGCCTCGGGCGGCAAGCTGAGCTGGGAGCTCATCGATCCTGATGCCAACCCCGGCCTGGCACGCCAGTACAACATCCGCCAGTACAACACCCTGGTGCTCCAGCAGGGCGACAAGCGCCAGGACACCACGAGCCTGGACGAGGCGGGCATCACCGCCGCGCTGATCAAGCTAACGGCGGCCCAGCAGCCAAAGGTGTACTTCCTGACCGGCCACGGCGAGCGCAGTCCGGAGGCCACCGGCCAGGATAGCTACTCGCAGATGCGGCAGGCGCTGCAGAACGACAACTTCCAGGTCGCATCGCTCAACCTGCTCACCGCCCAGACGGTACCGGCCGACGCGGCGGCGGTGATCATCGCCAGCCCCCAGCAGCCGCTGCTGCCCGAGGAGCTGACCGCGCTGAACCAGTACCTCGACGCCGCGGGCCACGTGTTCCTGCTCGCCGACCCGCGCACGGCCGAGTACCTGGCACCGCTGCTACAGCGCTGGAACCTGTCGTTCAGCGGCGACCTCGTGGTGGATTTGGCCAACGCCCTGCAGATCGGCCAGCTCGCCGACCCGCGCGCCATCGTGATCCAGCAGTTCGGCTTCCACACGATCACCCGCGACCTGGCGCGCGACCGCACGCCCGTGCTGTTCGTGGAGGCAACCAATCTCAACCTACCAAGCGAGCAGCAGTCGGGGGTGCAGATCACGCGGCTGGTGGAGACCAGCGCCGACCGCAGCTGGACCAAGAAGCTGGACGCCCAGACCATCGAGTTCCAGGAGGGGGTGGACCAGCGCGGGCCGCTGGTGCTGGCGGTGGCTGTGGAGGCGGACGCGCCCAACGCCCCCGCGCCGCCCGACCGGCCCGATGCCCCGCCGGCCGCGCGGCCGAAGACGCGGGCGGTGATCGTGGGCGACGCCGACTTTCCCTCGAACAACGTCGCGCGCCCGCCGTTCTTCAACCGCGACCTGTTCGTGAACGCGGTGAACTGGCTGACCGGCTCCGAGGAGCTGGCATCGCTGCGTGCCCGGCCGCCTGAACAGCGGCAGATGTTCCTCACGGGCGTGCAGCGCAATACGATCTTCTTCACGACCGTGCTGTTCCTGCCGGCGCTGGTCCTGGTGGCGGGCGGCCTGGTGTGGTGGAACCGGCGATGAGCTTTCGCACGACCTGGATCCTGCTGGCGGTGTTCCTGGTATTCGGCGCGGGCGTGTACTTCTTCGAGATCCGCCCGCGGCCGGAGGTGTCCAGCCTCGACCCGAAGCTGCAGATCTGGAAGGTGGATAAGGACGCGGTGAACCGCGTGGTTACCATGGCCGGGGGCCAAGAGCAGGTCATGGAGAAGCGGGCCGACGGACTGTGGTACCTGATGCCGCAGGATGTACGCGCCGACTACTGGCGCATCAGCGGTACCCTGATCCGGCTGAGCAACATGCGCGCCAGCCGCAAGGTGACGGATACCCCCACCGACCTCGCCACTTACGGGCTGGATCAGCCGAAAGACTCGCTCACTCTCGGCCTGCCCGACGGCCAAACCTACACCCTGCTGATCGGCGACAAGACGCCCAACGAGGGCGGCTACTACGCCAAGCAGCCGAACAGCGACACCGTGTGGGTGGTGGGCACGTTCAATGTCGAGGACATCGAGCGGTTCGTGAAGGAGCCCGCCTACGAACCAACTCCAGCGCCCTCGCCGCAGCCGTCAGCGACTCCGGAGGCGACCGCGAGTGCCACGGCCACATCGAGTGCGACCGCCACGCCGGGCGCGGGGGCCCCGGTCGGCCTGCCCACGCCGGGGGTAGCCGCTACGCCCGGCTCGTAGCCCGGGCTGGTTGCGCCCCTGCCCCCGCTCTGGCTCGCCCACCCGCCCCGACCCGTGCGCGCCGCGGCTCAGCTCCCGCGCAGCCCCCGGATGAAGCCACTCTGGTCCAGCTCGCGTACCAGCCGATCGTCGTAGAAGGCGCGAGGATCGGCCGCCCGGGCCTCGGGCCGCTCGAGTGCCACTAGGTCGAGCACGCCCTGCAGCGCCGCTTCCGCGGGATACGGCACGTCCTGGAGATCCTCTACGAAGAGCTGGTAGCTGCGCTCCAGGATCTCGTCGTCGTCGGTGCTGGTGCCCTGCGCTAATAGGCGCTTGGCCAGCGCCTTATCGCGGCGTAGGATCTCCACTGCCTCGATGTGCGCCTGGAGATAGCGGCGCACCGCTTCGGATCGGCTGGCCAGGAAGTCGCGGCGCACCGCGAGCACGTTGGTCGGGAACGGCACGTGGTACTGCTTGGTATCGGCGACCTTGGGGAAGCCGAGCCGCTCGGCCTGGAAGTTGGTCGGCACGGCCACTACTGCCGCGTCGACGGCCCCCGCTACCAGCCCGTTGATCTGGTCGCGCGCCGTGCCGAGCTGGATGATCGTCGCGTCGCGCTCGTAGCTGAGGCCCGCGCGCTCCAGGAAGATGCGGGTGGCCATGTCGATGCCCGCGCCGCGGCGCGTGATGCCGATCCGCTGGCCGCGCAGGTCCTCGATGCGCCGAATCTCGGGCCGCGCGTGCAGGAAGTAGCGCATCTCGTTGCTGTAGCCCGCCACGACTACCAGGTCACCGCCGACCAGGTCGTACTCCACCACAGCTAGGCCGGTCATCAGCGCGAGGTGCACGTCGCCCGCGGCCATGGCCGGCGGCGCCTGCGCCCCGGTGAGGATGGAGACCACCTCGGCCTGCAGCCCATACTTCTCGAACAGCCCCAGCTCTTGCGCCGCCCACACGGGCAGCGTCTCGGCGCTGATGAACGTGATGGCGATCTTCAGCGGCTCGCGGGCGTTCGGGGCCGCTGGCACCGTCCCGGCCGATCCAGCCCCCTGGGAGCCCGCGGCCGCCCCGGTCGTGGACGCAGCTCCGCCCGACCTGCCGCCACTGGTGCAGGCGAGCAGCAGGAGTGACAGGAGGAGCACGGCGCCCCGGTGGTAGCCGCGCGAGCAGACTAGTCGCTTGATCACTCTTGCTCCCTCTGGCACGATCTCGCCCCAGTGTAGCGCACTGCTGCCCCGGGGCCGCCTGGCGGTGCGCGGGCAGCTCGCGACAAGCTATCGGCGGGGGCTACAATTCCGGCCGACCCCTCGGGAGGAGGCACCGCGATGGCAGCCGAAGCGCGCGACCTGGCGCTCGTCGCACACCACGATCTCGGCGGCGTCGGCAACGGGGGCGAGGGGCTGGTGCTCCAGGTGCGCCCCGACGGCCGCCGCATCTTCTACATCGCTCACGAGTCGGCCCCCCTAGCCGTCTCTATCCTCGACGTGACCGACCCGCGGCAGCCCGAGCTGCTCGCCCAGCTGCCCGTCGAGCACCCGCGCGTGCGTGGCAACTCGCTGGCCGTAGTGGACAACCTGCTGCTGGTCGCCCGCCAGGTGGCCCAGGCCGGCGAGCAACCGGCAGGGCTGTGGCTGTACGACGTCTCCGACCCCGCCGCGCCGCGCGCCCTGTCGTTCTTCGACACTTCGGGCGGCCTCTCGCGCGGCGTGCACTTCGTGTGGTGCGTGGATGGCCAGTACGCGCACCTCTCCACCGGCGCGCCGGACTTCGTGCCTACCTACCCGCCCGACGACCAGTTCTACATGATCGTGGATATCCAGGACCCCGAGCACCCGCGCGAGGTGGGCCGCTGGTGGCTGCCCGGCACACGCCAGGGCGACGAGGCGCCGCCCATCACCCCGCGCCGCCGGCCGCGCGACAACGGCGCGCGCCTGCACAACGCCAACGTCCTGCCGGCGCGCCCGGACCGCGCCTACCTGGGCTACATCGACGGCGGCGTGATCGTGCTGGATATCAGCGACCCCACGGCGCCGCGTATGGTCGGTCGCCTGGTGTATCCCGACGACCTGCCGGGCTACGCTCACACTGCCACCCCGCTTCCCAGCCGCAACCTGCTGGTGGTTGCCGAGGAGTCGGTGATGCCTGCCTGCCAAGACGCGCCAAAGCTGGTGCGCCTGGTGGACATCACCGACGAGACGCAGCCGCGCTTCCGCAGCGCGTTCCCGCTGCCGGCCAACCGCGACGAGTTGTGCCAGCGCGGCGGCCGTTTCGGCGCCCACAACGTGCACGAGATCATGCCGCTGCCCGGCTGCGGTGTGTCGGAGCACTTCGTGGTGGGCACCTTCTTTGCGGGCGGCGTGCGCCTGTACGACATTCGCGACGCCGACCATCCCGAGGAGATCGCCTACTACATCCCCGAGCCCCCGCCCGACTCACCGATGGGCGCCATCCAGCTGAACGACGTG
>Ga0209061_1004362_pt1 | contig 13724 bp, 18 predicted proteins | sample Coa_R1_10_FD_187157 | JGI IMG/M metagenome (GOLD analysis project Ga0209061, IMG submission 187157) | Surface soil microbial communities from Centralia Pennsylvania, which are recovering from an underground coalmine fire - Coalmine... | ecosystem: Environmental > Terrestrial > Soil >...
TCACGGGATCTTCGCCCACAACTTGGTCAAGGTTGCCGGGTTGATCCGATGACGGTCCAGAAGCCGACCAGATAGAGAGACCAGCCTCGGCCGGCGATTGGCCAGGGCGCCTATTTCAGGTCGAAGTGACTAGGTGCGACCAGGTCGGTTCCTCACGCGCTGGTGCTGGGGGAAGCCCGTGTCGAGCGAGAAAAGTGGCGACGCTCGTCTCGGACACGGTGACCCGAGCGTCCGCATATCCCCGAGGATGCGTAGGTAGCCCTATCGTGGCTTTTCCCGCGCGAAGCGCAGGATAGCGTCGACGGTCTCTCGTTCATTAAAGTGATGGTCGCCCAGGTCGCCGGTTAGGGTAGGTCCAGCGTCGAGCCAAAGGACGGAGATGCCAGGCGAGGATCGTCTTCCACCGCTATGTGCGCTCGGAGAAAGAGTCGGCGGTGCCCGAGGTAGAAGACCAGCGGTTCCTCCTCGACGAGAAGGAACTCGTTGAGGGCCATCCCCGTGGGGTCCAGATAGGTGGAGAGGCGGAAGATGCCGTCGGCGATCTCGATGACGGTGGTATCCATGTCTGAGTCAAGGTTGTGGCCCCGAGGTGACTTGCTGATCGGCGGCGGCGGCCAGGGCGGCGACCACCTCGGGGTAGATATGCGCCAGCTTGCGCCGCACCAGGCGGCCCATGAGCGTTTTGTTCCAGGAGGCTGCCCAGCGGACCGTGGTCCCACCGGAAGAGGTTGGGGTCAGGGTCACGTCCGCGCGGTAGTTCTTCACAGGTAGGCCACTCACCACCTTGTAAGCGAGGTTCCGGGGCGGGTTAACCTCCAGGATCTGCTCGACGCTCGTCGTGCGCCGACCGTAGCGGAACCACTGGATCGAGCCCTCTTGCGACGGGCCGGCGGAAGGTGGGCGGTAGCCACCGTCGTTCCAGGGGCCCCAGTGGGCATAGCTGTTCGCGTCGGCCACGAGGGACCACACGACCTCAGGTCCGGCTCGGGTCGTCCCTTGGGCTTCCACCGACAGTTGACGCATCTGGCCTGGCTCCTCTCTGTACCACCTGGTACGTGTACCATATGGTACGGTTAGTCGTGGCCAGCTCGCAAGCCAGAGACCGCTTGCTCCACGCCGCGGTCGAGCATGCCTTGGAGCACGGGATCTTGGATCTCAGCCTCCGTGAGATTGCCGAGTCGATCGGCACGAGCCATCGGATGCTGATCTACCACTTCGGCTCACGGGAGGGTCTTCTCGTCGCCGTCGTCCGCGAGGTGGACCGGCGCGAACGGGAGCGTCTTGGCACTGCTTCGCTGTCGATTGTCGACGCACGCCGACGGTGGGATCACCTGGCCCATCCGTCCCTGAGGGCACAAGAGCGCCTCTTCTTCGAGATCTACGTCCATGCGCTCTTGGGTCGCCCAGGCACCGAGGGTTTCTTAGACGAGGCGGTCGAGGGGTGGATCGCTCCCGTGAGGGCGGTGCTGGTCGACGCAGGGATCGACGAGGACAATGCCGAGGGGCTCGCCCGCCTCGGGTTGGCGGTGACGAGGGGTCTCCTGCTTGACCTGTTGGCGACTGGCGACATTGCCGGAACCACCCGGGCGTTCGAGCTGTTCACCCAGCTGCTCGAGCTGGTGTCGGAGCATGACCTCGGTCACGTGTGAGCTCGGGGTCTGACGTTGAGCGAAGGCACCGGCTTGTCGGGGCCCCGCGGGCTGGCGGTGCGATGGCCGTAACCCCGAGCCCAGCCGCCTCGACGGCCGCGCTCATCGGGTTCGGGTCCGGTAGAGCCATCGTGTTACCTCCTCACGTGATGGCCGGGTGGGCGTAGAGGCCGCCGAGCTTGTCGTCGTTGAGCAGTAGGTAGATGCGGGTGATCTTGTCGTCGTGCTGCTCGCCGGTGAGGACGAGAGGCATGACGCTGTCGATCTCGACGACGAGGGCGGCTGCTCCATTGATGGTCACCTCTTGGAGGGCGGTCACCTCGCCCCGGCGGGCGAGGTTGATGGCGAGGCGAGCCACTCGCTCTGCTCCGACGACGGGGTGGCGTGCGGCATGGTGGTCGGGACCGCCGTCGCTTATGAGCACGACGTCGGCGTCGAGAAGCTCCAAGGTGCTTTCGAGGTCGCCAGCGCTGACGGCCGCCAGGAGCTTGCGCAGGAGTCTGGGGTCGAGGTCCTGTGGCGGTGCGGGGCGCTCTTCGCGCAGTCGCCGCCGCGCCCGGGTGGCGATTTGGCGGCAGGCTGCTTCGCTTTTGTCGACAGCTGTGGCGATAAGCGCGTAGGGCTCGCCGAACACCTCGGCGAGCAGCCACACGGCCCGTTCGGTTGGGCTGAGACGGTCGAGCAGCATCAAGAACCCGAGAGTGAGGGACTCGGCCATCTCGACGTGGTCCTCTGGGGTGTGCTCGAGTGCGATCGGTTCGGGGAGCCACGGCCCGACGTAGCGCTCGCGTCGCCGGGCGATCGTCCGGGCCCGGTCGAGGGCGAGGCGGGTGGTGACGGTCGTGAGGTAGGCAGCAGGACGATCGATCGTCTCGTGATCGACCCCTTGCCAGCGGATCCAGGCTTCTTGGACGACGTCCTCGGCGTCGGCGTAGCTCGAGAGGATGCGGTAGGCGAGGCCGAGCAGCCGCGCTCGCTCGGCGGCGAAGACCTCGTCGTCGGAGTTCACCGCCCCACCATGGCACTGTCGTTGGCTCGTTGGCGCTTCGCATGATCGACAGCGGCTCGCCCAGCGGCTTCCCCGCTGGCCAGGGAGGCGTCGGCGAGGAGGCCTACCGGACCGACCCAGTCGCCGGCTATGAACACGCCCGCCGTTCCGGTCGCGTCGATGGCGGGTCGTCCACCAAGCCCTGAGCCTGGGCGTGGCAAGGCGTGGCAGACCGTCATCTCGTGCAGGAACCGTTGGGTGATGACGTCCGCGTCGGAGATTCCGCAGCACCGGGCGAGGGCCCACAGCTCGGCTCTGTCCTCGGCGGAGGCCCGGGCGCCGTAGCGCATGACGTGGACGACCGCCCCACCGGGGGGAGCGAGCCGCGCTTTCGGGCTGTGGGTGGATAGATACAGCGGTTGGTCGAGCCCGAAGGCGACCATGGTGGCGGGCACCCGGCGCAGCCCGAGGTCGAGGCAGGCCGCCGTTGCCGGCGCACCGAGCTCCCATGAGGGGGGGTGGGGGAGCAGCGCTCGTGCCGCTGCGGGGCTGCCGGCGGCGACCACGACCGACGCGGCCCACAGGGTCCTCGCTGGCGTGTGCACCTCGAAGGTGCCATCCGACCTGGCGTGGAGGGCTGTCGCCCGCTCGCTCTCGAGCACCTTCGCGCCGCCAGACGCCGCGACGGCTTCCAGGCCGTCGACGAGGGACTGCCAGCCGCCGTCGAGGTAGATGACACCTTTGAGGGCGAGCTGCAGTTGGGCGACGACGGCATCGGCAGAGACGAGCTCGAGGTGACCGGCGTAGGTAGCGACGCGCGTCAACGCCGAGACCACTCCCGCTCCCCGGGAGCTGAGGCCGAGCGAGGCGATCCACTCGGCGGCACTCATTTCGGCCATTTCGGCGAACGAGTGACCTTCGCGCTTTGGAAGGGTCGAAAGTAGCCGAGCGAAGTGGACCTTGTCGGAGAGGCCGAGCACCCGCGTGCGGAGCAGCGACCCGGCCGAGGTGGGAAGCCGAGCGAGCTCGCCCGTTGCCTCCTTATACCCCGACACGGCTCGGTGGGGAGGCGACCCGGTGAAGTCGATACCCAGCCGGCTGAGCACCTTGGAGCCAACTCCGGCTCGGTAGAGGGCGTGGGGCCCCTGGTTCAAGACGAACCCTTCCCGCGTGTCGCTTCGCGCCCGGCCCCCCGCCGCGCGCACTTCGCACAGCACGACCGACGCTCCATCTCGCGCCGCCACTGCCGCCGCCACCAGGCCGGCAAGGCCTGCCCCGACGACCAGCACCTCGATATCGCACCTGGGGTCCACGGGCACCTCCTCGAAACTCGTCCGAAGGCCTTGACGCCGATGCCCGCCATGCTGTGACACCCAAGCTGCTCGGAACACCCATGTCACCAAAGGCACCTACAGGCCGTGGATAAGCCTCCCGCGAAGAAAGTCGACAACCCGGACGCCCGGTACAACCTCAAGACACTGCCCCCACCTGGCTCGCCACGGGCCACGACGTACGAGCCGGTCGCCAGCGACGGTACGCGCGCCCCGCTGCTTTGCCGCACCCGACAATGCCCGGCTGGTTCGACCCCAGGGGGACAGGTGACGGGCAGTCGCAGGTACTCCCGACGTCCCGAAAGGAGTTCGTCCCGTGGGTAGGTTTCGGGATGACGACATGGGCTGTCCGACACGAATGGGTCTCTGTCAGCTTCGACGTCGAGGTCATGGGATCCCGGTGCTTCAGCTGGCGGAAGGTCAGTCCCGATCGCCTCGGCGAGTCCACGCCGTGCTCGTGGGATGAACAACGCAGTTTCGTCGACTGCCCCGGCGCGGTCCATCAAGGTGAGCGCCGAGGCCGAGGCGTCCATGGCGATCCCGTTGGTGACGCTGAAGCGCTCGACGGCGGGACCGACGCCATTGGTGGCGTACAGGCCGAACAGGAACCGACCAATGATATCAACAGTCCAGTGGACGACCGTCGCCCTCGCCGCGCAGCGAATGACCCGTCCGTCGCTTCGCCGGCAGACCCTCGTGGTGCGCCCCGTAAGGGTGCGACCAGAGCACTGGCGACGCCGCATTCGATGAGCGGCGCGAGATCGGCCACATGGGCGGGAAGGCCGCGCACGGAGGTGACCGCGGCCCACAGGATGATCGCGACCTTCCGAGAACTCGGTCGCGGCGGTGACCAGGGAGTTTCCGCCGGATGGATCGGACTACGGTGCGGCCTCGCCATGAGCCAATTTGACCGTTTCGGCTCTCACTGGTCCCCAGCCGACGATGGCCTTCTTCGAAGTGCTCGTCGACGAGCTGGCCTCGTTCGCGTTGACCGACGAGATCATCGACGGCGACGCGGCCGTGGTCCTTTTCCACACCGAGGTCGGCTCCCGCTCGGCACAGGGCCTCAACGTCGTCGGCATGCTTCCGTCCGGTGCCGCGTGGGCGAGGCGTCGGGTCTCGTCGACGTGCAGGACCTGCTCGGCGCTCGTCGTGCTCTGACCGTAACGGAACCACTGGACCGAGCCCTTTTCCGACAGACAGGCGGAAGGCGGGCGGTAGGCCCCGTCGCTTCACGAGCACCAGTTTCGCGTCCGCGACGAGCGACCACACGACCTCGGGTCCGGCTCGGGTCGTCGCTTCGGCTTCCACCGATAGTTGACGCATCTGGCCTGGCTCCTGTCTGTACCATATGGTACAGTTAGCTGTGGCCAGCTCGCAACCCAGGGACCGCTTGCTCCATGCAGCTGTCGAGCACGTCTTGGGCCAGGGGATCGTGAACCTGAGCCGGCGTGAGATCACCGTGGCGATCGGCACGAGCCACCGGATGCTGATCGACCACTTCGGGTCACGCGAAGGTTTGCAAGTGGCTGTCGTGCGCGAGGTGGAGCGGCGCGACCGGGAAAGCCTCGGTGCCGTGGGGTCAGAGGCTGGCTGTCAGGTTTCGAGCTGCCCAGGTGTCTTAGGGGTATGCACACTGCGTACCTTGGTGTGGCGAGCCTGGCCGCACTCATGAACGGCTTTGCCGCATCGATGAATTTCGTTGGTGCCAACTTCGTCAAGGCGGTGGCTGACAAGGTTCAGGTTTCGCAGAAGTGGATGGTCCCCTTCGGCGTCCTCCTGGCGGCCGGGGCGGTGGGGCTTGTGGCCGGCGTCGCCGTGCCTGCCGTTGGCATCGCCGCGGCCATCGGCCTCGTCGTCTACTTCATCTGCGCCCTGGGAGCGCATGTTCGAGTGGGCGACCGCAACGTCGGCGGCGCGATCACCTTCCTCCTCTTGGCCGTGGCCTCTCTGGCCACCGACGTCGGCTTCCACCAGCACTGGTGAGACGGGACGATGGACGAGGGTGACTGGCTGATAGAGCGCTTCGAGCAGCACCGCTCGCACCTGCGGGGTGTCGCCTACCGGATGCTCGGCTCGGTTGGCGACGCCGACGACGCGCTCCAAGAGGCATGGCTTCGGATCCACCACCATGACCCAGACGGCATAGAAAACGTTCAGGCGTGGCTCACCTCTGTGGTGGGTCGCGTCTGCTTGAACATGCTCCGGGCCCGGCGACGTGACGGGACGTCGGGGCAGACGCACGTACCTGACCCCGTCGTCGTGCTCGACGGCACGACCGACCTCAACCAACAGGTCCTCGTCGCGGACTCGGTTGGTCTCGCGCTCCAAGTGGTCCTCGACTCCTTGAACCCCGAAGAGCGGCTCGCCTTTGTGCTCCACGACGTCTTCGGCGTGCACTTCGCGGAGATCGCCCAGGTCCTTGACCGATCCGACGCTTCCGCTCAGCAACTGGCCAGCCGAGCGCGCCGTCGAGTACGGGGAATGCCCGAACCCGACGCCGACCTCGAGCGGCAACGGGCGGTGGTTGCTGCGTTCTTCGCCGCGTCGCGCGACGGGAACTTCGATGCTCTCCTGGAGATCCTCGACCCCGAAATTGAGCTAAGGATCGATGGTGGCGTCCTCCGGAGAGGATCGTCACGCACCCTACGAGGCGCTAATGCCGTTGCCGCCCACACGGCCACGTACTCGAAGTGGTACCCGTTCGTTCGTCCGGCCCTCGTCAACGGGGCAGCAGGAGCAGTCGTGGTCACGGGCAAAAACGTCCTAGCGGTGATGGCCTTCACCGTCACCAACGGGAAGATCGTCCACATCGACGTGCTCACAGACCCCGATCGGCTGAACCGTCCCTCGAGCTGGCGACGGTGGCGTTGAACTGACACCAGTGGGCTACGACGTAGGCGATGAACTCTGGGCCATGGTCGAAGCGCACGTAGGCCGGCGCCCCTCGCTCGGCCGCTAGGCGCTCGAGGCAGGCCATCACGCCGTCGGCCTCGATGGAGCGCTCCACGTCCATGGCCAAGGCCTCCCGGCTGTGCTCGTCGATGACGTTGAGCAACTTGAGCTGCCGTCCATCCGCGGCCTGGTCGAACTGGAAGTCGAGCGCCGGGCGACCTCCCCGACGCTCTTGCCCTGAGCCAGAAGGTTGTCCGCCTCGGCGAGCCTGCCGGCGACCTGTTTTGGGTACTACCGTCTCAACGATCAGTTGCAAAGTACAAGCGGAGGGAGCCTCATGCTGAGGCAGGTCACAGATGGTGTCCTGATCCACCAAAGCGAGTTCTGCCAGAGTAACGCCATTGTCGTGCAAGGCCGGTCTGGTGTGCTGCTCATTGATCCCGGGATACGTGGTGCCGAAATGGTCGCCCTCGCGGACGACCTCCATGAGTTGGGTCAGCCTGTTGTGGCAGGGTTTTCTACCCATCCGCACTGGGACCACCTGCTTTGGCACCCCAAGCTCGGATCGGTTCCTCGTTACGGAACGGCTCGCTGCGCAGCCACTGTCCGAGCCCTGCTGTCGGACGCGCATTGGAAGGACCGTATCGCCAAGGTCGTACCACCGGACATAGCTGCGCAGATGCCGCTGAGCCTGTTCGGACCCATTAGCGGTCTGCCCGCCGGAACCGCGCAGGTTCCTTGGGATGGCCCTCAAGTCTGGATCCTTGAGCATCAAGCGCATGCCCCGGGCCATGCGTCACTGTTGGTTCCGGAGCGAAAAGTTCTCGTTGCCGGCGACATGCTGTCTGATGTCTTGATCCCGATGCTCGACCTGAACGCCGCTGACCCGATAGCGGACTATCTCGCCGCGCTGCGGCGACTGGAGGGCGCGGCGGGCGACATCGATGTTTTCATCCCCGGTCACGGGTCCGCCGGCGGGATCGATCAGCTACAAACGCGGATCGGCCAGGATCGCGCGTATGTGCATACCCTGCGTGACGCCGGTGTTTTCTACGACCGGCGGGTCGGCTCATCGGCCGCGTTCGATTGGGTATCTGGCGTACACGAACGGCAGGTACAGCACTTCGCCCAAAGAAGAGGGCGCGGCGGGGCACCCGGATAGAGTCCCAATTGCGGTGCAAAGTGCCCCTGCCAAATTCGTAAGTGAAGACAAGCAATGGCGCGCCTCAAGTGGACGTGGCTGTCGATGGCGGACAACTGCTTGGTCGGGTTGCCATGGCAGAAGTACGCCGCCCAGCCCCAGAGCAGGTTCGGAGATCCCGCAGACTTCGCGAACGCCATTGTCGAACGCAGGGCTCGAACGATCGTGCTACCCGCATTCCCCCTGAGAGCGGCCGGCCGGAGGGGAGGCCCGATGTTCGACCGACCTCTGGCGCGACCCGGAGACCTGGTCATCCTTCTGGCTCGCTCTGGGACGGACAAGCGCACGCGCAATCAGCCGGGGCCCGCATGGTCTTGTGCCTATATCGCGGCCGTCGTTACGCCTTGGCGACGCAGTCGGTCGCGTGGAGCTGCGGAGCATACGCGCGGAGGAAAGCTTCGACTCCGGCATGTGCTTGGACGTCGAGCTCGCGGCGGGAGAAGGGCGCGTCGCGGTAGAAGAGGCTCTTGTCGAGGACGCGGCCGAGCACCAGGAACGCGAAATGGGTTGCCGTGAGGAGCGGATCGTCGATCTGCAGGAGGCCGCGGTCCGCGAGCTGCACGAAGGTGTCGGCAAGGGCGCGGAAGGTCTGTTCGGGGGCGCGCTGGTAGTACGCCTGTGCGAGCTCGGGCAGCTGGTGGGATGCTCCGATCACCAGTCGTCGTAGTTGTAGGAGCGAAGGTTGGGTGATCATTGCGACGTACTCGCGAGCGAGCTTCTGCATGTCAGCCCGGAGGTCCTCTGAGCCGGCCAGTGCAGCAAGCTTGGCGCGAAATGGGTCGCCGGCCCGGTCCAAGGTGCTGCGCACGATGTCTTCGAGTAGCGCGTCCTTGTCGGCCCAGAGTCGGTAGACGGTGGGCTTGGAAACGCCCGCTCTCACCGCGATCTGGTCCATGCTCGTCCCTAGGTAGCCGTGTTCCAAGAACAGCGCCGTTGCCGCCTCTGTGATCCTCCGGCGTGTGCGCGCAGAGCGGCTGTCGGGCTCGAGGCTCTGCGGACTTGTGGTCTGAATGTGCTCTTTCATTCAACCGCTCCTAGATCTCAGACGAATCGGGCTTGACACGATGCTACTGCGTACTATACGGTTTAGTACGAAGAGGAGAACGCGTGTTACCACGAGCTCGATTGCAACTCTTCCGAGGGGACGTCAACCGTGGAACCCTGCTTCGGTGTGGGCAGGTCGAAGCATCGATCGTCGACGTCGCTGTGCTCCACAGCGCTGCCGTCGCGATGACGGTCCCGCCCTCCGTCGCGTTGGTGCGGCCCGGGCGGAGGTGCTGGCAGCGGTCGGCCCTCAGCAAGAGCCGAGCCTGGCGCGCTCGAGCCCGACAGCAGCTCATTGGCTCAAACGGAACTGCTCTGAACCGTCATCGACCGGGGATCTGAGCGCCGGTCGGCTCTGGGGTCGCCGTGTCGACCTGCATCGTCTACCTGACCTACGAAGGAGAGGCAAGTCATGAGTACTGGACTTTCATCATCCGCGATCGCTGAGCTGGCGCCATTGATCGGAACTTGGCGCATGGACGTAGCTTTCCCCGACGCCCGCCAAGGGCCCCCTGAGGACACCGGGGCGCGCACCGTGTTCGAGTACGGCCCTGGCTCGGCATTTGTGGTCCAGCGCTGGCACGTTCCACATCCGGCCGCCCCCGACGGCATCGCGATCATCACCGCGGATCCCGCGCGCGGCGGGTTTCTTCAGCACTACTTCGACGCCCGCGGGGTGGTGCGCGTCTACGAGATGACCTTCGCCGAGCGGACCTGGACGCTGCAAAGGACACGGCCGGACTTTTCGCCGCTCGAATTCTCCCAGCGCTGGGAGGCCACGCTTTCTTCCGACAACGAAATGATCGAAGGCCGCTGGCTCCACCGCAGCGATAACGGCCAATGGAGCCACGACTTCGAGCTGACCTATACGAAGCTGGCGCAGGGCTGACACGGCCGGCTCGGGCAACACCGGGCGGCAACGATGCTTCTGGTGACCTCCGTGATCGCGCGCTGCCGTCGGCCATGTTCACCATCTCGCTGGTCGTTCATGTCCTCCGGCTGACCGGCCCGTTCGCTGTCGCCGTGCGGTCAGCGGCGCCTACGTGACCGGGCGTGGCCTGACCTCGCCATGGCTCGGTCGACTGGTCGATCAGCACGAGCAGGCACCCGTGCTGATCGGCTGGGCCACAGCCTCCGCAATAGAAGCTGCGGAGTTCGCCATCGTCGGGGAACAACCTTTTGCCGCCGCCGAGGGTGACCGGATCTCCGCTGCAAGTTCGCCACGCTTCGGCAGAGACCTGATATGGGTGTCGCCCTTGGAGTAGCGCCTGGCTTCGCTGGGCGAAGTCGGCGATGGTCTGGCCTACGGCGTCTTGGTCGAAGAAGGGTTGTGACCAACCGCCGTGGGGGAAGCTCCCGCTGGTGTCCTCTTGTGGTCCGCCCGGTGCCTGTACTACCCCGGTCAAGGCTGATGAACTCACTGACTACAACTCGCACGGCCTTGACTTCTCGACAATGTCGACGGCTCGCGAGCCGGAACTCGATCGTAGCCGCCGGATCTCCAAGCGTCTCTCGTCGCCCCGGGCGGCTAGGGACAAAACTCATCGATCACGCGCGCCTAGCTCACACTTAGCCTCTTCGCTCGCCATCGTGAGCACTGGCGGAAGCGATCCGGACCCGCTCCAGCGCGTAATTCAAGGCGCGCAGCGGCGAGCGGCCTCCCGGGGTCAGGTCAAATTAAAATTCGGCTGGGTAAGGTTGACGGCGTTGCCGTTCGGATCGGCGATGTGCGCAGCCCGCTGTCCCCATGGCATGTTGGTCGGCGGGCCATGCACTCTCCCGCCTAGGGCCGTCACCCGCTCCAGCACGCTATCGACATCGTGGACCGCAATGCTGAGGAGGACCCGGCCCGGAGCGTCGGCACCGCCCTCGGCATCGGCAACCAGGCCCAGTTCAGAGTCACTGGCCTGGAGGCCCACGTAAAAAGCCGGGCCCTCGTCAGGCACGGGGGATGTCTGTACGGCTCCGAGCAGCTCGGTATAGAAAGCCAGCAGGCGGTTCAGGTCCGCAGTCATGATCACTGGCTGGACGGTGGCAGTCATCCGCACTCCCTAGTGGTTCTCGGCATCGTCGGACCCAGCTGTCTGTGATCTCCGTTGCCGCCTAGAGCGGCTTGCCCTCGACCCGCCCGGCTGGGACGGTCCGGCCGCAGAGCACCAGCACGAGGTCCTCGGCCGTGGCGCGCAGCGCCGAGCCTGACCCGTAGGACCAGTTCAGGTCGGTGGCCTGGAGGCTGGGCCCATCGATATTGGTGCCGAAGTGATGATGCACCCCGCCGATGGTCAGGTCGTCCAGGACGATCCGGACAGTAGCGTCTGGTGAGCGGCGCGGCACCCCGAGCGGCACGGTCACGTCAAGGCTGTGGATGACCACGTGGTTGAGCGCGTCGCGGTAGCGCCCTCGCGGCTTCCAGTGCTGCAACACCTCCGAGCGCAGGTCGCCGACGAGCTGGCTGGGCGGCAGCTCGGCGTCCCTGCTGGCGATCTCGTTGGACAGCCGGCCGAAGTCGAAGTCGCAGCGGCGCAGCTCAGCCATGAGTTCGTCCTCGGGGTAGCGCGCGGCCATGGTCATGTGCGCGACCACCTCGCGCACCCGCCAGCCAGTGCACAGTGAGGGCGTGCCCCACTGCGCCTCAGTGGCCGAGCCGAGCAGGTCAGCAAGGGCGCAGAGCTCGGCAGCTATGGCAGGTTGCAGTTCAGCGTCATCGGTCATGGCCAATCTCCCTCATATTTCGCGGCTCGTGAGCTGTCACCATATCGAGAGCGGCAGTGCGCTCCTGACTTATCACCGCTCGCCGAGGGGACCATCCTTGTCGCATTCCACGACTAGCCGATGGTCCCCAGCCGACCATGGCCTTTTTCGAAGTGCTCGTCTACGAGCTGGCCTCGTTCGCGTTGACCGACGAGATCATCGACGGCGACGCGGCCGTGGTCCTTTTCCACACCGAGGTCCGCTCCCGCTTGGCACAGGGTAACGGAACCACTGGACCGAGCCCTTTTCCGACAGACCGGCGGAAGGCGGGCGGTCGGCCCCGTCGTTTGACGAGCACCAGTGGGGAAAGGTGTTCGCGTCCGCGACGAGCGACCACACGACCTCAGGTCCGGCTCGGGTCGTCGCTTCGGCTTCCACCGATAGTTGACGCATCTGGCCTGGCACCTTACTGTACCATATGGTACGCCATATGGTACAGTAAGGTGTGGCTAGCTCGCAACCCAGGGACCGCTTGCTCCACGCAGCCGTCGAGCACGTCTTGGGCGAGGGGATCGTGAACCTGAGCCGGCGTGAGATGACCGTGGCGATCGGCACGAGCCACCGGATGCTGATCTACCACTTCGGCTCACGCGAAGGTCTACACGTGGCTGCCGTGCAAGAAGTGGCGCGGCGCGACCAGGAAAGCCTCGGTGCTGCTGCTCGGTCGCCAACGCTTGCCGGCGGTGGGAGCACCAGTGGAACGCTTGGTCCCTCCCGACTTTGTATCGAAGATCGCCGTCACTGTCACATGGAAAACCGCATATACCGGTAGAGGAGCACAATATGGGCTACCAGACCATCCGATACGAAAGGAGGGGCTATGTGGGGATGTTGGCCTTGGCGCGTCCCGAGAAGCACAACGCTCAGAATCCCCTGATGTGGCAGGAGTTGGCCCAGCTGGGAGCCGAGCTGCTCTCCGACCCTACCTTGCGGTCCTTGGTGGTGGCAGGCGACGGGCCGAGCTTCTCGGCTGGTATCGACTTGATCGAGGGCCTGGCCGGGATCATCGCCGACTTCGCAGCACGACCACCGGACGAGCACAGTCTCGAGGTTGGTCTATCGGTGGCGGGCACCTTCTCCTGGATCCCAAAGCTCGCCTGTCCGAGTATCGCTGCCGTGCAAGGCCACGCCTACGGAGCTGGCCTACAACTTGCGATTGCATGTGACTTCCGTGTCTTCGGCGAGAACGCCGACGTGGGGTTGACCGAGACCCGATACGGGATCCTGCCAGACATGGGCGCCACCGTTCGATTGCCACGGATCGTGGGGGAGAGCCGGGCCCGTGAACTGATACTTTTGGGAGAGGTGATCGACGCGTCCGAGGCTCTTCGCATCGGCTTGGCGAATCGAGTCGTGCCCGACGCCGAGGTTCTTGAGGCGGCGACTGAGCTCGCCGTGCGTCTTGCTGGCCAGCCACCCCTGGCCGTCCAAGGGGCGCGGCGCGCGATCGAGGCCGCCTGGTTCAGTGATCCAGACGACAGCTTCGCAGTGGCGGTCGAAGCGCAGATCCGCTGCTTGGAGTCCGAAGACTTCAAGGAGGCAGCCCGAGCGACGGCCGAAGGCCGCACGCCCGAGTGGACAGGACGCTGAGCCAGGCCGCACCCAGGGGGGCTCGGTGGGGAGCAGTGTCAAGGGACACGAGGATCTCCCCACAGGCGGCCATGACTTCTCCCCAAGGACGGCCACGAGAATTCCCCGCGGACGGCCACCTCGCTCCCCGGGGACGGCCATGACCGTTCGGTTCTGCGCGAAACCATGGGATGAACACCCTCACGTGATGGGCTTTGGCGGCGTGAGCAGGATCCCGCGGGCCTCGAAGTTCTCTGCGTTGATGAACCCGTAGGCCATGCGCTTCAAGACGCCGA
>Ga0209061_1004363_pt1 | contig 13722 bp, 13 predicted proteins | sample Coa_R1_10_FD_187157 | JGI IMG/M metagenome (GOLD analysis project Ga0209061, IMG submission 187157) | Surface soil microbial communities from Centralia Pennsylvania, which are recovering from an underground coalmine fire - Coalmine... | ecosystem: Environmental > Terrestrial > Soil >...
ACCAAAATGACGTTGTTTCAATCTCAAACGGGAAGCCCATCCTCTTCAGACTCGGCAGGCCATGCACCCCGACGGGGTCTTCAGCTACGAGTTTCAATCCCAAACGGGAAGCCCATCCTCTTCAGACCTATATCTTTTTGTGATGTCTTTCATGTTTTTACGTTTCAATCCCAAACGGGAAGCCCATCCTCTTCAGACCACGTCTGGCACTGGCTTTACCGGCGCGGGCGGCTTGTTTCAATCCCAAACGGGAAGCCCATCCTCTTCAGACCCAGCACTTGCCATTTCGCGTGGCGTTTGCCGTGCAAGTTTCAATCCCAAACGGGAAGCCCATCCTCTTCAGACGCGCGATCAATCTGCGCTCGCTTTGCGTCATCCATGCGTTTCAATCCCAAACGGGAAGCCCATCCTCTTCAGACCAACGCCTGGGCGGCTGCCGCCGCGTCGTTTCGCTCGTTTCAATCCCAAACGGGAAGCCCATCCTCTTCAGACGTTGTTTGCCACGTATAGCATGTACGGACCTGTAGGAGTTTCAATCCCAAACGGGAAGCCCATCCTCTTCAGACCTTGAGAAGCCCCTACCCTTCAGGGATGGGGAGTTGTGTTTCAATCCCAAACGGGAAGCCCATCCTCTTCAGACCCGGAACATAGCGAGCGTCTGCGAAAGGCACGAGCGGAGTTTCAATCCCAAACGGGAAGCCCATCCTCTTCAGACGGGGATGGGTTGACATAAGCGAACAGCAGGATGGCTGTTTCAATCCCAAACGGGAAGCCCATCCTCTTCAGACATACTTGAAGGCAACCATGACCCAGGGTTCCTGAGTGTTTCAATCCCAAACGGGAAGCCCATCCTCTTCAGACTGCCAGGATAACGGCAAAGGCCCTGCTTTGCAGCCTCGTTTCAATCCCAAACGGGAAGCCCATCCTCTTCAGACTTTATATGGTATACTCCTGAGTATAGGAGAAGCGTTCTGTTTCAATCCCAAACGGGAAGCCCATCCTCTTCAGACGTTGTCGGAACATCCCCCACGAGGCATCAGCAATGTTTCAATCCCAAACGGGAAGCCCATCCTCTTCAGACTTTGCCAGTGTGGATGCATTTTCCCCCAACAAGCTCGTTTCAATCCCAAACGGGAAGCCCATCCTCTTCAGACTGCGGCGTAGAGTACCGCCAAATAGGCTTCGGTGTCCTGTTTCAATCCCAAACGGGAAGCCCATCCTCTTCAGACGTCATCGTATTCTTCGCCATCGCGCGCCGACAGACTCAGTTTCAATCCCAAACGGGAAGCCCATCCTCTTCAGACCTTGCCATGCACCTGGATATACAGGCCCACTTCACAGGTTTCAATCCCAAACGGGAAGCCCATCCTCTTCAGACTCCCCCACCGGCGGCGGGCGCTCCGGCAATCAAGGGTTTCAATCCCAAACGGGAAGCCCATCCTCTTCAGACGACAGAATGGCAGTTAGTGATCATGCTCATACGGCGTGGCGTTTCAATCCCAAACGGGAAGCCCATCCTCTTCAGACGCAAGCTCCGCGCATGCCTGCTCATCCGGGCCGTCCTGTTTCAATCCCAAACGGGAAGCCCATCCTCTTCAGACCCACGAGTTTTCCGCAATCACAGAAATTCGTCTCAAGTTTCAATCCCAAACGGGAAGCCCATCCTCTTCAGACCGAGCGCCAGCAAAGTCAAGCACCTCACTTCTTGCGGTTTCAATCCCAAACGGGAAGCCCATCCTCTTCAGACGAAAGCAGGGAAGATCAGGCGCATCAAAATTCCTGGTTTCAATCCCAAACGGGAAGCCCATCCTCTTCAGACAACATGGGCATTCTCATCTTCATGCGGGCCTCCCATGTTTCAATCCCAAACGGGAAGCCCATCCTCTTCAGACTCTTCCGCGTGGGCAAAACGCGCCTCTGGATTGGCAATGTTTCAATCCCAAACGGGAAGCCCATCCTCTTCAGACTGATCGATGGTGAACCGCGCCTGGTGCTCGATGTGCGTTTCAATCCCAAACGGGAAGCCCATCCTCTTCAGACCCTGGCAGGACTTGCAGGGTACCATCGCCTATGTAAGTTTCAATCCCAAACGGGAAGCCCATCCTCTTCAGACCCTGGGCATAATTTTGCAGAGTGTAGGTCATATCTTGTTTCAATCCCAAACGGGAAGCCCATCCTCTTCAGACTCACCATGTACGATGCACTGTTATACGGTTTCACTGTGTTTCAATCCCAAACGGGAAGCCCATCCTCTTCAGACCACCGGAAGCAGCCGATAGCGTTTCGGCTCTCTGGATGTTTCAATCCCAAACGGGAAGCCCATCCTCTTCAGACGAGGAAGATAGCCCTTCTCCTCACTGATTTCCTGCTGGTTTCAATCCCAAACGGGAAGCCCATCCTCTTCAGACAACGGATGAAGGGGCGTCTGCACGGAGCAGATGAACTGTTTCAATCCCAAACGGGAAGCCCATCCTCTTCAGACGCCTTGTACTCCAATTGCCGTCGTATCTCACCAAAGTGTTTCAATCCCAAACGGGAAGCCCATCCTCTTCAGACAGCAGACACAGAGAATGGATAGGCCGAAAGGGGCAAGTTTCAATCCCAAACGGGAAGCCCATCCTCTTCAGACTCCGCATGTGGGACTCGTATCAAGAAGTCTCTCAGTGTCAGGTTTCAATCCCAAACGGGAAGCCCATCCTCTTCAGACAAAGCCGCCGAGAAAGGGAAAAGATCATGAAAATCTTGTTTCAATCCCAAACGGGAAGCCCATCCTCTTCAGACGGCGAAAGCTCGCTCAGGCAAGACTCGTTGAAACAGGGTTTCAATCCCAAACGGGAAGCCCATCCTCTTCAGACGCTGATCTCCATCCTGCCGCGATGGATACTGCAAGGTTTCAATCCCAAACGGGAAGCCCATCCTCTTCAGACCCAAGCGGTGACACATAATATGTCGGGTATGCCGGTAGTTTCAATCCCAAACGGGAAGCCCATCCTCTTCAGACAATCAGCGTATCCAGTTCTACCAGCGTAGGGTCAAAGTTTCAATCCCAAACGGGAAGCCCATCCTCTTCAGACACATGAGCATGGCCTTTAGTCAGGGATTTATCCCGCTGTTTCAATCCCAAACGGGAAGCCCATCCTCTTCAGACTGTTTAGGCTTGTCCTAAATGGGTAAGTTTTTGAGGTTTCAATCCCAAACGGGAAGCCCATCCTCTTCAGACCCTGCGCGCAGGCGGGGCTACCTACGGCTTTATCTTGTTTCAATCCCAAACGGGAAGCCCATCCTCTTCAGACACAGCACTGCTTGCTGAACATGATAACCAGATGATGTTTCAATCCCAAACGGGAAGCCCATCCTCTTCAGACATTGCAGCCTCCCTATCCTATCTGCGCTGTAGCGAGTTTCAATCCCAAACGGGAAGCCCATCCTCTTCAGACCAGGATGGAAACGAGGTGGAAATGGCGCGAGAGGACAGTTTCAATCCCAAACGGGAAGCCCATCCTCTTCAGACAACCATGAAGCCATTGGGGTTCATCTCGGTCTGGTTGTTTCAATCCCAAACGGGAAGCCCATCCTCTTCAGACGAAGCCCCATTGCGTCAGAATGGCCTGAAGGATGAAGTTTCAATCCCAAACGGGAGCCCATCCTCTTCAGACACGGGTTCTGAGCAATCTGTCCATGCGCAGGGCGGAGTTTCAATCCCAAACGGGAAGCCCATCCTCTTCAGACATCACCTTCACCGATGGTTGCAACATTGGACGCTTGCGTTTCAATCCCAAACGGGAAGCCCATCCTCTTCAGACAATGCCATCGTGCAGGTGCGTAGTGGGGTGGCAGTGTTTCAATCCCAAACGGGAAGCCCATCCTCTTCAGACATCCTCATCAGGAAACCAGACTCAGCCAGCAGAGATGTTTCAATCCCAAACGGGAAGCCCATCCTCTTCAGACTGGGGCTTGCCCGTCTGCGGGCGATAGTCCCATATGAGTTTCAATCCCAAACGGGAAGCCCATCCTCTTCAGACTTTCTCCCCCTGCGATCAGCGGGGGGACATCTCGGTTTCAATCCCAAACGGGAAGCCCATCCTCTTCAGACCGGAAACGGGAAACAGGATGGAAACGAGGTGGAAATGTTTCAATCCCAAACGGGAAGCCCATCCTCTTCAGACTTGTGGCTGATGATACATTGAGTGATGACATTGGGAGTTTCAATCCCAAACGGGAAGCCCATCCTCTTCAGACTCGCTATCGAGACGACGTGTCTCTCCTGCCACAGCACCGTTTCAATCCCAAACGGGAAGCCCATCCTCTTCAGACGACCTGGAGAATCACGATCCAGCCGATGAGCGCGACAGTTTCAATCCCAAACGGGAAGCCCATCCTCTTCAGACGTGCCACTCGCAATCAGGCCGGTGATGGCGCGGCTCCTGTTTCAATCCCAAACGGGAAGCCCATCCTCTTCAGACTCAGCATGAAGATGGGCGGGCCAAATGGGGAGACGGGTTTCAATCCCAAACGGGAAGCCCATCCTCTTCAGACGCTGCGGGACTCGCTGCGGGACTCGCTGTGGGACTGTTTCAATCCCAAACGGGAAGCCCATCCTCTTCAGACAGGGTGTCAGAGAAAATCATCATGCACCCAGAGCAACTGTTTCAATCCCAAACGGGAAGCCCATCCTCTTCAGACCTGCAATAATCCGACGACGGCGCACCTCAACCAGTACGTTTCAATCCCAAACGGGAAGCCCATCCTCTTCAGACCCGAATCCGCTGCAGGCAACAGAAACGAAGTCGCTGTTTCAATCCCAAACGGGAAGCCCATCCTCTTCAGACAATCGTCGAGGAAGTCATTCGCTTGCGCGAAGAAAAGTTTCAATCCCAAACGGGAAGCCCATCCTCTTCAGACACCTCTATCAAGAAGCCGCTCTCGCAACGCTGGCATGTTTCAATCCCAAACGGGAAGCCCATCCTCTTCAGACCCGGTTGCATCTTCGGGCGCGAAGAGGCTTGGATTGGTTTCAATCCCAAACGGGAAGCCCATCCTCTTCAGACAGAACATCTCAGATGCCTGAGAAGAATATCCGACCCGGGTTTCAATCCCAAACGGGAAGCCCATCCTCTTCAGACACCCGGTCAACGTCGCTATGCTCCCCTGCCAGAAAATGTTTCAATCCCAAACGGGAAGCCCATCCTCTTCAGACTAAAGGAAAGGAGAAGTGTATGTTCTACCTGGCAAAGTTTCAATCCCAAACGGGAAGCCCATCCTCTTCAGACAACAAGTCAGGGCCAGGCCGCCATATCTTCTGGGAGTTTCAATCCCAAACGGGAAGCCCATCCTCTTCAGACGTTGCAGTTGTAGAGTGAAAGGAAAAGAAAGGAAATGGGTTTCAATCCCAAACGGGAAGCCCATCCTCTTCAGACTCCCTCCATAGGACGATGCACTACCACGCGGATACGCCGTTTCAATCCCAAACGGGAAGCCCATCCTCTTCAGACGGTATACTGAGCAATACATTATATTGCTGCTTGACTGTTTCAATCCCAAACGGGAAGCCCATCCTCTTCAGACGACGCGTACCCGGAACGGGCCAAGCGCGCGTGGCTCGTTTCAATCCCAAACGGGAAGCCCATCCTCTTCAGACGAATAGCACCATGCCACGTCTCGCTATCCGTGTAGATGTTTCAATCCCAAACGGGAAGCCCATCCTCTTCAGACCTTCTATCATGACCACAGAAACAAATGATCGGCAAGTTTCAATCCCAAACGGGAAGCCCATCCTCTTCAGACCTGGCATAGGTAGCCGTGAAGGTGCCAGCCGAGTAGGAGTTTCAATCCCAAACGGGAAGCCCATCCTCTTCAGACCATGCTCAGTTTCACAGACGCATTGCAGATACCAACCAGTTTCAATCCCAAACGGGAAGCCCATCCTCTTCAGACGAGTGAAAGGAAAAGGAAAAGGAAATGGAACGATCGTTTCAATCCCAAACGGGAAGCCCATCCTCTTCAGACTCAGCGGGCGTGATAGTCTGCACGCCCGTGCTGCTGTTTCAATCCCAAACGGGAAGCCCATCCTCTTCAGACAACGGATGCGTATGGCAATACGATCCCCTTCCCACTGTTTCAATCCCAAACGGGAAGCCCATCCTCTTCAGACGCTGCTCATCTCCCCGATGACGACTTTGCTGCCGAAGTTTCAATCCCAAACGGGAAGCCCATCCTCTTCAGACCTCTAGAAGCGGAGTGACACGCATCGAGAGGGACAAGAAGTTTCAATCCCAAACGGGAAGCCCATCCTCTTCAGACTCTGACACCCTCACGCCATGCCAGACGTAAATGCCCCGTTTCAATCCCAAACGGGAAGCCCATCCTCTTCAGACACTGCTCTCTGACGCCATACTGACGCAGACAGATGACGTTTCAATCCCAAACGGGAAGCCCATCCTCTTCAGACGTTGCCAGATCGAGAGCTTTTGTCCAACGAGGGCCGGTTTCAATCCCAAACGGGAAGCCCATCCTCTTCAGACTGGGGTGAGTATTTCCTGTGAGTGTCGCCACAGGAAAGTTTCAATCCCAAACGGGAAGCCCATCCTCTTCAGACAATGACTACTATCGAGCCGGATTGAACTCGTCAGGCCGTTTCAATCCCAAACGGGAAGCCCATCCTCTTCAGACTCGGTTCTTGTGAAAGAGCGGCTATGCAAACAGCGCAGTTTCAATCCCAAACGGGAAGCCCATCCTCTTCAGACGAGGCAATGACACGTACTGGCATCGTTGAAGCTGAACAGTTTCAATCCCAAACGGGAAGCCCATCCTCTTCAGACACATATATGTTGTCATGTATACTTCCTACATAGACAAGTTTCAATCCCAAACGGGAAGCCCATCCTCTTCAGACGAATAATATCAGAGAGGTGGATGATGAGGACAAAGACGGTTTCAATCCCAAACGGGAAGCCCATCCTCTTCAGACTAGCGGCTGTGGCAAAACAACGGCGCTCAAATATCTTGTTTCAATCCCAAACGGGAAGCCCATCCTCTTCAGACAAGCCCCAGGGTACCATGAGCGAGTCGGTGCCGGTGGTTTCAATCCCAAACGGGAAGCCCATCCTCTTCAGACATGCAGGACACTTGCGCTCATGAGCGAGAGGCGCCCGTTTCAATCCCAAACGGGAAGCCCATCCTCTTCAGACAGTAGCCATAGAGTTTCTCCGGCGGCAGGAGGTGAGTTTCAATCCCAAACGGGAAGCCCATCCTCTTCAGACGTGGCACGGGCGCCCCAGAGAACGTGGCAGTCCAGGTTTCAATCCCAAACGGGAAGCCCATCCTCTTCAGACGGGTTGATAGCGTGACCCTTCTCATAGAGCTTGCACATGTTTCAATCCCAAACGGGAAGCCCATCCTCTTCAGACTGAGCAGGCTATTCAGCGTGGGCGACTTTGCCGGAAGGTTTCAATCCCAAACGGGAAGCCCATCCTCTTCAGACGTTTGCCAATGTGAGGAGCCAGACGCAGTCCACGTCCGTTTCAATCCCAAACGGGAAGCCCATCCTCTTCAGACCCAGGTCCCAGTGGTTCATTGTCTCCTTGCAGGGAAGTTTCAATCCCAAACGGGAAGCCCATCCTCTTCAGACAATGATCACAGCCATACATGACCAGGTGATAGGGAAAGTTTCAATCCCAAACGGGAAGCCCATCCTCTTCAGACGCCCTGGATACAAAGTGCCAATCACCCACATTCCTGTTGTTTCAATCCCAAACGGGAAGCCCATCCTCTTCAGACCACGAGTTCCAGGATGTTCCTTTCTACTATGTCACTAGTTTCAATCCCAAACGGGAAGCCCATCCTCTTCAGACCAACCAACAATGACACTGATTGCTCCCCAGGCAAGCAGTTTCAATCCCAAACGGGAAGCCCATCCTCTTCAGACTTGATATAGGTAGCATAAGCAACATAAGCAGCATTGTTGTTTCAATCCCAAACGGGAAGCCCATCCTCTTCAGACCATCTCATCTCCAAGCGGATTGTTCAAAAGGCCAAGTTTCAATCCCAAACGGGAAGCCCATCCTCTTCAGACCGCGTAGGTGATGCTGGTGCTGATCGCCGTATTGCCATGTTTCAATCCCAAACGGGAAGCCCATCCTCTTCAGACCGTCAAGACGATCGCGGTGACCAATGCCGCCAACATGTTTCAATCCCAAACGGGAAGCCCATCCTCTTCAGACTTCTTCCACCTTCCACTTCCACGTATTGAGAACTTGTTTCAATCCCAAACGGGAAGCCCATCCTCTTCAGACCCTGTTCCACCCTGCCAGCTATACGACTATCAGTTTGTTTCAATCCCAAACGGGAAGCCCATCCTCTTCAGACGACACCGCACTGGACATTGCCGGGCTGTCGCATAAGTTGTTTCAATCCCAAACGGGAAGCCCATCCTCTTCAGACCGTGCCCGCTTGGAAATGGAAGCCCGAACGGGAGAAGTTTCAATCCCAAACGGGAAGCCCATCCTCTTCAGACGGGCAGCTCGTCGGTATAGTCCTTGAGGCCGCCAATGATGTTTCAATCCCAAACGGGAAGCCCATCCTCTTCAGACGGCAGGTGTGGCGCTTTCGCCCGCGAGAATTGTGTGTTTCAATCCCAAACGGGAAGCCCATCCTCTTCAGACCCCAGAAGAAATCTGCCCGCCGCTGCCTGACTTTGCCGTTTCAATCCCAAACGGGAAGCCCATCCTCTTCAGACGTATTCGTCAAGGCATCGAGATTGCCTGCGCCAATAGGTTTCAATCCCAAACGGGAAGCCCATCCTCTTCAGACCGGTGGAGCGGGGCCTCTCCCGTTCCACTCTCCTCAAGTTTCAATCCCAAACGGGAAGCCCATCCTCTTCAGACCAAGCATTGCCTGGAAGCGGGCAGAGTGAGGTGAGTGTTTCAATCCCAAACGGGAAGCCCATCCTCTTCAGACGAAATACACAAGGAAAACAGCAATGGAAAGAAGTTGTCTGTTTCAATCCCAAACGGGAAGCCCATCCTCTTCAGACCTTTGGCATCACGATAGAGGTACCAGCGCATTGTGCCGTTTCAATCCCAAACGGGAAGCCCATCCTCTTCAGACCTCGCGCCACGATAGCTGCTCGACGCGCCCTATGGTTTCAATCCCAAACGGGAAGCCCATCCTCTTCAGACTGGATACTGCCCATCCTGATAAATTGCTCTTTTTTGTTTCAATCCCAAACGGGAAGCCCATCCTCTTCAGACAAGCAGTGCCACCTCTACTATGACCCGGAGAAGGCTGAGTTTCAATCCCAAACGGGAAGCCCATCCTCTTCAGACAGCGTGAGTAGATCAAGAGAAGTCTCCTTCCTTTTTGGTTTCAATCCCAAACGGGAAGCCCATCCTCTTCAGACTAGCCTCGATTTCCCAGGGTAAGTAATTCCACATAAGTTTCAATCCCAAACGGGAAGCCCATCCTCTTCAGACCCAGCGACTATACCGTGTTTGCCGTCTGGTCTGTCACGTTTCAATCCCAAACGGGAAGCCCATCCTCTTCAGACGGTCAAGATGCAACTGTGGGTCTGTGCGCAGGTCAACGTTTCAATCCCAAACGGGAAGCCCATCCTCTTCAGACCAACGCCTGGGCGGCTGCCGCCGCGTCGTTTCGCTCGTTTCAATCCCAAACGGGAAGCCCATCCTCTTCAGACGCCTTATATATCCTTCACCCTGCTCGCTGATTGGTGTTTCAATCCCAAACGGGAAGCCCATCCTCTTCAGACGGCAACAAGCTGGACGCGGACGATCTGCCGTTCTGGTTTCAATCCCAAACGGGAAGCCCATCCTCTTCAGACTCAAAAACGATGCCGCCGGCGCGATTCCTTTGGGATGTTTCAATCCCAAACGGGAAGCCCATCCTCTTTAGACGTAGGTCTCATCGACCCAGGGCGCGAAGAAGACCTTGTTTCAATCCCAAACGGGAAGCCCATCCTCTTCAGACGGCAAGGGTAGGGAGCGAGGCGCTTCTACCCGGTAGGTTTCAATCCCAAACGGGAAGCCCATCCTCTTCAGACCTGGCTTTCGGCAGGGGCTTGTCCGTAGCTTTACGGTTTCAATCCCAAACGGGAAGCCCATCCTCTTCAGACAAAGAACACCGGTGATGACAGGGAACGTATACTGATGTTTCAATCCCAAACGGGAAGCCCATCCTCTTCAGACGGGCAGAAGCTCTCGCCTGTTACAACGCGGGCTGCGGGTTTCAATCCCAAACGGGAAGCCCATCCTCTTCAGACCGCGTTCCGGCGGAAGGACGGGGGGAAGCTCCCTCGTTTCAATCCCAAACGGGAAGCCCATCCTCTTCAGACGTACCATTTTGTCCCTGGAAGCGGGCGAGAGTTGGTAGTTTCAATCCCAAACGGGAAGCCCATCCTCTTCAGACACCGCACAGGTACGCATTCCGGCAGGGACGGCAGGCGTTTCAATCCCAAACGGGAAGCCCATCCTCTTCAGACCCATTGCATGCCTGCCTTCTCCCTGCTCATCTTCAATGTTTCAATCCCAAACGGGAAGCCCATCCTCTTCAGACGCATCACGGGCTGATAGTGCCGCCCTTCGTCCTTGATGTTTCAATCCCAAACGGGAAGCCCATCCTCTTCAGACACGGCTAGTACCACGCCTGCTGACGATTGATCTCTTGGTTTCAATCCCAAACGGGAAGCCCATCCTCTTCAGACCGTGTTGATAGAATCAACGGCGCGCCAGTTCCCTGTTTCAATCCCAAACGGGAAGCCCATCCTCTTCAGACCGAGCAGGAACATATGCGTGCTTCTCCCCTGAATGGTTTCAATCCCAAACGGGAAGCCCATCCTCTTCAGACGGAAAGGGAAAGGAAAAGGAAAAGGGCGATAGTAATAGAGTTTCAATCCCAAACGGGAAGCCCATCCTCTTCAGACAAAACGGACGGCGCGCCAGCAATAAGCGGGCGTGGCGGTTTCAATCCCAAACGGGAAGCCCATCCTCTTCAGACGGCCTGTGGCGGCCTCATCAGCTATCCCGATTGCTATGTTTCAATCCCAAACGGGAAGCCCATCCTCTTCAGACGAGCAGAGGGTTTCTTTCCGCGTGATGGATGTGACGCGTTTCAATCCCAAACGGGAAGCCCATCCTCTTCAGACAGCGAGGCGGTGCCGGCGCCAGGGCCTTTGTTGGTGTTTCAATCCCAAACGGGAAGCCCATCCTCTTCAGACCGTGCAATTGGCCATTGCTTCCAATCAGGGCGGGGTGTTTCAATCCCAAACGGGAAGCCCATCCTCTTCAGACCGCCACAAAGGACTACCGCCTCTCAGTGACAGGCAGGTTTCAATCCCAAACGGGAAGCCCATCCTCTTCAGACCGTTCAAATTCCAGTGTGATAATGCCTCGCTTGATCGTGTTTCAATCCCAAACGGGAAGCCCATCCTCTTCAGACCAATAAAGTTGATAGCTCCATGCGAGCGAAAGGAGTGTTTCAATCCCAAACGGGAAGCCCATCCTCTTCAGACGCTGCGTGGTGTTCACCTGGACTCCTCATGAACAAAGTTTCAATCCCAAACGGGAAGCCCATCCTCTTCAGACAAATCAAACTTTCCGTCTTCCCCGGAGAGGCATAGTTTCAATCCCAAACGGGAAGCCCATCCTCTTCAGACCAGATGCTCATAGGGTGAACGCCTGTATACTGATTCGTGTTTCAATCCCAAACGGGAAGCCCATCCTCTTCAGACGAGGTGGTCGCTCCGAAGAGATAGCCACCATTGTGAGTTTCAATCCCAAACGGGAAGCCCATCCTCTTCAGACTCAACGACGACTGCTGTGGCATAGGCGACTCTTCTGTTTCAATCCCAAACGGGAAGCCCATCCTCTTCAGACCATTACCACCATCAGGGTATATCAGTAATTTTCTGCTGTTTCAATCCCAAACGGGAAGCCCATCCTCTTCAGACGTCGCCCCTATGCACTCACAGTGGTGCCAGAATTGGGTGGTTTCAATCCCAAACGGGAAGCCCATCCTCTTCAGACGCTACTGCCACGACCTATAGCGCCGAGGAGCCGGACTGTTTCAATCCCAAACGGGAAGCCCATCCTCTTCAGACGCGGGCCAGCGCCTACCTGGACGAACGCGCTATCCGTTTCAATCCCAAACGGGAAGCCCATCCTCTTCAGACGCAGGTCGCCCAGGTCATCCATCCACCTATCAGCATCGTTTCAATCCCAAACGGGAAGCCCATCCTCTTCAGACATAGACCCCGACCGTCGTTTTCGTGTTGCCCGAATCGTTTCAATCCCAAACGGGAAGCCCATCCTCTTCAGACCCAACTAAGGAACGGCGCTCTCATCCCCCGCTTGAAAGTTTCAATCCCAAACGGGAAGCCCATCCTCTTCAGACGATTCTCCTTTGACCTGCTGACGGTAGCTTTTGAGATGTTTCAATCCCAAACGGGAAGCCCATCCTCTTCAGACGCTGCTCTGGAGACAGCAGGACGTCCTCGACTATCTGGTTTCAATCCCAAACGGGAAGCCCATCCTCTTCAGACGACGAAGGAGAAGGGCATGGTAAGATACTGGGTAGTTTCAATCCCAAACGGGAAGCCCATCCTCTTCAGACGCCGAACAGATGGCCGAGACATACCGGGATGATCTGGTTTCAATCCCAAACGGGAAGCCCATCCTCTTCAGACTATGGCAGTTATCGGAGATAAGGACTCCTACAAAGATGTTTCAATCCCAAACGGGAAGCCCATCCTCTTCAGACATCGCCTCATCCACGAACGGGTGATGCAGCGCTCCTTGTTTCAATCCCAAACGGGAAGCCCATCCTCTTCAGACCTAGAGCTTGATATTGTCAGTAAGCAAGCTGAAATGTTTCAATCCCAAACGGGAAGCCCATCCTCTTCAGACGGTATATCGTCTCTTGAAGAGAAACCTAGCTTGAATGTTTCAATCCCAAACGGGAAGCCCATCCTCTTCAGACTCTAATTTCTCCATACGGGCAAGGAGATCAGGAGCAGTTTCAATCCCAAACGGGAAGCCCATCCTCTTCAGACTGGTATCATTGTCCTTGAGAATGGGCGACGGTTCAAAGTTTCAATCCCAAACGGGAAGCCCATCCTCTTCAGACCCTGAGTGAGAGACTGGGGAAGCAGATCGCCGTCAAGGTTTCAATCCCAAACGGGAAGCCCATCCTCTTCAGACGCTAAGAGCCTGCTCCTCTGCCTGGGAGTCTTTGAGAGTTTCAATCCCAAACGGGAAGCCCATCCTCTTCAGACGCTTGAGGGTTGCCTCCACCGGATCTTTCGAGTTATCGTTTCAATCCCAAACGGGAAGCCCATCCTCTTCAGACTCGGCGGTCCACCCATGAACAGTCTCCTTCTGAAAAGTTTCAATCCCAAACGGGAAGCCCATCCTCTTCAGACCCTTTCAGGAACGTATAGACACTTGACATACGTATAGTGTTTCAATCCCAAACGGGAAGCCCATCCTCTTCAGACCGCGTAGGGCCGATTGCGCGTTATCATGCAAGGTAGTTTCAATCCCAAACGGGAAGCCCATCCTCTTCAGACACCATGCTGCAACAGAGCTTGAAAGCGCAAGCGCCCAGTTTCAATCCCAAACGGGAAGCCCATCCTCTTCAGACGATATTAGCTCGTGACCATTCCTGCAGCCGAACTTGGTTTCAATCCCAAACGGGAAGCCCATCCTCTTCAGA
>Ga0209061_1004364_pt1 | contig 13719 bp, 10 predicted proteins | sample Coa_R1_10_FD_187157 | JGI IMG/M metagenome (GOLD analysis project Ga0209061, IMG submission 187157) | Surface soil microbial communities from Centralia Pennsylvania, which are recovering from an underground coalmine fire - Coalmine... | ecosystem: Environmental > Terrestrial > Soil >...
GCCGCCGCCTCTCCCAGCTGACGCCCCCGCCGCCGGCCGCCCCTGGCGCCAGTCGCCGCCGGTCGCCCCCGAGCCCCGGCTGGCCAGCCCCGCACCCCACCCCCCGGATGAATGTGACATCGAGCCGCCTATAGGCGGCTCGATGTCACATTCATCCGCCCTGGGGGGCCGCCACTTCTCCAGGGCCTGCTACTTTTCCAGGCCGCTATTTTCCCAGGGGTCCCTATTTTCCCAGGAGCCGCTATTTCCCCAGGGGGCGCTACTCGCCGGTGGCGCCGTCGACGCGTTCCCGGAGCAGGTCGGCGTGGCCGAGGTGGCGCGCGTACTCCTCGATCATGTGCAGGTAGATGAAGCGCAGCGACATCGTCTCGCCGTTGTGGGTGAAGGTGGCGTCCAGGGGTGCGTTCGCTGCGGCCGCGTCGGCGAGGCGGCACTCCTCGGTGAACCGAGCGTAGTCGGCGGCCGCCCGTGCCGGGTCGGTCGCCTTGAAGGCGGCCTCCCGTTCGTAGGCGTCCTCGATCGGTTCGCCGGCGAACCGCTGGCGGAACCAGGTGCGCTCGACCCGCGTCATGTGCCGGACCAGCCCTAGCAGGGACAACTGCGACGGCGGCACGGCGCGTTCGGCTAGCTGCTCGCCGGTCAGCCCCTGGCACTTATATAGCAGCGTGGCGCGGTGCCAGTCGAGAAAGGCCTGCAACATGACGCGCTCGCCGCCGGCCAGCGGCCCTCCGGGCCGCGACACCTGGGGTGCTCTCCACGTCACCGCACCATGATGCCAGGCGGCATGCTGCCGCGCCTACGGCGCGGCAGCCCCGTGACCGTGTGTCGTTTGAACGCCCACAGCGTTCAAACGACACACGGAAGCCCGGAAGGGGGCGAGCCGCGTGGTGGCAGCGGCGCATGGGAGAACGAGACGCAGGCACCGGGCCGAAACGCGGGCCGCGCGGGCCGAAACGCGGGGCGGGCCACCGGGCCACGGCGACGGTCAGCGGCGGGCAGGGGAGGAACCCTGGCGGCTGCTCCTGCCGCCCGGCACCCCCGGCTGGCTCCTGCCGCCGGGTGAGCGGAGCCGGGCGGTGGCGAGTATCCGCGCGGCGATGGTGACGACGATGGCGACCGGCAGCGTCTGCGGGAGTTCGTCGCCGGGGGCGAGGGCGACCGCCGCGAACGCCGCGGCGACGCCGCCGACGGCCACCGCCAGCGCGGTGGCCACCCGGCGGCTGCACAGCGTGCGGCGGACCAGTCGCCGGGCCTCGCGCGGCAGCCGGAGCACCATGACGCCGAAGCCCGCCGCGGTCCCCAGCGCGAGCACGCCGAAGGCGAGGGCGAGCGGGAACCGGTCGACGTGCGTGACCGCGGGCACCCAGAGCATGAGCATGGCGACCAGCACGAAGATGTAGATCGTCCGGGAAATGGCGCGCAAGATGACCACGTCGATGTTCCTGCTGTAGATGTGCTCACCGGGCGTGGTCCGCGCCGCGTTGATGAAGTGCCTGATCGCTCCGGCGGTGTCGTGCCGCCGGAGGCGGATCCGGCCGAGTTCGTTCATCGCCCCGCTGTGCGCGGGATCGAGGGCCAGGGCCCGTTCCTGATGCGACCGGGCCGCTTCCAGGTCGCCCCGCGCCAGCGCCACCTTGCCGGACAGGAAATGAACGTCGGGCTCGTCCGGCGCGAGCCGCCGCGCCTCCGCGGCGGCCGCGGCGGCCAGGGCATGCTGGGACGCGGCGAGCGCCGCCTGCGCCACGCAGACATGCGTCTGCCAGTACGACGGGGCCAGGCGGCGGGACTCGACCGCCGCGCGCAGCGCCTCGGCATGGTTGCCCAGGTGCATCAGCGCGTTGCTGGCCAGCCGGTGCGGCCACTCCTCGGCCGGCTCGATCGCCGCGGCGCGGTTGGCGGCCTCGACGGCCTCGGCGTAGCGGTCCGCGCCCAGGTGCGCCCGGGCGAACAGGCACCACGCGCGCGAAGAACCCGGTTCGGCGGACACCACGCGGGCGAGCAGCGACGAGGCCTCCTCGTAGCGCCCGAGGTCGAGCATGGTGGCGGCCCGCGCCAGCTCCTGCCTAAGCTCCGTCAAGTCGCCGTTCCGTCAAGTCGCCGTTCCGTCAGCCAAGCCGTCGCGCGAGCCGTCAAATCAGGCGCCGCTTCCGGAGGTATGCCACCAGATCATCGTAAGCGCCGCCCTCGTTGGCGAACAGCGCCACGTTCCGCGCCGTGTCGAGCCAGGTGCCGAGCGACGGCTTCACCTCCGCGATCGCCGCCTCCAGATCGGCCTGCCCGATCAGCCTGGGCTCGCCGCGGCGCACCGAGTCGAGCAGCGCGCGTTCGGCGGCGGTCTCGCAGATGTGCGCGATGTCCGCGCCGGAGTACCCGTCGGTCAGCCGGGACAGCCGCGCCAGGTCGATCCCGGCGACCGGCCGGTCCCGCAGGTGGAAGCGGAACACCCCTTCCCGCGCCGGGCCGTCCGGCGGCAGCACGAGCAGCGTCCGGTCGAACCGGCCCGGCCGCCGCAGGGCGCTGTCCACGTCCCACGGATGGTTGGTCGCGGCCAGCAGGAACACTCCGGTGTTGTCCGAGGCCACGTCGTCGAGCTCGAGCAGCAGCTGGTTCACGGCCGAGCGCATCGGCGTGTTCCGCAGCTGGGACCGCTTCTGCCCGATCGCGTCCACCTCGTCGAGGAAGAGCACGCACGGCGCGTTGCGCCGGGCGATCTGGAAAAGCTCGTGAATGTTGCGCTCAGACCGGCCGACGAACATGTCGATCAGGTCCGCGAACGACACGGTGATGAACCGCGCGCCGAGTTCGCCGGCCACCGCGCGGGCGATGAACGTCTTGCCGCACCCGGGCGGCCCGTACAGCAGCAGGCCGCCGCGCAGCGACTTGCCGTACAGCCGGCGCAGTTCGGGGTTGCGCATCGGTGCCAGGAAGGCCGCCTCAAGGCGCTTCTTGACCTCGGTCATGCCGGCCACGTCGGCGAGCGTCAGGCCGGCGTGCTCGGCGTCGTAGGCGCGCGCCTCCTCGATCCCGGCGGAGGTGGCGCTCGCGTCGTCCACGAACATCGCGGGCAGCACGTCGCGCAGCTCATCCTCGGCCTGTGACCAGTCGTAGCTCGCCGCCACGTCGTCCTCGGCGGGGCCGCCGCCGGACTCACGGACGGGGTCGGGGGCGGAGCCGTCGGCGGGGGCGCCCGGCGCCTCGCGCCCGTCGCCGCCGGGATCGGCCGCCGTGGCGTCCGGCACCGCCGCGGAGGACGGTGCGTCCGGGCCAGCCGCGGCCGTCCGTTCGGAAGCGGACGGAGGACCCGCGGGAGCGGACGGAGGACCCGCGGGAGCGGACGGAGGACCCGCGGGAGCGGACGGCTGCTGGCCGCCGGCGCCGGCGGCCGCGGTGAGCATGGAAATCGCCTCCCCGTTTCCCGGGTCGCGCTGGAGCACGGCTCCCAGGTGCCTGACCGCCTCGTCGCGCTGCCCGGCGCGCAGCAGCAGCGCGGCCAGATGCAGGCGCAGCGGCACGTCGTCGGGCATGGCGGCCACCGCGTTGCGCAGGCTTTCGAGTACGGGTTCGGGTTCCATACGTCCGTCCGGGTATCAGGGTGCGGCCACATTCCACACTATGGGCTCTCGCGTCACCGCGGGAACCGTCCGCGCCTACAGGCTCGCGGCGAGTTCCCGCAGGCGCTCGCGGGCCCCCTCGTAGGCCGTCGCGCGCAGGTACCGCTTGGGCATCTTGGCGATCGACGTGTAGTTCGTGTCGCACACGTTGGCCAGCGGCGATTCCACCGCCTGGGTGACGAGCTGGTAGGCGTCGATCGGGTCGAGCCCGCACAGTTCCGCCACCCATGTCACCATGTCATGCTGCGCGATACGGAACGCGTCCTCAAGCGGGCGCGCCGAACCCGCCGACATGATGTGCGTCTCGTTCTCCAGCCGCGGCCACGGCGTCGGCACGCCCTTGATCACGTCCACGACGAGCACCGTGTTCATCGCGCACTCCACGGCGACGCCGCAGGTTTCGCCCTCGCCCTGCCTGGCGTGCCCGTCGCCGAGGGAAAGCAGCGCCCCGGGTACGTTGACGCCCAGGTAGCAGGTGGTTCCCGCGCGCATCTCCGGCGTGTCCATGTTCCCGCCGAACGCGTCCGGCACCAGCGCGCTGCGCGCCTCCCCGTTCGCCGGGGCCACGCCGACGGTGCCGTGCATCGGCTCCATCGGCAGGTCTGCGGTGAAGTCGCTCTTGCGCGCGGTGAACCGGCACGTCCTGGCCGCGCGGTCTAGCTGCCAGATCCACATGACCTCTTCGAGCGGCTCGTTCAGCAGCGCCGTCAGGCGCGTCCCGGTCAGCGCGCCGAACAGCGGCACCGTCGTCGAGGCCCCCCAGTCGCGCGCCGGCTCGATGCTGACGAAGTGCACCGCCACCGTGTCGCCCGGCTCGGCGCCCTCGATGTAGAACGGGCCGGTCTGCGGGTTGAGGTTGGTGATGCCCAGCCGCGAGAGGAGGTCGTCCGCCGACCGGACGCGGCCGGCGAAGCAGTCCTCGGTGTACACGCTCAGCGCCGCGGGCGCCTTGATCCGCCTGACCGGCGCGGCGCCGCCGAACGTCCAGGCGAACTCCTCCGGCTCCGGCCGGAACGTGATCACGTCCAGATCGCTCACGAGCGCTGCCTCCCGAGTCCCGGTGCTTGCCAGAATTATCCCGAACGGCCGGCTGGCCTTTGCCAGCAGGAAAGCCCGGCCGGCCTGTGCGGCAGGAAGGCACGGTGGCGGCACCTGCCGGACGGTCAGCAGGCGCTGTCGGCGGTGTTGGCCGCCGCGTTGAGCGCGCTGACGGTCGAGGCCGGCACCGAGCCGTTCTGCACATCCGCGCGCACGGTGTTCAGCTCCGCGGCCAGCATGTCGAGCGCGGACCTGACCGAGGCGCTCCGCGCCTGTCCCGCCGCGGCCCGCAGGCCGGCGATCGCCGTGGACATGTCATCGGTCAGCTTGGCCTGCGGGGCCTGCGTGTTCAGGTCGGTGATCGCCTGATCGTAGGCGGGCAGGGCCGTTCCCGTGTACGCCTTGCAGCCTGGGTCGCCCGGCCTGAAGATCTTCGGCGCCATAACCACGCCGGCCGCCGCGGCGACGGCGACCGCCGCCGCGGCGGCGACAAGCAGGCGGGTCTTGCCGCCCGCCCCGTTCCTGACGTCCGTCCCGGGTGCGCCGGCCGCCCGGTGCGCGCCGCCCGGTGCCGCCCGGCGCGCGCCGGGCGGTGCCGCCGGATCGGCGGCCGTGAAGGGGCCGGGCGGAGACGGCGGGAAGCCGCCTGCCGGAGGGGGCCCGGGGAAGCCGCCAGCCGGAGAGGGGCCAGGGAAGCCGCCAGCCGGGGCGGACGCGGGGAAGGCAGCCAGTGCCGGGTCCGCCGGGAACTCCCCCGCCGGGGGAGCCGGCGGGAAGCCGTCCGGGGATGGGCCGGCGAACCCGCTGGGCCCGCCGGGCGCGGGAGACTCGGATGTGCCGGGCTGCGCGGCGCCCGGGAACGCGCCGGGCTGAGGCGGTGCCGGGAAGGCGCCCGGCGGCGAAGGCGGGAACGACGGGGGAAGACCGTCCCGCGCCGGCGGGAAACCGCGCGGTGGCGGCATGGGAGCGCCCGGCTGAGCGGAAGCGCCCTGCTGGGGTGCGAAGGCGGCCAGCGGCGGAAAGTCCGCCTGCTGCCCGGGAAACTCAGGCCGCTGGCCGGGATAGCCGTCCCCGGCGTGCTGCTGTGCCGGATATCCGCCATGCTGGCCCGGATAGCCGGGATAGCCCGGGCCGGGAGGCGGCGGAGCCGGCGCCTGCGGCACTGGCGGAACCTGGCCGTCGAAGTCACCCGCCGGCGAGCCCGGGTAACCGCCCGGCCGCTGCCCCGGGTAACCGAACCCGCCCGGCGGCTGCGCGGGCAAGCCTCCTGACGGGACGCCGAAGTTCCCTGGCGGCCGCTCGCGGTAGCCGCCGGCGGGAGAACGCTCGGCGGGATACCCGTCAGGCCGATACTCGCTGCCGGGATAGCCGCCAGGCGGCTGGCCGCCCGGCCGGTACGGTCCTCCGGGCTGGTACGCCTCGCCTGGGTGGTACGCGTATCCGGGGTGGTACCCGTCCCCGGGATGGTACGCCTCGCCTTGGTACCCGTCTGCGGGACGGTACGCCTCGCCTTGGTACCCGTCTGCGGGACGGTACGCCTCGCCTTGGTACCCGTCTGCGGGGTGGCGGCCCGGCCCGGCGGCGTACCCGTACCCGTTACCGCCGTACCCGTTACCGCCGTACTCGTTACCGCCGTACCCCGCGCCGCGGAACCCGGCGTACCCCGCGCCGCCGTACCCGGCCCCGTCGTATGCGGGGCCGCCGTATGCGGGGCCATCGTAGCCAGGTCTGTCGTACGCGGGGCCGCCTGGCGCCGGAGGCTCCGGTTCCCGGTCACCGGGCCCGGCGAAGGCCGGGCCGGCGTAGCCGTAGCCGTCCTGGGCCCGGGGCGTGAACCACGAACTCGCGCCGCCGGGCCCGCGGTATGCGCCGCCGCCGGATGCGCGGCCGGCCCCCGGCGGGCCGCCGGCGTCCGGCGGCTGCCACGGCACGGTGCCCGGACCGTAGGAATAGCCGTCGTCAGCGGCGGCGCTGCCAGACTCACCTGTCACGGCCGCCCCGGGCTTCACGGCCGCCCCGGGCTGGCGGTCGGGGCCGGAAGCGGGCGGGAGGGCGGCCGGCACGGCCGGAAGCGCGGCCGGCGCCGCCGGCAGCGCGGCCCGCGCCCGGCGGGCGGGCGGCCTGGCGGACGGTGCCCCGGAATGCGCTGCGCTGGAAGACGCCGCTCCGGAGCCCTCCGGCGGGAGCGGGGGTCCGGCGGGCGGATCTGACGCTGGCGGCATGAGTTTCTGTTAATCCGTTCCGGGATGCGCGAGGGGTTTGTAGCGGGGTTCGCAGGCCCCGCCTGCCAGTAGCGGAACGGAGCCTGTCCGTCAGACGAAGCCGTTGCGGCTGAGGCTGGCTGGGTCGGGCTCGGCCCTGGGCAGCGAAACGTCGCCGGTGACGTCCGCGGCGAGCCGGATCCGGTCGCCGTCCACGAGCCGCACCTCGGTCCCGGGCAGTACCCGGTCACCGTTGACGAAGGTGCCGTTCGTCGATCCCTCGTCGCGGATGGAGGCCCGGCCGCTGTCGTCGACCATGACCGTCGCGTGCCGCCGTGACACGTTGTCGTACTGGGCGAACGCGGCGGCGACCAGCGACTGCGCGGGGTCGCGCCCGAGGATGACCGACGTGCCGGCCGGCACGTCGACGTTCCCCGTGGGGAATGAGATCCGCAGCACGACCGGGGAGATGCGCCGTCGGGCGCCCGTGCCCGGCAGCGGCTGCCTGCACTGGGTGCAGACCACGTCGGCCGGGTCTTGCGCCATCGCGCCGCAGTTCGGGCATACCGTCCTGCCGTCCCCCGGCCGGATGTACTGCTGCGATACCGTCGGCGACGGGATGTCGTCGTCGGCGTACGGTGTGTGCGGCAAGTTGGCGCCACACCGGAAGCAGATCAGGTCCTCCGGCTGCACCTTGACGCCGCAGTCTGGGCAGGTCAGGATCGCCATCTCCTCGCTCTCAGGCGGTAGGACGTTCCCAGTTACCTTACCGCCCGGAAGGCACTCGGCTCTAGGTATCGCGTACTCCGGCGGGCATATCGCCGTCACTGGCGCCCCACGGGGCGGCGGCCGGTGACTCTCTGCCGGCCCGGTGCCGGCGGCGGCCCGTCCCGGTAGGCGGCCCGTCCCGGTAGGCGGCCGCGCCGTCGGGACCGCGGCGGCGCGAATAGCCGCCCGCGCCTTCCGCCGCCGCAAGGCAGGGCAAAACGGCCAGCGGAATGGTCGCGGCCGACGGGGCACAGCTATGACTCATCCGTCACGCAGCTTGTCAATTACCCGGGAAATAGAGAAAACCCCGGCCGTCATTATCCGGACGCCACCCAGGCGGCGCCCGGCTGCCCCCGGGGCACGGCCGCGGGCGCGCCGGACGGAGGGTGTGCCGGCAGTCCGCGTGCCCAGCCCGGGCGGCCTCCCGCCGCGGCGCGCGCCGGCCCCGGCCCGCCGCGCGCCGCGGCGGGCCGGACCGGCCGATCCCGGTGACGCCGTTTTATCCCGTTTTGAGCTCTAGGCCAGCGGAAGCCGGACGTCTATCCTGCTGAAGTGACACTTCCGGGGGGCGTTTCGACCGGGGTGCGCTGGCCGGCGGACGACCGGAGGCAGATGGCGGCACAGGCCGGCAGCCCGCGTCGGCGAGAAGCCCTCCACACCAGGTATTCTCACTGCCCGGTCGGGAACAGCCGACACCCACTGGGAAGGGGCCCGGCACACCGGGCCGAGTGCCCTTGCCGGGCTTGATGCCCGCAGAGGCGCGCAGGACCGTGGCGCAACGGAGCGCCGCAGTCGCGGACCGCCGGGCGCCGCGTCGTAGCACCGCGGCGGACGCTGGCGGGCCGCTTCCCGGCGTCGTGGCCGTTCCGGCGTAACGATGTACCGGAGGATGTGCGGATCTTTGCCGAAGTTCAGGGTGATTCCCCGTGAATGCCCCGTCGAGGGCGGCCAATTGATGATTATATGTCCCTACCCGTTTTGTAACGCTAGCTGGAAGAGTGGCCTCGGCCGCCCTGTCGACCTCGTGCGACGGCGATCGTTGCTGAGGGAAGGGAGAGGTGAGGTGCCGAAGATGAGCGGCCTGGCCGTTCGTTGCCCGGCGCAGGTCCAGGTGGCCTTTGGAGCTGCGAGGTGTGAGCGCAGTGCGTAGACGATCGATGACCAACGGAGACGGCGGCTCCGAGACGCCGGCCTCCGGGCTTCCGCTAGACGGAGGCGGAGGTCCGCGCGGTGGCGGACCGCTGGCCGTCGGCCAAGGTCAGAGTGGACCCGCTGGCCCGGGAGGCCTGCCGGTGCCTGTGATGCCCGCGCGCCGTGACGGCGGGCTGCCGGCCGCCGCGGGCGGCGGCGCCGGATCCGCGCCCCGCAGCGGGTCGCGCCTGTCGCTGAGCAACTGGCGCGTCCGCTGGCGGCTCATCGCGATCATCGCCGTGCCGACCGTTACCGCGATGATCCTCGGCGGCATCCAGGTTGGGAACTCGGTCAGCAACTACGTGGCGTTCCAGCGCGTCCAGACGCTGGCCAACCTCAACGCGCTCATCGTCAAGGCAGCCGGCCAGCTCGCCGACGAGCGGGACGCCATGGCCGGGTTCGTCGCGTCCGGCAGGCCGCAGGGCGGCGCGCTGCAAACCACGGTGAACAACGACCAGGCCGCGACGACCGCCACCCTCGACGCGATCAAGCAGCAGGCCGGGGCGGTCACCGTAAACGCCGGCTACCGCCAGCAGACCGTGCTCGACCTTCAGAACGGCGTGCTGGCCGGCATCGCGGACCTGACCTTCATCCGCCAGGCGGCGCTGAAGACCAGCTACCCGGCGCTCGCGGTCATCCAGAGCTACGACCGGCTGGTCACCGCGTTCGACACGTTCAGCAACGACGTCGCGGCCGGCACCGGCAACGCCACCCTGCAGACCGACGTCTCGGTGCTCAACGCGCTGCTGAGGATGGAAGACGACTCCTCGCTGCAGCGCGCCTACCTCTACCAGGCGCTGGCCAGCACGCCGCCGGCGCTGACGCCGGTCGCGCTCACCGACCTGAACCAGGCGTTCTCCCAGCAACAGGCCGACACGAGCCAGTTCAGCCAGGCTGCCACGGTCGCGGAACAGCAGACGCTCAATAACACTGTCGCCGGCCCGCAGGTGGACGAGGCGCAGAGCGCGGAAAAGCGCGCGATCGCGTCCGCCCAGGCCGGCCAGGGACTCACCATCGGCTTCCAGCAGTCGTGCGACAACCGGACGCCGGCGCAGTCCGCGCAGTGCTGGTACACCACCCAGAGCGCGCAGATCAACGACATGCGCGCGGTCAGCGACCAGCTGGTCGGGCAGATCACGGCGCAGGCCAACTCGCTGGAGTCGACCTCGCTGCGCAACGCGATCGTCATCTCGGTGGCCACCCTGGTCCTGCTCATCCTCGTCCTGCTGATCACCACGTTCGTGGCGCGGTCCATGATCCGGCCGCTGCGCAAGCTGCGCGCCGACGCCCTTGAGGTGGCGGGCACCAAGCTGCCGGAGATGGTGCGGCGGCTGAGCGAGAGCGAGGGCGGCGACGAGAGCGTCGAGATCGAGCCGATCGGCGTCACCTCCACCGACGAGATCGGCGAAGTCGCGCGGGCGTTCGACCAGGTGCACCGGGAAGCGGTCCGGCTGGCGGCCGACGAGGCCATGCTGCGCGGCAACCTCAACGCCATGTTCGTCAACCTGTCCCGCCGCAGCCAGTCGCTCATCGAGCGGCAGCTGGCGCTGATCGACGACCTGGAGCAGAGCGAGCAGGACCCCGACCGGCTGAGCAGCCTGTTCCGGCTGGACCACCTGGCCACCCGCATGCGCCGCAACTCGGAGAACCTGCTGGTCCTCGCCGGACACGAGGCAAGCCGGCGGTGGAGCCAGCCGGTCCCGCTGGTCGACGTGCTCCGCGCCGCGATCTCCGAGATCGAGCAGTACGAGCGCGTGGTGCTGAACGTCCAGCCCGGCATCCAGGTCGTCGGCCAGGCGGTCAACGACGTGGTGCACCTTGTCGCGGAGATCGTCGAGAACGCGACCACGTTCTCGCCGGAAGACACCCAGGTGTACGTGACCGGCCAGCCGCTGACCAGCGGCGGCGTGCTGCTTGACATCACCGACAGCGGCGTGGGCATCTCCGACCAGGAGATGGCACACGCGAACTGGCGGCTGGACAACCCGCCGGTCGTGGACGTCGCGGTGTCCCGCCGCATGGGCCTGTTCGTGGTCGGCCGCCTGGCGGCCAGGCACGGGATCCGGGTCCGGCTGCGGCACGCCCAGTCCGGCGGTCTCACCGCGCTGGTATGGCTGCCCGAGTCGGTGGCGGCCCCGGAGTCGGCGCAGCCGTTCGGCCGCTTCCGCAAGTTCGAGGCCGACGACTACGGGCCGGCCCCGTCGCTGTCCGCGCCGACGGCGACTGCCGCCCCGGCGGGCGGCTTCGGCGGCCCTGGCGGGCCGTTCGGCCGGCCGGGCGGCGGCCCTGGCGGCGGCCCAGGGGATCCCGGCGGGGCGGCCCCGTTCGACACGGCGGCCGCGCAGGCCGCGGCGGCTTCCCGGATTCCCCGCTTCTCCGGCGGCCCGGGCAGCAAGGGCGGAGGCTTCGGCGCCTTCGGCAGCGGCTCCGGTTCCGCGGCCGGCGGCGATGGCGGCTTCGGCGCGGGCACGGCCGACGGGGCCGGCGCGCCTGGCGGCGGCTTCGCCGGCCCGGGTGCCGCCGGTGCGCCCGGTGGCCCGCTGCCCACCCGGCAGCCCGGCAGCAGCCGCCCGGCGTCCGGCGGCCCGGGCGGCGGCGGCCCGGCGTCCGGCGGCCTGGGCAGCGGCGGCGGCTCGGCGTTCGGCGGCCTGGGCAGCGGCGGCGGCTCGGCGTTCGGCGGCTCCGACGTCGACGCGTTCGGCGGCTCCGACCTGGGCAACGGCGATTTCGGCACCTCCCGGCTGCCCGCGTTCGGCAACGACGGCGGATCAGCGGACAGCGGGCCGCTGCCCGCTCTGGGCACGGTCGGCGGCACCGCGCCGAACAGCACGGGCAACGGCGGCAACGGCGCCGGCGGCCCGGACGGCGGCCAGGTGACGGTCCCGCCCAGCGCCAGCCCCGCACAGGATCAGCGACTGCCGATCTTCGACTCGCTGGAGTCGGATTGGTTCCGCCGCAGCGGTACATCGCTAAGCTCGGGTGCTGCGCCCGCGGCCACGTCAAGCTGGAGTTCGCCCGCGGACGAAGGGTGGCGCGCCGCGCGAGTGGTCGCCTCGCCCGCGTCCGGGGAGACTACGACAGCCGGCCTGCCGAAGCGCGTGCCGAGGGCTAACCTCGTGCCTGGGTCGGTCGGGGGAGGCGATGATGGTGAAGCCACGCCGCCAGCCCGGTCCGCGGAGACGATCCGCAACCGGATGGCGAGCTTCCAGCGGGGCGTGCGCGAGGCGCGTGCGGCCGCACCCCAGAACGAGGAGCCATAGGACGGATGAGACCGACCGATAGAGATCTCACAACACGAGGAGGCGCCTGTATGAGCGGGCGAGGAGAGGAGCGCGCGTGAGCACGCCGGGACGCCCGGTCCAGGACCTCAGCTGGCTGATCACGAACTTCGTGGAGCGGGTCCCGGATGTGGCACACGCGGTCGTCGTGTCCTCGGACGGGTTGCCGCTCGCGTTCTCCGCGGGTTTCCCGCAGGAGCGCGCGGACCAGCTTGCCGCGGTCACATCGGGCCTGACCAGCCTTACCCAGGGTGCTTCCCGGGTCTTCGAAGGCGGCGCGGTCGTGCAGACCGTGGTGGAGATGCAGCGCGGCGTGCTGGTCATCATGGCGATCAGCAACGGCGCCAGCCTGGCCGTGCTCGCGGCTTCCACCTGCGACCTCGGGCTCGTCGCCTACGAGATGACCCTGCTGGTAGAGCGTGCGGGCCGGGTGCTCACGCCCGCCGCCCGCGGTGGCGTCATGCAAGGTGCTATGCCGGGAGATGGAAGACGATGATGAGCGCGGGAGGAAACGGTGGCGGGCCCCATCCGCGGTGAAGACCGCGGCGGACCGCCTGCCTGGCAAGGGCCCGGCCGGGCCGGCCCGTGGGATGAGGCTCCGCCGCAGCGGCAGCCGTACTCCCCGGTACAGCAGTATCCGGCCGAGGAAGAGAGCAGTTCGACGCGGCTGGTGCGGCCGTACACCGTTACCGGCGGCCGAACTCAGCCGAGGTACAAGCTAGCGCTTGAGGCCTTGGTTACCGCGACCGTCTACGAGCCGCGCGATCTGTCAGTGCTGGCGCCCGAGTGCCAGGCGATCTTGCAGTTCTGCCTGGACTGGCGGTCCGTCGCCGAGATCTCGGCAGTGCTGCGGCTGCCGCTCGGCGTGGCACGGATCCTCGTCGCGGACATGAGCGCGGACGGCCTCGTGCGCATCCACCAGCGTGACGATTCGGAAGGCCGCCCCGACCTTCATCTGCTCGAAAGGGTGCTTAGTGGACTCCGTAAGATCTAGCGTCGCCCGGCCGCACGGCGGCGACGCTTCGGCGATGACTTCGGTGAAAATCGTCGTCGCCGGGGGCTTTGGTGTGGGCAAGACGACCTTCGTGGGCTCGGTGTCGGAGATCACTCCGCTGACCACCGAGGCGGTGATGACCGTCGCGAGCACCGACGTGGACGACCTGTCGCATGTCCCGGACAAGAACACCACCACGGTCGCCATGGACTTCGGCCGGATCACCTTGGACAAGGACCTAGTGCTGTACATGTTCGGCACGCCCGGGCAGCACCGGTTCTGGTTCATGTGGGACGATCTCATTCAGGGTGCCATCGGCGCGGTGGTGCTCGTGGACACCCGGCGCCTGGCCGACTCCTTCCCGGCGGTGGACTACTTTGAGGCGAGCGGGCTGCCGTTCGTGATCGGCATCAACGGCTTCCACGGGCAGTTCCCGCACCGCTCGAACGACGTGCGCGAAGCCCTGGCGATCGGGCCGAACGTGCCGATCATTCCCTGCGACGCGCGCAACCGCGAGTCAACCAAGGCGACGCTGGTGACCCTCGTCGAGCACGCGATGTCAATGCAGACGGCCGGCCACTACTGAGTTACCCCGGGGGGACGACCCCCCGGATCCCCCCGGCCGCGCGCCCGATCCT
>Ga0209061_1004365_pt1 | contig 13718 bp, 10 predicted proteins | sample Coa_R1_10_FD_187157 | JGI IMG/M metagenome (GOLD analysis project Ga0209061, IMG submission 187157) | Surface soil microbial communities from Centralia Pennsylvania, which are recovering from an underground coalmine fire - Coalmine... | ecosystem: Environmental > Terrestrial > Soil >...
AACCTGCGGACATGGCAGACCCGATCAAGACTTCAGGTCATGATGGGAAGTGGCCAGCCGGCCCGCGCGAGTGCCTGAGGGAAGCCAGGGAGGGCGAGCCCCGTGCCTCCTGCGCAGCTCGAGCTCTGGGATACAGCACAGCGACTGGACAGTGCCGATGTCATTGATCACGAGGGGGAGTTCCGGGGACGGCCCCGGGGTTTCCCCGGCCCCCCCGCGCGAACCGCGTTCCAGGCGCCGCCCCCACACCGCCTGGGATGCCGTCCGCCGGCGTGCCGTGCTCGCCGACCGTGCCGCCCGGAGGCACTGGACGCTCACGGCACTGCTGACCGCGGGCCTTGTCCTGCGCGTCATGACACAGGTCGCCTACCGCCCTGCCCTGATCTACATCGACACGGTGAAGTACGTCCTCAGCGGCTGGGAGAAATACGACCCCGAGGGGTACCGCTACCTGCTGGTCCTGCCGGTGACGTGGGCGGGGAACCTCGCCGTCCTCGCGGCCGTGCAGCACCTCCTCGGCCTGGCGATGGGAGCCGTCCTCTACGCCGTCCTGATCCGGCGCGGCGTGCCGCGCTGGGCGTCCGCGCTCGCGGCCGCCCCCGTGCTGCTCGACGGCTACCAGCTCCAGGCCGAGCAGACCATCATGCCCGACGTGCTGTTCGAGGCGCTGATCGCCGCCGGGCTGGCCATCCTGCTCTGGAAACCCCGGCCAGGCCCCTGGCTGATCGCGCTGGCCAGCCTCGTGCTCGGCGTGTCGGCCACCGTCCGCCAGGTCGGCGAGGCGCTCGTCCTGCCCGCGTGCGCCGTCGTGGTGCTCGCGGCACGGGGGTGGCGCCAGCGGCTGGGGCGCGGGGCCCTGGCCGCGGTGTACTTCGCCATGCCCATCTTCGCGTACATGACCTATTCGGCGGTCGTCCTGCACGACCATTTCGAGCTGTCCGACCAGGGGGACGCCGTGCTCTACGGGCGGACGGCGGAGGCCGCCGACTGCGCGGCGCTCCGCATCCCGGCCTACGAGCGGCCACTGTGCCCGACTCCCCGGGAAGCCTCGGAGCTGGGCGTGGACTGGCTCGTCAACAACCGGGCGTCGCCGGTGAACCGGTACTCCCCCCCGCCCGGCATCGACAGGCTGACGGCCATCAAGGACTTCTCCTACCACGTGCTCGAGCAGCAGCCGCTGCGGGTCGCCGGGGCGATCGCCAGGGACGCGGTCAAGCTCTTCGCTGTCACCAGGCACACCGATCCCGGTGACACGCCGATCTGGCGCTGGCAGTTCCAGGACGCCTACCCGCTGTACCCGCCGGGTGTCACCATCCCGATCGTGGAGTACATGGTCGGTCATTCCGGCGGCGGCGGCAGCCCGGTCGTCGTCAGGCCGCTCGCCGCCGCGCTCAGGGACTACCAGCTCGGCGGCGGCTACACCCCCGGCCCCTACCTGCTGGCCGCCCTCCTCGCCGGGGCCGGGGGGATCCTCACCTACCGGCGCGGTCATGACGCGACCCTCGCGCTCGCCGCTCTGCTCGTCACGGGAACCGCGGTGGCGGTGCTGCTCGGCGCCGACGTCTACGAGTTCTCCTGGCGCTACCAGCTTCCCGCCCTGGTCACACTCCCGGCTGCCGGCGCGCTCGGCATGACCGCCATCACGGAGCGCACCCGGCTCTTCCTCGCGGCGAGGAAGAGCCGGGATGCGGGCAGCCCAGGAGAGAGCAGGGACGGCGAGCAGGCCGGGAAGCCAGCCGTGAACACTCCGCGGGAGCCGTGGGCGTGAGCCGCAGGACCGGTGACCGTGACGGGATGCCCGGCAAGCCCGGCGACCCCGATGTCCGCACGCTCAGCTCCCGTCTCGTGTACGAGGACCGCTGGATCACGCTGAGGCAGGACGAGATCGAGCGGCGTGACGGCTCGCGCGGCAGCTACGCGGTGATCGACAGGCGCGATTTCGCGCTCGTCATCCCGGCGGCCGGCGGGGGTTTCCACCTCGTCGAGGAGTACAGGTACCCGATCCGCCGCCGCACCTGGTCGTTCCCGCAGGGCGGGTTCCCCGCAGGCGCGGACGGCAGCCCGGAGGAGCTGGCCCGTCTCGAACTCGCCCAGGAGACCGGGCTGCGGGCCCGCCGCCTCACCCGGCTCGGCTTCCTGCACTGCTGCCACGGCATGACCAGCCAGGGTTTCACCGCCTTCCTCGCCACCGGCCTGACACCGGGGGAACCGGAGCGCGAGCCCGAGGAGCAGGACATGCGGCACCAGTGGGTCACCCGCAGCCGGTTCGAGGACATGATCGGCGAGGGCCTCATCACCGACGACTCGACGCTCGCCGCCTACACTCTCCTGCTGCTCCACGAAGGGCGCCAGGGCTGATACCGCCCTGGCGCCGCATCTATGTGCCCGGGAAGCCCACAGGAAGGCCGCCCCGGGCTGCCGCTCAGCCCGGCAGCGAGTACTGCTCGTTGGGCGTGTCGGGGCAGGACCACACGATCTGCTGCGTGCCGTCCGCCGTCGAGTAGCCCGGGTCGTTCAGGCACACCGTCTTCGAGCCGGAATACAGCGAGTACTCGCGGTACCTCGGCCAGTACTGCCACAGCTCGTTGGAGTAGCTGCCGCAGGTCCACTGGATGACCTTGGTGCCCGGGCCGCCGTAGCCGGCGTCGTTCAGGCACTTGCTGCTTGCGGCGTTGACCAGGTAGCCGAGGGAGGTCCCCCAGCTGGTGGTGCCGGTCTCCTGGAACGTCCAGGCCTGGGCCCTGGTGCCGTTGCAGGAGTACAGGTCGATCTTGGTGCCGTTGGCGGTGCTGGAGTGGTAGTCGTCCAGGCACTTCCCGCCGTAGCCCGTGACCGCGCCGGTCTGCCCCGCGACCTGGGCGAGCTCGAGGTCACCGCCCTGGCTGCCCCCGGCCCATGTGACCTTTGAGACGGTGGCAGTCTGGGCTGCGCTGCCGCTGACACCGACCCACGCCCAGACCTCCGTCTGGTCACCGCCCGGGTCCTTGTTCGCCGTACCCGTCGGCGCCTCGTAGTTCTTGTACTCCGACGCGGGGATCGGCTGGGACACGCTGTCGACAATCGTGTCGCCACCTGGGTCCTCGTAGTAGCCGTTGTAGGAGAACGACAGGTACTGACCGTCGCCGTTCGTGTCGAAGTACAGGTTCACGGCCACCGAGCTGCCGGTGCTGTCCACCACCGGGGGAACGAGGTCGCCGCTGGAGTTCTCGTTGGCCTTGATGGTGCCCAGGTCGATGATCACCCCGGAGTCGGCATACGGGGACGACGTCGGCTGGTCCGGTTTGGTAGCCAGCGTGACGCCGCCCGGGCCGAGTTCCTGGTACGCCTCCATCTCCTGCAGCGGTGAGTCGCTGACCCGCCAGGTGTTTCCGTTGTTCGACGCGAACTGGTAGCTGAACGCCGGCTGGTACGTCGTGCTGGCCGCCGCGGACGCTGCCGTGCCTGTGAGGGCGATGCCCGCCGGGGCGAGCATCGCCGCTGCCCCCGCTGCGGCGGCGAGGTAGCGCTTCCCCTTGAACATGGAACCTTCTTCCGTAGCGCTGACGCCCGGCGTGCCGCAGACTCGGGAGACGGCCTCCGGGTACGGGCCAGCGGCCATGCCAGCCGCTGCCAGCGCGTCCCCGGAAGCCATCAGGGCCGGCCCGGCCCAGGGCGACCCTGGCCGGTGGTTCCTGCCGTTTCCCCCGTCGAAGGGACACACTCCCCCGTAGAAGGACACGCCCGGACGATCTTCCATACAAAAGACGCCCCCGGGCGATCCCCGGTTGACATCGTTGCCTATTTGTGATCTTGACCGGTGCCTGCCAGCCCGGCCGCCGGCGCGTACGGGGACCTGGCCGCCGGCGCGTGCGGGAACGATGCAGCACCCCGGCGCGAGCCGGCGGCACCGCAGCGGCCACGCGGGGCGGCGCGGCACGCCCGGCGGCTACCGCAGCCGGGGTTTCCGGGGGCGGGATACCTGGGTAGTGATCACGAAATGTCTGTCCACAAGCCAGCGACAACGGCGTCCCCGGGTCCGGCGGAAGAGGCTGACCCCGGTACTGTCCGCCGCGCGGTGGCGGCGGCTGCCATGGGCAACGCCATGGAGTGGTACGACTACGGGGTCTTCACGGCGGGCGCGATCACGACCACGATCGGCGCCCAGTTCTTCCCCGGCACCGGGAACGCGGCGCTGAAGTCCTTCACCCTGCTCGCGCTCAGCTTCATCGTGCGCCCCTTCGGCGGCGCTGTGTTCGGCCCGCTCGGCGACAAGATCGGCAGGCAGCGGGTGCTGGCGCTGACGGTCCTGCTGATGTCCGGCGGCACCTTCCTCGTCGGCGTGCTGCCGGCCTTCTCCGGCCCGTACTCCCTCGGGTTCGGGGCGATGGCCCTGGTGATGTTCCTGCGGCTCGCCCAGGGTTTCTCCACGGGAGGCGAGTACGGCGGGGCGGCGACGTTCATGGCCGAGTACGCGCCCGCCAGGCGGCGCGGCTTCTTCGGCAGCTTCCTGGAGTTCGGGACGCTGTCCGGGTACGTGCTCGGCAACATCGTCGTGCTCGCCGTCACGCTCAGCATCGGGCCCGCGACCCCGGCATTCCAGGCCTGGGGGTGGCGGATCCCGTTCTTCGCCGCGCTGCCGCTCGGCGTGATCGGCCTGTACCTGCGGCTCAAGCTGGAGGACACGCCCGTCTTCGACGCGCTCGGCCGCGCCGGCCAGCGGGCGAGGAAGGCCCCGTTCCGCGAGACGCTGGCGAACCACTGGCCGATGATCCTCAAGCTGATCGGGATCGTATTCCTGCTCAACGTCGCGGACTACACGCTGCTCACCACGATGCCGACCTACTTCACCACCCAGCTCCACTACAGCACGATCACCAGCACGGCGATCATCATCGGCGTGGAACTGCTGATGATGGCGGTGATCTCACCGCTCGGGGCGCTGTCCGACCGGATAGGCCGCAAGCCACTGCTTGTCACGATGGCCGTCGGCTACATCGTGCTGAGCTACCCGGCGTTCGCGCTGATGCAGACGCACTCGCTCGCCGCACTGGTGATCGGCTACCTCATCGTGGCGCTGCTGCTCGTCCCGGTCCTGGCGGTGATCGGCTCCACGTTCCCCGCGATGTTCCCGACCAGGGTGCGCTACGGCGCCTTCGCGATCGGCTACAACGTGTCCACGTCGGTCTTCGGCGGGACCGCGGGCCTGGTCATCGAATCGGTGATCAAGCTGACCGGCGACAACTACGTCCCCGCCTACTACCTCATCCTGGCCGGCGTCATCGGCCTGGTGCCGATCCTGCTGATCCCGGAGACCGCGCGGGTCCCGATGTACAAGATCAGGACGGGAAGGCAGCCAGCGGGTCCCCGCGACACCGCTGCCGCCGCCCGCCGCTGAGGCGGCCGGCGGAATCCGCAGGGAGCCGAACGGGCGCGGGTGACCCGGCCCGCACCCGCCGGTCACCCAGGTGGTGCCTGACGGGCGGTCCGCTCAGCCGCCAAGCCCGAACTCGGCACGGCGCTGGCGCAGCTCGGCCTTGGAGCCGACACCCAGCTTGCGGTAGGCACGGGCGAGGTGGGTCTCGACGGTGCGCACGGAGACCAGCATCTCCCTGGCCATCTCCCTGGTGGTGGCCCCCGTGATGGCGAGCCTGACGACCCGCGACTCCTGCGCGGTCAGCTCTCCCGCGGGATTCAGCTCTCCCGCGGGGTGCTGCCTCCTGCGCCGCCCGCCCGCGGCCGACAGCTCGGCCCGTGCCTGCCCGGCCAGGCCGGCGGCCCCGCGCTCCTCCGCCACCTGCAGCGCCTCGGCCAGGACAGCCCGCGCCCTGAGGGGCTGCTGGGAGCGGCGCAGCCACGTCCCGTACCGGAGCTGGATGCGGGCGCGGTCCAGCGGCCGGGCGCTGGGCATCGCCAGCGCCTCCCGGTACAGGCGGTCGGCGGTGTCGCTGTCGCCGGCGGCCGCCGCGATCCCCGCCCGCCCCGCCACGGCGGTCATCCGGGGCCAGCGGCACGGCAGGGCCGGATCACGGTCCTCCAGCCAGGCCACCACCCGTTCGGCCTGCTCCCGCTGCCCGGCGGCCAGGGCCGCCTCCACGGCCCCGCCCGCCCAGGCGGGTACGCACGGCTCGCCCACGCCGAAGCGCGCGACGAGCTTTTCCACATCGGCGTAGACCTGCGCGGCGTCCGCCGGGCGGTGGCGCGCCAGCAGGATCTCACCGCGGACCGTGGCGAGGGTGAGGGCGGCGAACCAGGACTGGCCGCCGCGCATCCGCTGCACGGCGTCACAGATCCCGGCGGCATCGCCGGTCCTGCCCAGCCAGGCCAGGGCCCAGGCCTTGACCGCCAGGAGAGGCGGGCGCATGAGCGCATCGAGCCCGAACTCCTCCTCGATGTCGTCGGCGCCGGCCACGACGCGGAGCGGGAAGCCCTGGTAGAGCAGGATGCCGAGCCGGGTGATCATGAGCGGGATGGCCGACCACGGGGAGCCGGCCGAGCGCAGCCGCTCGGCGGCCTGCTCGGTGAGCTGGAGGCCCTCCTCGTACCGCTCGGTCATCCCGCAGGCCGACGCGTACAGCGGGAAGGCGTTGAGGGACGGCAGCGCCTGGCCCGGGCTGCCGGCCGCGGCCTGGCCGGCTATCGCGGCACCCCGCTTCAGGTCCTCCAGGCCCGCCGGGTCGCCCGCCTGCAGCCGGAAGTAGCTTCCCGCCAGGCCGAGCGGCGTGAGCGGCCCGGTGGGCGCGGAGGGCGCCGTGAGCGTGGCGCCGCCCCCTCCGCCCGGCTGCAGGCCACCAGCGGCCAGATCCTCCAGGGCGGCCTGCGCTCCCGCGGGGCCGTCCTTCTCCCACACCACGTGAGCCCGCTCCAGCCAGAGCGGCACCAGCTCCCCGGCGGGCAGGCCGGGGTCCCGCACCAGCTCGTCGTAGACGGCCAGCGCCTCGTCCAGCCGGCCGGTGTGGGCCTGGGCCCGGGCCATCTTCGCCCGCACGTCACGGATCATCTGGTGGCTGAGCGGGCGGAGGCCGGGGCCCAGCAGACGCTGGTAGGCGGCAAGGGCATCGGCCGTCCTGCCCGCTGCCAGCAGGGCGTCGGCCTGCCGGAGGAGAAGCTGGGCGGACGCGGCAGGGCCTGCCAGTTCGACGGCGGCGGCGAGTTGCGCAAGCGCCACCTGCACCGCCCCCCGGGTGAGTGCGCGGACCCCGGCCTCGGCCACCACGGTGACGGCCCGGTCGTCGCCGGAAAGATCGGCGGCCAGCGCGTGGGGTGCCGCGGCGGCCGCATCGCCCAGGCCTGCGTAGTAACGGAACGCCCGCGCATGCAGCAGGCGGCGCTGGGCCGGCGCCATGTCGTCGCGCAGCGCGTCGGCCAGCAGCTCGTGGCTGAACTCCGCCCAGCCGTGCCCGCCCGGCTGCAGGATCCCGGCTCCGACCAGCGCATCGAAGCCGCTGGCGAACGCGTCAGGCGACAGGGCCGCCACCGCCTCGACGGCGGCCAGCCGGACCCGGCCACCCAGGATCGCGGCAGCCCTCGCGCACTCCAGCGCCGGGGGCGGCAGACCGACGAGGTAGCTGAGCAGCAGGACCTGCCGCAGGCCGCCCAGGGCGGGAACGTCCGGCTCGGGCAGGCTCCCCTCCCTGGCGATGCTGTGGGCCACCGCGCGGGTGAGCAGCGGGTTGCCCCTGGCCACGTCGAACGCCCGCCTGATCAGGTCCGGCGGGACGGAGTCGCCCGCGACCTCCCTGACCACCTCGCCCGTCGCGGCGGCACTGAGCGGTGAGACATCCAGCACCCTGGCAGTGCCCTCGCCGGCCAGCGACCGCGCCATGGACAGGCCGGCGGCAGGCCAGGGCCGCATGGTGCCGACGAGCGCCACGGGCAGCCCGGCCAGCCGGCGTCCGAGGAAGGCGACAAGGCTGATCGAGTCCGGGTCGGCCCACTGCATGTCATCGAGCAGGATCGCCAGCGGAGCGCTCCTCGCCCACTCCCGCAGCCTGCTTCTCGCCACGTCGTAGACGAACGCCCGGCGGGACAGCGGGTCACCAGGCGATGCCGGCTGGCCGCGGCCGGCGTCGCCGAGGAACTCCTCGGCGAAGGCGAAGGGAAGGTCTCTTTCCATGACCTCTCCCCTGGCGGACAGGGTCAGCATCGCGGCATCGGCTGCCATGTCCCGCGCCGCCTCGATGAGCACGCTCTTGCCCATGCCGGCACGGCCGGTGAAGAACACGGCATGGCCGTTGCCTCTCCTGGCGGCCGCCATCGTCGCGGCCAGTTCCCCCAGCTCCGCCTCGCGCTCCCGGAGCCGTGACCGGTGCTGGCCTGGCCGAATGCCCACGTGCTTTTCCTCCTCACCCTGAGTATCGGCCATCCTCGCCGACGAGGGAACACGGCGGGACGACGCTGAGGGAGGAGTCCGGATCACCCGGGCCACGGCCGGGCCGGCCTGGCCCGGCCTTAACAGTCAGTAATTTCCACGGATGTATCCGGACGGCGCGCATACCAGGCTAGCGGCATGAGCCGCGCTATCAGCAAAGGAGCCTGGACGCCGCGACAGCCGGATGGGGGCCGGCCCAGCGGTGCCCGGCTATGAGCAGGTACGGCTGGTCCTGCTCGTCGGGCTCGACGACGAGGGCCGCCCAGTGGGCTCGGTCCAGCCGGAAAACGGGCCGCCAGTGGGCTTCACCGGATGGGTGTCCCTCATGTCAGAGATATCCCGGTTCCTGCGGGAGCGCCCCGCGCCCAGGCACCACGCCGGCGAGGAGACGCAGCCGGCCGGCTGAACCCGTCTCCGCCGCGGCCGGCCCGCGCCAGGCAGCCGCCAGCCCACAGCGGGGGCTGGGCTGGCGGACAACGAGCGGGCTGCACGGAAGGTGATGCCAATACCGCGATGATATTAGGCAAATTGCACAGTTATATGAGCCACTGTTGCACACCTTGACTCCCGTTTCCATTCTTGGGCGCAGGAGCTTCTCAGCTCAGGAGCCGGAGAACGCGTGGAGGGGAGTCATGGCAGAGCAGACGGCAACTCTGGGTGGGACCGGACGGTACACCGACGGCACGAGCTCCGAGGCCCTCAGGCAGCTCGTGGGCCTCGTCGACTACGACGAGTCGAAGGACCCGTTCCCCGTCAAGGCGATGGACGCGGTCGTGTTCGCGGTGGGCAACGCCACCCAGACCGCGTGGTTCTACCAGGTGGCCTTCGGGATGCGCATGGTCGCCTACTCCGGGCCCGAGACCGGGGAGCGGGAACGCAAGTCGTTCGTGCTCACGTCCGGCTCCGCCCGGTTCGTCATCAACGGCGGGGTCGCACCGGACAGCCCGCTGCTCGACCACCACCGGGCACACGGTGACGGCGTCATCGACCTGGCGCTGGAAGTCGCCGACGTGGACAAGTGCGTGGCGCACGCACGGGCGCAGGGCGCCACCGTGCTCGAGGAGCCGCACGACATCGGAGACGAGCACGGCACGGTGCGGATGGCCGCGATCGCCACCTACGGCGAGACCCGCCACAGCCTCATCGACCGCTCCCGCTACCACGGTCCGTATCTCCCGGGCTACGTGGCGCGCGAGGGAACAGTGCGCCGGCCGGAGGGGGCGCCGGAACGGCTGTTCCAGGCCGTGGACCACTGCGTCGGCAACGTCGAGCTCGGCAAGATGGACTACTGGGTCGACTGGTACCGCAACGTGATGGGCTTCGTGAACATGGCGGAGTTCATCGGCGACGACATCGCCACCGAGTACTCCGCGCTGATGAGCAAGGTCGTGTCCAACGGCAACCACCGCGTGAAGTTCCCGCTCAACGAGCCCGCCGTCAGCAAGCGCAAGTCGCAGATCGACGAGTACCTGGAGTTCTACCGCGGCCCCGGCTGCCAGCACATCGCCCTCGCCACCAGCGACATCATCACGGCCGTGGACCGCATGCGGGACGCCGGCGTGGAGTTCCTCGCCGCCCCCGCCTCCTACTACGAAGATCCCGCGCTGCGCGCCCGCATCGGCGAGGTCCGCGTGCCGGTCGGGGAACTGCGCAGGCGGGGCATCCTCGTCGACAGGGACGAGGACGGCTACCTGCTGCAGATCTTCACCGCGCCGATCGGCGACCGCCCGACGGTATTCTACGAGCTGATCGAGCGGCACGGCTCGCTGGGCTTCGGCAAGGGAAACTTCAAGGCGCTGTTCGAGGCCATCGAGCGCGAGCAGGAGCGCCGCGGCAACCTCTGACCGGGGCGGAGATCTGCGCCAGGAGCGGCCGGCGGGAAGCCGCCGCTCCTGGCCCCCCGGGAGTGTGCCCCGCTGCCGGCCCGGCGAGCACGGGCCTTCCCCAGCCCGTGCGAACGGCCGGCGCTGGTGGCTACGGTGAGAACCATGCATACCAATGGCGGGGGACACGACCATGCAGGAAGACAGGGCGAACGTCCGGAGCTAGCACAGTGAGCTGGCCCGAGCCGCCGCCCGGCACGGGGTTCGGGCTGGCGAACCTGCCCTACGGGGTGTTCTCGCGCGGCGGGGACGCCCCGAGGGTGGGCATCCGCGTCGGCGACCAGGTCCTCGACCTCGCCGCGGCGCTGGGCGACCCGGTGTTCGCGCGGGGCTCGCTGAACGCCTTCATGGCCCAGGGCCGCGACCGGTGGCGCGCGGTGCGGGCGGACGCCACCGAGATGCTCACCCGGGAGCGGTACCGGGACGCCGTGGCGGCGGCGCTGCACCCGCTTGGCGAGGTGAGGCTGCACCTGCCGTTCGAGGTCGCCGACTACGCGGACTTCTTCGCCAACGAGTACCACGCGTCCAACGCCGGGCGGATCTTCCGCCCGCACGGCGAGCCGCTGGCGCCGAACTGGAAGCACATGCCGGTCGGCTACCACGGCCGCTCCGGCACCGTCGTGGTCTCCGGCACCCCCATCGCCCGGCCCTGCGGCCAGCGCAGCCTCCCCGGTGGGGCAGCACCCGAGTTCGGCCCGTCCCGCCGGCTCGACTTCGAGGCCGAGGTGGGATTCGTCGTCGGCACGGGGTCCAGGCTGGGCGAGCCGGTCAGCGCCAGCGCGTTCGGCGAGCATGTGTTCGGTGTATGCCTGGTCAACGACTGGTCCGCGCGGGACATCCAGTCCTGGGAGTCCACGCCTCTCGGCCCGTTTCTCGGCAAATCGTTCGGCACCTCCATCTCGCCCTGGGTGGTGCCGGCCGATGCGCTGGCGCACGCCCGCACCGCCCCGCCGCCCCGGGACCGCCCGCTGCTGCCCTACCTGGCCGACGGCGAGGAATGGGCTCTGGACCTGGCGCTGGAGGTGCGGCTGAACGGGCACGTCATCTCGCGGCCCCCCTACGCCACGATGTACTGGACACCGGCGCAGATGCTCGCCCACCTCACCGTGGGCGGGGCGTCGCTGCGTACCGGCGACCTGTACGCCTCGGGCACGGTCAGCGGGCCCGCACGGGACGAGCGCGGCTGCCTGCTGGAACTGAGCTGGGGCGGCCGGGAACCTGTTGAGCTGCCCGACGGCACCACGCGTACCTTCCTGGAGGACGGCGACGAGGTGACGATCACCGCGAGTGCCCCCGGGCCGGACGGCGAGCGGATCAGCCTCGGCGAGGTCAGCGGCCGCATCATGGCCGCGGGCTGGCAGGCAACGGGTTGACGACGGAGGACATGCGGATGCGGGTCTGCGTGCTCGGGGCGGGAGCGATCGGCGGGTTCCTCGGCACCATGCTGGCCAGGGCCGGGGCGGAAACCTCGGCGCTGGCGCGGGGCGCCACGCTCGCGGCGCTGCGCGCCCACGGGTGGCGGGCGGACTCCGGTGGGCGGCGGCTCACCGCGCCGGTGCGGGCGTCCGCCGACCCCGCGGAACTCGGCGAGCAGGACCTGGTCATCGTGGCCGTCAAGGCGCACTCGATGGGTTCCGCCGCCGAGAGCATCGGCCCGCTGCTCGGCCAGGACACCATGGTGCTGACCGCGATGAACGGCGTGCCGTGGTGGTTCTTCGACGGGTTCGGCGGCCCCTGCGAGGGACGCCACCTGGACAGCGTGGACCCCGGTGGCCGGATCGCGGCCGCGATCGGTGCCTGGCGGGTCATCGGCGGCGTGGTGCACATGAGCTGCAGCGTGCCGGAGCCCGGCCTCGTGCACCACCACAGCGGCACCGGGCTGATCATCGGCGAGCCGCACAGGGCACGGGGCGGCGACCCGGGCCGGCTGCTCCGGCTGGCCGGCGTCCTGCGCGAGGCCGGCCTGGACGTCACGGTCTCGCAGGACATCCAGAAGGACGTCTGGTACAAGCTGTGGGGCAACCTCACGATCAACCCGGTCTCGGCGCTGACCGGCGCGACCGCCGACCTCATCCTGGACGATGACCTGGTGCGGGGCTTCTGCGAGGCCGCCATGGCGGAGGCGCAGCGGATCGGCGCCCGCATCGGCTGCCCCATCGCGGAAAGCCCCGCGGACCGCAACGAGGTCACCCGCAAGCTCGGCGCGTTCAGGCCGTCGATGCTGCAGGATGCCGAGGCCGGGCGCCCACTGGAGCTCGGCGCGCTGGTCGGCGCCGTCAGGGAGATCGGCGCCATGGTCGGCGTGGAGACGCCGCACGTCGACGCGCTCCTCGGCCTGACCCGCCTCAGCGCCCGGGTGCGGGCGGCCAGAAAGCAGCCGAAGCAGCGTGCCTGAGAACGTTCGCCCAGGCAGTCCTACGCCCCGGAGGCGGCGCTCGGGGGATTCTGGGGGTGTCCCCCCAGAATCAGCCACGTGGAGCTAGTGCCCTGGCCGGATTACGTTCGCCTCGTCCGCAGCACCGGTCATGGCCGCCTGCGCGCGTCCCAGACAGGGCAAAGAATGCCTGGGACGCCACGAGGAACCAGAGCGTACAACGCGCCGCAGCAAGCGGCGGCAGGGCGGGCATGGCTCCCGTTCAGCCGGGCAGTTCCAGGCTGGCCAGGACGGGGAGGTGGTCGCTCGCGGCCGCCATGCCGGAATCCGCGGGTTCCTCCGGGACCCCGCACCCGGCCACCCCGATCCCTGCGCCGGTGAAGATCGCGTCGATGCGGACCTGCGGCCGGCGGGCGGGGAACGTGAGTTCCCCGCCCGCCGGCGCCACGGCGTAGGCATCCCTGAGCCGCCCGGTGAGCATCTGCCACGCGGGGCTGCCCGGCTCCTCGTTCACGTCGCCGGCGACCACGGCGGGCGTACCGTACTTCACGCTCACCCGGTCGAGGTGCCGGAGAACCTCGGCGGCGTGACGGCGGCGCCAGCCACCGTTGAGGTCGAGGTGGATGTCCGCCACCGTCACCCGCGTGCCCCCGACGTCGAGCACCGCGAGCGTGAGGCCCCGCTGCAGCCGGTCCGGCACCAGGGAGAGCAGGAAACGCTCGGCGTGTACCATGGTCACGCGCGGGCCGCCGAGGATCAGCAGCCCGGCGGGCCAGCCGCCGGCGATCATCCGGAGCCCTGACTCGCGCGCCAGCGCCGCGCATCCCGCCCGCCACCGGAACCCACGGGGTGACTCCTGGACGCATACGGCGTCGGGCTGGCAGGCACGGATGACCTGCGCGACAGCAGGCCGGCCGTTCAGGAGCGACCGGACGTTGTAGGAGAGCAGCCGGAACGCGGCCATGGCGGCGCCCACGCCCCGGTTATCCCCGCGGAACCCGCAGGGCCCGCGGAACCCGCAGGACCCGCATGGCTGGCTGCCCTCGCCGGCCGCCGGTCACCTGCACGCCTCCTTTCCCGGTTCCTCCTGCCCTGCTTCGCGCCTTCACCGCTC
>Ga0209061_1004366_pt1 | contig 13715 bp, 11 predicted proteins | sample Coa_R1_10_FD_187157 | JGI IMG/M metagenome (GOLD analysis project Ga0209061, IMG submission 187157) | Surface soil microbial communities from Centralia Pennsylvania, which are recovering from an underground coalmine fire - Coalmine... | ecosystem: Environmental > Terrestrial > Soil >...
GGGCGCCGAGGACCTCGCTGGAGCGGTCGAAGTTGGTCATGACCGCCTGCTCGGTGACCTCGAGGACCAGCCGGTCGGCGGGCAGGCCGCTCGAGGCGAGGGCGTTGACGACCTGGCCGACGAAGGTGTCGCTCAGCTGGTGGGGCGACACGTTGACATGGATGGAGAGGCCGGGCTGCAGGTCCTGCCAGGTGGCGGCCTGGAGGCAGGCTTCCCGCACCACCCAGGCACCCACCACCGGGATCAGGCCGATGTCCTCGGCCACGGTGATGAACTCGTCGGGCGGCAGGAGGCCCTCGTCGGGGTGCTGCCAGCGAACGAGGGCCTCGAACCCGATGACCGCCTCGGTCACCAGGTTGACGATCGGCTGGTACTGGAGCATCAGCTGCTCCCGGCCGAGGGCGTCGTGCAGCTCGGAGGCCAGCCGCAGCTGCCGGCTGGTGCGGTGGTGGAGGCTGGGGACAAACAGGGCGTAGCGGTTTCGGCCCAGCTCCTTGGCCTGGTACATGGCCGCGTCGGCGTCCCGCAGCAGGCTGTCGGCGTCGACCGCCGGGGTGGTGGCCACGCCGATGCTGGCGGTGGCGAACAGCTGGCGGCCGGCGACCACGAACGGCGCCCCGAGCCCCTCGAGCACCCGTTCGGCCAGCTGGCGGACGTCGTGCAGGTCCTGCAGGCCCTCGCAGAGGACCACGAACTCGTCACCGCCCAGCCGGGCCACGCTGTCACCGGGGCGGATGGAGCCGACCAGTCGGGTGGCGACGGCCTGCAGCAGCTCGTCGCCGATGCCGTGGCCGAGCGAGTCGTTGACCAGCTTGAACTGGTCGAGGTCGAGGAAGAGGAGGGCGGCCATCCCGCCCTCCCGGCCGACCCGCGACAGGCCCCGGGCGATGCGGTCCCGCAGCAGGGCCCGGTTGGCCAGGCCGGTCAGCGGATCGTGGAGGGCCCGGCGGGCCAGCTCCTCCTCGACCGCCTTGCGGGCGGAGATGTCCTGGCAGACGGCGGCCAGGTAGCGGGGCCGGCCGTCGTCGCCGGGGACGGCGGAGATGCTGAAGTGCAGGTGGACGACATGGCCGTCGCGGTGCAGGAAGCGGCGGTCCATCTCGGTCCAGCTGACCTGCCGGCGGGCAAAGCGGAGCAGCAGGGCCCGGGTGGTGCGGCGCTGGGACGGGTCGACCAGGTCCAGCAGGTTGCGACCGACCACCTCCTCGGTCCGGAAGCCGAGCATCCGGCCGAGGGCCGGGTTGGCCTCGTCCAGCTGGCCGTCGAGGCCGATCCGGCCGACGCCGACGGCGGCGTGCTGGAAATACCCGCGGAAGCCCTTTTCCTGGTCCTCGAGCAGGGCCTCGGCCCGCTTGCGCTCGGTCACGTCGGTCAGGGTGAAGAGGGTGCCGGTGTAGGTCCCGTCAGGGGCCCACATGGCCGTCGTCTCCTTGAGGACCCAGAGGTCGGAGCCGTCCCAGCGCCGGATGGGGAGCTCCTGCTGGTCGGTGTTGCGGGTGGTTTCTTGGAAAAGAGGCCGGATTGCGGGCCAGTCCTGCGAGTCATGGAGCGCTTCGTGATCGAAACCGATGAGCCGCTCGACGGGGAGGCCGAGCAGCTCCCCCAGCCGGCTGTTGGCGAAGGTGAGCCGCTGCTCGGGGTCGCGCATCCCGATGCCCAGCGGGGCGGTGTTGAGCACCCGGCGGTAGAGGGCCTCGCTGGCGGCCAGCTCGGCCGCCGTCTGGGTCTCGAGGGTGACGTCGCGGCCGACCACGGTGGCGGTGGCGGGGCCGTCGCCCTCCAGGGGCACGGCCCGCAGCTCGACCAGCCGGGGCTGGTCGGCGTCGTCGACGAAGGCCAGCGTGTCGACCCCCCGGCCGGCGGTGGCGACGAGGGCGGCGACCCGGCCGGCCAGCCCGTCACCGCCGTCGGGCACCAGCTCGTCGACCGACCGGCCGATGATGTCGGCCTCGGAGTGCCCGAAGATACGCTCGGCCGCCGGGTTCCAGCTCTGCACCGTTCCCTCGGCGGAAACGTCGAAGATGGCGTCCTGTCCGTACCGAGCCAGGGCCGCCCCTCGCCGCTGGTCGGCACCGAGCGGGTCCGCCGCCGCTTGCTCGGCTGCCATTGCCCCTCCTGATCGGTGGCGATTGGGGGCGATCCTAGCCGAGGACCCCCAGGCGCTCGCAGAGGTCGGACCGGCACGGGTCGCGGTCGCCGGCACGGTCAGCTGTGACTGGTGTGGCTGATGTTACGCTCGTTGCTGCTGTGGCTACTGCGACCCGCCGTCCTACCGCTTCGTCACGGCGCGCCCCGTCGAGCCGGGGAACCCGGCGCGGGGGGAGCGGCCGCAACGGGAGCCGTCGGCCCCGCAAGGGGCCCGGCCCCGGCGAGCGGCTGCGCGCCTGGCTGGGCTGGCAGACCCAGGACATCCAGGGCGTCGCCCTCGTCCTCGCCGCCCTGATCGCCGCCCTCGCCATCTACACCGGTCTGGCCGGCCCGGTGGGCCACGCCATCGAAGTGGGCGCCGCCGACCTGTTCGGCGAGGGCCGCTGGCTGCTGCCCCCCGCCCTCGCCCTGACCGGGGCGGTGCTGATGCGGGGCTCCCGCCGCGACGAACCCCGCCGGCCCCGGGTGACCGTCGGCGCCGGCCAACCGGGCAAGGGTGGTAGCCGCGGGTCCCGCACCGACCCGCCGAGCACCGCCCACGAGGCCGGCCGGGTGGCGGTGGGCTGCGTGCTCCTCTTCGTCGCCCTGTGCGGGTTCCTCGATCTCGGGAGCGCCCCCGATCACTTCCACGTCGCTGGGCACACCTGGCGGGTCCTGCGGCAGGCCGGCGGGCTGCTCGGGGCCGGCGTGGGGATCCCGCTGCGCGCCGGGCTCGGCGGCCTCGGGGCGGGCGTCGTCCTGTCCGCCGTCCTCCTCGTCGGGCTGCTGGTGATCACGGCCACGTCGGTCCGGACGGCCGGCGGCTGGGTGGGCCAGGCCGTCCTCTCCGTGGGCCGGGCCTTCGGTGCCGCCGCCCGGGGCCTGGTCGAGGGCTGGCAGGAGGTGGAGCGGGAGGCATCCGCCGGCCGGCACCCGACCCGCCCCCGCCGCAAGAAGGGCGACGGGCCCTTCGACCAGGACATCGACGGCGCCGAGCCGCCCGCGGCCGACGCCCCGGTCGACCCGATCCCGACCCCCGTGCCCGTCCCCGACCGCCCGCCGGTGCCGATCTCGGTCCCTCCGCCGGTGCCGGAGGACCACGGGCCGGCCGAGCAGCTGAGCATCGGGCTCGGCCCGGCCGCCGGCGGGACGTGGCGCCTGCCGCCGATCGCCCTCCTCAAGCTGTCCAAGTCGGTCGAGGTCGACCGCCGCCTGGTGGAGGCGCTGGGCCGCACGCTCGAGGACGCCCTGGCCGCCCACGGGGTCGAGACCCGGCTGGTCGGCATGACCGTCGGCCCGACTGTGACCCGCTATGAGCTCGAGCTCGGGCCCGGCGTCAAGGTGGCCAAGGTCACCAACCTGCAGCGCGACATCGCCTACGCCATGGCCGCCGTCGACGTGCGCATCCTGGCGCCGATCCCCGGGCGGTCGGCCATTGGTGTCGAGGTGCCCAACGCCCAGCGCCAGCAGGTCAACCTGGCCGACATCCTTACCTCGCAGGAGGCCAAGGACGCCAAGCACCCGCTCGAGGTGGGCATCGGCCGGGACATCTCGGGCCGGGCGGTCATGGTCGACCTGGCCACCATGCCCCACCTGCTGATCGCCGGGGCCACCGGCGCCGGCAAGTCATCGTGCATCAACTCGATCATCACGTCGGTGCTGGTCCGGTCCACGCCTGACCAGGTGCGGCTGATCCTCGTCGACCCCAAGCAGGTCGAGCTCAGCCAGTACAACAACGTCCCCCACCTCCTCACCCAGGTGGTCACCAACCCCAAAAAGGCGGCCAACGCGCTGTCGTGGGCGGTGCACGAGATGGAGCGCCGCTACGACCTGCTGGCCGAGGTCGGCTTCCGGGACATCTCCGGCTACAACGCCGCCTACGACCGGGGGGACCTCAACGGCGAACCGGAGCTCGGCGCCCAGCCGACCACCTACGAGCGGTTGCCGCTGATCCTGGTCGTCATCGACGAGCTCAACGACCTGATGATGGTCGCCGCCCGCGACGTCGAGGAGTCCATCGTGCGGATCGCCCAAAAGGCCAGGGCGGTCGGCATCCACCTGGTGATCGCCACCCAGCGCCCCTCGGTGGACGTCATCACCGGCGTGATCAAGGCCAACGTCCCGTCCCGGCTGGCCTTCGCCGTCTCGTCGCTGGCCGACAGCCGGGTCATCCTGGACCAGCCCGGGGCCGAGCGGCTCATCGGCAAGGGCGACATGCTGCTCCTGACCGCCTCGTCGAGCGTCCCCCGGCGGATCCAGGGCGCCTGGGTCGAGGAGGAGGAGGCCCACAAGGTCGTCGCCCACTGGCGGCGGCAGGCCGGCCCCCACTACGTGGAGGGGGTCGAGGGTACCGAGGACGGCCCGACCGGCGGCGGCCTGGCCGGCGCCGGCGGTGACGGCGATGACGACGACCTGCTGGCCCAGGCCATGGACCTCGTCGTCCGCTCGCAGCTCGGCTCGACCTCCATGCTGCAGCGCAAGCTGAGGGTCGGCTTCGCCCGGGCCGGCCGGCTCATGGACCTCCTCGAGCAGCGCGGCGTGGTCGGCCCGTCGGAGGGATCCAAGGCCCGCGAGGTGCTCATGACGGTGCAGGAGCTGGAAGGCGGCGACGCCGGCGGGGGAGAGTCCCCGCCGGCGTAGCGCCTGCGCCGCTCGACCCGTCATCGAGCGGGGTCCTTAGGCGATCTCCTTGCGGTACAGCCGCCAGAGGCCGACGGCGAGCGGGACGCCGATCCACACGATCGCCGCCACCAGCAGCTGGGTCCAGTGCTTGCCGGTCATGTCGTTGTTGAGCAGGGGGCCCTCGGTGCTGTTGAGGTCGAGCCAGTTTTGGACGCCCTGCAGACCGTTGACGACCCCGGTCAGGATGCCCCAGGCCACCGGCAGCACGAAGCTGAGCACGATGGCGACGGCGCTGTTGAGGAAGAGGAGCCCGAAGGCCATGCCGCCGAGCAGGGCCAGACCCTGGTAGAGGAGGGCCACGCCGACCACGGCCAAGCCGTTCTGCCACGGGTGGCCGCCGACCGGGTGGGAGGCGACGGCCGTGGCCAGCACGCTGAGCACCAGCCCGACCAGGGCGGCGACCAGGCCGATGGCGATGCCGGCGGCCAGCTTGGCCAGCACCACCCGGCCCCGGCGGGGGACGAGGGTGAAGGTCTGCAGGGCGGTGCGCTGCGACCACTCGCTGGTGATGAGCAGGATCCCGACGACCGGCAGCAGGATCGAGGTGAACTCGGCCACCGAGCCCGACACCTGGGTGAAGGAGTGTGTGTCGGGGCGGCCGAGGGTGGCGTTGAGGACGGCGGCGAGCACGGCGATGGCGCCGACGGCCACGAGGAGCCACAGACCGGCCCGGGTGTCGACGGCTTTGCGCATTTCGACCCGGGTGAGGCGGCCGAGGCCGGGGGCGGAGGCGCCGGTGGCGGCGCCGGTAGGGGTTCCGAGGGCGAGGGTGGTGGTCACGCCGCGTGCTCCTTGCTGTTGGCGCCGCTTGCGGCGGCATCGAGATCGACTGAGGTGAGGGAGAGGAACAGGTCTTCGAGGCCGGCCCCGTCGGGCTGGCGGAGCTCGGTGAGGACCACGGAGGCGCCGGCGGCGGCCCGCCCGACGTCCTCGGTGCTGCCCTCGACGAGCAGGGAGCCGTCCGGCTGGGATCGGTAGCGGAGGCCGGCGGTCCGCAGGCAGGTTGCCAGGGCGGCCGGGTCGAGGGCCCGGGCCACGACCCCCTGACCGGTGAGCAGCTCGTCGGCCGTGCCGGCGGCCAGGACCCGGCCGCCGCCGATGATGATCAGCTGGTCGGCCACCGCCTCGACCTCCCGGAGCAGGTGGGAGGAGAGCAGCACCGTGCCGCCGTGGTCGGCGAAGCCGCGCAGCAGGCTGCGCATCCAGTGGATGCCGGCGGGATCGAGCCCGTTGGCCGGCTCGTCGAGGACGAGCACGCCCGGGTCGCCGAGCAGGGCGTGGGCCAGGCCGAGGCGCTGGCGCATCCCGAGGGAGTACTTGCCGATCCGGCGGGCGGCGGCGGTGCCGTCCAACCCGACCAGCTCGAGCAGGCTGTCGACCCGCCGGCGGTCGACGCCGAGGATCTCGGCGGCCACCAGCAGCGACTCGCGACCGGTGCGCCCGCTGTGCTGGGCCGAGGCGTCGAGCAGGACGCCGACCCGCCGGCCAGGCTGCTCGAGGTCACGGTAGGGCCGCCCGTCGATGGTGGCCGTCCCCGAGGTCGGGGTGGCCAGGCCGCACACGACGCGCAGCGTGGTGGACTTGCCGGCCCCGTTGGGTCCGAGGAATCCGGTGACGGTGCCGGGCCGGCAGATGAAGGAGACATCCTCCACGCCGGTCGTCGGGCCGTACCGCTTGGTGAGGTGCTCGATGGCGATCATGCCAGGCAGCATGAAGGGGCGGAGCTCGGAGCGCATCGGCCGACGGTTGATTGCCGCGTCGGCCCACGGTTGATGCCGCGCCGGCCAAAGTCACCCCTGGCGTCGACGGTCGTCGACGGCTCCGGTCCGAAAGTCGATGTGCTCGACCCGGGCCTGGCCTCCGACCATACAGTTGCGCGGTGATGTCCGCCGCATCGCGCCGGGGGGTCCTGCGCCGGCTCCTGCTCAACCGGGACGGCCTGGTCAACGCGGTGATGGTGCTGCTCTGCCTGGTCGCCGGGCTGGCCGGCAACCACGCGCTGGTCAAGGGCCTCGACGGCTACCCCGTGGCCCTGCGGATCGCCGACCTCTGGCTCGGGGCACTCGCCCTCGTCGGGATCTGGTGGCGCAAGCGCTGGCCGGTCGGCTTCGCCGTCTTCGCCGCGGCGGCCGGCGTGCTCTCGACGCTGGGGTCCTGCGTGGTCCTCGTCGCCGTCTTCACCGTGGCCGTCCACCGGCGCTGGCCGTGGGCCGTCGGCGTGGCCGCCGGGACCGTCGCCGCGACGGCCGTCTCCATGCCGCTGTACCCCCAGCACGACGAGACGTCGACCCTGGTCGCCGTCACCCTGCTGACCGCCGCCCTCATGGGGTGGGGGATGTTCATCCGGGCCCGGCGCCAGCTGGTCCTGTCGCTCCGGGAGCGGGCCGAGCGGGCCGAGGCCGAGGTGACCTGGAAAGCCGACCTGGCCCGCCAGGGCGAACGGGAGCGGATGGCGCGCGAGATGCACGACGTCCTCGCCCACCGGCTGTCGCTGCTGAGCGTGCACGCCGGCGCCCTCGAGTTCCGGCCCGACGCGCCCCCCGAGGAGATCGCCCGGGCGGCCGCCGTGATCCGGGCCAATGCCCACGAGGCCCTCGAGGACCTGCGGTCGGTGATCGGCGTCCTCCGCCAGCAGGAGGGGGCGGTCCCTGAGCGGCCCCAGCCGACCCTCACCGACCTGCCGGCGCTGGTCGAGGAGTGCCGCCAGGCCGGCACGGAGGTCGCCTTTCGCGAGGGCGGCCTCACCGGGCTGCCGGCGGCCACCGGCCGCAGCGTCTACCGCATCGCCCAGGAGGCGCTGACCAACGCCCGCAAGCACGCTCCCGGCTCCCCGGTCGGCGTCGAGCTGACCGGCAACCCGCACGCAGGGGTGACCGTCACCGTCAGCAGCCGCCTGCCGGTCGCCGCCGCCTCGCCCGGCTCCGGCGGCGTCCCCGAGCTGCCGCCGGTCCCGGGGTCGGGGACGGGTCTGATCGGGCTGCGGGAGCGGACCGAGCTGGCCGGCGGCCAGCTCTGGTACGGCCCGACGGCGACGGGCGACTTCCTGCTCCGGGCGTGGCTGCCCTGGGTCCAGCCTCAGACCCCGCCGCCCGCGCCGTGACGGTCCGGGTCCTGGTCGTCGACGACGACGCCCTGGTCAGGGCCGGGCTCAAGCTCATGCTCGGTGGGGCGGAGGGCATCGAGGTGGTCGGCGAGGCGGCCGACGGCGGCGAGGTCCCGGCCGCCGTCCGTCGCTGGCGGCCCGACGTGGTCCTCATGGACATCCGCATGCCCCGCGTGGACGGCCTGGCCGCCACCCGCGAGCTGCGCAGCTGGTCGGACGCCCCCGAAGTGGTGGTGCTCACCACCTTCGACGCCGACGAGCAGGTGCTGGCCGCTCTCCGGTCGGGGGCGGCGGGGTTCCTGCTCAAGGACACCCCGCCCGGCGACATCGTCCGGGCCCTCGAAGCCGTGGCCGCCGGCGACGCCGTGCTGTCCCCGACCGTCACCCGGCAGTTGATCGGCCAGGTGACCGGCAGCGCCGCCGCCGTCCGCCGCGAGGAGGCCGCCGCCCGCCTGGCCGGCCTGAGCGACCGGGAGCTGGACGTGGCCGCCGGGTTGGGCCGGGGGCAGTCCAACGCCGAGATCGCTGCCGCCACCTACATGAGCGTGGCCACGGTCAAGGCCTACGTCTCGAGGATCATGGTGAAGCTCGGGCTCAACAACCGGGTGCAGGTCGCCCTGCTGGCCCACGACGCCGAGTTGACGGTCGGGGACGGCTAGGTTTGGCCGGATGCGTGCCCGCGCCCCCGCGTCGTCGGCCAACCTGGGCCCCGGCTTCGACACCCTGGCCGTCGCGGTAGGGCTCTACGTCGAGGTGGAGGTCACGCCGGCGCCGACGCTGACGGTGACCAGCCGCGGCGAGGGCGCCGACCTGCCCTGCGACCGCCACCATCTGGCCGCCCGGGTGGCCATCGAGGTGGCCGGCACCGACCGGCTGGCGGTCAGCGTCCGCTCGGAGATCCCGGTCGGCCGGGGCCTCGGGTCCTCGGCCGCACTGGCCGTCGCCGCCGCCGCTGCGGCCGGCGCCGACGACCCGCTGGCGTGGGGGGTGCGGATCGACGGGCACCCCGAAAACGCGGCCGCCTCGTTTGCCGGGGGGTTGGTGGCGGCGTCGGTGATCGGCGGGGAAACCGTCGTGCGGTCGCTGCCTCTCGACGATCAGCTCCGCTTCGTCCTCCTCGTCCCCGACCGGCCGCTGCCGACCGCCGGCGCCCGGGCCGCCCTATCGCCGACCGTCCCCCACGCCGACGCCGCCTTCAATCTGGGCCGGCTGGCCCTGCTCGTCGCCGGCTTGGCCGACCACCGCCGGCTGGTGCCGGGGGCCATGGACGACCGGCTGCACCAGGAACAGCGGGCCGTTCTCTTCCCGGAGGCGCCGGCCCTGCTGCAGGGGCTGCGGGAAGCCGGGGCCCTGGCCTGCTGCTGGTCGGGGGCCGGTCCCAGCCTGCTCGGGCTGGCCACCGCGGCCACCGTCGAGGAGGTGGCGGCCGAAGGAGCCGCCGTGCTCAAGCGCAACGAGATGGCCGGTCGGGTCCTTGCGCTGGCGGCCGACACGGCCGGTCTGACCGTCTCGGCCTGACCATCACCCCGCCGCCTACGGCCGCCAACTAGGTTGAAACGACCTGTTGCTGAGAGAGGAGCGTGGCCGTGGCGACGTATGAGGGCTACTGCGTGAAGTGCCGAGAGAAGCGGGAGTTCGACGGCGAGGAGGTCACCCTGGCCAACGGCCGACCCGCCGCCCAGGGCCAGTGCCCGGTGTGCGGCACCAAGATCAACCGGATGCTCAGCCCCAAGAAGTAGGGGCGGGCGCCGGGGAGAGCGTCACTGCCGGCCGGTAGGCTGGCTGGGATGAAGTATTGGGTCGAGACGCTCGGGTGTCCGAAAAATCAGGTGGACTCCGACAAGCTGATCGGGACCCTGGGAGCCGACGGCCACGGCCCGGCCGACGGGGTGGCCGGCGCCGACCTGGTCGTCATCAACACCTGCGCCTTCATCGAGTCCGCCCGCCAGGAGTCGATCGACACCATCCTGGCCGCCGCCGACGCCCGCCGGCCCGGGGCCCGGCTGGTGGTCACCGGGTGCATGGCCGAGCGCTACGGGAGCGAGTTGGCCGAGCTGCTGCCCGAAGTCGACCAGGTGGCCGGCTTCGGCGTGCCCGTCAGCCCGCCGGTGTCCCCGAGCACCGTTCCGGTCGCCCTCGGGCGGACGCGGGCGCCGGGGGCGTCGTTCGACCTGCTCAACCTGCCCCGCCCGGCCGCCTCGGCCCCGTGGGCCTACCTCAAGGTGGCCGAGGGGTGCGACCGGGCCTGCGGGTTTTGCGCCATCCCGTCCTTCCGGGGCAAGCAGCGGTCCCGCCAGCCCGACGAGCTGCTGGCCGAGGTGGACGCCCTGGGCGCCAAGGAGATCGTGCTGGTGGCCCAGGATCTGGCCTCCTACGGCCGGGACATCGGCCGGTCCGGCGCCATCGTCGAGCTGGTCGAGGCGGTGGCGGCCCGGGTCGACCGGGTCCGGCTGCTGTACCTGTACCCGTCCCAGCTGACCCCGAGGCTGGTCGACGCCATCGGCGCCACCGGATGCGCCTACTTCGACCTCTCCCTCCAGCACGTGTCCCGTCCCCACCTGGCCCGCATGCGCCGGTGGGGCGAAGGGCCGCGCTTCGTGGAGCGCATCCACCGGATCCGGGAGGCCATGCCGGAGGCCGCCTTTCGGTCCAGCTTCATCGTCGGCTACCCGGGCGAGACCGAGGAGGACCACGACCAGCTGCTCGAGTTCCTGGCCGAGGCCCAGCTCGACTGGGCCGGGTTTTTCCCCTTCTCCCTCGAGGAGGGGACCTACGCGGCCGGCCTCGACGACCACGTCGACCCGCAGCTGATGGCCGACCGGCTGGCCGAGTGCCACGAGCTTCAGGACGGCATCACCTCCGCCCGCCGGCGGGCGCTGGTCGGCCAGGAGGTGCGGGTGCTGGTCGACGGGCCCGGGGTGGGCCGCAGCCACCGCGAGGCCCCCGAGATCGACGGGGTCATCAACGTCCCCGAGACGCTGCCGGTCGGGGAGTGGGCCGACGTCCTCGTCACCGGGGCCGAGGGCCCGGACCTCGAAGCCGTCGCCGTCCCCGTCGGGGTGTCGTGATGCCCGCCCCTGTGGCTGGTGGGGCTGGCCGGGCGGGCAAGTTCGAGGCGTCGGCCCTCGCCACTCCGGCCAACGGCATCACGCTGGTCCGGATTGCGGCCACGCCGGTCATGATCATCCTCATCCTGGACGTCGGCGTCTCCTGGCTGACGGTCCTGGTGTGGGTCGGGCTGGCCAGCACCGACTTCGTCGACGGCTGGGTGGCCAGGCGGCAGGGGGCGACCACGTCGGGGGCGTTCCTCGACCCGTTGGCCGACAAGTTCCTGGTCCTCGGCGCCCTCGGCGCCCTGGCCGCCAGCGGGGCGACCGGCTGGGCCCCGGTGGTCCTCATCGCCGCGCGGGAGGTGCTGATCAGCGTCTACCGCTCCGTGGTGGCCCGCAAGGGCGTGTCGGTGCCGGCCCGGCCGCTGGCCAAGGCCAAGACGGCCACCCAGGATCTGGCCATCACCCTGCTGCTGGTCCCGGTGATCGGCAACCACGCCCGCTGGGCCGGGCGGGGCCTGCTGTGGGTGGCGGTGGCCCTGGCGCTCATCAGCGCCGCCCAGTACCTGATTGACAGCCGGCGCTGAGGAGGCCCGAGGGTGCGCTGTGAGGTGGTGGCCGTCGGCACGGAGCTGCTGCTCGGCCAGGTGGTGGACACCAACTCGGCCTACATCGGCGAGCAGCTGGCTTTGGCCGGCATCGACTCGTACTTCCAGGTCAAGGTGGGCGACAACCAGGCCCGGATCGTCGCCGCCATCCGCGGTGCCCTCGAGCGCAGCGACGCCGTCATCTGCTGCGGCGGGCTCGGGCCGACGCAGGACGACATCACCCGGGAGGCCATCGCCGAGGTCATGGGGGTCGGGCTCGAGACCGACCCGGGGGTGGTCAAGGTCATCGAGGGGCTGTTCGCCGGGCGGGGCCGGCCCATGCCGTTGAGCAACCTCCGCCAGGCCGAGGTGCCACGGGGGGCCACCGTCATCCCGCAGACCCGGGGGACGGCGCCCGGGTTGATCTGCCCGGTCGGCGACCGGGTTGTCTACGCCGTGCCCGGGGTGCCCCACGAGATGCGGGACATGATCACCCGGGCCGTGCTGCCCGACCTGCGGGTGCGGGCCGGGGACCTGGCCACCATCCGCAGCCGGACCCTGCGGACCTGGGGCCTCGGCGAGTCGGCCCTGGCCGAGCTGATCAGCCCCCGTGTGGTGGAGCTCGATCGCCGGGGCGGCAACCCGACCATCGCCTTCCTGGCCAGCGGGATCGAGGGCATCAAGGTGCGGGTGACGGCCAAGGCGACCGGGGTGGACGCGGCCGAGGTCGCCGAGGCCCTGCTGGCTGAGGAGGAGGCCGAGCTGCGGGCCCTGCTCGGCGACCGGGTGTTCGGCCTGGACGACGACAGCATGGAGGTCGCCGTGTCCCGCCTGCTGCTGGCCGGCGGGCTCACCCTCGGCCTGGCCGAGTCGGTCACCGGCGGGCTGGTGGCGGCCCGGCTCACCTCGGTCCCCGGTGCCAGCGAGTGGCTGCGCGGCGGCGTGGTGTCCTACGCCACCGAGGTCAAGCAGGACGTGCTCGGCGTCGGCGCCGGGCCGGTCGTCAGCGAGGCGGCGGCCCGGGCCATGGCGTCGGGCGCGGCCAAGGTGCTCGGCGCCGACGTCGGCCTGGCCCTCACCGGCGTGGCCGGCCCCACCGAGCAGGAGGGGCAGCCGGTCGGCACCGTCTGGGTCGGCCTCGACGTCAGCGGCGACGTCAGCGCCACCCGCCTCCAGCTGCGGGGCGACCGGGACGCCATCCGGCAGATCGCCGACATCTCCGCCCTCGACTTCCTCCGCCACGCCCTGACCCGCCGGCTGGCGGCCGGCTAATCCACCGACAGCAGCCGTTCGACCTGGTCGTGCAGGGCCATGACCGCTTCGATGCGCCCGATCTCGGTGCCGGTGAACTCGTGGGTGAGGGGCCGGGCCACGAACACCACCCGCCCGCCGCTCATCAGCTCCGGGTCGGGCACGGCCAGCAGCCACACCTCACCGGGCAGCCGTTCGGCCAGGTGCTCGGGCAGCTCGGTGGTCCGCAGGGCGATGGCCCCGGCCCGCTCGATGGCGAACCGCCCGGCCTCGTAGCGGGTGGCGCCGTCCACGTCGGTCACCCACACGACCGGCGACGAGCACAGGTCGGCCACGCTGCGGGCCAGATCCCCGTCCGGGTCCCGGCCCCGCTCGCCGATCATCCGCGACACCCGGGTCAGGGTGCTCACGATGGGGTCGGCGGCGTAGGCCCGCTGGTGGGAGAGCAGCGTGGCCGCCCCGCTGGCGATCAGGTCGTTGCGCAGGGCCTCGAGATCGCGGTCGTCGGGAAACTCGACGACCAGATCGTCGATGGCCGATACCACCCCGGCCCGGTGGACGTCGACCGACACGATGTTGCCGCCGTGCTCCCCGATGATGCCGGCGACCGCCGCCAGCGAGCCCGGCCGGTCAGCCAGGGCAATTCGGAGACGCACGAGCATTGACATGTCAATGAACGTACAGACTCGTACGTCACCAGCGTGTTTCTCAGTGGTTAAGGCCTCGACCAGGAGAGAGAAATGTCCGAATTGACCGTGCTGTCCTTCCGGCCCACCCCCGACCAGCTGGCCTGGACCTTCGGCGGCGTGCCGCCCGTCATGACCATCGCTCCCGGGACGGTGCTCGAGGTGTGGACCGAGGATTGTTTCGCCGGGCGGGTCCGGACCCCCAGGGACCTGGTGAGCGAGGGCTGCG
>Ga0209061_1004367_pt1 | contig 13714 bp, 13 predicted proteins | sample Coa_R1_10_FD_187157 | JGI IMG/M metagenome (GOLD analysis project Ga0209061, IMG submission 187157) | Surface soil microbial communities from Centralia Pennsylvania, which are recovering from an underground coalmine fire - Coalmine... | ecosystem: Environmental > Terrestrial > Soil >...
ATGTGTCATTCAGCGAGATCTCTGACTCCACACGAGACGGGGTCGCTGATCGCATTCGCCTCTCATCATAGCAACCTCAAAGGCAACAAGCAAGAGAATACAGAGAAAAAGGTACTTTCATGCTAAATATTATACAAGACCTTAACTCGAATTTTTGTGCAAATAAAGATCCTTACTTCTTTTTAATTCCAAACAGCGAATCTATCTCGGGTAGGACAACCTTAACTGGTGGAGGCGCATAAGACCCCCTTTCGCAAACGAAGCAAGGGACGTGACCGAGCCTGGGCCGACTGCAGGCAGATGCCAGCCTGGGTTTGTGGTCGACGCCGTCGCTTCTGCGCGATCTAGGCAGGTGGCGGGATACGAAACAGCAGCAGTTCTCGCACGCTCCAAACATGATCGGTGAGTCCGCTGGCCATCGCCGGGGTCATGGGAACTGCTCCACGCATCTGCTGGGCTTGTGCGGCTCTTCGGCTCAACTCGTGATGCGGCCAACACCAGTTGTAGGTGCAGCCGACCAGCCACATGCCAGCTTCCAGTCGAGAGACCTTGCGTGCGGTGTGCCGACAGCGACGTGTGAGACTGGCCAGGCGCTCGCGAAACGTCGCATTCAAGCATTCGATAAACGCGGTATTCAACTGGGTCCCTCCGTGGGACGCTGCAAGCAGTGCGATGGCTGCCCAAGCCCCTCCCTGAGCGAGGCGTCGGATGACCTCGACGACACGCTTTTTCGCCGTCTTTTTGATCACCGTCCCAATCACGATCTCTGGCCAGGCTTGCAGTCGGCAGCGCCCTCGACCCGTTCCCTCTTTGACTTTCTCGCGGAAGGCCCGACGAATACTGCCTGGGTAAGGTGCCCAGCCGTCGGTCAGCACCAGGAGCGCACATAGCGGTTGGCAGCACACTTTGACCATCTGAAACAGGGCATCGGCGAGCTGACGATCCCGACGCAGGCTGACCACTCCTCCTAACCACAAGCGCGTCGAAACCATCATGGCCATGGCGATCCACGGGATCATCTTCCAGCCTTTCCCTCGGATCTCATCTGCTTGGACATGCACCAGATCCAGCTTCCCTGCCATGACCTGATCTTCATGAACTTTTTGGCAATGGACTCCCGCCCGTTCTTGCCACCGCGCTACGGTTCGTTCATCCAACCCCAGCGCATGGACAATGGCTTGCACAGGACATCCATAGGCCAGAAGCGTGACCACCAGGACAATCTGTTCTTCTGGTTTGCGCAACCCGACGAACATCGTCCCTTGACGCGCGCAAAATGTCCTTCCACATGTCTTGTATTTATAACGCTCCCGCTCCTTTCCATGACTGACCAGGTTGCCTGCTCCGACTTTCCCTCTTGCAGGACAGTCCAAATTGGGACAAAATACCTGCAATGCATCTCTTTGGCCTTCTGTGTTCTTCATACATCACAGTGTACCAATTGATGCTCTTTTTTCAAGGCTCAACAGCAATTCTGTCCACCGGGTAAGGGAGTCCTACCCTATCTCGCAACAGATGGTATTTTCTGCTGCGAGTTTTCTGCTACGAATATATCTCTATGAAGATTCTGGTCACACGAGAAACAGAGCCTGGTGATCAGTAGAAAGAGGAAGACAAAATCGGAAGCTCTACCACATTACTTTGCACTTCATGTCAGCCTCGCGCATTTCACCCCATCGACATCGATGAGATTCAGCTCTTTGATGAAACGGGCCGGGCAAATCCGTACACTGCTGACGACCTGCTGTTCATTCTCTCGGAACTCTCCGGGCAACGTTATGATCGGACGAACGTCGGCGGTATAACCTTTGTGCTTGCTCGTCCCCCGGCCCTGCCGATCAATCCCCTGCCGAGAGCATCTCTCTCTTCAGAGCCAACCCTTTTTGATCTCTATGTGGCCTATGGCCTTGATATCGACTGGCTGGGAGAGGCCACTGGTCTCGACGATCGAGAGGTCTGGGATCTGATCATGGGGCGCGCTGATGGAAGTAATCAGCCAGCAGTGGAACAGTTCTTGCAGGTAATTTCGCAGTACACTGGTATCACCTACACGCGAGAGAGAGTCGAGAGCGGACTCCATACCGGGGCATGTTTATCGTAATAATTCCGGCTAGAATCTAGCTCGCGCTTGTCATCTCTCTAAATAGGAACATATATCTGACCAATCGCCATTTGCCTGGTATCATGCTATCTCTGCAGTGATATTTGGTGAAACAGATTTCATTGCCCAGGAGAATAGTTGCTGTTTGGCTCCATTGGCAAAGAAACGAGAGAAAGATCATTTGCTCTGAGAAGAGTGAAGAGGAGGTGGAAGAAATGCCAATAGAGGTAGAAGTTCGGTCTTGGATAAGCCCGTCAATGCAGGAAAAAATTCGGAAGAAGCTCGCACGCATGCGCCTTTTGCGTTCGGGAAAAAGCCTCGACCTCTATTACGATACCGCAGATTTTGCTCTTTTGCGCCATCCCCAAATGGTCTTTTTTCGCCTGCGTGAAAGGCGTCTCTTGCAAGTCAAATTTGATGAAACAACGGCGCCCGACCAGACGCCCACCTGCATTGAGAGAGAATTTAGCCTGGATATGGACCGCGTTTTCCAGGAACTCCATGAACTGCTCCAGACATTTCTGCCCAACTGGCAACCCGCGCCGCGTTGGCAGGAACTCCTGGAGCGCAATGCACTGGAGGAATTGGTACGGATCGACAAACACCGACGCGTTTACACAGATGGTCCTGTCATCATCAGCCTGGATAATGTGACCGACCTGGGCCAGTTTATCGAGGTAGAAATCAACTGCCCAGAGGGTGCGGATACCCGTGAAGCGCAGGCCCAGGTGGAGAAAATCCTCGCGGAACTCGGTGGAACGCCACTCAAGGCGGGGTATTTCGAAATGTATGTATACTCCCACAAGCACGAGGTCTATCAACTCATCCCTGGCCGCTTTCAGGTTGAAGAAGCGCTTCCTCCAATTCGCTCCTGGAAAGGAACACGCTAACATGCCTACTCCCCCCTATCCGCGCTCGGATCAACCAAACACCTATGTTATCCAGGATCGCGCCAACACGGATGAACTTGCCCGCCTGTTGCTTCAGGATACTATGATCACAACTGGGATGGGTGGTGTCCTGCCAGAGCAGCCTGATCCAACCCGCTTCCGACGCGTGCTCGATGTCGGCTGTGGACCTGGCGGTTGGCTCAGAGAAGCTGCCAGGACCTACGCGAACATGACACACCTGGTGGGAGTAGACATTAGCGGCAAAATGGTCGAGTACGCTCGTGCTCAAGCCAGGGCAGAGGGACTCAGTGGCCGAGTCATATTCGAGGTTATGGATGCACTTCGTATGCTTGAATTTCCCCAACAATCTTTTGACCTGGTCAACCATCGCTCCGCGGCAAGCTGGCTGCGCTCCTGGGACTGGCTCAAGGTGCTCCAGGAATATCAGCGCGTTTGTCGATCAGGCGGGGTGGTCCGCATCACAGAGATCGATTTTACGATGGAAAGTCTCAGTCAGGCCTACAATCGACTCAACGAACTGCTTCTTCAAGCGCTCTATCAGGCGGGGCACTATCTTACACCCGAAGGCAATGCCGTCATCAACCAGCTCGCACATCTCCTCATTCGTTCTGATTTCCAGGATGTACAGACGCGAATCTCTACACTGGAATATCCTTTCAACACGCCGGAATGGCAGGCGTTTTTTGAAGATGCTCGCCACGTCTTTCAACTGATAGTGCCTTTCTTGCGCAGGTGGATACACGTCCCTGAAAATTACGAGATGCTGTATCGCCAGATGCTCCAGGAGATGCAGCAGCCAGACTTTGTGGGCAGGCTGAAAATCGTCACAGTCTGGGGCAGAAGGCAATAAGACTTTCATCTCCCGGTTTGTGCTATGAAAAGGGCCTGTGTACGCGCGATTTCTGAAAATAGTACGGGATGGTTCTCAACGCGCTGCAGCCTGACTTATACCAGGCGAGAGTGTAAAATAAAGTGTGTAAGAGGTCATAACAAGCGAACAGTGATGAAGAAGGTAGAAGGAGAAAGAAATGACCAAAGCCAAAGCCAAAAGCGAGTTTTATAAAGACACAACCATTCCGAATACGTTGCTAGATGAGCTAATGAAGCAGCTCCCCGCGATGCCCACCCAGGAGGATCTCTTTGGGCCAGAAGGCGTCGTCAAACAATTGAGTGCAGCATTGATCGAGCGTTGCCTGCAAGCAGAGCTATCCACGCACCTGGGTTACGAAAAAAACCAGCGAGCCGAAGAGGCTCGCCCGAACCATCGCAATGGGTATGCTCGGAAAACGCTCAAAAGCGATGCTGGGGAAGTCGAGTTGGCGATCCCGCGAGACCGGGAGGGCAGCTCCGATCCGTTGCTCGTCAAACGCGGCCAGACGAGCCTGACCGGCTTTACGGAGAAAATCCTGTGGCTGTATGCGCACGGTCTCTCCACGCGCGATATCCAGGCGCAGATCCTGGACTGGTACGGAGTGGAGGTCTCGCCACAGCTGATCTCCAATGTCACCGAGGCGGTGATGGATGAAGTTCGCCGGTGGCAAAATCGGCCTCTGGAGGAGGTCTATCCCATTTTGTACATGGATTGCTTGCAGTTGAAAGTACGAGAAAACCAGCGGGTCATCAACAAGGCGGTGTACCTGGCGCTTGGCGTGACAATGGAGGGTCACAAGGAGCTGCTGGGGATGTGGATCTCAGAAAGTGAAGGGGCCAAATTCTGGCTCACGGTATGCACCCAATTGCGCAAGCGCGGTATGAAGGATTGTTACATTGCCTGTGTGGATGGCCTCACAGGCTTTCCAGAGGCCATCGAGACCGTTTTCCCACAGACCCAGGTCCAGTTGTGCATGGTCCACATGGTGCGCAATTCGCTCAAATACGTCAACTACAAGCAACGAGCGGAGGTGGCCAGGGATTTGAAGGCGATTTACTCAGCTGCGACCGAGGCGGATGCAGAGTTCAATCTGGAGCTGTTTGCCGAGAAATGGGACCAGGCGTATCCTGCCATCAGCAAGATGTGGCACACCCATTGGGAGCATGTGGTTCCGCTGTTCAGCTACCCGGAGGAGATCCGCAAGGTGATTTACACCACCAATGCGATTGAATCGGTCAATATGACCCTGCGCAAAGTGACCCGCAACCATCGGATCTTTCCCTCCGATGATGCGGTCTACAAGGTCTTGTACCTGGCAATCCAGAATATCACGAAGAAATGGTCTAAGCCGATATTTGACTGGAAAGCAGCATTAAACTACTTTTCCGTCGCATTCTCGGAAAGGTTCCCTCAATGATTTTTGACGATCTTACACACAATACTTGACAGACTCGTACATATGGCACAGACGGTTTCGCTTCCTCGCCGCCCTTTAGGCCAGACCGGGTTGGAAGTTACTCCCCTCTGCATTGGCTGCTCGGTGTTAGGGAGTATGCCTGAAACATTCGGGTACGCTGTTGCGGAAGAGCAGGCTCTTTCAACCATTCGCGCCATTTTTGAGAGCCCTATCAACTTTCTCGATACGGCAGCGGCCTACGGTGATGGCGAGAGTGAGCGTCGTCTGGGCATCGTGCTGCGGGAATATGGCGGTCTGCCAGAAGGCATAGTCCTTTCCACAAAAGCTGATCGCAATCTCCACACCGGTGAATTTACTGGCCCACAAATGCGGCGCAGTATAGAGCGCAGCCTGGGCTTACTGGGACTGCAACAATTGCAGCTTGTCTATTTACACGATCCTGAACACATCACTTTTGAGGAAGCGATGGCTCCCGGAGGGCCAGTGGAAGTCTTGCAGCAATACCGCAACGAGGGCTTGATCGCCCACCTTGGGATAGCTGGTGGTCCCATCGAACTGATGAGCCGTTTTGTGGAAACGGGATTATTTGAGGTTGCCCTCTCTCACAATCGTTATACGCTGCTGAATACCGAGGCTGACTCTTTCTGGGATCTCTGTTTGAAGCGGGGAGTCGCGGCCATTAATGGTGCCCCTTATGGCAGTGGTATGCTTGCCAAGGGGCCATCTGCCTATCCCCGGTATCTATATCTATATGCAGACGCCGATCCGCTGTTAGTGATGCGGGCCAGGCAGATCGAAGCTCTGTGCCAACGCTATGCGATCCCGCTGGCCGCCACCGCCTTGCAATTTTCCTTACGTGATGAGCGCATCACCTCCACCATTGTAGGCATGAGCCGCCCTGAGCGCATTGCCGAAACAATCGCCCTGGCTCAGTATGCAATCCCAGAAGCATTCTGGGCAGAATTCAGCACACTTGCGGAGAGATGGGAGCCGATTTCTCCTGGATAATCGAAAAAAGAGCATTCTGAAAAGGATGGATGCAAAACATGCAGGCAATCATACTGGAACAGCCCGGTCAGTTGAGGCGGATCCACAGGGCAGAGCCAGGAGCGCCAGGGAAGGGAGAGGCGCTGGTGAGGATCAAGCACGTCGGCGTGTGTGGCACCGATCTCCACGCCTACCAGGGCAATCAGCCCTTTTTCACCTACCCGCGTATTCTTGGTCACGAACTTGGCGTTGAGATCCTCGCCGTTAATAGCAATGAGCAGGGAGTGTCTGTCGGGACATACTGTGCGGTGGAACCGTATTTTCATTGTGGAAGGTGCCCGGCCTGTCGCCGAGGCAAGCCCAACTGCTGTCTGAACATCCAGGTTTTTGGGGTTCATATCGATGGCGGCATGCGCGAATTTGCCCATATTCCCATTCGCTACCTGCATCCTTCGCGCATCCTTTCCAGCGAGCAGTTGGCTCTGGTCGAACCCCTGGCTATTGGAGCACACGCAGTTTCACGCGGGCAATTGCAGGAGGGAGAACGTGTGCTGGTCGTGGGAGCAGGTCCAATTGGTCTGGCGGTCACGCAATTTGCCCTGCTGGCAGGAGCGCAGGTACTGGTGCTGGATGTGAGCACACAACGGCTGCAATTTTGCCAGCAGCGCTGGCCGCAGGTAATCTGTCTCCATGGACAGGATGACCCACGGACGACGCTGCACAAACTGTTTGGGGATGATTTCCCCACGGCTGTTTTTGACGCCACCGGGAATCCGCAGTCCATGCACGCCTCCTTTTCCTATGCCGCTCATGGAGGACGCTTAGTGTTTGTCGGCCTCTTTCAGGGCGATATTACCTTCAACGATCCCGAGTTTCATCGCCGTGAACTCACCTTGCTGAGCAGTCGCAACGCCACCTCTGCTGATTTTCGCCGGGTTATTAATGCTCTGGAAGCCGGTCAGATTGATCTCACACCCTGGATTACCCATCGCGCTACTCCTGATACGCTCATTGACGTGTTTCCGCGCTGGTTTGACCACGACAGTGGCATCATCAAAGCTATAGTCTCATTAGCACCCTTCTAACACAAGGGAGAAAAACGGAATCGGAGGGTTCTCAACCATGAAGAAGGAAGTAGACTTCTCGGACATCTATTCCCGTCTTTCGCCGATTGGTCGGCGTAAATTCCTGGGCCTCTCGGCTGCCGGTGGCCTTTCCATCCCCGCGCTCTTAGCAGCGTGCGGCGGGGGCAGCAGCAACACCACCTCAGGGTCATCGAATACGTCCACGTCGTCGGGCAAAACCGAAGGCAACTTCCCCGCGCATCCCCAGTGGAACTTCGTCTTTGTCAACCACGTGACCACCAATCCCTTCTTTGTGCCCACCCAGTACGGCATCCAGGACGCCTGCGCGCTGCTGGGCTGCAAGTACCAGTGGACCGGCTCAGAGAACAGCGATGCCGGGCAGATGGTCAATGCCATGAACGCCGCCATCGCCGCCAAAGCTGATGGCATCGCCGTCGCTATCGTCGATCCCACCGCCTTCAACGATCCGACCGAGCGGGCGCTCTCGGCAGGCATCCCCGTCGTCTCCTACAATGCCGATGCGCCGGCCAGCAGCGGCAACAAACGGCTGGCCTATATCGGACAGGACCTGTTCCAGTCTGGGGTCAAGCTGGGCCAGCGCCTGGTCGAACTGGTGCCATCGGGCGATGTCGTCGGCTTCATCGCCACCCCCGGCCAGTTGAACATTCAGCCGCGCATCGATGGGGCCAAGCAGGCCATCCAGCAATCGGGCAAGCCGATCAACTTCAGCGAGGTCGCCACCGGAGCGGCGGTCAACGATGAGCTGTCCAAGATCGAGGCGTACTACCTGGGCCACCAGAACCTCAAGGGCATGTTTGCCGTCGATGCGGGCAGCACCCAGGGGGTGAGCCAGATCATGGAGAAGTACAATCTGGCCTCCAAAGGGGTGCATGCCGGCGGCTTTGATCTGCTGCCCATCACGCTGCAAGAGATCCAGAAGGGGAACCTGGACTTCACCATTGACCAGCAGCCCTACCTGCAGGGGTTCTTGCCGGTGGTGGCGCTGTTCCTCTACAAGCTGTCGGGCGGACTGATGGCGCCGCCGGAGACCGATACGGGCCTGCTCTTCGTCACCAAAGATAACGTCAAACCTTACCTGACCACCCAGACACGTTTCGAGGGCAGTTCGGATAAGGAACAGGTGGTGACGCCGCCGTCATCGTAGGCGCCGTCTGCGGCCAGGTGCGTTGTGTAAGGGAGGAGCGCCTGCTTCCCTTTTATGCACGTAGTCTAGCCAGAGGACAAGTGCCGATAAGCATGGCGAACAGGCAGTGGTGCTATTCACCTGTGAATCAGTTCATGGGGGAATAGCACCCATCATCTGGTAAGGAGTTGACCAATGGCAAAAAACGTTCTTCCAGAGTCTTCAGCCCAGGAGACAGAAGTAAAAGCTGTGGAAGGCAGGCGCGGATTCTTGTCGTCCCTGGCAAGCATCCTCCTGAGACAGCGCGAGGCGAGCATTGTCATCGTTGCTATCGTACTGGTTATCTACTTTCAGGCTTCTAACCAGGCTTTCCTCTCGGCGGCAAGCGTGGCGACTCTCTTCCAGTACGCAGCGGCCACGACGATCATTGCCACCGGCGAAGTCATGCTGCTGATCTGTGGGGAAATGGACCTCTCGGCCGGGATGATCTTCGCGCTGGTCCCTTTCGTCATATACTTCGTTGCCCAGGCCGGTATATCAATGTGGGTAGGGATTATTCTGGCCCTGATCCTCAGCGGCATCATTGGCCTCTTTAATGGTGCGATCACTGTTTTCTTGAAGGTGCCTTCCTTTATCACCACGCTGGGTATGATCTTCTTGCTGGAGGGCGTTGCGCTCCTCATCTCCGGCGGCTTCCCCAAGCTGGTGCCGCAGGAGGGCCTCATCAATGTTATTATGGGGCATGGTCTTTACGCAGAGATCATCTGGGCTGTCGTGATTGTCATCATTATGCAGATCGTTCTCAGCTATACACGCTGGGGCCTGCATACGGTGGCAACGGGCGGCAATGCTCTGGGGGCCAGCGAGGTTGGTATTAACGTCAACCGGATCAAGATAGGCAATTTTATCCTCTCTGCTATATTCAGCGGCTTCGCAGGTATCCTGGAATCGTTCCGTATTACCTCGATGGATCCGCTGGCGGGCGGCACCAATATTATGTTCATGGCTATCGCCGGCGCGGTCATTGGCGGGACGGCGCTGCAAGGAGGATTGGGCACCATTGTTGGCGCCTTCCTGGGTGTGCTGGTACTCTCTATCCTTCAGGATGGCTTCACCCTGCTGGGGGTGAGTGCATTTACCTTTGATGTCATTCTGGGTATCGCAATCCTGATTGCCATGATCCTGAACGTTCGTCTTCGCACGTGGAGAGAGAGAGGCACAGTATGACAGAAACGCCAGCTCCAGAGGCGATTCGCCTGGAACATATCGTCAAGCGCTTCGGGGCCATCACCGCGCTGCGTGATGTCAGTCTGCATCTGAAGCAGGGCGAGGTGCTGGGCCTCGTCGGCGATAATGGCGCCGGTAAATCGACGCTGATTAAGATCATCACCGGCTTCATTCAGCCCGACGGCGGCCGGATCCTGGTCAATGGACAGGAGGTCAGGCTGCGTTCCGTGACGCAGGCCCGCTCCCTGGGCATCGAGACGGTCTACCAGGACCTCGCGCTGGTAAACGAACTCACCGTCTACCATAACATGTTCCTCAAGCGGGAGCGCGTTCTTGGCTTTCTGCCCCTGCTCGATAACCGCACGATGAAGGCGCAGGCGGAGGAGTACCTGAGGAGCATGAGGGTTAATATTCCCTCGATTGATGCTACCGTCGCCAAACTTTCGGGCGGCCAGCGCCAGGCCATTGCTATCGCCAGGGCCGTCTACTCAAACGCGAAAATCCTGCTGCTGGATGAGCCGCTGGCCGCGATGGGCGCCAAAGAAGGCTCTTTGATTATGGATCTGATTCGCCGGCTCAAGCAGAGGGGAGATGTGTCGATCATTATGATCGCTCACAACTATGCCCAGGTGCTTGAGATCTGTGACCGCGTGAATTTGCTCCAGCACGGTACGATTGTCCTGGATAAACCCGCATCCCCCGAGTTGATGGATGAACTGACCGAACTGGTGATGCGCGAGTATCGCATCGGCGCTGCCGGCTCGTAAAGCAGGATATGCTTTGTGAGAGAAAGGAGAGAGGCGGGTCACAGGCCCGCCTCTCTCCTTTCTCTCACAAAACAGTCCTTCCTCCCCCCCGCAAAAGTCCTATGACCAGGCAGCCAGGGTTTGCAAAACGCTCGTTGTAATGCTACTTTGAATGCATGTAACCACAAAGATTTTCCATTCGTACTTAATATGAAGCACCAGCATAAAATTGTAGAGCTAAGCGTGCTCTACCTGTGTAAAGAAATAGAAATTAACTCTACTAGATAAGCGGATCATTGGAGCCTTTACTCAAAAATACTGGACGCAATAACAACATAGCTGTACTCGATGGCGTGCGTGCACTCGCATGCCTGGCGGTCATCACATACCATATCAACCGCTTCACCTCGCTATCTCATGTGTGGACATCAGCCATTGGCTCGATCACGACGGCCATTGCGCTGACAGGGTGGTCCGGCGTGACGCTTTTCTTCGTCCTCTCGGGCTTCCTGCTGTTCATGCCCTACGCGAAATCCATGCTATTTGACAGTCCGTGGCCTTCACTGCGCACTTTCTACCTGCGTCGCGCGCTGCGTATCCTGCCTGGCTACTATGCCTCGCTTTTCCTGCTGATTATCCTGGCGCATCCACAGTATCTCCAGCCGGACCATTTGAAGGATCTGGGGCTATTTCTCACGCTCTTCATGGACTCCACCCATGAGACCTATCAGCAGATCAACGGTCCCTTCTGGACGCTGGCCGTCGAATGGCAGTTCTATTTGCTGCTGCCCTTCCTGGCCTGGGGTTTCGCGCGTATTGTCAGGCACGGCCCGCTGCGCCGGCGCGTGTGGAAGCTGGCGCTCTGCCTGCTGGGGCTGGTCATCTGGGGTGTAGCGACACGCTACTGGGGGCGTTATCACTTGCTGCATCCCGATCAGGCGCCCCTGCTGCCCCGGCCGATCTTCGATGCCGCCATGTTTTTCCTCTACGGACAGGATGGCAAGTTTCTGGAAGACTTCGCGATTGGCATGTTCGTCTGCGCCGGCTACACGCTCTCGCAGCATGCCGAAATCAGGCAGAAGGTAAGCGCGTACCTGGGCCGTTATAGCCTCTGGTTCTGGGGCGCGGGCGTGTTCCTGCTCTTCTTTATGGCGACGTGGAGCGTCTATCCGCCGCTCCAGATTCTCGCTCCGTTGATCGGTCCCCATAACTGGCTGACCGAACTGGGCTTCGCACTGGGGTTCGGACTGTGTGTCAGCGGCATCCTCTTCGGGCCGATCACGCTCAAGAGGCCCTTTGAGTGGGCGCCCCTGCGCCGCACTGGCGTCATCTCCTACAGCCTCTATATCTGGCACCTGCCGATCCTGCTCGCTTTTATGGCCTATGTGCTGCCCCTTGTCTCAGACTGGAAGCACCTGTTCGTGTACAGCCTCTACTGGCTCTGTGTCGCGCTCGTGATCTTCCCTTTCTGCTACCTGTTCTATCGCGCCATCGAGGAGCCGTGGATCAAAATGGCGCACAGGAAGCCGAAAATGGAGCCAGCGACCAGGACGCCCGCGCCCTAGCCTTCAATCAGCACGGATGGAATACCTTCGTGGGCCGGCACAGGGCCAGCCCACGAGCTACGACCTGTAATTAGCTCTCATCAACCACGAGCGCCACTTTCCCCGTTACTTTGCGCTGCATCATGGCATTCAGCGCATCGGCGGCGCGCGTGAGCGGGTAAGTGGCGGAGACCAGCGGCTTGAGCTTCCCTTCGGCATACCAGCCGATCAGTTCGCGGATATACTCGTGATGGCGCGCCGGATCGCGCTCGGCGAATGATCCCCAGAAGACACCGACAATCGAGCAGCCCTTGAGCAGCGTCAGATTCAGCGGGATGCGCGGAATGTCGCCCGCGGCGAAGCCGACGACCAGAAAACGCCCGCCCCAGCCTGTGGCGCGCAGCGCCGGCTCGGAGAAGGGGCCGCCCACCGGATCGAAGACGACATCGAAGCCCTTGCCGCCGGTCAGTTCCTTTGCGCGCTCTTTAAGGTCCTCGACGCTATAGTTGATGCCGTCGTCGGCCCCGTAGCGCCTGCACACGGCGAGCTTTTCCTGCGATGATGCAGCGGCGATGACGCGCGCTCCCATGATCTTGCCGATCTCCACGGCGGCCAGACCCACCCCTCCGGCGGCGCCGAGCACCAGCAGCGTCTCGCCGGGCTTGAGCTGCGCGCGATCCTTGAGCGCGTAGTGGGAGGTTGCATAGGTCATGGTAAAAACGGCGGCGGTAGTGAAATCCATGTTCTCCGGCAGGGGGATCAGCCGCCGCTCATCGGTGACGACCTCTTCCGCGTAGCCGCCCCAGTTGGTGAAGGCGATAACGTGGTCTCCAACCTTCGCCCGCTCGACGCCCTCGCCCACTGCTTTGACGATGCCCGCGACTTCGCCGCCGGGCGAGAACGGCATAGGTGGCTTAAACTGGTATTTCCCCTGGATAATCAGCGTGTCGGGGAAATTCACGCCGCACGCTTTCACATCGATCACGACCTGCCCATTGCCCGGCCTGGGCGATGCCACCTCTTCAAGCACAAGATCTTCTGGCGGCCCGTAGGCTTTGCATAGCACTGCTTTCATCGTTCTCCTGCCTTTCAGCGGGTGTCTGATCCTCAGCGCCCCGCACTCGCGCGCCCGACGTTCGCGCGGCTCCGCCGCGCCAGGGTTGTAGGGTGGGGAGGGCGAATGCGCGCAGCGCATTCGCCCTCCCCACCCTACAACTCGAAGGCAGGGGCCGCAGCGCTCCCGCCCACGCTCCCCGGCCTTTGTGCAGCGAAGCTGTGGAGGTACAGGGTGTGAGAAAAAACGGGCATAGCCCATATTTCCACTTCTCCCCGTACAACGCGGAGGCAGGGGCCGCAGCGCTCCCGCCCACGCTCCCCGGCCTTTGTGCAGCGAAGCTGTGGAGGTACAGGGTGTGAGAAAAAACGGGCATAGCCCATATTTCCACTTCTCCCCGTACAACGCGGAGGCAGGCGCCGCAGCGCTCCAGCTCTCTGATCGGCCTTCAAGCGGCGAAGCCGCCTCTGGAGGTACAGGGTGTGTGGAAAAAAATGCGCGCAGCGCATTTTTTTTTCCACACACCCTGTACTCCCTCCGCGAGCGCCGTAGGCGCGAGCAAGGGATGGAAATAGAAATCAGATACCCTCTCAAAACCATACCAGCTTGATAATGCATTATAGCAGA
>Ga0209061_1004371_pt1 | contig 13702 bp, 10 predicted proteins | sample Coa_R1_10_FD_187157 | JGI IMG/M metagenome (GOLD analysis project Ga0209061, IMG submission 187157) | Surface soil microbial communities from Centralia Pennsylvania, which are recovering from an underground coalmine fire - Coalmine... | ecosystem: Environmental > Terrestrial > Soil >...
GCTCGCGACGGACCCGCCGGGCCGTGACGTGCTCGCCGTGCCGCATCCGGCGGCCAGCGCGGCCGCCGCCGCCAGCGGAACCGCCGCGCGCAGCGCGGCCCGCCCGGCCGGCCCGGCCCGCCCGGCCGACCCGGCCCGCCATCGCAAGAGCAGCGTGATCGGTGTGATCATGTGAGTGCCTCGTTTCTCGGGACACTCCTTAGACGGTTCCCGGGCGGCCGGCGGTTTCGCCGGCCTGAACTTCGGCGTCCGTCGTTTCCGCCCGGCCGGCCGCGGGGTGACCGGATAGTCCCCGGAATATCTCGTGTGGCACACTGGTTACCTGACAGAAGAGCGTGCTCCGGGGTCGGTGAAACTCCGAACCGGCGGTGAAAGTCCGCGACCTGGCCGCACCCGCGGCCGGCTGATCCGGTGGAATTCCGGTACCGACGGTCAAAGTCCGGATGGGAGGCAGCACGCGCGCGGCCGGTCATGGCTGACCGCGCCCCGCGGCTACCCGCCGCGCGACAGCGCGAGGCGGCGGCCGCGAGGGCACGGGCAACCCGCCCAGCACCGCGTCCCCCGGGGCTACGGACCGGAGGAGGGCGCGGATGTTCACCGGCATCGTGGAGGACCTCGGCGAGGTCGAGGCGATAGAGCACGCGGGCGGCTCCGCCCGGATCCTCATCCGCAGCACCACGGTTACCCAGGACACGAGTCCCGGCGACTCCATCGCGGTCAACGGCGTCTGCCTCACCGTCACCGGCCTGGTCCTCAGCCGGGCTGCCGGAGACGGCACGCCGCCGGGGCCGCCCGGAGCGCCCTGCGGGTTCACCGCCGACGTCACGGGGGAGACGCTCAGCCGGTCCAGCCTCGCCGGCCTCGCGCCCGGCGCGAAGGTCAACCTCGAACGCCCGGCCCGCCTCGGCGGCCGGCTCGGCGGCCACCTCGTCCAGGGCCACGTCGACGGCACCGCCACGATCGTCAGCCGCGAGCCGCGGGAGCGCTGGGAGGTCGTCCGCGTCTGCCTCCCGCCGGGCCTGGCCCGATACGTCGTGCACAAGGGCTCCGTCGCCGTCGACGGCATCAGCCTGACGGTGTCGGGCATCGGTGAGGACTGGTTCGAGGTGAGCCTCATCCCCGAGACGCTCAAGCGCACCACGCTCGGCGTCAAACAGCCGGGCGACGTGGTCAACCTGGAGGTCGACGTGATCGCGAAGTACGTGGAGAAGCTGACTGGAGGCGCCAGGTGACCGCGCTGCCCGATCCGCTGCCCGATCCGCTGGCCGACCCGGCGGCCGGCCTGATGACCGGTCCGATGGCGGAGCCGGCGGGCGCCGTGCCGCTGGACGACGTCGCCCGCGCGGTCGCGGACATCGCGGCCGGCCGTCCGGTGGTGGTCGTGGACGACGCCGACCGGGAGAACGAGGGCGATCTCGTCTTCGCCGCGTCCAAGGCCACCCCCGAACTGCTCGCCTTCACGATCCGCCACGCCAGGGGCCTGATCTGCGTTCCGATGCTCGGGGCGGACCTGGACCGCCTCTGCCTGCCGCAGATGACAAGCCAGAACCAGGAGCACCACGGCACCGCGTTCACGGTCAGCGTGGACGCGCGGCACGGCATCACCACCGGCATCTCCGCGGCCGACCGCGCCAGGACGATACAGTTGCTCGCCAGCCCGTCGGCTCACCACGACGACCTGGTGCGCCCCGGGCACGTGTTCCCGCTCCGCTACGCCGAGGGCGGCGTGCTGCGCAGGCGCGGGCACACCGAGGCCGCCGTCGACCTGGCCAGGCTGGCCGGGCTGCCGCCGGCCGGCGTGGTGTGCGAGATCGTCAACGAGGACGGCACGATGATGCGGCTGCCGAGGCTGCGCGAGTTCGCCGACTCCCACGGCCTCGCGCTGATCTCCATCGAGCAGCTCATCGACCACCGGCGCCGCACCGAGCGGCTGGTCACCCGCGTCGCGCAGACCCAGCTACCGAACTCCCACGGCCGCTGGGCCGCCTACGGGTACCGCAGCGACATCGACAACGCCGAACACCTCGCGCTCGTCCTCGGCGACATCGGCGACGGCGAGCAGGTGCTGACCCGGGTCCACTCCGAATGCCTCACCGGCGACGTCTTCGGCTCCCAGCGCTGCGACTGCGGCGCCCAGCTCGACGCCGCGATGGCCAAGATCGCCGACCGGGGCCGCGGCGTCGTGCTCTACCTGAGGGGCCATGAGGGCCGCGGCATCGGGCTGCTCAGCAAGTTGCAGGCCTACGAGCTCCAGGACGCCGGCGCCGACACGGTGGACGCGAACATCGAGCTCGGGCTGCCGGTGGACGCCCGCGAGTATTCGGTGGCGGCCCAGCTGCTCGCCGACCTCGGCGCGCGCTCGGTCCAGCTGCTGACCAACAACCCGGCGAAGGTGGCGGCGCTGGCGCGGCACGGCTTCAGCGTGACCCGCGTGCCGCTGCCGCCGCTGGCGACGCCGCACAACCTGCGGTACCTGACGGCTAAACGGGATCGCCTGGGTCATCAGATCGAGAACATGCCGGGTACGGCGGGGGCATCCCCCCGCGGCCGCCTGCCGGGCGCAGGGGGCCAGGGGGCATGGGGGGCGGGAGCCCCCCATGCGGGAATGTCCTCCCCCCGCGGGCAGCAGGCCATCCCGAACGGGCACGCGGTTCCCCCCGCAGCGATCGTTCCCGTCCCGGGAGAGCGAGCCGGATGAGCGGACAAGGGCGGCCGGAACTGGGCGCCGTGAACGCCGCGGGCCTGACGCTCGCCATCGCGGGCACGCGGTGGCACGCGGAGGTCACCGATTCCCTGGTGGACCGGGCCGCCGCGGCCGCGAAGGCCTGCGGCGTCGAGGACCTGCTCGTGGTGCGGGTGGCCGGCGCGGTGGAGCTTCCCGTCGTGGCCCAGGAGCTGGCCAGGCACTACGACGCGGTGGCCTGCCTCGGCGCGGTGATCCGCGGCGGGACGCCGCACTTCGAGTACGTCTGCGACGCGGTGACCGCCGGGCTGACGCGGGTGGCCCTGGACTCGGGGACGCCCGTCGGCAACGGCGTGCTAACGTGTAACACCGTGGCCGAGGCCCGCGATCGCTGCGGGCTGCCGGACAGCAGCGAGGACAAGGGATGGGAGGCGGTCGTGGCAGCGCTCGACACCGCGCTCCTGCTGCGCTCGATCCGCTGCGGTCAACGACCGAACGAGACGCCGCGACATTAACGGCGCCGCGTTACCCCGAGTTCCTGATCCGGTGGAAGACGTGTGCTTCCACGCGCTTGTCCGGGGTTAACGCGGCGCTTGCTGCTGTAACAGCCGCAACCGCCCGTTCGGAATGAGAAAGAGAAACTCCCTCATGCTGTCACTCGTCCTTCCCAAGGGTTCCCTCGAAAAAGCCACCCTGGAGCTGTTCGACGCCGCGGACCTGACCGTGCGGCGGTCCTCGGACCGTGACTACCACGCCTCGATCGACGACCCGAGGATCGACCGGGTGCGGTTCCTGCGCCCCCAGGAGATCCCGTCCTACCTGGAGCGCGGGCTGTTCGACATCGGCATCACCGGCCGCGACTGGATCACCGAGACCGGGGCGGAGGTGGTCTCGCTCGGTGAGTTGCAGTACTCCAAGGCCACGTCCAGCCCGGTGCGGGTGGTGCTCGCGGTGCCGGAGAACGCTCCCTGGAAGACGGTCGCCGACCTGCCGGAGGGCATCCGGATCTCCACCGAGTTCCCCTCGCTGACCAGGCGGTTCCTGGCCGAGCACGGGGTCAGCGCCATGGTCGTGCCGTCGTACGGTGCGACCGAGGCCAAGGTGCCGGACATCGTGGACGCGATCGTCGACCTCACCGAGACCGGCTCGTCCCTGCGCAAGAACGGGCTGCGCATCCTCCAGACGCTGCTGACCAGCTACACCGAACTGGTCGCCTGCCCGCCGTCCTACGCCGACGCGGAGAAGCGGGCCGCGATGGAGGACATCGCGCTGCTGCTGCGCGGCGCCATCCAGGCGCGGGGAAACGTGCTGCTCAAGCTCAACGTGCCCGCGGACAAGCTCGCGGCCGTCTCGCAGATGCTGCCCGCGATGTCCTCCCCGACGGTCACCACGCTGGCCTCCGGCGGCATGAACGCGGTCGAGACCGTGGTGCCCAAGCGCGGCGTCAACACGCTCATTCCGGCGCTCAAGGCAGCGGGCGCGCAGGACATCCTGGAGATCCCGATCTCCAAGATCGTCGAATAGCCGGGCGGCGCGCGGGTATGGCGGGCATAGCGTCCCCGCGCGTAGCGTTGTGTGAAGACGGTCGGAACCTCGAGGTGGGGCAGTGCGTGACATCCTGAACACGATCACCAAGTGGTGGGAGGAAGGCGAGACGTTCGGCCTGGCCACCGTGGTCCGCACGTTCCGCAGCGCCCCGCGCGACCCGGGGGCGGCGCTGGCGGTGGCGCCCGGCGGCGAGGTGACCGGCAGCGTGTCCGGCGGCTGCGTGGAGGGCGCCGTCTACGAGCTTGCCGCCGAGGTGACCGCTACCGGGGAACCGGTGCTGCAGACCTACGGCGTCAGCGACGACGACGCGTTCGCCGTCGGCCTGACCTGCGGCGGCATCCTGGACATCTTCGTCGAGCCGGTGAGCAGGCACACCTTCCCCGAGCTGGGGGAGATCGCCGCGGCGGTGGACCGGGGTGAGCCGGTGGCGGTGGCCACGGTGATCTCCGGCCCCGGCAAGATCGGCGCGCGGCGGGTGATCTGGGGCGATCCCGCGCGTCCGAGCACCGGCAGCCTGGGGTCCGGTGACCGGCTGGACTCCGCGGCCGACGATGACGTGCGCGGCATGCTCGCCCAGGGCCTGACCGGCATCCGCCGCTACGGCGAGCACGGCGAGCGGCGCGGCGACGAGCTGGGCGTGTTCGTGAACTCGTTCGCGCCGCCGCCGCGGATGCTGGTGTTCGGGGCGATCGACTTCGCGGCCGCCGTCGCGCGGATCGGCAAGTTCCTCGGCTACCACGTGACGGTGTGCGATGCCCGCCCGGTCTTCGCCACCCGGTCCCGGTTCCCGGACGCGGACCAGGTGGTGGTCGACTGGCCGCACCGGTTCCTGGCCGGGGTCGAGGTAGACGCGCGGACGGTGATCTGCGTGCTTACCCACGACCCCAAGTTCGACGTGCCGGTCCTGGAGGTGGCGCTGCGCACCCCGGCCGGGTACATCGGCGCGATGGGCTCCCGGCGCACGCACGAGGACCGGCTGGAACGGCTGCGCGCGGTCGGCGTGACCGAGGCCGAGCTCTCCCGGCTCCGCTCGCCGATCGGCCTCGACCTCGGTGCCCGCACCCCTGAGGAGACCGCGGTCTCCATCGCGGCCGAGCTCATCCAGCTCCGCTGGGGCGGCACCGGCCGCGCCCTCACCGACACCGGGGGCCGCATCCACCACGAGATCCACCACGAAACGGCGCCCGCGTAACGCCACTCGCAGCGCCGCCGCCCCCGGCGCGGAGTGCCGCCGCCCCTGGACGCGGGGTGCCGTGGCGCGGGGTGCCGTGGCCCTGGAGGCGGGGTGCCGTGGCCCCTGGACGCGGGGTGCCGTGGGCTCCGGCGCAAGGCGGCGCGGGCCCCGGCGCAAGGCGGCGCGGGCCCCGGCGCGGGGTCAGGCATCTCCGGCCAGCTTGCTCCGGGCACGGTCCTTCTCTGGAGTCACGCAAGCCCCTTATGCCCCTGCCGTACCCATCCCGTGGCCGACGACGGGCCCTGCGAACCGAAAAATCCTTCATGAGGAAGAAAAAAACCGGAATAGGTGCAAAAGTCTTACAGGATCATGAACCGCAGCGGTAGGTCTGTTACTGGCGGGGTCAGCGTGCTCTGAGAGCCGCTCCGCGCCGTCCCCGGGCCGGCCGCTAGTCCCTCCGGCCGCTAGTCCCTCCGGCCGGTGAGGGCGAGGCGCGCGCCGATGCCGATCATGACCAGGCCGCCGGTGCCGCCCAGAGGTTCCAGAGGAACACCAGGTACGGCCCCGGCCAGCCTGAGCACCGTGAATCCTGAGCACCGTGAATACCGCGACAGGCCGCTCCACCGGCGGCCCGATACCGAACGCCACCGCCACCACCTGCGCGAACGCACCGGCCGCATTGCCCGTCACGGTGGCCACCCCGGCAGCGCGGCCGAGCGCGACCGCGCGGCTGACGGTGAACAGCACGCTTGGCCCGGGAACAACGATGAGCACGGACGTCGTGATCGTGAACGCGAGCAGATGCGTGGCGGGCAGCACTCGCTGAGCGCAACCCGCCGGCACGGCCGGGCTCGCGTACCGTAGGGGCGTGGAGTCGGTGGAGTCATCTGTTGCGGGGATCCTGCTGGCAGCGGGGGAGGGCTCCCGCCTCGGCCAGGCTAAGGCGCTCGTGAAACTGGGCGGGCAGACGCTCGCCGAGCGCGGCGTCACGCTGCTGCGCGCGGGCGGCGCCGACCCGGTGCTGGTGGTGACGGGAGCCGCGCCGGTCACGATCCCCGGGGCGCGCGTCGTGCACAACCCGCGCTGGCGATCGGGCATGGGATCCTCGCTGGCGGCCGGCCTCCGCGCGTCCTCGGCGGCCGGCGCCGAGGCGGCGGTCATCGCGCTGGCGGACCAGCCGCTCGTCGGGGCCGAGGCAGTGCGCAGGCTCATCGCCGCCTACCGGGATGGCGCGAGCGTCGCGGTCGCCGCATATGACGGGAAGCCGCGCAACCCCGTGCTCATCGCCCGCCGGCACTGGGCCGCCGTGACGGGGCTCGCCGCCGGGGACACCGGCGCGCGCCCGTTCCTGCGGGCCCATCCCGAGCTCGTCACGCTCGTCGAGTGCGGGGACACGGGAAGCCCCGACGACGTGGACACGCTGGAAGACCTGGCCCGGGTCCGGGCGGTCACCGCCCTTCGTCCGGAACGAAGCTCCTGACTCCCCACTGGCAGCCAGCGCTCTCCCCCGGCCGCAGCACGAGCAGGTCCTCGCCGCTCACGAACGCGTTCGGCGGGCACGTCATCGGCTCGACGGCCAGCGCCGTACGGCGGAGTGCCGGCTCAAGCGGGTCGCCGGTGAAGACCTGTAGCCAGCGGTAGCCCGCGTCCGCCCAGAGTGCGGTGCCGGCGCCGCCCGCCGACAAGCGGACCCAGGCCAGGCCGTCCGGCTCGCGGCGCAGGCCGGTGAACGCGTGGTCGAGCCGGGTCCCGCCGAGCCTGCGGGCGGCGCGGAAGTCGAACTCGGTCCCGGTTACGTCCTGCGGCGCGCCGGACGGGATGCCGCGCTCGTCCACGGGCAGCCAGCGGTCAGCGGGCAGCGTCAGCTCGCAGTCGTCCACTGCCGGCGCCGCCACGGTGAGATACGGGTGCTGGCCCGTGCCCCAGGGGGCCGGACGGCTGCCCTCGTTGACGGCGCGGACGGTGACGTGCAGCCCCGATTCGGCGTCCAGCCGGTAGGTCACGTCAACCTGCACGGCGAAGGGGTACCCCTGCTGTCCGTGGGGGAGGCTGCGCAGCGTCACCTCGCTACGGCCGTGCGTTATGCGGGTCCACGGCATCCAGCGGGTCAGGCCGTGGATCGCGTTGCCGCGGTCGGGCTCGGAGAGCGCGAGGTGGTATTCGGCGCCGTCGAAAAGGTAGCGGCCCCCGTCGACCCGGTTCGGCCACGGGGCCAGCAGCTGCCCGGCGCCGTGCGGCGGGAGCTGATCGGCGTCGTAGCCGGTGACCAGCGGCACTGCACCGCGGGTCAGTTCCCGCAGGCCCGCGCCTAGCTCGGTCACGATGGCGCGGTAGTCCCCGGCCTCGATCTCGTACTGGGTACCCGTGATCGGGATCGTCATGCGGTTCAGGATACGGACAGCGCCTGTGCGGCGCGGCAGCCGGCCACGATCCCCCAGGCCAGGTCGGCGGTGCCCGCCGCGGCGGCCGGCCTGGCGGTGAGCAGCCGGCGCGCGGCGGGTTCTACCGGGTCTTCCCCGGCCACGCCGTGCAGCACCGCGGCGACCTCAGCCGCCGCCTGGCCGCGGGCGGCGCAGTGCAGCAGCGAGGCGGCCAGCGGCGTCGTCCGTTCGGACGCGTATCCGGTGACCGCGGCGCTCAGCCAGTCGGCCAGCCACACGGCCCGGACGCCGCCAGGGATCGCGCCGCCCAGCAGGCGCAGCGCGAGCAGCAGGCCGCACAGCATGCTGTCGCCGGCGGGGACGATGCCCGCGCCGAGCCCGACCATGTGCTCGGCATGCTCGACCGCGCCCGCCAGATCGCCATCCGAGCAGCACGCCGCCAGGGCCCTGGAGCCGTCGTGATCGGCCAGTGCAGGACCCGGGACGTGCTGCCTGCACATCCGTGACAGCACGTCGGCTCCCCGGTCTAGCCTGGCCCTGGACAGCGGGCCGAGTACCGGGGACGGGTCCCACCAGCGGCGTGCCCGGACGGTCAGGCTGCCGATCTGGACCATGCCGCCGCCTGTGCTCGCGGTCACCGTCCGCATAGCGGCTTTTGAGGTTTTCGTCGTTTTTGAGGTAGACGCGGCCGGTGGGACTGCTGCCGCCATGGCGGCCATGGCAGCGGTTACGGTGCCGGCGGGAATGCTGACGATGATCGCATTCGGTAGCCGGATTGCGTCCGGGGCCGAAATAACGATCACCCGCGGCTCGCGTGGTGCGCCGGGAAACGCGGCGATAAGCGTGCCCTGGACGGCAGCGAGCACCTGTCCTGCCTGGTGCGGGCCGTGCAGCAGGTCACGGACCGCCAGGCTCGCGATGCCCTCCGCCTCGGCCGGGACGGCCGCCGGAAGCTGGCCCGTGGTCACGAGGGCAACCTACCCTGTCTCCCCCTGTCTTCGCGCCGGACGATCCGGTCCATTTTATAATTCGATCCCGCATATCGGATGACACGGGCGAATTACTTGGATATCTGCGTCGAGAGGGATGCCGGCGAAATAGGTTTCCGGCCGGGCACGGGAGAATTTCGCTACCCATGCTGTGCTGGGGGTTTGCAGGCGCGCAGATGGCGGCGGGCGAGGTGCCGGCGCCGTTTAGGTGAGCGGGCCGACGGGGCTGCTTGGGGAGCGGGGGACCGTCAGCCCCGCCGGCAATTGAAACCATAGCCGTAGCTAAGTGGGCCATGCGATGGTTTTTGGCCATTCCGCGAGGCGCCGTAAGTTTTTTGCAATGTTGCTTTCCGTGATCGTCCCTGGCCGCGGGGATGCTCGTGGCGATTCGGCCGCCCGTGGCGATTGGGCCGCCCGTGGCGATTCGGCCGCGGCGCGGGATCAGGCCCGGCGCGGGATCAGGCGGCCATTGCGCAGCGCCTCCGCGGCCAGCACTCCGAAAAGGTAGAAGTACGCCGCCTCCTCCTCTTCGAAGAAGCGCACCTCGTGCCGGGCGTCCTCGGCGCAGCTGAACACCTCGTACCCGCCGTCCGTCTTGAACAGGCACATGGCGCCGGTGACTTCCTCGTCGACGGCGTACGCCGAGCGCGGGATGTCGGCCATGTCAACCAGGTCGGCGAAGACCGCGGACATGGCGAGCCGCGGCTTGCGCGCGGCTCGCCGTCCGCGCACCGTGCCGGTCAGCTTGCTCAGGCTGGCGGCGGAGGACGACGCGCTGGACTCGGCTGCCGCGGGCGGCGACATCGCAGCCGGCTGTGCCGCGGCCGCCTGGTGTGTGCCGGGCAGGCTGGGCTCGGAGGCTGACGGCGGCGTCTGCGCGGGTTCGGTGGCCGGGCTGGCGGCCGGCATAACCGACGTCGCGGCCACGGCGGGCGCCGCGGCCTGAGCCGGCCCGGGTGCCTGAGCCGCCGCGGGCATCGCAGCCGACGGGGGCATCGCAGCCGGCGCGGGCATCGCAGCCGGCGCGGGCAGCACCGGGGCGGCGGCCTGCGCCTGAGGCTGCTGAGGCTGCTGGGCCTGCTGGACCTGCGGCGCCGATTGCGCCTGGGGAACCGGCTGGGCGGTCTGGAGCTGCGGGACGCCCTGCGGCGCCTGGGCGGCCTGCGGCAGAGCCCTTTCTTGCGGCAGAGCCCTCTGCGGCACCTGCGGCACCTGCGGCACCTGGGTCGCCTGGGCCGGATGGAAGGACGGCATGGGCTGCGGGAGCGCGGCCGGGGCATACTGCGGTCCGGCGCTGCCCAGCCCGTTGGCCGAAGGCTGCCCGAGCGCGTCGGCAGCGGCGGCGGGCTGCGCCTGCGCGGCGGGACCAAGGTAAGCGCCGTCCCCGTTCGGCTGCATGGCCCCGGCCAGCGGCTGACCGGGGCCCGGCTGCGTGCCGTCGGCGGCCAGCGGGCCGTAGCCGTTCTGCGGGACGTTGCCGTACCCGTTCGCCAGCCCAGCCGCGTTCCCGTTCGCCGCCGCGCCGCCGTGCGGCTGCGGCCCGTTCTGCGCGGCGGCTCCGTTACCCGCCTGGTAGTACCACATGCCGTTGGCGTCCGCGGCGGGTGACCCGTGCCATGCCGCGGCGACGGCGGGCGGCTGCGGGGAAGCCGCCGGCTGCGGCGCGCCCGCCACCTGCGGCGCGGCGGGCGGCTGGGAGCCGCCGGAAAACTGCGGTCCGGGCGTCTGCTGCTGCGGCCCGGTCTGCGCCCGCTGCGGCCCGGGTGCCTGCTGCGGCCCGGGTGCCTGCTGCGGCCCGGGTGCCTGCTGCGGCCCGGGTGCCTGCTGCGGCCCGGTCTGCGCCCGCTGCGGCTGGGCGCCGCGCGCGGGCAGCTGCGGCAGCGAGGGACGCTGACCCGCCGGCCCGCCGCCCGGACCGCCCGGCATCCGCCCCGGCTCGCCGGCGTTCAGCGCGCGCGGCAGCGTAGACAGCAGCAGCGCGATGGGGAACTCGTGCCGCTCCTCGGCCAGGTCGGTGACCTCCTGCCGGGGCACGACAACCTCGAACACCCCGCGGTCGACCTGCCAGTAGCCGAGCTGCCCCGCCCGCCGCTCGTCCATGCCCAGGTAGACGATGTGCAGCCGGTCGCCGAGATCGTCGAGCACCAGGCAGGGTTCGCCGTGATACGAACCGATCGGGCGGGACTCCCACAAGGCGTCGAGTTCGTTCAAGCGCACCTGCTTGCGCCAGATGCCGCCGGGGGCGGGAGAGAAGCCGTGTTCTTCGGGCGGCGGCGGGGCGGCGAACAGCGTGACGTCGCGGTCAGAGGGGCCGACGGCGGCCTGGTATGAGGCCCCGAGATAGGAGGCCATCAGCCGGTAACGCATTGCCATATCCCTCCCTCGCTGGCCGCCGCCAGGCCAGGCCGTCATACCGGGCGACCGGTTCCTCGCCGCCGTCTGTCAGCCTGCACAGGGCTGTGCCCACGGGTATCTGGATCGGCTCCAGATAGAATTCCACCCGGCTGGCAGGACCGCGCGTCGTAACGGGGACGTATCCGTCAATCTCCCTTGCCTGCCAGCACAGGAGGTACAACTCGGTCATGTCGGGCTTGAAGTCCGACCCCTCGTAGCCTAGGCCGAGGGCGTAGTACGCGTCTGCCGGGTTCCGGAGGACGACATCGCGTACCCGGTGCACGTACCCCGCGATGACGCTGCGCTGTCCGTTCATGTACGGTCCCACCATGCGGGGCGGTATCACCTTCCGCATCGGCGTGCCGGGAAGTATCCGCGCAGGCTGCGACGGCTCGCGTACAGCGGAACCCACCGACTGCTCCTTCCCGCCAGCGCCGATACCTCTGGTCCGCACACGCGGTCTGGTCAGAATATGTATACGTCGCCGCAGCTCATGAGGTTCCCATATCCGCAATGTGCGCTCAACTGATTCTGCCGTGGAGAGCGTCCGGAGCTACGGTAAAGTGCATCTTTCATAGAATTAATTACTTTCCGTCGCATGGTGGTGACTCCTTGAGTGGCCGAACGGCGATAGGGTCGCACATGTGCGACTGAGCAGACGTGACGGCGACACGGGGGAAGCCGACCAGCGGGTCAGCGAAGCGCTGCGCGCCTACGCGCGCGGCACCGGCAGCGAGCGCGCGGCGCTGGCCGCTCTCGCGGCGTCCAGGCTGCTGGTCCCGATCGTCGCCGTTCTCGCCGGGGCGAACGAGGACGGCACCGAGAAGGAAAGCGAGATGGCGCTGCCGACGCTGATCGGCAACGACGGCCGCAAGGCGGTCATCGCGTTCACCGGGATCGAGAGCCTCAGGCGCTGGAAGGACGACGCCCGCCCGGTCCCGGTCCCGGCGCACCGGGTCTGGGCGGCCGCGCTCGGCGAAGCCGACGCGGTGGTGATCGACGTGGCCGGCCCGGTGCCGCTGGCGGTAGAAGGCGCGCGGCTGCGGGCGCTGGCCAGCGGCGAGCCGCCGCCGCTGCCGCACGAGGATCCCGACATCCGCGCCGAGGTCGCCGCGGTGACTTCGGGGTTCACCCTCGCGCCCGGCGGCGGCGACGCTGACCTGGCGATCACCCTGGAGACCGCGGACATGGATCATGCCCGCGCAATGGCCCGGCAGATAGCGTTCCGGCTGAGCGCACGCTGCCGCCGCGGCATACAGATCAGGACATCTTGCCCGAACGCACGCGCCTGACTCCCGCCGGCTCCGGCTCGCCCCCGCCCGTTCGAGGCCGGTGGGCCACGGCTCTCCGACGACGAGCCCGCCGGGGAGGAATCCCCGCCGTTCGCAGCGGGGAGGACGTCAAAGTAAGGTAAGCGACATGTTTCGGTGGCTGACCGCGGGCGAGTCGCACGGCCGGGCGCTCGTTGCGATCTGTGACGGCGTTCCGGCGGGGGTGCGGATCACCAGCGGTGACGTGGCGGCGGCGCTAGAGCGGCGGCGGGCCGGATACGGCCGCGGCGCGCGGATGAAGTTCGAGCGGGACGAGGCGGAGCTCACCGGCGGCGTGCGGCACGGCGTCACGCTGGGCGGGCCGGTGGCGATCCGGGTGGGCAACACCGAGTGGCCGAAGTGGGAGACGGTCATGTCCCCGGACCCGGTGCCCGCCGCGGACCTTGAGGGGCAGGCCCGCAACGCCCCGCTCACCAGGCCGCGGCCCGGCCACGCGGACCTCGCCGGCATGCAGAAGTTCGGTTATTCCGACGCCAGGCCCGTCCTCGAGCGCGCCAGCGCGCGGGAGACCGCGGCGCGGGTGGCGCTCGGCGAGGTGGCGCGGCGGCTGCTCGGGCAGGCGCTCGGCGTGCGGATCCTCAGCCACGTGGTGGCGCTCGGCGCGGTGGCCGTGCCGCCGGGAACCGTGCCGGCTCCCGAGGACCTGCCCCGGATCGACGAAGACCCGGTGCGCTGCGCCGACCCGGCGGCGAGCGCCGCCATGGTCGCCGAGGTCGACGCCGCCCGCAAGGCCGGCGACACGCTAGGCGGGGTCGTCGAGGTCCTCGCGTACGGGCTGCCGCCGGGGCTTGGCAGCTTCACCCAGTGGGACCGGCGGCTGGACGCGCGGCTGGCCGCCGCGCTGGTGTCCGTTCAGGCGATCAAGGGCGTGGAGTTCGGCGACGGGTTCGCCACGTCCGGGCGGCGCGGGTCGGGGGCGCACGACGAGATCGAGATGTCGCCGTCGGGGGTCCGCCGGCGCACCAACCGCGCCGGCGGTATCGAGGGCGGCATGTCCACCGGAGAGGTGCTGCGAGTGCGCGCCGCGATGAAGCCGATCTCAACGGTGCCGCGCGCGCTGGACACGGTGGACGTGACGACCGGCGAGCCCGCCAAGGCGATCAACCAGCGCAGCGACGTCACCGCGGTGCCCGCCGCGGGCGTGGTCGCGGAGGCGATGGTCGCGCTGGTGCTCGCCGAGGCGGTAACGGACAAGTTCGGCG
>Ga0209061_1004372_pt1 | contig 13697 bp, 11 predicted proteins | sample Coa_R1_10_FD_187157 | JGI IMG/M metagenome (GOLD analysis project Ga0209061, IMG submission 187157) | Surface soil microbial communities from Centralia Pennsylvania, which are recovering from an underground coalmine fire - Coalmine... | ecosystem: Environmental > Terrestrial > Soil >...
AATAGAATATGAGGAAGCATGGAACCTATTTTGCACGCAAAGAAGATGTGGAGGCACAGCGCGTCTGGTATGTGGTAGATGCCACAGGTCGCCCTCTTGGACGCCTGGCCGCAGAGGTCGCACGCCTCTTGCGAGGGAAACATAAGCCGATCTTCACTCCGAATGTGGATACGGGCGACCATGTGATCGTCATCAATGCCGAAAAAGTGGTATTGACGGGCAGAAAATCACACGAAGTCGTTCGGCACCATTCCGGCTGGCCTGGCGCTTTGAAAGAGATCGAAAGGCGCTATGAGTTGGAACGGCATCCTGAAGAGGCTATTCGGCGGGTCGTGCGAGGTATGCTTCCGCATAATCGCTTAGGCGATGCCATCATAAAGAAGCTAAAGGTCTATCGTGGGCCGGAGCATCCTCACGCCGCACAAAAGCCTATAGTCTACCAAAGCGATGCCCAAAAAGGAGGAGAGTAGCCCATGGTAATAGAAGCAGTACGCTACTACGGTACAGGCAAGCGGAAGAATGCCGTTGCGCGGGTGTGGCTTAAACCCGGTTCGGGGAACCTCATCATCAATGAGCGTCCCGGTGAAAAATATCTCGGTCGGCAGCTACTTCTGCATGTGGTTCAACAACCTTTTGTGTTGACGAACCGAGTGGGGCAGTTCGACGTAATTGCGCGATGCCACGGGGGAGGCATATCCGGCCAGGCAGGGGCCATTCGCCACGGAATCGCTAAGGCGCTTTTAGAGGTAGACCCGGAGTTGCGACCTATTTTAAGACGAAGCGGTCTGCTTACCCGTGATCCTCGTGTGAAAGAGCGCAAGAAGTATGGGCGCAAGCGCGCACGACGTGGGTTCCAGTTCAGCAAGCGCTAAACGTTGGGGCTTGATGAAAATGCAGAGATACTGCATATCACAACGATGGAAAGGGTCGGTAAGGGGAACGCTTCCGTTGCTCTTACCGACCTTCATCTCGTTCTGGATTGTAGGGGCTTGCCCTGCCGCCCTCGGCGATGCGACCCTTACTCTGCAGTTGCCGCCATCGAAGGCGGCTCTGCAAGCCAAAGCCGAAGCAGAACGTGCCGCCCTGGCACGTCAACAAGCAGAGCGGCGAGCGGCTGCACATAAAACGCAAACCAGCACCCCATCGGGCCGCTTGCTCCCCTCACGAGGCTGGTTGCATGGGCGTTACGTGGTGGGCGGCCTAGGGGTCATCGTACAGCCAAGCGGTATTTACCGCCTTTATACCTCCCACTCGGCACAACTATCGCGCGTGGTTCCTGGCACCGATGTGGCTATTGTGGATAGCCGTGGTGGATGGCTCGGTATCCTTATGAGCGACTACTCCACCGGCTGGATACCGGCCGACAGGGTGAAGATTATCCCCGACTATCAGGTGACCTCGGATGCACCGGTACAACCTCGCTCAAACGCCTTACTGGGCAGCTATCCCGACATCTATCCCCACACGAACACGCCTTTCTTCCAAGGCAATGCGCAGGAGTTGCTCGCCATAGCCTATAGCTACCTAGGGGTTCCCTACGTTTGGGGTGGGGAAAGCCGTGAAGGGCTGGACTGTTCCGGTTTTGTACAGAAGGTGTTCGGCAAGTTAGGCTACCATCTGCCGCGCACGGCAGCAGAGCAGATGGCCATCGGTACTCCCGTGCCTGTTGATCAGTTGCAACCGGGCGACCGCCTCTATTTTGAGCCTTCCTCAACACCGCCCTACGTTCGACATACCGGCATCTACATAGGCAACGGTTACTTCATCCACTCTTCCGTGAGTGGGCACGGTGTGGCGATCAACCGCCTCGATGAAGGGATGTGGCCTCGTATTTTTGTTTGTGCTCGCCGTTAAAGGCCGATTAGGAGAACCCTCTCCGCTTGCTTATAGAGAGGCTCTATGTTTCTTCGCCGTGCCTAGCGTGAGACGGTGACAACTTCGTTCGATGGCACCCTCTGCGAGCCTTGGATGTGTAGAAGATGAATTCTCGCTCCCGGTTTCCAGATGGGGGTTGGGCTGTTCCAGTAGGCACAGTAGGCTTTGCGGCCGTCAATGGTATCGGTCCAGCCATCTTCCCCTTTGCCGTGCAGGAGGACAACGCGCGTATAGGGCTGAATGGCCTCATCGGCTTTGAAGATATAGATTTCTTGGGCTAGCCGTTCGTGGTCGTTCTGTAGGTAAGCTTCCGAGCAGATCGCCCATCCCTTAAGATTGACCGAGACGAGACCACAATTTTGTAGAACGACGTAGCCTCCACGTCCTCTTGTGGAGGGACAGATTTCCACGATTCGCAGCATGTCGCTCTCTCCTTTGCAGGTGCGCCCTAGGTACATACCTAGGGCGCTGGTTTTTTCAGCTAGGAGCAACCGTAGACAGAGCCACAGTTGAGGCACTTGAAGCAGGCTCCGTTGCGCACCATCAGGCTTCCACAATCCACGCAGATCGGAGCGTCGGATTGGTTTTGGAACGTCTCTTTTTCGTTTGCGAGCAGAGCTTCCATAGAGAGTGGAGAGGATGTAGGCCGCTCTAACGTAGGCGTCTCTTCGACCCCATTACCGGATAGGGCCGGCTTCTCCGGTTGTGGCACGCGATTGAGAAACTTCATTCCCAGATAGCGGAAGATGTAGTCCGATATGGATTTTGCGATGGGAATATCGGGGTTATTGGTGTAGCCTGCCGGTTCGTAGCGTGTATGGGCGAACTTATCCACCAGGGTTTGCAGCGGCACGCCATATTGCAGGGCAAGAGAGACCGCCGTGGCGAAGGAGTCCATAAGCCCGGAGATGGTAGAACCCTCTTTGCTCATGGTAAGGAAGATTTCGCCGGGTTGCCCGTCGGGATAAAGTCCCACAGTGAGATAGCCTTCATGGCCTGCGATGCTGAACTTATGGGTGATAGCTTGCCGTTCATCGGGCAGCTTGCGTCGCAGGGGGCGCACTATCACCTTCTCTTTGGGAGCAACCGGTTCGGCAGGTTGGGTAACAGATGCCTCGGCAGGTTTCTCTTCCACCTTTTTGGTGGTCAGCGGCTGGGTACGTTTCGAGCCATCACGATAAATAGCGATGGCCTTCAAACCGAGTTTCCAGCCCTCCATATAGACGCCCATAATATCCTCTGGCGTCGCTTCGTTGGGCATATTGACCGTTTTGGAGATGGCGCCGGAGATGAAGGGCTGAACGGCGGCCATCATGCGAATGTGCCCCATGTAGTGGATGGAGCGCGAGCCATTCGCCGGTTTAAAGGCGCAATCGAAAACGGGCAGGTGCTCCGGTTTTAGATGGGGGGCGCCCTCGATGGTATCTTGGCGGTCAATATAGGCCAGGATATCTTCGATCTGCTCTTGGCTATAGCCGAGTTTGCGGAGCGCCTCCGGCACCGTGGTATTGACGATCTTCATAACGCCACCGCCAACGAGGTTTTTATACTTCACAATGGCGATATCGGGTTCAATGCCGGTGGTATCACAGTCCATCATAAAGCCGATGGTACCAGTTGGCGCCAGCACGGTGGCTTGGGCGTTACGATAGCCATACTGGCTTCCCAGACGAATGCCCTCATCCCAACATTCCCGTGCGGCTTCGAGCATTTGGGAGGGCACATAACGGGCGTCAATATTTTCGACGGAATCACGGTGCATCCGCATCACTTCAAGGAAGGTGTCTCGGTTTCGCTCGAAGCCGGGGAAGGGCCAACCGTGGTCACGGGCGATGATGGCGGATTGTCGGTAGGCTTCGCCGGTCATGATGGCGGTAATGGCAGCTGCATAGGCGCGTCCCTCATCGCTATCGTAAGGCAGCCCTCGCGCCATAAGCAAGGCTCCTAGGTTGGCGTAACCAAGCCCTAGTGGGCGATAGTCGTGGCTGTTTTCGGCGATACGCTGGGTGGGGTAAGAGGCATTGTCTACGATAATCTCTTGGGCGGTAATAAGGATGCGGCAGGCATGCCGAAAGGCCTCGATGTCGAAATCGCCACTTGGGGTTCGGAACTTCATCAGGTTCAGTGAGGCGAGGTTACAGGCGCTATCGTTGAGGAACATGTACTCGCTGCAAGGGTTGCTGGCATAGATGCGGTCGGTGTTTTTGCAGGTATGCCAACGGTTGATGGTGGTATCGTACTGGATTCCGGGGTCGCCGCACACCCACGCGCTCTGGGCGATCATGTGCATAAGATCGCGGGCGCGATAGGTATCGGCGATTTTTGTTTTATCGAGGACGAAGCGGGTATGCCACTCTTTGTCCTCTTCGACGGCTTGCATAAACTCATCGGTTACGCGAACGGAGTGGTTCGCATTTTGGAAGTTTACACTATCGTAGGCTCCGCCGGGCACGTTGAACATGCCACTGTAGCCGGCCTCGATAAGTGCCCAAGCCTTTTTCTCCTCTTTTTCTTTGCACTGGATAAACTCCACGATGTCGGGGTGGTCAATATCGAGAATGACCATCTTGGCAGCCCGGCGGGTTTTGCCGCCGCTTTTAATGGCTCCGGCAAACTGGTCGAACCCTCGCATGAAGGAGACGGGGCCGGAGGCCGTGCCGCCGCCATGCAGAGGTTCACGGGAAGATCGGATTGTCGAAAAGTTTGTGCCGGTGCCGCTGCCATATTTGAAAAGCATGCCCTCTGTTTTCGCAAGCGTGAGAATAGATTCCATCGTGTCTTCCACGCTGTTGATAAAACAGGCGGAACACTGTGGCTTTGGTTGGTCGGGCAGGCCCACATTAAACCACACAGGGGAGTTAAAGGAGGCTTTTTGATAGAGGAGGATATGGGTTAGCTCGTCTTGGAAGGCTTGGGCATCCTCTTCGGTAGCGAAGTACTCCATTTTGCGACCCCAATCGGCGATGGTATCCGCCACACGTCGGATGAGTTGTCGCACGGAGCGTTCTCGTTGGGGAGTACCCACATGCCCTCGGAAGTACTTTGAGACCACCACATTGGTTGCCAATTGGGACCAAAAGGCGGGCACCTCCACATCTTTCTGCTCGAACACCTTTTCGCCACGTTCATTGGTGATCGTAGCATCGCGCAGTTCCCAGTCGCAGGTGGCATACACATCCTCGCCGGGGCGGGTAAAACGGCGTTCGATGGTTAGTCCTGGCGCGTTTGGGCCGCGTTTTGCAGCGGGTTTGTTCCCGTTGACGGGAGCGGTTCTCTCTTTCACCACGGCTTGCTCCTTATCGTTGGTGTGGTTTGCAGGGCTTTCCGTTACAAGAGGCGTTGCCTCGATGGGTTCGGGGCGGATACTTTCCTCTTCTGCTGGCAGTACCGAGTCGATACTTGTTTGATGAGGCATAGGTTCTTGATTATTCAATTTTCTGCTCCTTATACAGCGATATGCAGGGGTCTTTGGGGCAAAGAGGCACCCATGCGGAAGATTCAGCCGGATTTGCGGTTTCCCTGACGTCGAAGCATGTTCACGATCTCTCGGAACTGGGTGGCATCCTCGAACTGCCGATAGACCGAAGCGAAGCGCACATAGGCTACCTGGTCGAGCGCTTTCAATTTCTCCATCACCATCTCCCCGATTTCGCGTGAGGAGACCTCTTTTTCGAGGCGATTGTAGAGCTTGCGTTCGATATCTTCGGCGGCTTCTTCGAGAGTTTCGGTGCTGATTTTGCGGCCGGTACAGGCAAGCTGCATGCCTCGCACGATCTTACGGCGGTCAAACGGTTCCCGCCGTTTATCGTTTTTGATAACAAAAAGTTGCATCTCTTCGATCTCTTCGAGGGTTGTGAATCGCCTTCCACAGGCCTCGCACTCTCGACGTCGTTTAATTGTGGCCCCCTCGTTGATCGCCCGTGTTTCGAGCACGCGGTCTTGGTTGAGGGCACCGCAGAACGGACATTTCATCTTTGCTTTGTCTTTGCCGGCGATTGGTAGCTGGCGCCGTCGCTACCTATATGCAGGGACACTCCATAGAATAACATACTATATTTAGTTTGTCAAGGGCTATTTTGACAGCATTCCCTTTGAAACGTAAACCGTCCAGCCGACAGGAACCAAGGGGTGTAGGCAATGTTAAATTTTCGTTAAAGGGAACGATAGAGTATGGGCGGTGGGTATACTAGAAATGTCATGAGTGCCTCAACAACAAAGTTTGTGCCTGTGGCTTCTGCAACGCAACGCGCCCGACCGAAACGCCGAACGCGTCTCCTCCTAGGATTTATCCTTGTTTTCCTGCTTCTCGTGGCCCTCCTCTGGTGGATAGGTGTGTTCGGTGGGAATGTACGTGTGGTAGTGCCGGGACGTGTTTATCGCAGCGCACAGCTTACCGGCAACAACTACACTGCCGACACCGCCCGCTGGATAGGGGATGATCTGAACGACGTTTTGCGTCGTTACCATATCCGCACGGTTATTAACCTTCGTGGGGGAAGCATGGCCAACGACTACTATCGGCAAGAGATCGCCGACTGCAAACGGCTTGGGGTGGTTCATGTGGATATCCCGATGAGCGCCCACCATCTGCCACCGCCCCAATCGCTGCGACAGTTGCTGGCCGTGTTCGATCATCAGCCCTATCCCATTCTCTTCCACTGTCAGGGAGGGGCCGATCGCTCGGGACTTGTGGGAGCGCTCTATCTCAACATCTATCAAGGGGTTCCGCTTCAAGAGGCGCTTCATCGTCAGCTTACCTGGCGCTATGGTCATTTTGCCTTCACGGCCGCCGGGCGGATGAACGATTTCTTCTCGCTTTATCGGCGCACCGCGCACGGTTTAAGCTTGCGGGACTGGATCAACACGGTCTATCCCACTCTCTACCTAAAGGTCTCCCGCTCCGCCGCTGCATCGTCTTAAACACCACAGGAGCGCGAGACCTTCATCACCGGCTACCTAGCTCCCTCTCTTCCATGTGAAGAGGTGAGCAGCAAACACCTAGTCCAAAAGCGCATGGCTTTCTGGTATAGCAGAGGGTCTGTGCGTGCTCGATCCCAAAGAACGGAGATGTTGCAATGATCTCAAAAACAAGGCCTACTCTATGGGTTCTCTCCCTCTGTTTTGGTCTTTCCGTCATCGGCTATGTGGCTCTGGGGATTGCACGAGGCCGACGGGCTGCAGAAACCCACCGGCTACCTACCGGTCGGACCATCGCTCCGGTGGGGCAACAGGACGATGTGGGCAGTTTTCCCGCCAATATGGCCTTAAGCCCGGATGGGAGATGGTTGGCCGTTACCGATACCGGTTTTCGGCAGTATCTATCCATTGTAGATGCGCAGAGCGGGCAACGAGTCTCGCAGTTGGCCTTCAACGGCCGAACCAACGGACTTTACTACGGTTTGGCTTGGGCACCTACCCTACAGCAAGACGGCTCGCGTCTGCTCTATGCCTCTTGTGGCGCACTCGATCGTATTGCAGTGCTTTCGGTGGATGCTTATGGGGTAGTGCACGATACGGGGAGAATTTTGGAAGACCCCTCCAGTTTACCAAAGGAGGCGGGCAACGCTCGACCGAATTTTGAGGCGGGTATGGCGCTTAGCAGCGACGGCTTGAAACTCTATGTGGCCCACAACGAGAGTAGCCTCTATACGGACTTTAAAGGCTCCGTGAGCGTTCTGGATACGCAGACCGGAAAACGTTTAGGAGAGGTGACTACGGCCGGTTTTCCCTATGCCATCGTGGCAATAACTGCAGGGCCTAATGCCGACAAGCGCCTCTATGTCTCTAGTGAGATGGCTGGGGTCGTCTCCGACATAGATGTCTCCGACCCCGAACATCCGAAGGTGCAGCGCGAGATCGCCACCGGTGACCATCCCATAGCGCTTCTTCTCAACCCCTCACAAGATCGCCTTTTTGTGGCCAACGCCTCTTCCGATTCGATCTCACTGGTGGATACCGGCACCGACCGCGTACTGCAGACGCTGTCGTTGCGTGGTAAGAACGGGCTGCCCGGAATAACGCCTACCGGCCTTGCGCTCGATCCGCAAGGCACACGCCTCTACGTGAGCTTGGGTGACCTCGATGCGGTGGCTGTAATTCATCTGCAACGCGACCATATGGCAATGGCCGGCATGGTTCCGGCCGGCTGGTACCCTACAGCCGTTTGTGTGGCGAATGACCGGCTGTTTGTTGCCAATGCAAAAGGAAGTGGCGTGCCTGTGCCCAACGGCGAGCCTGAAGGCCCGAACGGAGAATGGGGACACTACATCGAGAACATTCTTGAGGGAACCGTACAGGTAATGCCTGTTCCCGACGAGCGGCAACTGGCAGCCTTTACGCGCCAGGTTGAAGTGCTCGATAGCGAGCGCAACCAGCAGCCGTTGCCGCATACGGGCATAAAGCATGTGATCTACATTATCAAGGAAAACAGAACCTACGATCAGGTGTTGGGCGATCTGCCGGAGGGCAACGGTGACCCTAAACTCTGCATTTTCGGGCGGGCGGTAACGCCCAATCAGCACGCTTTGGCGGAGCGGTTTGTGCTGCTCGATAACTTCTATTGCGCCGGTGAGGTCTCTCCAGATGGGTGGAACTGGTCTACGGCAGGTATGGCCAACGAGTATGTGGAGCGCAATGTGCCCTATAACTACAGCGGGCGTGGACGGGACTACGATTTTGAGGGAGAGGTGAACGGCGTGCCGGTAAGTCGTATGGGGTTGCCGGATGTGGCGGCTCCGCCGAACGGCTACTTATGGGATGCCGCCCAACGAGCGCACATCACCTATCGCAACTACGGCTTTTTCGTGAGTTTCGATAACAGCCATACTCCGGACGGCAAGCCGATCTTAAGCATCAATCAACCGGTCGAGCCGGCGTTGGTAAACCACACAGATGTCAACTTCATGCGTTTTGACACCAACTACGCCGATAGCGACGCCTATCGCATCTATAACTGCCCAGCTCCCACCCAACTGCTTGCCTTTGGAGCCAACAAAGCACCGGACCGCATTGCGGAGTGGAAGCGTGAGTTTGATCGGTATGTGAAAAACGGCGATCTGCCGGCCTTAGAGATGGTACGCATTATGCGTGACCATACGGCGGGCACGCGCCCCGGAGTCGCCACGCCTGCCGCCATGGTGGCAGATAACGACTACGCTGTAGGGCAGATCGTGGAGGCCGTAAGCCATAGCCCCTATTGGAAGAGCACGGCCATCTTCATTGTGGAGGACGATGCGCAGAATGGCTACGATCATGTAGACTGTCACCGCTCGACGGCCTATGTGATCAGCCCTTACATCCAAGCCCACAGTGTAGACCACCACTTCTACAACACCGACAGCATTCTGCACACCATTGAGGAGCTTTTGGGGCTAAAGCCGATGTGTCTTTACGATGCCATGGCACCCGTCATTCGCGATTTTACGGCGCAACCGAACAACAGCGCCCCTTACACGGCCATTCTACCGGCTAAGACCATCATCGCGCAGATCAACCGGCGCACGGCCTATGGGGCACGAGCAAGCGAGCGAATGGACTTTAGCCATGCCGATTGCGCCCCGCCAAATGAGCTAAACTCCATTATCTGGCGCTCGGTAAAGGGAGCAAAGGCGCCTCTGCCTCCGGTTCGTCATTCGCTTGCCATAGCCTTCCGGCGAGATGACGACGATGATTAGCTGTGCACGAAGTGCCAACTAACATGCCGTCAGTTAGAGGGGGTTTTAACTGGGATCGGAATAGAGAGGCTGTGGGGGGTGGCCTTGTGCCTCCCCTTTCAATCGTCCGTGCCTATCTCTCTGTGCGTGAAACCGGCCCTGAGGGAAAGGTGCAGTGCGCAGCACCGTCGGCCTTGCGGGAGAGGGCGCTCCAGTATAGGCCTTGAAAAACAGGAATCAAACCTAGCCTATTCGGGCATGGTTTGAATAGTGGTTGAAAAGCGGCCGATACGGGTGAGCGTATGTGCCCAACGCTCTTCTGCCGGCTCGTTGGTGGCAATGAGCACAAGGCCGCCTTGTGGACGTTGGCATTGTTCGGTAATTATCTGCTTTACCATGCTAACCCCGTCGCTATCGAGGTTGGCGGTTGGCTCATCTAAGAGAAGGACAGGTGGATTGGTGCTGAGGGCCAAGGCGTACTTCAGCCGCTGCCGCATGCCCGATGAGTAGTTGGCCACCAAATCGCTGCCACGTCCTAGCAGCCCTACCCTGCTAAGCAGCAGCTTAAGCTGTTCCAGCGAGAGTTTCATGCCGCGCAGCTCGGCAAAAAAACGCAGGTTCTCCACTCCGGTTAGTTCATGATAGAGCCGAAGATCGGGAGCAACATAGCCGATAAAGGTTCGGCGCTCTAAAGCATCTAAGGGCTGCCCGGCGATCTCAAAGCGAGCCTCCCCTTGGGTTGGCGTAAGAAGGCCGGCGACGATGCGTAGGAGCGTGCTTTTGCCGGCGCCGTTGGGGCCGCAGATGGCCCCCACCTGCCCACTTATCAGCTCTAGGTGAACCTTGTCGAATACAAGGCGTGTTCCGAAGTGGTGTCCTAGGTTAGATAGCACAATGCGAATAGGAGCCATTCCTTGCGTAGCCCTCTAGAAAATAGAGGGAAGAGGAGATAAGCTTGCTCCTCTTTCCCTCTAAAGTGTTCCTTGCCGCCATCAGCATCGCTATGCGGCCGATTGCACCTCCGGATATTTCCGGAAAAACTTTTTCAGCGCCGGCCAAACGTCCTCTTTAGAGTTTATCTTTACCGTACACACGCGCGGTTCATTGGCAAAGGCCTCTTGAATAGCTTGCCCCAGCGGAGCAAAGGAGGTGGACTGATTCCAAACGTCGCTGGCGATCTCGCCGTAGCCCACAAGGTTGCAGATGGCCACCATTTTGCGAATCTCTTCCACGCACTCTTGGTCGCCCCAGTTATAGCCATCGGTAAACAGGAAGGGGTAGATGTTCCATTCGCGCGGGTTGTAGCGCTGATCGATAATCTGTTGTGCCAGTTTATAGGCCTCGCTCATGCGGGTACCGCCCGAATCGCCCAGGGTAAAGAAGGCGTGTTCATCCACCTCTTTGGCTTCCGTGTGGCAGGTAATGAAGACGATTTCGGCACTGGCGTATTTGCGTCGCAGGAATCGCAACATCCAGAAGTAGAACGAGCGGCAGATATAGGCCTCGAACTCCCCCATGGAGCCGGAGACGTCGCGCATGGCGAAGATCACGGCGTTGCGCTGAGGCTGGGTGGTGATCTCCCAGTTTTTGAATCGCAGGTCTTCTTCGCGAATCTTCCAACCGGGTTTGCCGAGCTTCGCGTTGCGTTTGTAGGCTTCTAGGAGGGTGCGCTTGCGATCGAGATTTCCCCGCAACCCCTTCCGCGACACCGTGTTGAAGTCAATAACGTCTGCAGGCACCTGTTTCACGCCGCGCTCTTCGAGGTTAGGGAGGTGAAGGTCTTCAAACACCAGGTCGGTTAGCTCTTCTAGGGTGAGTTCAGCTTCGTAAAAATCCACGCCAGGCTCTTGGCCTGCCTGTTTACCCCCACCCACACCTTGATCGGAGGAGGGTGCTCTTCCGAGAATGTCTCCGGGTTTGGTGTTGCCGGGGCCTTGCCCCACGCGCTCGCGGTCGCCGTCGTCAAAGCGCAGGCGAGGCAGTTCCAGACCCCGGATAGGGATTTTAATGATCTTACCCTGGTCTGCCGTGATGATGTCCTGTTGACTGATGATTCCGCCCAGGTTTTTGCGGATCACCTCTTTAACTTTCTCGTTATGGCGCTGCCGGTCGCGCTCGGCGCGTCGGTGGAGATCCCAGGCATCGTCACTAAGAGAAAAGTTCGGCATGGTAGGCTCCTTTTCAGCGATTCAGCAGCGTTCCAACATAGCGGAGCAGGTCGTTGGCCGATTCGGGCGTATAGCCTTGCTCACGGCACATGCGCTCCACCACCTCGTTCACCTTCTTAAGCTGTTCGGCATCCGGTGTTTTTGTACCGGTAGTAATTTTTACGACATTCTTGAGGTCTGCAAACAGCTTCTTCTCAATAGCCTCGCGGAGGCGCTCGTCGGAGGATACGGTGAAGGTAAGCCCGCGTCGCGCCAGCGAGCCGACCGAGCGCATAATGCCCTCTCGGAACTCCCGCTTCTGGTTTTCAGAGATATTGATCTGTTCCTCTATGGAGCGCATCAGCGCCTCGTCCGGGTCAATGTCTTCTCCGGTTACCGGATGCTTTACCTTCTCGTGGTTGCAGTAGGCTTCGACGTTATCAATGTAGTTGTCGAGAAGGGTCTTGGCCGATTCCTCGTAGGAGTAGACGAAGGCGCGCTGCACCTCTTTTTTGGCATATTCATCGAACTCTTTACGCACCTCATCAATGAAACCAAGTAGCTTTTTGCGTTCTTCTTCGTTGTTGGTATATTCGGTAATGCCATCGCGCAGGGCACGCAGCATGTCAATGGGGGTGACATAGTTCTTGCCGCCGCGTACGAGAGCCGCCGAGATGCGATTGATAATGAAGCGAGGCGATACTCCGGTCATGCCCTCATCAAGGTACTCTTCGCGCAGCTCTTTCACGTGGCGCTGGTCCCAATCACCGACTTTCTCGCCATCGTAGAGTTTCATCTTGGTCATCAGGCTGATGCCGGCCCGTTTGGAGGGTTTAAGCCGCGTGAGGATGGCAAACATGGCGGCAACACGCAGGGTATAGGGAGCGATATGGACTCGGGCGAGGTTTAGCTCGGAACCGGGGCTACGGTCGCTCATATCGGACTGACTGATAAGCTTTTCATAGATGCGCACCTCATCGCTAACGCGCAGATTGTAGGGCACCTTCACAACGAAGATGCGGTCTATCATCGCCTCGTTCTCTTTATTGGAGAAGTAAGAGTTGTACTCGTACTCGTTGGTGTGGGCGATGACGGCCACATCGCAGTAGATGAGTGCAAAGCGACTCGCCTTAATGGTCTGCTCTCCGGCAACGGTGTTAAGTTCATAGAGGAAGCGCTTTTCGGCCTTAAGCATCTCGATGAACTCCATGACCCCGCGGTTAGCGATGTTCAGTTCGCCATCGAAGTTGTAGGCGCGGGGGTCCGATTCACGGCCATACTCGGTGAGGGCTTGAATGTTCACGCTGCCGGTAAGCTCGGCCACATCTTGGCTTTTCGGGTCGGCGGGTTTGAAGGTGCCGATGCCCACCCGGTCTCGCTCCGAGAAGAAGATGCGTTCCACAGGGACTTTATGGTAGTCGGTGCCCCACTCGTTATCGAGGCGATAGCGGCAGACAGGGCAGAGGTCCCCTTCGATATGCACTCCGAACTCCTGCTTAAACTGGGGGCGCAGGTCTTCTGGAATAAGATGGAGTGGTTCCTCATGCATGGGGCAGCCTTTAATGGCATAGATGGCGCCATTGGGGGTTTTGCTATAGCGCTCCAAGCCGCGTTTGATGAGGGTGACCAAAGTAGATTTTCCGCCGCCCACCGGGCCAACCAACATAAGAATGCGTTTGCGAATATCGAGGCGCCGTGCGGCCGGGCTAAAGTACTCCTCCACAAGGAGTTGCAGGGTTCGATCTAGCCCGTAAAGCTCGTTCTCAAAAAACTTGTAACGGCGCTGGTTATCGCCGATCTCCTCAACGCCGGCATCCAAGATCATATTGTAGATACGAGCGTGGGCAAGGTCGGCGATGCGCGGGTTCTTAATGACCATGTCGAGATAGTCGGCAAAGGTCCCTTCCCACGCCAATTCGCGTTCATGGGCACGTTGTTCAGACATCCTTTTCAGGAAGTCGGTGGTGCTTGTGCCTGTCATCTTCATACAGCCTCCTGCTGTCTGCCTTACAGTATGCAAACG
>Ga0209061_1004373_pt1 | contig 13695 bp, 12 predicted proteins | sample Coa_R1_10_FD_187157 | JGI IMG/M metagenome (GOLD analysis project Ga0209061, IMG submission 187157) | Surface soil microbial communities from Centralia Pennsylvania, which are recovering from an underground coalmine fire - Coalmine... | ecosystem: Environmental > Terrestrial > Soil >...
ACCGTCGGGCGACAGTCGGATGAAGCTCCCCGACCCAGCCGGCCGCGACCGCCGACCTGGCCTCACGTGCGGCCCCGCCGTCGCGCTCGCCCCCGCCGACGACGAGCTCCCCGCTCCGGCCCGGGTGCAGGAAGGGCGGCGCCTGCGCGCACGGCCGCACGGCCCAGTCGACCCGGACGGCGCCGAGCATCGCGCCGAGTGCGCCCTTGATCGAGAAGAAGTCCGCTCGCGCGGGCTCGGGCTCGCGCCAGGTCGCCGGGCGCACCGCGCCGCACGTGAGGGCGGCCACGTGGTGCGGTTCCGCGGGCGGGCCTCCATCGCCGCTCGGCAGGTAGACCGCGCCGCTCTCGAACAGCGCCAGCGGGCCGGCGCCGCGTGAGCGGTTGCGGCCGGCCGCCTCCAGGAGCGAGCCGAGGAGTGTCGTGCGCAGCCGCGACTGCTCGACCGACATCGGGTTGCGCAGCCGCACGGCCGGGCGCTGCTCGAGGCCGAGCGCGGCGGCGCGCTCGGGACCCTCGAACGACCAGCCGACGATCTCCGACAGCCCGGCGGCGCAGAGCGCGTCGGCGGCGGCGCGGCGCAGCCGCTGGCGCTCGGTGAGCCGACCCGCGGCGCCGTGGCGGGGCGGGAGCGTCGCCGGCAGATGCTCGAGCGCGCCGATGCGGGCGACCTCCTCGACGAGGTCCACCTCGCGGGTCACGTCGCCTCTGCGGAACGAGGGGACAGCGGCGTCGAGCCCGTCATCGGTCTCGCGGCACTCGAACCCGAGCCGCGTGAGGATCTCGAGCTGTCGAGGCCGCGGGACCGACACGCCGAGCAGGCCGCTCACCCGCGCGTCGCGCAGGTGGATCGTGCGCGCGGGCGGGGCGACCCAGCGGTGGCCGTCGGCGGGGTCGGAGTGGGTCGGGCCGCCGACGTCGATCGTCCCGGGCAGCACCCGGGCGCCGCAGAGCTCGACCATCAGCCGGGTGGCGAGCACCTGCGCCTGCATCGCCGATTCCGGCGCCAGGCCCTTCTCGTTGCGGGCGGAGGCCTCGCTGCGCAGCCCGAGCGCGAGCGAGGTGCGGTGGATGTTCGCGCCCTCCCAGCAGGCGACCTCCATGAGCACGCGGGTCGTCTCCTCGGACACCTCGGAGCGGGCGCCGCCCATGACGCCGGCGATCGACGTCGGGCCCTCGGCGTCCTCGATGATCACGATCTCCGGGTCGAGCCGACGCAGCTGGCCGTCGAGCGTCTCCATCGTCTCGTCCGCGCGGGCGCGCCGGACGGTGAGCGCGCCGCCGGCGATGCGGTCGAGGTCGAACGCGTGCAGCGGCTGGCCGGTGAGCAGCATCACGTAGTTCGTGATGTCGACGACGTTCGAGATCGGGCGCTGGCCGGCCGCCATCAGTCGCGCCTTGAGCCACGCCGGCGAGGGCCCGGTCGTCACGTTCTCGTACACGCGCGCTGTGAACCGACGGCACAGGTCGGTCTGCACCGTGATCCGCGCGGCGTCGAGAGCGCCTGGCCCGCCGACGTCCTGCGCCCACGGCGGCGGCGCGAGCGGAGCGCCGGTGACGGCATGAACCTCGCGGGCGACGCCGTAGACCCCGAGGCAGTCGGGCCGGTTCGGGGTGATCTCGAGCACGAGCACCTCGTCGGCGATCGGCAGCACGTCGGCGAGCGGCGTGCCGGCGGGCAACCCGTCGTCGAGCACCATGATCCCGTCGTGGTCGGTGCCGATCGCGACCTCGTCCTCGGCGAGGATCATCCCGTGCGAGGCCTGTCCGCGGAGCTTCGCTGTCTTCAGCCGCGTGCCGTCGGGCATCACCGAGCCCGGCTTGCCGACCGCGACCGTCTGCCCGGCGGCGACGTTCGGCGCCCCGCACACGATCTGGCTCGGCTCGCCATCGCCGGTGTCGACCTGGCACACCGTGAGCCGGTCCGCGTCCGGATGCCGGTGCGCCTCGAGCACCTTGCCGACGACGAAGTGCTCGAGCGCGGTCACGCCGTGGGCCTCGATCCGCTCGACCTCGGTGCCGGTCATCGCCAGGCGCTCGGCGAGCGCGAACGTGTCGAGGTCCGGGGAGCAGTACTCGCGCAGCCAGGAGACGGGGACGCGCATCAGAACTGCTCCAGGAAGCGGACGTCGTTCTCGAACATGAGCCGCAGGTCCGGGACCCCGTGCTTGAGCATCGCGATCCGGTCGATCCCGAGCCCGAACGCGAAGCCCGAGACACGCTCGGGGTCGTAGGCCGGATCGCCGACCTCGGTGAGCACGTTCGGGTCGATCATGCCGGCACCGAGGATCTCGATCCACGCCGTGCCCTTGCAGAGCGGGCAGCGACCCCCGCCGGGAAGGATCCCGCGCACGCACTGAAAGCAGGAGACGTCGACCTCGACGCTCGGTTCGGTGAACGGGAAGAAGTGCGGGCGCATGCGGACCTCGCGCTCGGCTCCGAACACCGCGCGGGCGAACGCGAGCAGCGTCCCCTGCAGGTCGGCGAGCGTCACCCCCTCGTCGACCGCGATCCCCTCGACCTGGTGAAACTGCGGCACGTGGGTCGCGTCGGAGTCCGGGCGGAACACGCGGCCGGGGGCGATCACGTAGAGCGGAGGCGGCGCGGCGCGCATCGCGCGCACCTGGACGGGCGAGGTCTGGGTGCGCAGCAGCAGGGTGTCCGGGTTCAGGAGCTCGAACGGTCCGTCGGACTCGAGGTAGAACGTGTCGGTCTCCAGGCGCGAGGGGTGCGTCGGCTCGGCGTTGAGCGCGTCGAAGTTGAGGTACACGGTCTCCACCTCGGGCCCCTCGGCGACGTCGAAGCCGAGGCCGATGAACACGTCCTCGATCTCCCGCCACGTCTGGGTGAGCAGGTGCAGGTGTCCGAGGTGGGCCGCCGGGTCGGCGGGGAGCGTGACGTCGACGCGGTCGGCCTGCAGCCGTTGTTGCAGCTCGGAGGCGGCGAGCTCACCGGCCCGCTCCTCGATCGCGCGCTCAAGCCCCTGGCGGGCCTCGTTCGCCGCCTTGCCGGTGGCCGCCCGCTCGGCGGGTGCGAGCTCGGCGACGCCGCGCAGGAGGTTCGGGAGCTCGGCCTTGCGTCCGAGGTAGCGGACGCGCACCTGCTCCAGCGTCGCCGTGTCGCCGGCGGCGGCGATCGCCTCGCTCGCCTCGCGGCGGATCCCCTCGATGCGCTCAAGCGCGGTCATTGCGGCGCCATCCTACGAGACACCTCGTACAACGCGACGGTGGCGGCCATCGCCGCGTTGAGCGAGTGGCTGACGATCGGGATCCGTGCGGCGTGGTCGGCGGCCGCGACAAGCTCCGCCGCAAGCCCGTCGCGCTCGGCGCCGACCATCAGAGTCACCCCGGAGCCGGTTCCGCAAGGCCCTTCGGGTGGTGCGAGACCGAGCTCGGCGAGCGGCACGCCGCCCTCGGCGACGAGCGCGACCGTCGGCCGTGGCAGCTCGGAGGCATGCTTGATGCGCACGAGCGGCACCTCGAACACGGCACCCATCGACGCGCGCACCGCCTTGGGGCCGAACGGATCGGCCGTCCCGGGCCCGATCGCGACGCTCGCCGCGCCGAACGCGACCGCGCTGCGGAGGATCGTGCCGACGTTGCCGGGGTCGCCGACCCCGTGCAGCGAGACGCAGAGCGGCCCGATCGGCCGGGCCGCCCAGCGCGTCTCGTAGACCGCAAGCGCCCGCGTCCCGGAGCCGAGCTCCGAGGCGGCGGCGAGCAGCTCGGGCGCGACCTCAACCCCGGGCAGCCCGCTGCCGGCGGCGCAGTAGCGCTCGAGCGCCGACCAGCCGGCCGCGTCGGCGGCGGCGAGCAGATCCTCGCCCTCGGCGACGAATCGCCCCGCGAGCTCCCGGGCACGGCGGCGGTGGGCGAGCCGGCGAAGCTCCTTGAGATGCGGGTTGTGGGCGGAGGTGATGGTCACGGGGGGCGGTCGGTGAGGGCAACAAAAAGGGCGCCGGTCCCGGGAGGGAAGCGGCGCCCGATGAGAGCGGTGCTGGTGTCGGCTTGGCGGGACGTCAGCCGGCGGCCAGCGCCTCACGGGCGCGCTCGGCAAAACGTCGGAACGTGTCGGCGTCGTGGACGGCCATGTCGGCGAGGATCTTGCGGTCGAGCTCGACGCCCGCCTCCTGGAGGCCGTGGATGAACTGCGAGTAGGAGAGTCCGTGCTGGCGCGCGGCGGCGTTGATACGCGTGATCCACAGCTTGCGGAAGTCGCGCTTGCGGTTGCGGCGGTCGCGGTAGCGGTACTGGTCGGCCTTGAGCACCGCCTCCTTGGCGGTCCGGTAGTGCCGGCTCGCGTCGCCCCGGTAGCCCTTCGCGAGCTTGAGCGTCGCGCGGCGCTTCTTGCGCGCGTGGGTGGAGCGCTTGACGCGGGTCATCGCGTCCTGGCCCCCAGCAGCCGCTTGACCTGCTTCTCGTTCTCCTTCTCGATGACCGCCGGCTGCCCGAGTCGGCGCTTGCGCTTCGGCGACTTCTTCTCGGCGATGTGGCTCGTGAACGCGTGGCGGCCACGGACCTTGCCCCGGGCGGTCAGCTTGAAGCGCTTCTTGGCGCCCGAGTGGGTCTTCGTCTTCGGCATCGCGACGGGAGAGTAAAGCAGACGACTCGCGCGAGGCAGCGGTCGCGCCGCGCGATCCCTCCGGGGCTCCCTCAGTCCTCCGCCGCGCGCTCGGCGTCCTGGACCATCAGCGCAATCTGCACGCGGTTCTCGAAGCCGAGCTCGGCGAGCATCGAGGAGACGTGGCTCTTGATCGTGGCGACGCTCAGGTGCAGCTCCTCGGCGATCGCGGCGTTCGGCTTGCCGGCCCCGATCTCACGCGCGATCTGCCGGTCGCGCTCCGACAGCGAGGCAAGGCGCTCGACCGCCCGCCGCTGCCGGGCGTCGGAGTCCGCCTCGCCGGCCAGGCGCTCGATCAGCCGCCGGGTCACCGTCGGCGAGAGCATGCTCTCCCCCGCGGCGACGAGCTCGATCGCGCGCACGATGTCGGAAGGCGGCGTGTCCTTGACGAGGAACCCCGCGGCCCCGGCCCGCAGCGCCCGCAGCACCTGGTCGTCGGTGTCGAACGTCGTGAGCACGAGGATCCGGGGCGGCGAGGGCTGGGTGCGGAGCAGGGCCATCGCCTCGAGGCCGTCGACCTTCGGCATCCGCAGGTCGAGGAGCACGACATCCGGGCGGTGGCGGTCGACCGCGGCGAGCACCTCGGAGCCGTCGCTCGCCTCGCCGACGACCTCCACCTGGTCGGTCCCGCCGAGCATCATCACGAGGCCCGCACGCACGAGCGGGTCGTCATCGACGATCAGCACCCGGGTCGGCTGGTTCATGCCGCGTCACTCTGCCACGGCAGCGTGACGTTCGCGGCCCGGCCTCGCTCCGGGACGGCAGCCTGGTCACGCCGAGGCCTCGCGTCCGTGACGGCAACCTGGTCACGCCGCGGCCTCGCTCTGCCACGGCGGCACGACGTTCACACCGCGGCCTCGCTCTGCCACGGCGGCACGACGTTCACACCGCGGCCTCGCTCTGCCACGGCAGCGTCGCGCTCAGCCGGAAGCCGCCGCCGGGCAGCGGCCCGGACTCGAGCCGCCCGCCGGCGAGCGCGACCCGCTCTCCGAGCCCGATCAGCCCGGTCCCCGAGCCGACGTGGTCGGGGACGTCGGCCTCGCCCGCCCGGCCGACCGCCGGCTGGTTGACGACACTCACGCGCACCCCGCCGTGGCGGCCGCCGACGACCGTCACCGTGACGACGTGGTCGGGCGCGTGCTTGCGGACGTTCGTCAACCCCTCCTGGACGACGCGATAGACGGTGCGCCCGAGCGTCGGCGGCAGCCTCGGCGGATCGAGCGCGGTCGCAAGCCGCACCTCCATGCCGGTCGCGCGGGACTCCTCGACGAGCGGCCCGAGATCCTCGATCGTCGGCTGCGGCGGCTCGAGCGGCCGGTCCGGGTCGGTGGGCTGCGCGCTCGGCGGCGGGACCGCGGGCTCGGTGCGGAGCACACCGATCACCTCGCGAAGCTCCTCCTGCGCGGCGCGGGCGCTCTCGCGGATGACCGCCGCCGCCCGGGCGATCTCCTCCGGCGGCGCGTCGGGATGGAACTCGAGCGCGCCGGCGTGGACCGCGAGCAGCGAGATCCGGTGCGCGAGCACGTCGTGCATCTCCCGGGCGATCCGCGTGCGCTCCGCCTGCCGGGCCTCGGAGATGCGAAGCGCCTGCTCCTCCTGCAGGGTGCGCGCCCGCTCGTGGAGCGAGAGCACGAGCTCGCGCCGAGCGCGCACGAACGCGCCGAACGCCGTGGCGATGATCGTCCCGAGCACCCCGAACGCCAGGTCGGAGGTCGCGTAGCCGCCGCCGCGGGGGTAGATCGCGGGCGGGATCGCGGCCGACAGCAGCGAGAGCGCAAACAGCGTGGCGACCCGCCGCGCCCGGCAGTAGATCGCCGCGCTGAACATCGCCGCGACCGCCGCGCCGCCCGCGCCGTTGCTCACCGCGGCGCCGGTGATCGCGATCAGGCCGACCAGGAACGGATGGCGGCGGCGCACCCAGAGCGCGCCGGCCGTCGGCACGATCATCACGCCGTCGAGGATGAGCAGCGGTGCGGAGACCGCGTGCCGGTCGTTCCACACGCCGCCCGCACCGATGACGAGCGCCCCGACGAAGAGCACGATGTCGACGACCCAGTCGCGCAGCGAGCGCTTCACGACGACCCCCTCCCGCTCGCCGCGGTCGGCGCGGTCGGCGGCGAGCATCGCGGGCAGGATCGCCCGCTGCCAGCGCGGCAGGTGCGCGTGGCCGCGGCCGGCGTCCGCGGCCCCCGCGCGCGAGCCGACCCCCGCGCGCGAGCCGCCGCGTCCACGGCGCAGGCGTCCGGCTCGGCTGTGGCTGGCCATGGCGCAACGGTAGGCCCTCGCGCGCCCGGAGGCCATCGACTTAAGTCGATGCGGGCGCCGACCGTCGGCGGCGCAGATGTGGACCGACGGCCCTGGTCCGGGCGACGGCTCCGCGCGATGCTGCCCGCATGATCGAAGCCAACTCCCTCACCAAGCGCTACGGCGCCCGTGCGGCGGTCCAGGACGTGTCCTTCTCCTGCGCGCCCGGCACGGTGACCGGCTTCCTCGGACCGAACGGCGCCGGGAAGTCGACGACCCTGAAGATGCTCTGCGGCCTCGCGCACCCGACCTCGGGCGGCTCGACGCTGCTCGGCCGGCCGTTCGCCGAGATCCCGAACCCCGGACGGCACGTCGGCGTGCTCATCGACGCCTCGGCGGCGCACGGCGGCCGGCGCGGCCGGGAGACGCTCGCGCTGTCCGCGCAGCTGCTCGGCGTTCCAGAGTCGCGCGTCGACGAGATGCTCGACCTCGTCGGCCTCGACAAGTCCGCGGCGCGCAAGCGCGTCGGCGAGTACTCGCTCGGCATGCGCCAGCGGCTTGGGATCGCCCACGCGCTGCTCGGCGATCCCGAGCTGCTCATCCTCGACGAGCCGGCCAATGGGCTCGACCCCGAGGGCATGCGCTGGATGCGCGGGCTGCTGCGCGACTTCGCCTCACGCGGCGGCACCGTGCTGCTCTCGTCGCACCTGCTCTACGAGGTCGAGGCGATCGCCGACCGGCTCGTGATCATCGCCGACGGCCGGATCGTCGCCGAGGGCACGCGCGACGAGCTCGTCGGCAAGGAGGCGATGACCCGCGTGCGCTCCGCCGACGACCACGCGCTCCGCAGCGCGCTGCGGAGCTTCGCGATCGACGTGACGACCGCGGACGACGGCGCGCTCCTCGCCGAGGCGACCGCCGAGCAGGTCGGCGACGTCGCGCTCTCCGCGGGCGTGGCGCTGCGCGAGCTCGGCCCGAGCCGGAGCGGCGGCCTCGAGCGGCTGTTCTTCGACCTCACCCAGGGGTCGGGCGACGAGGTCCACGCGCCCACCGATCCCCGGGCCGCGCTCGGGATCGCCGATACCGACACCGACGCCCTCCAGGAGACAGTTCGATGAGCGCCATTGCCATCCCCACGATCCCCGCCGGCGAGCGCCGGCCCGGCTTCGCACGCCTCGTGCAGGTCGAGCTGCGCAAGATGGTCGACACCCGCTCGGGCTTCTGGCTGCCGATCGGGGTCGCCGCGATCACGCTCATCACCGTGATCATCACCTCGCTCGTGCACGGCGGCCATGAGGCGACGCTCGCGCACGTGTTCGCCAACTCGACGTTCCCAAGCGCGTTCCTGTTGCCCGTGCTCGGCATCCTGCTCGTCTGCGGCGAGTGGACGCAGCGCACGACGCTCACGACGTTCACGCTCGTCCCCGACCGGGGCCGCGTGCTCGCGGCCAAGGTCGCCTCGAGCGTGTTGTTCTCGGTCGCCGCGTTCGCGTTCTGCCTCGCCTGCAGCGCCGTGTTCGCGGAGCTCGTCGGCAACGCGCCGGGCGGCGCCGGGTCGATCTCGCTCGCCGTGCTCGGCCAGGGGCTGCTGTTCCTGATCGGCTCGATGCTGATCGGCGTCGCCTTCGGCGCGGCGATCCTCATCTCGGCCCCGGGGATCGTGCTCTACCTGCTGCTGCCGACGATCTGGAACGCGCTCACCGCCGCGATCCACGCGCTCGCGACGCTCGCCAATTGGCTCGCGCTCGACAATTCGTTCGACAGGCTGCCGCGCGGCACGCTGAGCGGGTCCGAGTGGGCCCACACCGGCACATCGCTCGCACTGTGGCTCGCGCTGCCGCTCGCGATCGGCTGGTGGCGGTTCCGGACGCGCGACGTGAACTAGTGTCCCGTTTGGCACTGGAGCACTCCGCTCGAACGCCCCGCCTCGACCATGGGCGGCCCCGGACTCCGGGGCCGCCCTTTCGGCCCCGGAGACCCCGCTCGCGAGGCCGCCCTTCACCGCCCGTTCCCCGGCGTCTACGCCGCCGGCCACACACGGGCGACCGAGCGCGGACGCTCGATCGCGGCCGAGATTCCCGGCCCGCTCGGGCTCGGAGAGGCCGCCGGCGGCTGAGAGCCCGCTCAGGCGGTCGCGTCGGCGGGCGCGGAGCTCGTCGCCGGCGTCCGGTCCCCGCCGGAGCCACCGGCCGGCGCCGCGGCCCGCTCGTCGTCGGATCCAGGGGCGGGCCCCGGAGTCCTCGGACGAGAGCCACCGCCGTCCCCGCTCGGCTCGCCACCGCCGCTCGAGCCACCGATCTCGCCGGAGAGCACGGCCTTCGACGGCGCGAGCATCATCGTCATGTTGCGCCCGTCCTGAATCGGCCGCTGCTCGATCACCGCGATCTCCGACAGCTCCTCGGCGAGCTTCTCGAGCAGCGCGCTCCCGCGTTCGGGATGGGTCACCTCGCGGCCGCGGAACATGATCGTCACCTTGACCCGGTCCTTGCCGAGCAGGAAGCGCCGCACGTGCCCCTTCTTCGTGTCGTAGTCGTTCTGCGCGATCTTCGGACGGAACTTGATCTCGCGGATCGTGATCTGCTGCTGGTGGCGGCGCGCCTGCTTCTGCTTCTGCGCCTGCTCGTACTTGTACTTGGAGTAGTCGAGCACGCGGCACACGGGCGGGCGCGCGTCGGGAGCGACCTCGACGAGGTCGAGATCCCGCTCCTGCGCGTAGGCGAGCGCCTCGGCGGTCTTCACGACCCCGATCTGCTTCCCGTCTTCGCCGACGAGGCGAACCTCGGGCACACGGATCCGCTCGTTGGTCCGCGTCTGGTCCCGTTCCGGCGGCCGCCGGTCAAACCTGCGGGGGACCGGCACTTAGTTGCGAGGCACGGCGGGGTGGGTCAAGCGAGGCCGCGCCGGGTGTGGTGAATGAAGATCAACGCCGTCGAGTATAGCGGCGCGGGACGTTCGTCAAGCCCGTTCGCTGACCGCCTGCGCAACCCGCTCGGCGAACGCGCCGACGGGCTCGGCGCCGGTGTCGCCGTCACCGTGCGCGCGCACGCTCACCTCGCGCGCCTCCACCTCGCGGTCGCCGACGACGAGCATGTAGGGGATCTTCCGGAGCTCGGCGTCGCGGATCTTGCGACCGATCGACTCGGCGCGCTCGTCGACCTCCGCCCGCACCCCCGCGCCTGTGAGCTCGGCGAGCACCGTCCGGCAGTAGCCGGCGTGACGGTCGGCGATCGGCAACAGGATCGCCTGCACGGGCGCAAGCCACAGCGGGAACTCGCCGCCGGTGTGCTCGATGAGGATCCCGATGAAGCGCTCGTAGGAGCCCATCAGCGCGATATGGAGCATCACCGGCCGGTGCTCGGCGTTGTCGGCACCGGTGTAGGTGAGATCGAAGCGCTCCGGGAAGTTGTAGTCGAGCTGGCAGGTCCCGAGCTGCCATGAGCGGCCGAGCGCGTCGGTGACGTGCAGGTCGATCTTCGGCCCGTAGAACGCGCCGTCGCCCTCGTTGACCCGGTAGTCGAGCCCCTGCGTCTCGAGTGCTGCGCGGAGCGCCGCCTCGCTGCGATCCCAGAGGGCGTCGGAGCCGATCCGCTGCGGCGGTCGGGTCGAGAGCTCCAGCGAGACGTCGAAGTCGAACAGCTCGTAGACCGCGAAGGCGTACTCCAGCGCCCGCACGACCTCGTCCTGGATCTGGTCCTCGGTGCAGAACACGTGGTTGTCGTCCTGGGTGAAGTGGCGCACGCGGAGCAGCCCGTGCAGCGCGCCGCTCAGCTCGTTGCGGTGCAGCGGACCGGGCTCGGCGTAGCGAACCGGCAGCTCTCGGTAGGAGTGCGGCCGCATCGCGTACAGGCGGCAGTGGCCGGGGCAGTTCATCGGCTTGATCGCCATCGCCCGCTCGTCCTCGGACTGGGTGGTGAACATGTGCTCCCGGTACTTGTCCCAGTGCCCCGAGGTCTCCCACAGCGAGCGGTCGTAGACGATCGGCGTCTTGACCTCGGTGTAGCCGCGCTCGCTGCCCATCTCGCGGCTGAGCCGGACGAGGCGGTTGAACACCGCGGTCCCGGCCGGGAACCAGAACGCCATTCCCGGCGCGGCCTCCGAGAAGTCGAACAGCCCGAGCTCCCGGCCGAGGCGGCGGTGGTCCCGCGCCCGCGCCTGCTCGAGCATCTCGAGATGGGCGGCGAGGTCCTTGGCGCTGAAGAACGCGGTCCCGTAGACGCGGGTGAGCATCTGCCGGGAGGCGTCGCCGCGCCAGTAGGAGCCCGCCACCGACTGGAGCTTGAACGCCTTGATCCGCTTCGTGCTCGGAGCGTGCGGCCCGCGGCAGAGGTCGGTGAACGGGCCGTTGGTGTAGAGCGAGACGGTCTCGGCGGACTCGTTCTTGATGAGGTCCTCGATCAGTTCCACCTTGTAGGGCTGGTCCTCGGCGCGGAAGCGCTCAAGCGCCTGCTCGACGGTGATGTCCTCGCGCGTGAAGGGCTCGTCCGCGTCGATGTGGCGGCCCATCGCCTCCTCGATCGCGGGCAGGTCCGACTCGCCGACGACGACGCCCTCGGGGAAGTCGAAGTCGTAGTAGAAGCCGTTCTCGATCGCCGGCCCGATCGAGATCTTCACTCCCGGGTAGAGGTCGAGCATCGCCGCCGCGAGCACGTGCGCGGCGTCGTGGCGGATGAGGGCGAGCGCCTCCTCGCCGCTGCGCTCGGTGAGGATCTCCAGGCGCGGCCGGCGGCCGTTCGGCGAGCCGTCGAGCAGCGGCCGGGCGAGGTCGCGCAGTTCCCCGTCGACCTTGACCGCGAGCGCCGCCCGAGCGAGCCCAGGGCCGATCGCCGCGGCGGCGTCGGCGCCGGTCGCGCCGTCGTCGAGGGGCAGCGGGGTGCCGTCCGGGAGCAGAGCCTCCATCGCGCGCTGATGCTAAGCGGTTCGGCGCGCGGGGCTCAGCGAGCCGTCACGCGGAAGTGGAACGTCGCGATCGTGCGCGGCGCCATGATGAACATCGGGCACGCGATCGGCGTCGGCGCCGCCGGCATCGCCCGTATCGGCCCGGGCCCGCACGCCGGCTCGACCTGGTAGGTGAGCCGCCCGCGGTAGAGCCCCGTGCACCAGCGACCGCCGAGCCAGCGCGGTCGCAGCCGGTGGCGCATCATCGTCCCCGCCGGGGCGGCGCCAAGCAGGATCCGCCGTGAGCCGATGCACACCGGACGTGAGGGCCCGGAGATCTCGAGCGCCTCGATCGCGCGCTCGTCGCCCGAGTAGCCGGTCGTCATCGGCTGCCGGAAGCGCACGAGCACGCTCGTGTGGGTGCCGATCCTCCGCGGCCCAACGAACACGTGCGTCGTCCGCGGCGCGGGCAGCGGATCGAGCACGGGGCCGCGGGAAGCCGTCACCGCACCGTGCGGATCGATCATGGGCGCCGCCGCGAGCCCGACCGCGGGCAGCGCCAGCGCGACGCTCGCCGCCGTCATACCGCTGAGAACCCGCACTCCCATGTCGGCTCATGATAAAGCCTCGCGATCCGCGCGCGATCGCTACGATGAGCCACTCCGGACGATTAGCTCAGCTGGGAGAGCGCCGCCTCGACAAGGCGGAGGTCGCTGGTTCGAGCCCAGCATCGTCCACTGACAGCCGACTCTGCGCGTCTTGCTCAAACCGTGCGGCTGGACTCAAACTCTGCCTGCGGGCTGAGCGCTCGGAAGAACGACAGTTCCCGCGTCAGTCTGATGGTGCTGGCTGCCGATGAACGGTATTCGATGGCGAGATGCCGCAGTGGGCGTGGAAACACTGGCTGGCGTGAAACTGATTTCGCCAGCCGACCGAGCGTACGGTCTCGGCAACTGCCAGGCCCGTCGAGACCAGCAGCCGCGCCATCCGCGCGACTCGCATCTCTCGGAGGTTCGCCATCGGGCTCATCCCCACAGTGGCGTCAAAGGCGCGAGCGAGTTGGGAGCGCGACAGGTGGACTTCTTCGGCCAGCGCATCGAGGGTCACGGCTCAGCCAGCCGAGCGCGTAGGACGCCGACTGCGGCGACGACGTGGCCTCTCACGACGCCCCGATGAGCGGATGCCGTCGCCCGGTTCGACGAGGACGATCGCTCGGCGTCTGTCAGGGCCCGATCAGGTGGCATCTGCTCGCGCTGCGGTGACGGTGACGGTGGCGTAGGTCATCGTGAAGCTGCCTCCCGTGGCGTCGATGGCAGCGCCGATGCCCGCAAGTAGCTCATCGAGCTTGTCCTGGGGAAGTTGATTGAGCCCGCCAGCGGAGGGCACGACGGACAGCCATCCGTCCCGTGTGTAGGTCCGCTGCCAGTCGAAGCGCCATTGCTCTGGCTCACCGAAGCCGCCTGACTGGCGTATCCCGTCGGTGGTCTTGTCAAAGATTGGTCCATAGGCGTCGGGGCCCGCGAACATGCCTCGGGAGAACGGCGTGTCGGGCAGCACGCGGGCGTGGACCGCCTGGAGAGATTCGGAGAGGCCGGGCGGGAACTGGAAGGTGTTCCAGAACGCCGCGAGCCGCCCGCCGGGGCGGAGCACCTGGGCGGCCTTGGTCGCGCCAGCCACGGGGTCGATCCAGTGCCACGTCTGCCCGGCGATCACGATGTCGAACGTCCGTCCGGCCGGGTCCCAGTCCTCGAATTTCGCGACCTCGACCTCGAACCCCTGGCTGCGGGCCAACTTGGCCATCCGCGCATCAACCTCGACACCGAGCACCTGGGTCGTGCCGGTAGAAGTGGTGTAGCGGGCGCCTGAGGTGGTTCCGACCACCGTGGCGCTCATCCTCGTCGGCTGTTCCCGCAGTCGTTCGAGAAGGAGACACCACGATGGTCGAAGGTCAGAGCAT
>Ga0209061_1004374_pt1 | contig 13686 bp, 15 predicted proteins | sample Coa_R1_10_FD_187157 | JGI IMG/M metagenome (GOLD analysis project Ga0209061, IMG submission 187157) | Surface soil microbial communities from Centralia Pennsylvania, which are recovering from an underground coalmine fire - Coalmine... | ecosystem: Environmental > Terrestrial > Soil >...
CTGAACCGCTGCCAGTTTTACTTCCTTCGTGAACTTCCTTCGAGACAACGACATGAGTAGAATTCTCCATTCGATGAAATTCGACTCTTAACTGTTTGTCTCAATTTAGGGGACAAGTCCATGTCGTCTCGGGCAACCTCGCCTATGAGCATGGGACCTACACCCTGCGGATCGCGGACAAAAAGACGGGCAAGGTGTTGCAGGATGTGAAGAACAAGCATATTCACATCCTGAAGCGGCCGCCCGATGGCTCCTGGAAAACCTGGCGGATGATGGTCGGCAGTGCCGAAGCCGCGGCCCCGAACAAATAGGCAATTGCCCAGCCGCTACACTGTTAAGGCAGTTCACTCATACTCAAGGAGAAACTTGTGGATCGAGAAATGTTCGAGAAGGGCCTTGCCATCCGCCGCGCGGTGCTGGGCGCCGAGTACGTGGATAAAGCGCTTTCCACCGCCGACGATTTCAACCGCCCGATGCAGGAATTGACCACCCAATATTGCTGGGGTGAAATCTGGGGCCGCCCCGGGCTGGACCGCCGCACTCGCAGCATCATTAATCTGGCCATGATTTCCGCCCTCAACCGCCCGCACGAGCTCAAAGCCCACGTCAAAGGCGCCATCGCCAACGGTTTGACTAAGGACGATATCCGGGAAGTGTTTCTGCAGGTGGCAATCTATTGCGGTATCCCGGCCGGAGTGGATAGCTTCCGCACCGCCCAGGAAACGTTCAAGGAAATGGGCATCTGAAGGTGGGGCAGGCGCATCCGCCTGCCTCCGGCTGATCACTCCGCTAGCACAGCGCCGCCATCAATGCTCCCCGCGCCGTCGAATTCAGCGGATCGCTCGATACCCGCAGTTCCGAAAGCCGCAGCGGGAAATTGCACGCCCGCATGGCCTTGCCAAAATGGTTCAGGAAACCTTGGGGCGAAGCCGTGCCGCCGCTGATCACCAGCGGAATCGCCTGGTCCAGTTTCGGCAGCCGCTGCGCCGCCGAGATCCGCTCGTTCAGCGTGCGCACCAGGTTCGCGATTACTTCCTCGTAGTAAATTGTCAGTGCGTTGCGCACGCGGTCGTTGGTCAGCCCGTTCAGCGCGAACGACTGCTCTTTGAACACGCGCGTGCGGGTGGCCAGGTCGCCGGTCGCGATCGCCGCCTGCGTGTCGATAAAATCGCCCGCTTTATTCACCGCGAAACTGATCACCGGAACCGAGAGCACCGCCAGGCAGATGTTGCACAGACCGCTGCCGCAGGAAATGCCGATGCCCGTGTAATTGGATGCGCCCAGTTCCCCGAATACCACCGCCAGGCCTTCTACAATCGGCGTCGGATCGTAGCCCAGGCTGGAAAGGATCTGGCGAATCGAAGCTTCGTGGTAAGAATCGCTGCTGCCTTCCTCCCCGTCGGCGCGCGCGGGCACGCTGAAAAAGATCTTCTGCCCCTCGGTTGCGGCCCTTCCCACCAGCTTTTCGATAATGCTGCGCACCACCGCGAAGCTGTGCGGCTCCTGCGGATTGAGCAGCCCGTTGCGCATGGGCCGCCGCGTCTCCACGTGGAAGATTTCGGCGAACTTCTGGGCGTCGTTGCCCGCCACGATGATGTCCGATCCCTGCACCTCATGAAACACGTTCTCCCGCTGGAGCAGGTTTTCCGTCAGCCGGGAATACGGCAGCGTGAGGAACGCATTGAGTTCCACCGCATACTCGTATTTCCGTTCGGTATTGCGAGCCACTACAATCCGGCTCGTGCCCACGTCCAGCCCCAGCGGCTGCGTGTAATCCTGTTCGCTTTTACTCGTCCGCGATTCTGCCGACATTTCGTACCTCACTCGTTGGGAAAGCGCGCCTCGCGCGCCGTCTGGCCGGACATCCGGCGCGGCCTGCGTGTCGCTTCCGGGCCCGCCAACCGGTCCCTGGCGCCCCGCCGCCGCTTGGCCGGCAACGGCATCAGCAGGCAAACTCCTGCTTCCGGCGCCGTTGTCCTTCATTTCCGGGCGAATGTGGCCCGCTCCAATACTTCCGCCAACCCGCTGCCCACGGCGCCTTGCGGCACGCAGAACGTGGCGGCCTCGGTGATGCGCTGCGCCTCCTGCTGCTTGGCGCGCTGCCAGGCGCGGAACTTGTCCTGCTCGCGCGCCACATCGTCCAGATTGCTTTGAATCCGCGACAGCAACTGGTTCGATACCCGATCGAGTTCCGCCTGAATCCGGGCGTTCTCTTCCAGTTTGGCCGTCTCGTAGTCTTTCAGCTTTTGTTGCTGCTGTTCCTCGTAATCGTTCAGCGCTTTTTGCCGCACCACGGCGTCCTGCAGTAAATCTTCGATTTCCACTCCCGCCGCGTCCAGCGCCATCAATAACGAACAGCGCTTGGCTTCCGGCGACATCCCGGCCAGGTGCGGGCTGTTCGCCATCGCCGCCACCTTCAGAATTCCGTAAGAAATGCGCGGAGGCTTCACCGCCGAGCTTTGATAAATCTGCTCGAATGAGTAGAACTGGCCGCTCTCTACCGGCGGCGCGGGAACGGGCAGGCGGGCAGGCGGGCGCGTTTCTTCGACACTTACCTCCTGCTGAGTTGCTATAGCCAACGTTTCGGCGGGGCTTTTGGACCGGGGCGTGCCATTCTGCGGTGTTTCGAGCGGCGCTTCATCTTCAGCGGAAAAACGAAACCAACTTCGTGCCATAAGAAACTCCTTTTCCCCCTCGCCAGTTTGCGAATACCAGGGGCTATCATTTCTAAACTCAACCGGCGAAGTGATAGTACTTCCGGGAGCCATATTTTCTCAGAGACTTATTTCCGGTTACCTCCTCTAAGGTTTGGGGAGTAATCCGTCGATAAAAAGCCAGAAATGCGTGCGCAGCCAACGGAAACAGAGAGGCCCATCACTCAGGGGCTCGTCAGTTGGTGTGCGGAGAGAATCTCCGATCCGGTTCTCCGCCTCAAATTTCTGCGCGCCGCCGCGCCGGCTCTGCAGCTTCACCAGCCCCCTGCCAAACGCCGGCCGCTCCGCCGCATATCGCTTTTGGGATATGTGCTGCCGCCGCTATTGCTGGTCCCGGTAGCCGTCATTTTCATCCGCCCGAACTCGGAGGCGCGCCCCGTTCCCTACCCCAAGCCGCCCGCCGCTCTTATCGAAAAGCGGGCCGCCCAGGTCTGGCTGGTAGAGCAAAACGGCAGCTCGGAAAGCTATAGCAACGGCTTGCGCATCGATAATCGCTTTACCGTCTCCAACCATCCTCGCTCCTACCTCGCGTTTCCGCTTGCCGGTGGGCCGGCTAAGCCGGGGACGGTTCCAGTGGGGATTGTTTTCCACACCACCGAAAGCCTGCAAGCGCCGTTTGAGCCGGACCAGAACCGTGTCCTGAAGCGGATTGGCGAGTCTCTGGTGGAATACGTGCGCCGCCGCCGCGCCTATAATTTTTTGATCGATCGCTTCGGCCGCGTGTACCGCATCGTCCGGGAATCCGACGCAGCCAACCACGCCGGATATTCCGTCTGGGCGGACGATCGCTGGTTCTACGTGAATTTGAACGAAAGCTTCCTGGGCATCTCCTTTGAAGCCGAGACGCAGCCCGGCGCGGCGGAAAGCCGCATGACGGAAGGACAGTTGCGCGCAGCCGCCATGCTGGTAGAGATGCTGCGCAGCCGCTACGGTATTGCCGGAGCCAACTGTGTCACTCACGGCCAGGTCTCCGTGAACCCTTCCAATATGGTGGCTGGCTATCACACCGATTGGGCCTCGGGTTTCCCTTTCCAAAGCATCGGCCTGCTGGACAATTACTCGCAGCCGCTGCCTTCCATCTGGGCCTTTGGTTTCCAAACCGATGCCTCTTTCGCGCGCAATGCCGGCCCGCGCCTGGTCGCCAGCGCCGCCATGGCGGAGCAGAGCCTGGCCGAAACCGCGCACGTTGCCGGCCTCTCCCTGCGCGCCTACCGCAAGATGCTCCGCAAACAATACAAAGACCGGCTCGCGGAACTGCGCCGCGGCGTCGTTGAAGATTCCGAATGAGCAGCGCGGGCTAGAATAATGGCATATGCCAACTCTTCCCGTCACTTACGAGGAGTGGCTGGAAATGCCCATCACGCACGATGCCATCGAGGAAGTCGTCAACGGCGAAATCCGCATCAGGCCTCCGAATAAATCTCCCCATCCAGAACTCATTCTCGAGTTGCAGATTGCATTCCTCGGGCAGTTGGATCTGAAAACGACCCTGTTTATCTCCAGCACCTTCGGATTGGTAATCCGCCGCAAGCCGCTCACCAGCCGTTCCCCGGATATCGCCGTTTTCGACCGCGCGACCATAGTGCAGCGCGATGGCTATTATCACTCCGCCCCGCAACTCATCGTCGAAGTGCTGTCTCCTTCGGAAACGCCGCAAGAACTCGCCGAAAAGCTGCGCGACTACGAAAGCATCGGCGTCCCCGAAGTCTGGCTTTTCAATCCCGATCCCAAAGCGGTCGAAGTACTGGAACTACAGAACGGCCGCCTCTGCCGAACCGCCCTGCTCACTCAAGGCATGCTGATTCCCAAACACTTCCCCACCGTCCAAATCGATATCGCCCAAATCTGGCCGGAATAAGCCGTTAAAACGCGCGGGCCTCGCCCACGCCCTTGTTACAATAAAACCTCTTCCTCATGCAGCCCGACTCCATCCGCCAACTGGAGGCCGATTTGCTGGCCCGCATCGCCGCGGCCACGACTACCGAAGAGCTGGAAGCGGCGCGAGTGGCGGCGGTCGGACGCAAGGAAGGCGCCTTCACCCAGATCGCCAAAGAGATGGGGCGGCTCGCCCCCGAAGACCGCCGGCAGTTCGGCATGCTGCTCAACGCCGCCAGGCAAAAAGTGGAAGAGGCGCTCGAAGCCCGCAAGCAGGCTTTCGCCGATGCCGTCCTGCGCGCCCGCCTGGATGCGGAATGGATTGATCTCACGCTGCCCGCGCCCGGCCCCCGCCGCGGCCATCTCCATCCCATTACCCAGATCCAGCGCGAACTCGAAGACCTTTTCATTTCGCTGGGCTTTGCCGTGCTCGATGGCCCCGAAGTGGAAACCGAATATCACAATTTCGACGCGCTCAACATTCCCCCCGATCATCCCGCGCGCGACATGCAGGACACCTTCTGGCTCGAAGGCGGCAACCTGTTGCGCACGCATACTTCAGCGGTGCAGGTGCGCGGCATGGAAAAGCTGGGGCCCCCGCTGCGCATGATCGCGCCCGGCCGGGCCTTCCGCAACGAAAGCGTGGATGCTTCCCACGAACACACGTTCTATCAGCTCGAAGGCATGATGGTGGATCGCGATGTCTCCGTCGCCCACCTTCTCTACTTCATGAAGACGCTGCTCACTTCGATTTTCGGGCGCGAAGCGACCGTGCGCCTGCGGCCCGGCTACTTTCCGTTTGTGGAGCCAGGCTTCGAACTCGATATCCAGTGCCTGATCTGCGGCGGCGAAGGCTGCCCGGTGTGCAAACAGAGTGGCTGGGTAGAACTGCTGCCTTGCGGCCTGGTGAATCCGAACGTGCTGCGCATGAGCGGCATCGACCCGGAACAGTGGAACGGTTTCGCGTTTGGCCTGGGGCTGACGCGCCTGGTAATGATGCGCTACGGCATTGACGATATCCGCCAGCTCCAGGGCGGCGATCTCAGGTTTCTGGAGCAATTTTGAAATTCTCGTATAACTGGCTGCGGGAACTGGTTCCCGGCCTCGATAGTCCACCCGGCGATCTCGCCTCGCTGATTACCATGAAGACGGCCGAGTGCGAAGGCATCGAAGCCGCCGGCGCGCCGCTCGACCGCGCCTGCGCCGCGCGCGTGGAAGCGGTCGAACCGATTCCCAACAGCCACCACGTCAAAGCCACCGTGGATGCCGGCCGCTATGGCCGCGTGACCGTAGTCTGCGGCGCTCCCAATTGCCGCGCCGGCATGATTGCGGCCTACGCGCCCGTGGGCCGCAAAACGATTCTGGGCGTGGAAAGCGATGGCATGCTGGCCAGCGCCGCCGAACTCGGCATCAACCGCGATCATTCCGGTGTCCTCGAACTCGACGAACAGGTGGGCGCGCCTCTGCCCGGCTGCGTACCGGATCACATCATCGAAATCGATAACAAGTCGATCACCCATCGCCCCGATTTGTGGGGCCACGTGGGAATGGCCCGCGAAGTGGCCGCCATTCTGGGTCTGCGCATGCGCGATCCGGTGCGTGCCGCCCGGCTGCCCGAAGGCGCGGCGGCCATCGATGTGCAAATCGCCGATTTCCAGCTCTGCCCCCGCTATAGCGCGCTGGTGTTCGATAACGTCACCGTGCGCCCCTCTCCGCTGTGGCTGCAGTACCGCTTAAACGCCATTGGTCTGAACTCGATCAACAACATCGTCGACATGACCAATTACCTGATGGCGGAACTGGCCCAGCCCATGCATGCCTTCGACGCCGATCTGCTTCACGGCGGCACGATTTTTGTGCGCCCCGCCAGGGGCGGGGAACAGTTGCGCGCGCTGAATGGCGACCAGTACACGCTCGAACCGGCGAACCTGGTGATCGCCGATGCGGCCGGCGCTATTGCTCTGGCCGGCGTGATCGGCGGAATGGAGAGCGCCATCGGCCCGAAAACCACGCGCGTCGTGCTCGAGAGCGCCAATTTTCTGGCGTCTTCCGTGCGCAAGACTTCGGCCGCGCTGAAGCTGCGCACCGATGCCTCCATGCGTTTCGAAAAAGCTCAGGACCCGGCGAACACCGTCCGCGCTCTGGCGCGCGCCATCGAGCTGCTCGAGGAACTTTCGCCCGGTGTCCGCCTGGTGGGCGGTCTGGCCGACCGCAAACGCGAAACGCCTCCGCCGCCGCCCATCGAGCTGCCGCTCGCCTGGCTCGATCGCAAACTCGGCCGCGCCATTCCGGCGGTGGAAGTGCGCGGCATCCTGGAGCGGCTGGAGTTCGGCGTCGCCGAATCGGCGGCGGGCGTCTTCTCGGTCACAGTTCCTTCCTGGCGCGCCACCAAGGATATCGCCATCAAAGACGACCTCGTCGAAGAGGTTGGCCGCATGGTCGGCTATGCCACCATCACACCGCGGGCCCCGCTGGTCCCGGCCGCCGTTCCACCGCCCAATCCGGAGCGCCGGTTCCAACACGATGTGCGCGAACTGTTCACCGCCCTCGGGTTCAACGAAGTCTACAACTACTCCTTCGTCAGCGAGGACCAGGCGCGCAGGTTCGGTCTCGATCCGTCCTGCCATGTGCGTGTGGCCAATCCCATCGCCTCCGATCAGGCGCTGCTGCGCGCTTCGCTCATCCCCGGCATCTGGAAAAACATCGCGGAAAACCTGAAGCACCGCGATTCGTTCCGCCTGTTCGAAATCGGCGTGGAGATTCACAAGCGCGAGCGCGGCCTGCCGGATGAAGTGGCGCATCTGGCCGCGGCCGTCTACGAACGGCAGGGCGACGGCGTGGCGGCTTTGTTCGAGTTGAAGCGCGCGGCGGAGTGCCTCATGCCCGGCGCGCTGGTTTGCCCCGCGGAAGCCGGTCCGGCCGAAGGCCGTCCCTTCGAGCATCCGGCCCGCGCGGCCGATCTGCTGTGGCGGGGCGAGAAAACCGGCCGCCTGTTCGAGTTGCACCCCACGCTGCTGGAGACCGGCCGCGCCGCCATCCTCGATATAGACCTCCGCGCCGTCGAGCGGCTGGCGGCGGTGGAAAAGAAATACGCGCCCGTGCGCCGCTTTCCTTCGAGCGCTTTCGACCTTTCGGTGGTTGCCGGCGAGCGCGAGCTCGCGGGCAAGCTCCAGAAGCGGATCGCGGAGTTCGCTTCGCCGCTGGTCGAATCCATCGAGTTCGTAAGGCAATATTCCGGGCCGCCGCTGGCCGCCGGCCAAAAAAGCGTCTCTTTTCGCGTCACCGCGGGCTCGTCCGAGCGCACGCTCTCCTCCGAGGAAGTCGCCGAAATCCGCGAGCAGATCATTCAAGGCATGCGCGCCCTGGGTTACGAACTGCGCGTGTGAGCACGCGCCAGGAAAAAGCGCCTGAGCGCAACGGGAAAAGGTCGTCCATGCATACAGTGAAGGACATCCCTGGCCCTTACCGGTTTTTCTTCTACAGCTTCGACTGCAACGAACCGCGCCACGCGCACGTACAACGGGAGTCCAGCGTCTGTAAGTACTGGCTGAACCCCGTTTCGCTGGCTCGCAATTGCGGCTTTTCCGCGCGAGAATCAAATCAGATCCGTAGTGAGGTCACACGCAATTTGGAAAGGATCTTGGAGGCTTGGAATGAGCAGTGCGGTTGACGTCGACCCTCGTATCCAACGAGTCTCTGTAGCAGAGGACACGATCTCCGCCGACTTACGCAGTAAACCGGCCAGAGCTACAAACCAGAACGGCTTAGGCGAAGCCGAGCAGTTGTTTTATATCGATATGAACACCGCCGATGTGCCGTCACCAGAGACACCGATCTGGCGATTCATGGATCTCCCCAAACTCATCTTGACCCTGAAGAAACGTGCACTCTACTTCCCGGTGGCTGCCGCCATGGACGACGATTTTGAAACGGCGACACCCTCCCTTCCCCCCGAGGCCGACAATGAAGATCAGAATGAGAGATGGCGTCAGTATAAGGTTGCTCGCGTGACCATGTTCGTGAACAGTTGGTACGAGTCGGAGCACGAGTCCGCCGCGATGTGGAAGCTCTACGGAAATGCCATTGCCGTGCGCACCACATTCGGCGCTTTAACCAATGCGATTGGCCACCCGGACACCTCGCTCCCCGTCGACAACATCCCCTACGAATCCAGAGTATTTGGAGGCCGCGTCAAGTACTTCGACCCCGAGTTAAACGCACCGTTGGAAACCCACTGGAATAATGTCTGTCGCGTCCTCCGCAAGCGGAAATGGTACGAATACGAGAGGGAAATTCGCCTGGTTTGCGAACGTCCGGCAAACTGTGGAGAGAACGATACGCCCAAGGCGCTAGGATTTTGGGCCCGGTGCGATATTGGAGCGATCGCCGAGAAGATCGTGGTCGCGCCGAAATCACCGGCATACCTGGAAGCCGCGGTAAAAGCCGTCGCCGAGTCCTTTGGACCGACGTCCTGCAAGGTGGAATGCTCGGCGTTGGAGAAAGGTGCGCCGGCGCCTCCTGCTTGGGCGCTCAGTGAAATGATGGGCGGCGGTTCGACAGTTCGGTGATGTGAGCACGCGCCGCAAAACTCCCGGCGGTTGGGTGATTCGCGGCGAACAGAAGACCTGCCGCTGGTGCGGCGGCGCGATTCCCCGCGGGCGGTTTACATTCTGCGGCGCGGCCTGCGTCCATGAATGGCGGCTACGCACCGACCCCGGCTATCTTCGCGAAAAGGTCTTCGAGCGCGATCGCGGCGTGTGCGCCCTCTGCGGTCTCGATACGGAAGCCCTCCGCAAACACAAGCGCAAGCTCGATTACGCCGCCCGCCGCGGCTTCGAAAGAGAATGGGGCGCGCGGCGCCATCTCTGGGACGCCGATCACATCGTGCCGGTCGCCGAGGGCGGCGGCGAGTGCGATCTTTCCAACATGCGCACGCTCTGCCTGAAATGTCATCGTGCCGCTACCAGGCAACTGCGCGCGCGCCTGCTCAAGCGATCGCCCGGGAGGTCGCAACCGGCGGAATAAACTGATAGGACGATGCGCTGGAAATTTTTTTTCTTATCCGCTCTATTGGCATTCCCCGCGTTCCCGCAAACATTCCAACAATTGCAGTACGAGCTCGGAGCGGACATCGGCTACGGCATCTATCGCAATGGAACCATCCTTTCGCCGGAAGGGTCGATCAACGCAGGCATCCGCAACCGCTTCGCCGCGGGCATTACCCTGGGAGCGGATTTCTCCGATTACGTTTCGGGAGAATTCAACTTCCTCTATCACGATGGCCATCCGTTCTTGCAAGGGCTGGGAGTAAAAACGGATATTCAGGGCAATTCGTGGGCGCTCACCGGCAGCCTGCTCTTCTATTTCAAGAACCGCGCACACAAATTGCGCCCGTTCGTCAGCGGCGGCGTGGGCGGGAAGGGTTATTTCATTGCCGGACCGGCGCCCTTTCCGCAGCCGATCCCACAGGTCGCAAGCCTCACGACGAACGACGTGTGGAAAGTAGTTTTAGTGCCGGGCGCCGGGGTCAAGTACCGCATTCATCGCAAGGTGATCCTGCGCGGCGAATTTCGGGATTACCTCACGACCTTCCCGCGCACCCAGATCTTTCCGGCGCCACACAACACCGCGCGCGGCATCTTCGAGCAACTCACGCCGCTGTTCGGGGTAAGTTACGTGTTTTAGCGCTATAATCAGCCTTTCCGCACCCACTGACTATGCCGACCGCCCGGCGGGTCGAAAGCCGTAGCGCCCAAGAGATCCGCGCGGTAATCGAGGGCTTCCTCGCCAACTGCCGCCAGCCCGCTGTGCTCGAACCGGGCGAAGATCTGCTCGAAATCCAGACCGATAATTTCGCGCTGGAATTTCGCGGGTCGCGCCTTGCCTTGGAAGCTTGGGACCGCGCGCGCAACTTTTCGCGGCGCGTCGTGGCCGTTCGAAGCCAATCCGCCGCGCGCCTGGAACTGGTGGTGGAGCGGTTCGGCGGGCGCGAAGGACAACTGTTTCTGCTCGATCTGCAGCGGCCGGCTGGCATGGAGGCGGCCAAGCGCGGCGCGCGCCTGATTTTTCGCGAACGTTTCGGCCTGTTTCTGCGGCGCCAGTTCCCGGAATGGAAGCTGGCGGAACTCAGCGCGGAAGCGAACCTGGAATTCAGCCTTTCGCCCGCGTTTCCCCGCGGCTTTTTGCGGCACGGGCGGCACGGCTGGGCGGCCATCGCCTGCCCGCCCGAAGGAGATGAAGCCGCCGCCCTCTCGTTTGGCCTGATCTGGCTTGCCTATCTGCGCGAGCGGGAGCGGCGCGCCACCGTAAGCGGGTTAGCCATCTACGTTCCGGCGGGCAAGGAGCGCGCCGTGGCTCTGCGGCTGATCTGCCTTGACCCGAACGCGGCGCGCCTCGAGCTATTTTCGTATTCGCCGCAGGATTACGTGGCACGCGCCGATCCACGCGATTTCGGCAACCTCGACACGCAATTGGAGCCTTGCCGCCGGCCGCTGCCCGAGGACAGCGCCAATGAGCGGTGGCGGAGCATCATCGCGTTGCCCGGCGTGGAATTGGTTCCGAAGCACAACGCGCGCGCCGGCCTGCGGGTGCGCGGCGTGGAATTCGCCGAACTTGCGGGCAAGGATTTGCTGTTCGGCGGCGAGCGGCAGCCTGCCGGGGAACATCAGGCCGCGGAAATTCGCAGTCTGGTCGAGCGCCTCGCGGCCGCGCGCTCGGCGGATGCGGGCGACCGGCAGCATCCGCTGTACCGCGGCAATCCCGAGGCGTGGCTCGAATCGCAAGTGCGGCGGCACATCGAGATCATCGATCCCACTTTGCTGCCGGACCCCATCTATGGCCAGGTTCCGGCATTTGCCGGAGGCGAGCGCGGGGTGCTGGATCTGCTCGCGGTCGACCGCTCCGGCAGGCTGGCGGTCGTGGAGCTGAAGGCGTCCGCCGATCTGCACTTGCCGCTGCAAGCCCTGGATTATTGGATTCGCGTGAAATGGCATCTGGACCGGGGGGAATTCGGCGCGCAAGGATATTTCCCGGGAATCGAGCTGCGCCCCGAACCTCCGCGGCTGCTGCTGGTTTCGCCTTCGCTCGAATTCCATCCAACCACCGAAGCGCTTCTGCGCTTTTATGCGCCGGAGATCGAGGTGGAGCGAATCGGCCTGGGGTTAGAATGGCGGAGGGGCTGCGAAGTGATGTTCCGGCTAACCGGCGCCGAGCGGCCCCGGTAACCCTATGATGAAAGCTTTCAAACAGATCCGCGCGGCAATGTCGCTGGTGAATCCGGAGGAACTCCGCCGGCAGTCCAGCCAGCCGGTGGGAGTCGGGCTGGTCGCCACTAGCGAGCGCGGCTACGCGGAACTGGAAAATTTTCTGGTTCCGCCGGAGCTGCCGAACGAAGAGCGCGCGCGCCTGCTTGAAACGGTCTATCGCGCCGGCGACCGCAATGCCGATCCGCAGGTGGATTTTGTGCTGTACGAAGCCGGGCTTCCCGCCCCGAAAGGCGTCTTCCGCCACTGGCCGGACGACCCGCGGCAGACCGTGGAAGAGATCCTGGAGGAGCACGATGCTCTCTCCTTGCCCCTGGCGCGGCGCTTCCCGCCGTTTCGCAAGGCGGTAGTGAGCCGCATCGTGAACGCTGTGGCGCGGGAGAACGCGCTTTTCGCGATCACGACCGCGCTTCCCAACATCGTGCCGAACCTGGTCGAACTGCCCTGGGCTGCCGGAGAGTTCGCCTCCGATACCGCATTTTTAACCATGAATCAGTTCCGCATGGCGTTTATGATCGCGGCGGCGTGCGGCTCCGAAATCGGCTTTGGAGCGCAGAAGCTGGAACTCGGCACGATTGCGGCGAGCGCGTTCGGATGGCGAGCCATCGCCCGCGAACTGGCCGGCAAAATTCCCCTCGGCGCGGGGCTGATTCCGAAAGGCGCCATAGCTTTCGCCGGAACGTATCTGATCGGCAAGGGCCTCGAGCGGCTGCATGGTTGCGGCGTGCCCTATACAGCCGAAGAGCGCAAACAGGTGTACCGCGAGGGCTATCGGCGCGGCATCGCCATCGCACAGTCAGCCTCGGAAAGCGAAGCGCCTCCGGCTGCCTGACTGCCGCGCGTGCCATACTAAGACGCAGGTGTGATTTCCGCCACAGCGTACGACCGGCACGTGGAACAACTATTCGAGGCGCTTCGGCGCGTAACCAACGCGCTGCGCGCGGCCCGAATCGAGCGCCGCGTGATTGGAGGCGTGGATTTCTCCCCTCCGGTCGAGGCTGCGGAAGGTGTACTGCTCGCTCCAGTGCGCGATTTGGTCCGCATGAAGCTCGTCCGCTAGCGGCTCAAGGACGGCGTGCCGGCCGAAGAGTGCCGGCCGAACCGCCTACGGTTTCCCGGCATGATACAATCCCGGCCAAATGAGCACACGCGTTCCGGGACTCTGTCTGCTTTTGGCGGCCGCGCTCTCTTCCGCCCACGCCCGCGATCTGGAGATTTACTGGATTGATGTCGAAGGAGGCGCGTCCACGCTCATCATCACGCCTTCCGGGCAATCGATGCTGGTGGATGCGGGCAATCCGGGGCCGAACGATCGCGATCCCAAGCGCGTTTTCGAGGCCGCCAAAGCCGCGGGCTTGAAGCGCATCGATATCCTGCTCACCACTCACTATCTCATGTAGGCGGCGAGCCGGCGCTTTCCAGAATGATTCCCATTGGCCGGTTTTACGATCACGGCGATTCCATCGAGGCCGGCAACAGCCCGCAGACGGCCAAACTCTGGAGCGATTATCAGGCGATTTCGGCAGGCAAGCGCACGGTTGTCAAGCCGGGCGACAAGATTCCGCTCAAGGGAATGGATGTGACCGTGGTTTCGGCCAATGGCGAGGTGATTTCGAAACCGATCAACGGCGGCGGGCCCAACCGTTTCTGCCAGAACGCGCAAAACAAGGATACGGACAAAACCGAAAACGGCCGCAGCGCGGGCATTCTACTCACCTATGGCAGGTTCAAGTTTCTGGATGTGGGCGACCTCACCTGGGACCGCGAAATGATGCTGGCCTGCCCGGAAAACAAGGTGGGGCGCGTGACGCTGTTTCAGGCCACGCATCACGGTT